>Ga0247727_10019993_pt1 | contig 10296 bp, 6 predicted proteins | sample WisWelCaveWW1625_FD_202498 | JGI IMG/M metagenome (GOLD analysis project Ga0247727, IMG submission 202498) | Biofilm microbial communities from Wishing Well Cave, Virginia, United States - WW16-25 | ecosystem: Environmental > Aquatic > Deep subsurface > Groundwater > Cave microbial mat | place... | reverse complement strand
TTCATTGAGGAGTTGATTCGCTCGCTGATCGAAACAAAACAAATCGTGCGCGAGAACAGTCATTGGAAGGCGGTGAGCGAAACGGCAAATGTCTCCTTGCCGAACACATTGCGCGGCGTATTAAACGCGCGCATTGACCGCCTGCCTGAAACGCCCAAGCATGTTCTACAGGATGCCGCCGTGATTGGTCGCCTGTTCGATTTGCGCGTCCTGAAACGATTGACCAGTTTGAACGGCGGACTCGACGCGCACATCCAATATTTGAAAGAGGCAACCCTGATCGAGCCAGTGCGCGATGAATACATGTTTCGCCATGTGTTGATTCAGGAAGCCGCGTATGATTCCATTTTGATCAAGAACCGCGCCGAACTTCATCGTCAAATCGGCGAAACGCTGGAAGAACTTCACGCGGACCGCATCGAAGAATTTGCTCCGCTGTTAGCGTATCATTTTTATACCGCGCAGGATTCGCGCTCGCTGAAATACGACATCCTCGCGGGCGAGAAAGCCGCGCGGCTGTATGCCAACGCCGAAGCCGCCACGCACTTCCGCCGCGCGCTGGAGGTTGCAAAGCGGACGAACGCCGAACTGGATCAGACCGCGCGACTGCATACCCAATTGGGTTCGGTCCTCGAGTTGAGTGGAAAGTATCAACAAGCCCTGACGAATTATGATGAGATGCTGGCGCTGGCGATTGAACGCCATGACCGCAAAATAGAATTATCGGCACTGATGGCGAAAGCAACTGTGTATTCCACGTTTACACAGGTGCATAATTCTGAACTCAGCGAAAAGACGCTGATCCAGGCGCTTGAGGTTTCGCAGGAAATTGGCGATACCTCCGCGCAAGCCCGCCTGAACTGGAATCTCATGCTAAATTATTTGTTTTCCAAACGCCTCGACCAGTCCCTGCAATATGGCGCAGCCGCGCTTGCATTGGCGCGCAAGTCCGATAATTCTGAATACCTGGCTTTTGTATTGAACGATTTGTGCCGCCTTTATACTTGCAGGGGCGAATTCGAAAAGGCTCATGCTTCCATTCGGGAAGCGCGTGAACTTTGGAAATCCTTGGATAACCAGGTTATGCTGTCGGATAGTTTCGGCTCCGAGTCGGAGACGTTCTTCAATTCGGGGAAATATGAACAGTCGCTGGAATGCAGTCTACAGGCGCTCCAAATCAGCGAAAAGATAGATAATCTCTGGGGTCAATCCTATGATCGCATGCTCATCTCGTTCGTTTATTTTGAATCGGGTCGGTTGGGAAAGGGCATACAATTTGCCGAACGAGGCGTGACGCTTGGGGATCAGGCTGGGATGATCGCCATCAACACGATGCGCTGTGAATTAGCCTGGGTCTACGCATATTGCGGCGCGTTCGAAAAGGGTTTAGAGTTGATCGAGCATGCCATACAACAGGCTCGATCTCATCAGCCTGCCTGGGTAACATTTCCACAGGCGGCGAAGGTACGGATGCACTTGCTTCACGGCGATATAAAATCAGCCGAAGAAACCGCAGGCAATGATCTTCTCAGACCCATTTCGATCCCGTATGCGCGCTATACCATCTTCCTTTGCCTGGCAAACATCGAACTTGCAATCGCAAAAAAGAGATATGACGACGCGCTGTCGTTGATCGAAAAATTGTTGGAGGAAGTCGTCCCCCTGACGCGCGTGGATGTTCCCGAAGTTATCCGCTGGAAGGGACTCGCGCTCATCGGATTGGATCGTTTTGACGAGGCGCTTCAGGTCTTAACCGAAGCCTGCTCGCTCGCAAAGGAAACGGATTCCAACCTTCATCTTTGGCTCATCCTGTCGAGCCTTGCCGATGTCAACGTGAAACTGGGAAATGGTAAAGAGGCTGAATCGAATCGCGCGGGAGCGCGTAAAATAGTTGAGCAGATCGCCGAATCCCTGCGCGAGGTTGGACTGCGCGATTCGTTTTTGAACCAGCCTCGGGTTAAGGGGTTGACTCGTTGAGTTGGAGATGGAGAGCGCTTAATCTGTGACCGCGTTCTCTAAGATCGAGAAGCGTTGATTGTCGTAATCAATCTCCGCCTGTAAGCCATACGGCAGGACGAACATCGGGCTGGTGTGACCAAAGTCCATGTGGGTGATGATCGGCAAATCGGTTAATTCATTTTCGTCGCGGACGACATCCAAAATGGCTTGATCATATTTCTCGAAGTCTTCCACTGGAACTTGATGACCGCCCGGACGCCCAAACAAAATCCCCGCAAGTTGATTCAGAACTCCCATAGAGGCAAAAGCGCGCAAAGTATAACGCACATAAGATGGCGGAGGCGCGTCTTCGGATGTTTCGATAAATAGAATTGCATTCTGCCAGTGATCGGGGAAAATATTCGTACCGCGCGCCCAATCAAAGACTTCGATGCAACCGCCGATCAAATGTCCGCGCCGAAGACCTGTGCCTTGTAAAAATTTCCAGCCAGTAGATGGGTTCAATTTGCGCTTGATGTTTTGGTTATCAGGGTTTCCCCAATCGAGCATTTCGACTGCCCAATCTGCGCCCGGCTTTATCTCTCCAATGACATCGCTCGAAAATAGAGTCTTCCGCACCGATTGAACGACATAAGGAAATATCCCGCCGTTCTCAGCAAACTCCGTCATGATGCTGGGACCGTAAAACGAAACCAACTCCGCCTTGTAACACATCAAATGATTGATGGTTGTATCGGAGTATCCCATAAAGATTTTGGGGTTGTTGCGAATGACAGTGAAATCAACATAGGGCAACAGCCGAATCGAATCTTCGCCGCCGATGGTGGCGATGATGCCTTTGATGGCTGAATCTGAAAACGCCTGCATCAAATCATCCGCGCGGGCTTTGGGATTTTTTGCCAGCCAACTCGCATCTTTCAACGTATTTGGCATTTCAACGACTTGCAGATCAAATTCCTTTTGCAATTGCTGTACGCCAATTTGATAGCGATGCGGAAACACGGATGGTCCGCCCCATGAGAGGGAGACGGTGGCGACTTTATCGCCAAGGTTGAGTTTGGGAGGTTTGAGCATACTTTTCATTCTCTTTGTTTGTGCGGCAGTTCAACTGCCGCACAAATAACACTACATATCAAAACATCATCATCTGCGCTTTGGATTTTTCCAACGGGTCGCTGGCGATCTGCTCTACGAACGTCTCCCGCGTCAATACTGGCACTTCGAGCAGTGTCCGCAACAAACGATATTTTGCCATGCGATATGGTTTCATCCGTGTCGCCAGCGCGGGGTCGCGTTGAGCCTTGTATGATGCCAGCGCGGCGCGCCCGCCTGGAATCACAATGATGATCTGTTCTGGTGGATACGGCGTTTCCGTGATGGCGCGCCCCACCAACGCGGAGGCGAGAATATAAAACGCGTAATGGAGAAGCGGCGTCGCTCCGCCCTTACTATTGTTCTCCTCCCATAAATAATTCTTATCCTGTTTGCGCGTGGCATAACCCAAGCGCCTGCCAATCGTCTCGATCATCGCCGTGATTGTATTGAGTTCATTGCGCCGCGCAGTTGAAACGTCTTCCGCGCGCAGTTTCCATGCCGCGCCGTCTTTTTCCGCATACGATCCAAGCACCGCATAGATCATGGCTTTTGAGGGAGTCAGCAAACCCGGAAAACGTGGATACAGATCCTCTTCAAGTTCAAGATAGATGCTGTTCGGATTCTTTTGCAGGAAAGTGACGATGGCAACTTCCACGCGGTCGGATAAAGACTCGTAGTGCCGAATTAATTCGGCGCTACCCCAAAGCCCCGTATCCACACTTTCGCCGCTTGAATAATGGACGAAGCGTTCATCATTCGCCAATGCGTTTTGTATCAACGCTTGTGTCGCGCGCATGGCTTCATCAAACTCCTGCTCCTTGTTCTTCAACGCATGGGCTTCGGTCAAAGCGACCAGCCCCGCCGTGTGGACGTGCAAATAACTGGCGGGTTCGCCGCGTTCGATCAAGTGTGAGTGAATTGCTTCCCTTATATCGTCAATATTTTGCTCATTGGATTCGCGCTTTAAATGCTCGCCGCGCGCCCATACAATTTGAACCGGGTCGTGTTCAGTTCGCAGGGCAAGCGATTTCAAATCAAATCCCGCCGCGTTTGCGGCTGTCAACGCGGAGGTCAAAAACGATGGTTCAGGTTCGGGCAGTAATCCAAAGAACGGTGTGCCAAGCGGCAACAACTCAAACAGATGCGTGAATGTCGAGTTCAAGGCGGTTGCATTCCACGCCCAGTCATAGCGCCGCCTCCGTAACGCGGTCTTATATGGCTCAACGGCTTCGCGTCCCCATAGCCAGCCAGCCCACAACGCGGATAAGGTCCAGAACGCCTGATTCGGACGCGGCAACGAACCGACCACCGCCGCGATTGGAATTTCCTTTTTGACTTCGCGCGCCAGGTCTTTGAGGCGACCTTCGTAGATGCAGATCCCGCCGCTCTCCGGGATTTTTTGGGGCCATGCTTCGCAGATGACGCCTGAGGCTGTTTCCAACCATAGACTTAATCCACGCTCGAGCTGAGTCCACAAGTTGTGTTCGCGGAATTGATTCGGAATAATCAGTTGTTTGGGTCGTTGTCGCTCGGACGGATGCCCCCAGAGTGTGTTGCCCGCGTCACATGCGACTAATATCAACGCGCTCAAGGCGCGCCTGCGTTCGGGAGTGAGACTCAATCCATCGAGTCGATTAATGATAGTGTTCAGAAAATATAATGGACGCGGCAAATAATATGCAATGGCTTCCTCGACATAGATGCGGTCTTCATCGTTCAAGGCAACGACTCTTTCAAACGAGCGTGAACGATGCAAGCCGTCTGTCGCGGCGATCTTTTTTGCGCGGTCAATGTCCTGTTGTGTGGCAACGCGTTCGCCTGTATCGCCGCACTCTTTACATTCATAGATGCGCGCATACGGAACATCCTCGCCTTTACGCCATAAAAAATATTGGGCTTGCGTTTCGCGTCCGCATTTTTCGCAAGTTGTTAGATATAAGGATTGCAGGTGCGCGCCGAGTCGCTCGTCCCCTTTTTTGGCTGTTTCCAATTCTGCGAGCGCGGCTTTGAAATCCGATTCAGAGGGGGGATTGGCAGACATCTCCAACAGGAAGCGCGTGACAGGATTGTTGACCGTTACCAATACGCGATAACCTGAGCGCGCGGCTTCAAGGATTAATCGCGGGGAGAATCCGAACGGGTCAAGTAACCAGGATGAAGTTGAGGCGTGAAGCGGGAGCCAGGCAGAGATGACTCCCTCTTCAAGCGGAGGAATAAAGCGCGAGAGTGGACCTGCCTCCGCTGGACTCATCCCTGGAATGTAGGATTGGTGATCCATCTTGCATTAAGTATACATCTGTTGCGCAAGATGGCATCACGCGTTACGGAATCGGACCCAGCGCGGGCGCGCACATAATATCGTAATATTCCAATTCGATGGCTTTGTTTTGTTCGGCGTAAGCGGCCGCGTCCTTGCCGATGTTGCGGACTGCATCCAGATTCTCGCGCACTTGATAGGGCCAGTAGCGCGGGAGCACCATACGCGGGTCGTTGACATAACCTTCAGGCAGATACGAGGGACGCGCAGGGTCGGCTTGATCGGCGAGGGGAATCCAGTTGTACATGATGGGTCCGCGCGGGTTGATGGTGAAGCCAAGTCGAAAGCCGTATTGCCGCGCGAATTGAGTGGGGCGAATACCAAAGCCGCCGCCGGGCCAGATGATGGCGATAGGCGTTTTGTTGAAGTTGGTTTGCAGGTCGGCGATGGATTTTTCGAATTCGGTTTTGATGAATTCGTCAGTGGAGTCATCAGTCATGTTAATGTTATGGACGTAGCCATGCGATTGATGATCCACCCAGCCCTCGGCTTCGAGAGCGATGTTATCTTGCAGGCTTAATGCGCGCGGACCATCTTCCCAACTGATCCATGAGTTGACAACCTGCCAGCCCCATTGATCGTGGTATGGGCGAAAGTGTTCGTTAAAATTTTCGCCGGTGCGGCGGTCATCCTGAATGAGCAGGACGGAGCGCATGGGTATCCTGGCATTGTGATCAACGAAGTCTGCCATTTGCGTGGCGTTGATGGCTTCAAAGCCCTGCTCTTTCAGGTCGTTCATCATTTGTTTGAAATCGTTTACGGTAATGTCGTTGGCTGTTGCATCTGCCGCTTCTTGTTTGATGCCGTGCAACATAACGACCATCACAACCGTCCCAGGCGCGGCGTTATTGGAGTTCCATTTGTTTTGCAGATATTCGCAAGTGTTTTGAATATAGGTGTGCGGTGTATCCAATGGATTCAGTTGACTCGCAATAAATGTTGACGGAAGCGCAGGCGGTGTGCGAACGGCTGTCGGCGGTGGAACAGGCGTATCCGTTGGGATGGGCGTGGCAGTCGGTCGCAGCGCGGCGAGCGCAGTCTCGTAGGCTTGTGTGTATGCGATGCTGAGATCAGGCGAGGGGGAGGGGGCTGAGGGCGTGCAGGCGGTCAATAGTACAGCGAGCAGGTTCAAGTTAAGAATGAAGCGCTTAGTCATATGTGTAATTTGATACTGCGTAAAACGTATTACGTAATACGTTTTACGCAGCAGGTTTTATTCGTCCGACTTTCCTGAAATAAAGGCTTCCACTTTTTCGCGGCACACGTCATCGCGGAATTGTTTGGGCGGAGTCTTGAAGAAATAGGAGGATGGTCCGATGATGGGACCGGCGAGTTCGCGGTCGAGCGCGATCTTGGCGCAGCGGATGGCATCAATCATCACGCCGGCGGAGTTGGGGCTGTCCCATACTTCGAGTTTCACTTCCACGTTGAGCGGCACATCGCCGAAGGTGGTGCCTTCCATGCGGATGTATGCCCACTTGCGGTCGGTGAGCCAGGGAACGTGATCGCTGGGACCAACGTGTACATTGTCTGCGCCGATATCATAAGGAACCATACTGGTTACCGCGTTGGTCTTCGAAATCTTTTTGCTTTCGAGACGTTCGCGTTCAAGCATGTTGAGGAAGTCTGTATTGCCGCCGAAGTTGAGCTGGTAGGTGCGGTCAATTTTTACGCCGCGATCTACAAAGAGGGTGGCAAGGGCGCGGTGCAGAATCGTTGCGCCAACTTGTGATTTGACATCATCGCCGAGAATGGGCAAACCGGCATCTGTAAAGCGTTTGCCCCAGTATTCAGAGGAAGCAATGAAGACCGGGATGCCGTTTACAAAGGCACAGCCCGCTTCGATGATTTGTTCCACGTACCATTTGGTTGCCATCTCGGAACCCACCGGCAGAAAGTTGATCACAACGTCGGTTTTTGTATCGCGCAGGAGTTTGACAATATCGGCGGTGGGCCCGGGCGCTTTGGTGATCATGCCGCTCAGGTATTTGCCGAGTCCATCGTGGGTCATGCCGCGCACGACCGGGACGTTGAGATGCGGGACCTCCGCAAATTTATAAGTGTTGTTGGGTTCGGCGAAGATGGCTTCAGATAAGTCCCTGCCCACCTTGTTGACGTTTACATCAATGCCGAGGGTGAACTCGATATCACGAACATGATAGCCGCCAACGCTGGTGTGCATAATACCTGGGATGACTGTATCCTTAGCGGCGTTTTTGTAGAACTGGATTCCTTGCACGAGCGATGAGGCGCAGTTTCCCACGCCAATGATTGCGACGCGTACTTTTTTACCTGCCATGTTTATCTCCTTAGTGTCTGTAAATAATTAACTTCCCGCGCTGTCGTTGCGAGTGGCGCCTCGCGCCACGAAGCAATCTCCGTATCATTGAGGGGGATTGCTTCGGGCGAAGAACAAGTGCGCCCTCGCAAAGACATCGTTTTGTTAGGGAGTGAGGGAACTTATATTTTTACGAACCCTTAGCGTTTGGCTGTCGTCAGCCTCGTTGATTTGATTGTTATAAAATGCCTATTGTGTTATTGGGTCAGTGTTGTATAATCATGCAAATGATACCCAACGAGCGTATTGATCACCTTGAGCGTTTGCTTGAAGTGGTGCGGGGTCTAACGACAGCGCCCGACCTCGACACCTTTTTGCAATCCATCATCAGTGAAGCGAGCGAGTTAACCAACAGCGAACTCGCCTCGGTTCTTGAGTATGACGAGACTGCCGACGAACTGCGCTTCCTTTCCATGCAGTGGTTTGACCGCGACGTACTCAGGCCGATGGGCGTGCCCCTGGATGGGAGCGCGGCGGGTTTGGTGTACCGCAAGGGTCAGCCTTTGATCATCCAGGATACCAAAGCCGATAAGCGCCATTTCAAGGTGGTTGACCGCGCCACAAAGCACGATACTCATTCCCTGGCAGCCGTCCCATTGATGGTGCGCGGCGAGGTGATCGGTGTGCTTGAAGCGCTCAATAAAAAGGATGACGCTCATTATACCGAAGAAGACCTGACGATTCTGGAAACGCTCGGCGCGCTGGCGGCGCAGGCGATGCGGAATAGCGCGCTCGAGAGAAAAGTCCGCGTGGCGCGGATCGAACTTGCCGATCTTGAACGCCTCAAATCGGACTTCATTGCGATCACCTCACATGAACTTCGCACGCCGCTCGGCTTGATCCTCGGCCATGCCACTTTTTTGCGGGAACTGTCGGGCAGTGCATACGCAGAGCAGTTGGATACGATCGTCCGCAATGCCACCAAACTCAAGGATATTGTTGAGAACCTGTCCGATGTGGATAATGTTCAGACCGGCGCGGCGCGCGTCCGCAGTAATAAAGTTTCGCTGGCAAGGATCGCCGAGGATACGATCCTAACATTCCAGGATGAGGCGAAGTCACGGAACATTACTTTGAAAGCCGAGTTGAATAACCTCCCCTTTTTTATAGAAGCGGATGGCGTCAAGATCGGCATTGTGTTCAGTAACCTGGTGAGGAACGCCATCCAATTCACGGACCCGGGCGGGCAGGTCATTGTGAAGGTGGAGGAAGACTCAGGCTATATGAAAGTGACCGTGAGCGATGATGGGATCGGCGTCCCCGCCAGAGACCTGCCGCGCGTGTTCGAGCGTTTCTTCCAGGTGGAAACCCATCTCACGCGCCGGTATGGCGGCATGGGCTTGGGGCTGGCTGTGGCGCGATCAATGGTCGAATTGCATAACGGAAGAATTTGGGTGGAGAGCGAAGAAGGTAAAGGCAGTACGTTTACGTTTTTATTGCCAATCGAGAAGACCGGTAAACCCGCAACGTCAATCAGTCCGTTTGTGGAGTGATACTTCATTCTCGTTCGTCCGGCAGTTCAACTGCCGGACGAACTAAGTTTGTGGAGTGATATTATCTTTATGCAAGAATCGAAAAGGCTCATGGCATTTGCCATGAGCCTTTTATTATGCAAACCTTTGGTTAGCCCCTGAACATACCTGAAATCACGGGGATTTCAACCAGGTTGCCTTGGTAAGCCTGATAAGCGCAATACAATTGGTAGAACCAGACAAGGATACCAACACAGAACGCCGCGGTAACTGCGGTAATAATACCCAGGACAAGAGCCTGTGTATTATGCGCCTTGATGAACGGGCGATCCTTTTTGTCTGGCATTAAAAGGATGATAATTGGTACGAGGGGCGAGAAAACGTATGCAAGCGCGGCCCATAGTTTATCATCGCTGGTAATATCCATCATAGGTTCGTTAGACATGAGTTCCTCCGGAATGAATTGGGTTTGGATTTTGATTATTTTACAACCAATCCAAGCAAAACGCAAATGAAATTTCTTGGTCATCTTACCCACCGTAAGGGCGACCCGTCAGGATAGTCGAGTAATTTGCTCGTGCTGGGCGGGTCGCCCCCACGCCTAACAAGAATACATTGCGTAAGGTGAGAACATAAGGCAGAATGCCCCTGCTGGTAAAATAATCGCATGACAAAAGTTGTGTTCATGGGTTCGCCCGAATTTTCTTTGCCGAGTTTGCGCGCACTCTTCGCTCTTGGCGGATCTTCGCGAAGCGCCCACGAAGGTGGGGATGCTCGCCACAAGCAGTTTGAAGTTGTTGGTGTTATCACTCAACCCGATCGCGCATCCGGTCGCGGGCGGGAACTTAAATCTCCACCGCTGAAAACACTTGCGCTTGAATTGAATCTTCCCATCATACAGCCTGAAAAATTGCGCGCGCCCGAAGCGCTGGAGCAACTGCGCACATGGGCTCCCGATGTGATCGTGGTTGCGGCGTTTGGGCAAATTCTCAAAAAGGATGTTTTGGATTTGCCGCGTTATGGTTGTATCAATGTCCATGCTTCGTTACTGCCAAGATGGCGCGGCGCGGCGCCGATTAACGCCGCGCTTTTGCATGGGGATGAAGAGACGGGCG
>Ga0247727_10019992_pt1 | contig 10297 bp, 12 predicted proteins | sample WisWelCaveWW1625_FD_202498 | JGI IMG/M metagenome (GOLD analysis project Ga0247727, IMG submission 202498) | Biofilm microbial communities from Wishing Well Cave, Virginia, United States - WW16-25 | ecosystem: Environmental > Aquatic > Deep subsurface > Groundwater > Cave microbial mat | place... | reverse complement strand
CCGTCGAGAACTTTGCCAAGGGGCCCGCCAGCCAGCGCCTCGGGCCCGACGTGGCCAATGCACGCGCCGGTGCTGACGCCCGAGAAGCGCGCGTCGGTAACGACGGCGACCTGCTTGCCGAACGGCAAATGCTTGAGCGCGGACGTAACCTGGTAGGTCTCCTCCATGCCGGTGCCCAGCGGCCCGCCGCAGATGAGCACGATGACGTCGCCCTCATTGACTTGATGGTTCTTGATCGCACGCACGGCGTCGCGCTCGCGCAGGAACACCCGCGCCGGGCCGCGCTTGCGATACACGCCGTCGGCGTCCACCACGCTCGCGTCAATCGCCGTCGCCTTGATGACGGCACCCTCGGGTGCAATGTTGCCGCGTGGAAAACAGACGGTGCTCGTCAGTCCGCGTTCGCGCGCGCGTGTCGGATTCATGATGACGTCGTCGGGATCGACGCCGTCCTTTGCGAACAGCAATTCGCGCAGACGCGCGCGTCGTTCCGACTTCGCCCACGCGTCGAGCACGTCGCCGAGTCGCTCGCCCGTAACCGTAAGCGCGTCAAGCGCGAGCAGGTTCGCCGCTCGCAAGTGCAGCATCACCTCCGGCACGCCGCCGGCGAGGAACACGCGCACGGTCACGTGATTCGTCGGCCCGTTGGGCAGCACGTCCACCAGTCGCGGCGTTGCGCGGTTGACGGCTTCCCAGTCCTCGACAGTCGGCCGCCGCAGCCCGGCGCAGAACGCAATCGCCGGGATGTGCAGCAGCAGGTTCGTCGAGCCGCCGAATGCGGCGTGCACGACCATCGCGTTGCGAATGCTGGCGTCGGTCAGTACGTCCTTCGTCGTCAGTCCGCGTGACTGGAGTTCCACGAGCGCGCGCGCCGATTGCGTCGCGAGGTCGAGCCAGATGCGTTGCCCGCTGGGCGCCAGCGCGCTGTGCGGCAGCGACAGCCCGAGCGCTTCGCCGACGACCTGCGAGGTGGCCGCGGTGCCGAGAAACTGGCAACCGCCGCCCGGCGTCGCGCAAGCGCGGCAGCCGAGGTCGGCGGCTTCTGCGAGCGTGATTTCACCGTGCGCGAAGCGCGCGCCGATGCTTTGGATTTTCCCGGCGTCCTCGCCCTGCGTCGGCGGGAGCGTCACGCCGCCGGGCACCAGCACGCAGGGTAAGTCGCGCATTGCGGCCAGCGCCATCATCATCGCGGGCAGGCCTTTGTCGCACGTCGCCACGCCGAGCACGCCCTTGCGCGTCGGCAGCGAGCGGATGAGCCGACGGAACACCGTGGCCGCGTCGTTGCGATACGGCAGCGAGTCGAACATGCCGACCGTGCCCTGCGTGCGCCCGTCGCACGGATCGGAGACCGTCGCCGCGAACGGCATCGCGCCGAGCCGCGTCAATTCTTCGGCGGCTTCCTTCACCAGCAGGCCGATCTCCCAGTGCCCGGTGTGGTAGCCCAGCGCGATCGGCTTTCCATCCGGCGCGCGCATCCCACCCTGTGTGCTCAGAATGAGAAACTGATTGAGCAGCAGCCGCGACGGGTCCCAGCCCATGCCCGCGTTTTGCGACAGCGCGAATACATCGCCGCTGGGCGAGTTGAGCAGCATGTCCGGCGTCAGCGGCAGCGAGCCAGCCGGGCCGGAGGAAGTGGTGTGGAGGTCGAGGAGGTCGTCGTTAATGGCAAACAGTTCTTTGAGCGTCATGGCTCATGTTTCGACGTCAATGAGGTTTACCCTTGAAAGTTTGGGCTACCGCCCGTTCGCGCCACGAAGTTTGACGACGCTCCGGCTCGTAAGTATACTCGACGCGGGTGATGGAAACATGACTGGAACTCAGGCTGTGATGGTAGAGATGGAAATGCCCGACGACCTGAAACGCTTCTTCCTTCCACCGGCTGTGGAGGCGCGGTTGCAGGCGCTGCTAGATCGTCAGGACGCAGGCGGCCCGCTGACGGACGAGGAGCGGCACGAAGCCGAAGGGCTCGTCAATCTCGCTGAGATGCTCTCCTTGCTACGACTGCGCAGCGAACGCGCCGCGCAGTCGTAGCCGGCAGTATGGCCACAATCCCAGCGCGCTTGCGTCGACTCGTTATCAAGCGAGCGCAGGGCCGCTGTGAGTACTGCCGCCTCGAGCAAGCCGGGCAGGAGGCCACCTTTCATATCGACCACATTCGCCCCATGGTCGAGGGCGGCGAGACAAAACAGGACAACCTCGCGCTGGCGTGCGTCTCGTGCTCATTGCGCAAGGCGGCTCGAAGCCACGGGTTGGATCCCCTTGTGCAACAGCAGGCCTCTCTCTTCGATCCTCGGCAGGAGGAGTGGGGTGCGCATTTTCGCTGGGAAAGCCTACAGCTCATCGGGCTCACGCCGACCGGGCGTGCTACGGTTCAAACACTTCAACTGAACCGACCGCTCATTCTTGCCATTCGCGCAGAGGAAGTTTCAAGAGGACGGCTGTAACGTGCCTAACGAGTGAACCTTCTCAGAAAATTGGCCTTCATCGGACGGCTTGAATCCGCGTTCACTCTGCTTCGCAGCCTCGCCGACGGTCTGTCGCGATTTCTGCGCGTGCGTTCGCGCCTCGCGCGCTGCCCGTTGGGGTGGCAGCATCCTGCGGATTCCGCCGCGCCTGCGCCTCCGCAATCTGCGCCTGCAGCTCATCAAGCTCGGCGAACTTGACGCCGACGATGCGCACGTAACGTGAGTGCAGCGCGTCCAGCTCCGCGCGCGCGGTGGCGAGGTCGAGCTCCCGTTGCGTTAGCTCGGCTTCCAGCGCCGCCAACTGCGCGCGCTTGGCGTCGAACTCGCGCTCTTCAAGAGCCTGCTGGCGAATGATGGTGGCGCTCAATCGGGGGTTTCCTTCCAGCGGTCAACGAAAGTCATAGCGAGTGTTTCGACACGCCTCACGCCAAACTCTCCCCCATGCTCACAGTTGAATTGCGCGGTCGGCGCGTCGGCGTGGTCGGCTTGCAGCGCACGGGCGTCGCGACGGTGAAGTTCCTGCTCGCGCACGGCGCGCGTGTCTTCGCGACCGAGGCGATGCCGCTCGAAAAACTGTCCGCGCCGGCGCAGGAGTTGTGTCGGGCAGAGCGGCCCGACCTACAGGTGGCGCTGGGCGATGCAGAGCATCGCGGACTCGACGCTTGCGAGCTTGTCATCGTCAGCCCGGGCGTGCCGACTGCTGCGCCTCCGCTGCAACGCGCGCGTGCTGCGGGCGCTGAGGTCATCGGCGAAGTCGAGTTCGCTTATCGTTCGTGCCCGGCCCGGATTATCGCCATCACCGGCACGAAGGGCAAGACGACGACGACCGCGCTGGTGGGCGCGATGTTGAATGCAGCGCACATTCCGCACGTCGTGGCTGGCAACATCGGGGTGCCGCTCATCGGTGCGGTGGACGAACTGACGACGCTGCATTGGGTCGTGTTGGAAGTCAGCAGCTTTCAGTTGGAGACGACGGTGCATTTCCACCCGCGCGTGGCGGTGTTGCTGAATCTTCACGCCGATCATCTGGACCGGCATCCCACGGTCGACGCGTACTTGGCCGCGAAGCTACGCATTTTCGCCAATCAAACCCTCGACGACATTGCCGTGCTCAACGCCGACCAGCCACTTCCCGAGGTGGCGGCGCTGACGAGCCTGCGACGAGTGTTCAGCCTGACGGACGCAGTCGCTGACGCGAGGTTGAGGGACGACGCGCTTTGGTTGGGCAATGCGCGTCTCGTCGGTCAGAGCGAATTGATGCTGCTCGGCCACCATAACGTCGGCAACCTGCTGGCCGCCGCGCTAGCGGCGCGCGAGGCTGGGGTCGACCTCGACGCCATCCGCCACGTCGCACGCACTTTCCCCGGCGTGCCACATCGCCTTGAGCTCGTCACTGAAATCAACGGCGTGAAGTTCATCAACGACTCACAGGGCACGACGCTCGCGGCCACCATCGCCGGGCTGGAATCGTTGGAGGTTCCCATCGTTCTCATTGCCGGCGGTCAGGCGAAGGTGAACGACTTCGGTCCGCTTGGCGAAGCCATCGCGCGGCACGCACGCGCGCTGGTGGTCATCGGACAGGACGGTGGCCGTCTCGCCGACGCTGCCGCCGCGCACGGCTTCACGGCCATTCATCGCGTCGACACGCTGCCCGAGGCAGTGCGGCTCGCGGCGACGCTCTGTCCGTCGCCTGGCGTAGTGCTGCTGTCGCCGGCGTGCGCGAGCTTCGACATGTTCCGCAACGCCGCGCATCGCGGCGAAGTGTTCCGCGAAGCGGCGCTGGCGCTGGCGGATAGTTAGTCCACCTCCACCACGCCGCCGGTTTCCAGGCGGTTTGCATCGTTGAACGAATCGACGTCATCAAAGTACGCGAGCTTGTCGTCGCGCAGCGCGCGCTCGAGCTCATCGCCGATCCCGAACGCGGCCGCGGCTTCGCGGAGAGTGGTTTGCTGGAGGTCGGACGTTTCACTCCTCGTCCAGGCGGCGCAGGAACGATTCGCAATCAACGATGTTGATGACGAAGTCGACGAGCCGATACTGTTTCAAAGGGAGAAGCTGCTCAGCGTCTTCGGAAACGATGTAGTCGGCGCGCGCCTCTACGGCAGCCGACAACAGGGCATTGTCGCTCAGGTCGTCGGGGACGCCGCGCACATCGTAATGGCCGGGGACAACGTCGGCCTGGAGCGTGAGGCGGTCAACGAATGTGTTCGCGTCCCCACTGCGGAATCCAGGTCGCGACGCAATGCGTGGATAGGCGAGCACGCGTCGCAATTCGGCGATAAGCAGCGGCGATAAGACAATGCGGAAGCGTCCAGCAAGAAACGCCTCGAGAAGTTGCGCCGCTCTTCCGGTGCTGCTGAGGAACGCGCGAACCAGCAGGTTCGTGTCAACGACGACCTTCACGTTCGGCCTTCATCTCGGCGCGAACGCTGCGAACGGCCTCGTCCACCAGCGCAGCGATCTCGTCTTCAGAATGATCGCTGAACGCGTTACGGGCGCGCAGCAGCCCTTCGCGCAATTCCACCGCGCGCTTCTCGCGTATCACGTCCTCGACCGGCGCCAACTCCTGGAGCGAGCAGCCCCTGAGTTGTTCGGCAATCTCTCGCACTGCCATCGTCGGCATAGCTGTCACCTCGTTGAACTTAGCTTATCACAAACTCCAGATGGCTCACCCCGTCGTCCGCACCAGCCGCTCCGACCAGCCGTGCAGCACGTTGCCAGCGAGCCACGCGCCGCCGATGACGATGAATTGCCCGCCCAGCAGCGCGCGGTCGAAGGTGACCACCAGCCCGCCAACGATGGCGCCGAGGCAGGGCGTACCGACGAGCATCGCGACGACCAGCGCCAGCCACGGCCGCCGCGTCAGGTTGCCGGTCCACACTCCGATGCATGCGCACATGAACACGGCGGCCCAGGTGTCGAGCAACAACAGCGACTCTGCGAATGCAGTCATTGCCAGTGTCGGCTATGAAAAGGTTGTTGTGAGCGTCGAATGCAATCGCATCTGGGTCGTGTAGTTTTGCGTATTGCGCCTTGCCGCCGTCTCCATCGTAGCCCTCACCGTGACCGACGACGACGCGGACAACCCTTCCTTGGCTCAACATCCAGACGCAATCACGCCCGACATCCGCCCAGTAGAGATCGTCTCTGCTGTCTACTGCAACAGATGTAGGAGCGCCCATCGACACGATGATAGGACCGCCGGGCAGCTTGGGCAAAGGCGAGACTATCCCCTCCCGCCACAGCCACGCGCCCGCCGCCATCGAAATCAGAGGCGCGAGGAATAGTGAAATTCACCGCATCAGCGCACCTTCCTACCTTGGTCTGAACCACTCACGTCCACCACTTCCCCCGTTTCCACACTCCGGTGCGCTGCGACGGCCATCCGTGTCGCCGCGAGTCCATCCTCGCCGAGCGCCACACGACCGCGCAACTGCTCAATGGTGCCGCCCTCGCGCAGGAACAGCAGGTTGTCCACAAAGTCGGAAATGCTCTCGATGCCGTAGCCTCGGAACTCGGGTTGGCCGCGACGGTCGGTGGCCTCGACGACGTAGCCCATGTTGAAGGTGCGCATGCCCTCCGCGCTGGTGCAGCCACGCATGCCGCGATCCTGCGTGTCCACTTCGACGACGCCCTCGGTGCCGACAATACGCAAGCCCTGATTGACGATCGCCTCGAAGTTGTCGGGCAGAATCCACGAGTTGTCGAATGTGCACGACGCGCCGTTTGCGAACTGAACCAGCGTCTGCACCGCGTCGTAGCTGTCGATTCCCAGCGCGGTGAGCTTGCCCCTCATGCCGCTCGCGAACACACGCGTCGGCTCGGAACTCATCAGCCAGCGCATCAGGTCGAAGAAGTGCACGCCCAGAAACCAAACCGGCGAACTGTGTTGCGCCCACCCGGCAAACCAATCGCGCGGGACGACAATCTGATCTTCCATGTGGCAACTGGCGTAGCGCAGGGCGCCGAGCTCGCCGCGATCAAGCTTGCGCTTGAGTTCGAGATGCCAGGGGTCGTAACGTTTGTGGAAGTCGACTTGCAGCAGGCGCTCTCTAACGTTCGCGGCTCGGATCATCTCCTCGCCTCCCGGAACCGTGACGTCGAGCGGCTTCTCCACCAGCACGTGCAGACCGCGCTCGAGCGCGGCCAGGGTCTGCTCGCGGTGTAGATGATCGGGCGTGACGATGCTGACCGCGTCGAGCAATTCGCGGTCGAGCATCTCGCGCCAATCGGTGTAGCCGCGAATGCCGAACTCGGCACAACGCTGGTCCAGCCGCGTGCGCGACGTGGCCGCCGCGCAGACCAATTCGCACTTGCCGGCGCGCTGCGCCTGTCGAAACGCGCGCAGATGGAGCAGCCCAAAGACGCCGACGCCAATGACGCCGAGCCGGGGAGGTGAAGTCATGGCGTCAGTTTGGCGTAGCCTCTGTCGAACATGGAACCCAATTCATTCGGAGTGCGCAGCATGCTCATCGGTTATGTTAGCGACGAACGGTACGTAGCGCTGGCGGACGTGCTGGTCGAATTCGACCGTGACGGCGAATCTGTTGCCGTCGTCCGCTCCACGCCGCGCGGTCGCATCATCGCCGAGCTACCGCCGGGGACCTATCGCGTCACGCTCGTCAAAGACGGCTACGGACCCAAAGTCGTCACGCTCGAGGTCCCGCAATCCTCGATCTTCAATCCTCAATCCTCAATTCCCTATCAGTTCCGTCTCCTCTCCGACACGCTCTGCGGCTACGCCTGGCCGAAGTGGGTGAAGAGCGGCGAGCAAGCGGAGTTCCGCGTGCACTCCGTTGAGCCGTATCGCATGAGCCTGTGGCGCTACGGGTTGAAGAAGGAGTTCGTCAAACTACTCGGCTGGTTCGATGAGCACGGGCCGCGCGCGGCGATGCAGATCACGCCCGACGGCGACTACACGCAGACCGGCGCGCGCTTCAACGAGATCGGCTATCACAGCAAGCAACACGCGCAACTCGTCACCGCGCCGGAGCGCAGCGGTCTGTACTATTTCCACGCGAAGTGCGAGCGCAGCGGCGCGTTCTGTTCCTTTCCGTGGATTGTCGCGCCGCGTGCGCCGACGGCAAAGATTGCGGTGCTGGCGTCGTCGCTGAACTGGAACGCTTACAACGCATTCGGCGGACGCAGCAACTACATCAACGCCGAAGGCCTGCCGCCGGAGCCGATCGTCAATGCGCGACTGGAGTCGGCGCGCTACCAGCCGGGCTATTACCCCGCGTGGGTGTTTCCCGATGACGCGTATCAGCCGCTGTCGTTCGACCGCCCCGAGCCGCTGAACCACATTCCCGAGCGCACCGAAGTGACCGATCCGATCGAGGGCCGCCAGCCCAATCACGTCGCGCCCGCCGAGTGGCGGTTCCTTGCGTGGCTGGAACGCGAGGGCTTCGCGTATGATTTCTATTCCGAAGCACAACTGCATTTCGGCCAGGTGCCGCTCGACGCGTACAAGATGCTGGTGCTCGTCGCGCACCCCGAGTACTGGACGAAGCAGATGTTCGACATGGTGAAGTCGTGGGTGTTCGAGCGCGGCGGACGGCTGATGTACCTCGGCGGCAACGGGCTGAACTGCGAAGTGGAAATGCTCGACGCGCGCACGATGCGCTGCAAGTCGCACATGCCGACCCCACCCCCAGCCCCTCCCCGAAACGGGGAGGGGAGTTCAACTCGCGACGGTCTCCCCCTCTCCGATTCGAGGGGGGGGGCGGGGGGTGAGGTGGAGAGTCGGTTCCACCGCACAACCGGCGTTAGCGAGGCCTCGCTGCTCGGCGTCGTGTTCTCCGACCCCGGCGTGATGACGGCAGCGCCGTATCGCGTCGTTGACGATTCGCACTGGGTCTTCGCCGGCCTCGGCCTGAAAAACGGCGATGAGTTTGGCCACGCCAGCATGCACGAGCGTATCCCCGGCGGCGCGAGCGGCCACGAGACCGACAAGCGCAGCCCGTCGTCGCCGCCGAACACGATGTTGTTGGCGAAAGGCACGAATCCCGACGAGGGCGGCGCGGAGATCGTCATGCACGAGACGCAAAGCGGCGGCGCGGTGTTCTCGGTCGGCTCCATCTGCTGGCCCGCGTGCGTGCTGGTGGACAAGGCGGTGTCGCGGGTGACTGCGAATGTGGTGGAGCGGTTCAGCGCATGATCCAGGCCGAACGTGCGCGCGAGGACTGGAGCTGGGGGCTGGAGGTGTGCTGCTGGGTCATGACTTCCATAACGCAAAGACGCCAAGCCGCAAAGAACTTCATCGGAATCCTTAGCGCCTTTGCGTCGAATCTGTTCAGTTAAGCTCGTCAGTGAAACGATGGCGTAGACCCATCGAACTATTCCCCTCTCCGCCAATCGCTCCCCGCCGTCATGCCGCCGTCCACCCAGAGGGTGATGCCGGTCACGTAGTCGCTGGCGGGTGACGCGAGGAACAGGCACGCGCCGCACAACTCTTCGGGCTCGGCCCAACGGCGTAACGGCGTGCGGTTGAGTATCCAGTTGCTGCGCTGATCGTTCTGCACGGGCGCGGTCATCTCGGTGCGGAAGAAGCCGGGCGCGATGCCGTTGACCTGAATGTTGTGTTCGGCCCACTCGACCGCGAGCGTGCGCATGAGTCCTTGCAGGCCCGCCTTCGTCGCCGTGTAGGCGATGACGGTCGGCAGGCCCCACGCCGTCGTCAGGCTGAGAATGTTGATGACCTTGCCGCTCTGGTGCTCGATCATCTGCTTGCCGACGGCTTGCGTGAGGAAGAACGCGCCCTTGAGATTCACGTCGAGCACCTGGTCCCACTCGTCGGTTTTGTAGTCGGTGGCCGGATTGCGGAAGTTGATGCCCGCATTGTTGATGAGCACATCGAGGCGGCCGAACTCGGCGACGATGCGTTCGACTGCTGGCGCGTGCTCGTCCACGTTGCCGACGTTCATCTGCACGGCCAGCGCGCGACGACCGGTCTCGTTGCGGATGGATTGCGCGACCTCGTCGATGGTTGCCTGCTCCCGTCCGACGAGCACGACGTCCGAGCCGGCGCCGGCGAGCGCCTCCGCCATTGCACGCCCAAGCCCGCGACTCGCGCCGGTGACGAGGCTGACTTTGCCGTCGAGGCGAAAGCGATCGATCGTCGAGTAGGACGGAGAACTCATTTACGAATCTCGAGGCACTCGATCAAAAAGATCAGCGTGGCGTTGGCCGGAATCTGCCCCTGGCCGCCCTCGCCGTAACCGAGATGCGGCGGGATGATGAGCTTGCGTTTGCCGCCGGCCTTCATACCGACGAGGCCGAGGTCCCAACCTTTGATGACGCCGCCCGCGCCGACGTTGACGTCGAACGGCTGGCCGCGGTCGAGGCTGCTGTCGAACTTGCTGCCGTCGATCAGCCAGCCGGTGTAATGGACGCTAACGGTGCTGCCCGACTTGACAGCGTCGCCCTTGCCGGGCTCGAAGTCCTCATACTTCAGTCCGTCGGACAATTCCTTTTCGTTGCCCTTGCTGGCTGGCGGCTTGAGTGCGGAGTCAGTATTCGGCGTCGCAGGTTTATCGGTGGTGGCCGTGGGGGTTGGCGGTTTCGATGGCCGTTCACTTATGAACTTGACCCCGGCCACGAGCGCGATCACCGCAATGACGATTGGAAGACGTTTCATGGTAGGACTCCGATGAGGTTTGCCGTTGATTCTGACTGCGTGAAGAGCGGTCGGCAACTTGTGGGAGGGAGCAGGTAGATGGTTACCCCTTGGGGGGGCTGCGGTGCCTGAGCCCCAAACGGCGTCAGGAGTTGAAGCAGGTACTGGCGGTACTGGCGGGTCGAAAACGACAGCATGGCCATTCCTCTCCGCTACG
>Ga0247727_10019991_pt1 | contig 10299 bp, 6 predicted proteins | sample WisWelCaveWW1625_FD_202498 | JGI IMG/M metagenome (GOLD analysis project Ga0247727, IMG submission 202498) | Biofilm microbial communities from Wishing Well Cave, Virginia, United States - WW16-25 | ecosystem: Environmental > Aquatic > Deep subsurface > Groundwater > Cave microbial mat | place... | reverse complement strand
AGGCCGGCCTCCGCCACTTCGGCGAGAATTACGTCCAGGAATGGGAGGCCAAGCGCCGGCCACTGGGCGATCTGCCGGGAGCCGTCTTCCACATGATCGGCCATCTGCAGAGCAACAAAGCGCGCCAGGCGGCCGGGCTGTTTGATGTGATTCAGACCGTGGACAGCGCCCGATTGGCGAGCCGGTTAAACGAATCTGGCCAGCGCATGCAGGTTTTCCTGGAGGTGAAGCTTTCCCCCGAACAAACCAAGACCGGGGTTGCTGAGCGGGATCTGGCTGCGCTGGTGGAAACCATTCGCAGCCTGGAACGGCTCGATTTGAGGGGCTTGATGGTGATGCCTCCCTGGCCCCAGAAACCGGAAGACTCGCGGCCTTATTTTCGCCGGCTGCGGGCACTGGCCGCGGAGCATGATTTGCATGAGCTTTCCATGGGCATGAGCGGAGATTTCGAGGTGGCCATCGAGGAGGGGGCCACGTTGATCCGTGTGGGCACTGCGATTTTCGGTCCGCGAAAGCGGCTCGAGCAGGCTTAAGTTCCTCTCCTGCTCCACTTGCTACAATGCGGTCATGCTCAAGGCCATCTTCTCTCTACTCTTTGGCGTTGCCCTGCTGGCGGCTGCCGATTCGCCCATCACCCTCAGCGTCGATGCCTCGGAGGCGCCCCGGAGAATTTTTCACGCGCGCCTGTTGATCCCTGCCTCGCCCGGGCCGCTTACCCTGCTCTACCCGAAATGGATTCCCGGAGAGCATGGCCCCACCGGCCCGATCTCTGACCTGGCTGGGCTGAAGATTTCTGCCTCCGGAAAACCGATTGCCTGGCAACGCGACCCGGTCGACATGTATGCCTTTCACTGCCTAGTTCCAGCCGGCGCCAGCGCGGTGGAAGTTTCGCTCGATTATCTGTCTCCAGCCGCCGGCCAGGGCTTTACCGCCGGCGCCTCGGCCACCTCGCAACTGACCGTGCTGAGCTGGAACCAGCTCCTGTTGTATCCCAAGGGCAAAGCGGCTAGCGATCTGACGTATAAGGCCGACCTGCGTGTGCCCGGCGGCTGGAAATACGGGACCGCGCTGCCGATCGCGCGGGAATCGGGCGACACGGTCGAGTTTGCTCCCGCTTCCCTCGCCACACTGGTCGATTCTCCTGTTCTCGCGGGCCGCCACTTCCGAACCGTGGATCTCAGCCCGGGCGCTGCGGAGCCGCATTCCTTGCACGTCGCCGCCGATTCGGCGGCTGCCGCCGAGCTCAGCCCGCGGCTGGCGAACAACCTTCGCCAGTTGGTGGCCGAGACCGGCCCGCTGTTCGGAGCGCGCCACTACCGCCGCTACCATTTTCTGCTTGCGCTGAGCGATCATATCGCCCACTTCGGTCTGGAACATCACGAGTCGAGCGACAACCGCGTGCCCGAGCGCACCCTGGTCGAGGAAAACCTGCGCAGAATGTATGCGTCGTTGCTGCCGCACGAGATGGTGCACTCCTGGAACGGCAAGCACCGCCGCCCGCACGGACTGACGACCTCCGATTACCATCAACCGATGCTCGGCGAGCTGCTGTGGGTGTATGAAGGACTAACGACGTATCTGGGCCAGGTGCTGGCGGCGCGCAGCGGCTGGCTCTCAGCGGAGGAGTTTCGGGAAGATCTTGCCCTGCAGGCGGCGGCGCTCGACAACCGCTCCGGCCGGCGCTGGAGACCTCTGATCGACACCACCGTCGCCGCCCAGATCCTCTATGGCTCGCGCCAAGACTGGGGCGACTATCGGCGCGGGGTGGATTTCTATCCCGAGGGCACGCTGATCTGGCTAGAGGCCGACGCTCTCATCCGGAAACTAAGCCAGGGCCGCCGTTCCCTCGACGATTTTTGCCGGCGTTTTCACGGTGGCCAGAGCGGTCCGCCGAGCGTGAGTCCGTACTCCTTTGAAGACCTGGTAGCCGAGCTGAACGCCGTCGAGCCGCATGACTGGGGCGACTTCTTCAACGCGCGGCTTCACTCCACCAGCCCACGAGCGCCCCTGGGCGGCATCCAGGCGGGCGGCTGGCGCCTCGTCTACAAGGAAGCCCTGCCGGCGCTGATTAAGACGGTCGAAGAAGAGGAAAAGATCGTCGATCTGAGCCACTCCCTCGGACTGAAACTCAAAGAAGACGGCGCAATCATCGACCTGATTCCCGGACTGCCGGCCGAGAAGGCCGGTATTGCCCCGGCCACCCGTCTCATCGCCGTCGACGGCCGTCAGTTCAGCCGTCCCGTCGTCCGCGCGGCGGTCCAGGCTGCCAAAACGTCCGCCGCGCCGCTTGAGCTGCTGGTAAAAAACGGAGAGCACTACAAAACCCATCGGCTGGAGTATCAGGGCGGCGAGAGGTATCCTCACCTGGAGCGCGACCCCTCCCATCCCGACATCCTGAGTGAAATCATCCGCGCGCGGGCTCCAGGAAGCGCGGCGCGGTGAGGCTCGCCTTTGTTTCCCCTCTGCCGCCGGCGCCCACCGGGGTGGCCGACTACGCGGCGGGCCTGCTGGAAGTATTGCGCCGGCGGGCCGAGGTCGAGATCCTCCGGCAGACGCGGCCGGGCTTTGATAACTACATCTACCACATAGGCAACAACTCTCTCCACCTGCCGGCCTACCGGGCGGCGCAGGCCGAGCCCGGCATCACCGTCCTGCACGACGCGGTTCTCCACCACCTGCTGCTCGGCTCCCACGACGAACACGGATACGTCGAGGAGTTCGTTTACAATGCCGGGGAATGGCTGCGGGACCTGGGGCGCGACCTGTGGCGATCCCGGTCGCGCTCGGGCTCCGACTTCAGATATTTTCAGTATCCCATGCTGCGCCGCCTGGTCGAGCGATCCCGCGCCGTGGTGGTGCACAACCCGGGCGCCCGGCGGAGGGTGGAGGCGGCGGCGCCCTCCGCTCGGGTGACCCAGATCCCCCACTACTTCCGGCCCCCGCGGCTGCCCGGCGAGGCCCGCCGCACCCGGGACCGGCTGGGCATCGCCAGCGATGAAATTGTCGTCGCCGCGTTCGGGTACTTGCGCGAGTCCAAGCGGGTCTCGTCGATCCTGCGCGCGCTCCCGGCGCTTCCCCGAGGGAGGCTCTTGCTGGTGGGCCGGGCTGTTTCCTCGGATCTCGAGCGGTCGCTGGAGCCGTTGATGCGGGCGCCCCGCGTGATTCGGACGGGCCGCGTGAGCGAGGCCGAATTCTGGCGCTTGGCCGAGATCACCGACATCTGCGTCAGCCTCCGCTCACCCTCGGCGGGGGAAACCTCCGGAATCACAATCAAAATGATGGGCATCGGCAAACCGGTCCTGGTCACCAACAGCGAGGAGGCAGAAGAGTTTCCCGGGATGGCCGTGGTGCGCGTCGATTCCGGAGAGGCGGAGGTGGAGATGCTGGCCCACTACCTGCGCGCCCTGGCCGACAGCCGGGAGATGCGGGAGGAGATCGGACGCCGCGCCGCCGCCTGCATCGCCGAACACCACTCACTGGAAAAGGCCGCCAGCCTTTACCTGGATCTGGCCAGGCAAACGGTTTAGTCCCAATACTGTTCACTTAGAGTGAGACACGCCTCCTGGCCTGTCCCTGGAGTTTGTACATTGGGGGCCCGCGCGTGGCGCACGCTTTAGCGTGCAGGTGTGGGCTTCAGCCCACACTTGGCCCGTGGACTTGCCCCCTACCTCTCGCCAGCACCGGTGGCTCTTTGTCAGGTGGCGCCTGCACGGAAGTCTGCCGGGAAGGCGTTTGTCGACATGGCGAATCAGGTCCACGTGCTGTGGCGGCCCACACGGCCGGCCAGCGGCGTGCTGCAATGGCTGAAAGGAGTTACAGCTCGCCAAGCCAACCTCTTGCTGGGAGGAACGGGAAATGGAACGCCTCGTGGCCTACATCGAGAACAACCCGGTGAAGGCCGGATTGGTGGCCGAGCGCCTGGAAAGGCGATCCCGACCGGGGCTGCGGGCTGAAGCCCGCAGCGGCACGCTCAAGCGTGCGCCACGCGCAGGCCCGAAATGTACAAACTCCAGGCGTCGGCACGAGTGCCGACGCGGCAGGCTGAAGCCTACGCCACCTCGTGGCATGACATCTCCCGGTGGCATGGTTATTCCGTCACAGGGCCTAAGGCGGGACACCACATTAGCGGCGGAGGGGAACGACGATGTAAGGCGTCTCCGTCTCCAGGTCCGGGTAGAGGCGGCCGTTGCCCTTGTTGTCCAGCGCTGCGATGAAATACATCAGGTCCCACTGCGGCACGATAAAGTCGCCTGGAATCTTCGCCTCGAAGAGCTCGCTTTCCCTCTGCCGGGCCATATCCAGTGTCTGGTAATCCTCGAACTGGCTCAGGTGGCGGTAGTGCAGGCGAACGGTGCGGACGCCGGAAGGGTCCCTGACGCGGGCGGTCACCCGCAGGGCCTCGCCGGGTTGAGCCGCAGCGGGGGGATCGAGTCGGACCTCCGGCGGCTGGCGGTCGGAGGTGATGGTGACGAGAAAAGGCTCGGTCTTTCCCTGGGGCGGCAGCATCGCGCGCCGGCCGGCGGCGTCGATCACCTCGATCAGGTACCGCAGCTCGCCTTCGGCGGCGCGCGAAATGTCTGCCTGATAGCGGCCAGGCCCCGCCTCACGCATGGGCGCCGGCTTGAAATCACCAGCGCCTTCAGCAACGAGGACCTGCGCCTGGCGAACCCCGCCCTCAGCAGCGACCGTGGCGCGGACCGCAACTGAATCGCGCGGCTCGGCGCGTCGCACCGGCGCGTGCGCGATGCGCGGCGAGGAGCCCGCCGGCGCCAGCCGGGCCTGTGCCCTTTCCTTTTCCAGAAGATCGAGGCCGCGGCGGAGTTTTTCCAGTTCTTCCTTCCAGTGCCGGCTGAAACCCACCCGGTGCACGCCGAAGGGAAGATTCTCGCTGTAGACATCGCCGGCCGCCTCGACCAGCCGCTCCCAGGCGGCCACCGCCTCTTTTTCGCCCCGCACGGCGTCGTCGAGTGAAAACAGATCCCCGCTTTGCTGGAACAGGCTGTAATCGACGGCCGCCCGCATCCGGTGCGAGTGGTACTGCGCGAGCCGGGCGAGGATCTTCAGGTCCGTAACTGTCGACAGGAATTCCTTGGAGCGGTGGTCGCCGCTCGTTTTTTCGGCCCGCGCGAGATGGCCGAGAATCTGGTCGGAGAGCCGGGCGAACCAGCGGCTGGTATCCTCCGGCCATCGGCTGGCGCTATTGGCGCCTTCTAAAATGTTGCGGGCGCGGGCGCGGGCGTTCTGGAACTGCTCGGTGTCGGTGGAGTGCTCGGCGGCGTATTGCGGCAGATCGTTCAGGCGCATCATCTCCGGCCAGCCGCGCGTGGTGGGGAAGAAAGAATACGGATAGCTCGCCGCCACGATGCGTGGCAGCACGCGGCTGGCCAGGTGCAGGCCGCTCATCAGTTCCGGGCCGGCCTGCTTGCCGAAGCGTCGCTCGAACTCCCGTTCCCAAGTCTCGGCGGGCGTCGCCGGGTTGTAGCCAAGCCGTCCCCAAAGCTGATAAAAGTGCCAGTAGCGCTCGAATTCGTAGTCGTAGTAGCGGTAGCGGGGGTTGAGAATCTCGACCGGGGCGGCGTCGTGGGGCTCGCCGAGCATTTTGGTGGCGAGCATCTCGTTCACCTCGAAGCTGTCGCCCTGGTAGAGCCGCGCGCTGGCGGCGAAGCGGCGGACATAGCCGGGATCGGCCCACAGCAACAGGCGCGTCGTGCCCCCGTTCCACAACCTCCACACAACTGTGTATTGCTGCGGGTATCGCAGCAGGTCCGCGTATCCGTGGCGCCGCTCCCGCTGGTTCTGCCGGTTCACGTGGGTGGGATGGAACGGCAGGCCCATCTGCTCCATCCAGTACTTGGTGGTGACGCGGAGTTTCACGCCCTGGCTCCGGCCGTCGGCAATGATGCTGTCGGGAAGGCCCTTGGCGCGAATATCCACCGGCAGGTCGGGCCGCGCCCGCCGGATCATGGCAAACACCTCGTGCCAGAAACTCTCCATCTCGCTCGGCCGGAGGCCCGATTCATCGTGCATGCGAAACTGGAGCGCATCGATTTCGGGGAACACTTCCAGAAACCTTCGCAGCGCGGCCATGTTATAAGCGGCCAGGTTGTCCGCCGTGACTCCCCAGACCAGTCCCGGCGTTTGCGTTCCGGCCAGTTCCGAGGCGCCCTGGATCCCGCCGCCTTGAACGCCACCCCGATAGATGTGATCCCAGATTCCGGCGGCGAAAGCGATGCCTCGCTCGTGGGCCGCGCGGATCATCGCGCGGAAGGCGGCGACATTTCGTTTCTGCTGCTCAGGGGTGAGGCCGGCGAGCTTGACGTCGGGGAATTCTTTGAGGTCAAAGAAATATGGATAGACCGGAGCCAGGAATCCTCCGTTCTCGTACCCGAAGATGATGACGAAACGGTTGATGCGGCTGGAGGCGAGCAGGTCAAAGTAGCGCTGCCAGTGCGCCTCGTCATACAGGCGGCTCTCGAAATACGCGCGGTGCATGGTGTAGATCGACACGGCCCGCTCGCCGATGTAGGGTTGCTCGGCCACATCGCGAACCTGGGAGAACGGCCGGCGAGGATCGCTGCTCCAGGAAACGCGCTCGGCGGCTTCCAGGGCCGCGTACATGAGCCCGCGAGCGTCGGCGCCACAAAGAATCAGAGCCGGTTTCCCGTCCACCTCGGTTTTCCGGATGACCAGGGCTTCCGGGGATTCCGGCAACGAGATGTTCCGCTGGCGGAGCGCATCAGCGGCGGCTCGGCCGGTGCGCAGGCCGGCTACTACAAGCAGGTCCGGGCGGGCCGCTTTTGCTTCCAGGGCTTTTTCCAGCCGGGCCAACCCGTAGCGGGCCGCGCCGTCGAGTCCCGGGTCGGCGAGGATGGCCACGCGCGGGGCAGCCGCGGCCGGCAGCCAGCAGAGGAGAGCGGCGAGGGGTGTGGAGAACCGTCTCATGACAGAACCTCGAAGTTTAGCCACGTCGTCTGGTCAGTTTAGCAGCCGTCGCGCCGGAAAAAGAAATCCGCCGGCCCGCTCGGCGGGAGTATATTGGGGGTAAATCCGGGAGGTTGAATCATGTCCGCTCGCCAAGCCATCCGGCTGCTCGTGGGCGCTTTGTTCTGCTCGCTGCTTCCGCTGTGCGCTCAGGAAGCGCGGGGGACCATCCTGGGGCGGGTCACCGATCCGACCAACGCCGTGATTATCGGCGCCAAGGTGGATGCGATCAACACCAACACCGGCGTGCACACTGCCGGCGCCACCAACGAGAGCGGCGATTTCCTGTTGCCGTTCTTGATCCCCGGTCCCTATGACCTCACGGTGGAAGCTCCAGGCTTCAAGAAGTTCATCCGCTCGGGGATCGATGTCAGGGTCAACGAGCGGATCACCATCGACGTGGCCATGCAGATCGGGCAGGCAGCCGAGACGGTTCAGGTGGTGGCCGAGATGCCGCTGCTGGACTCCTCGACCGCATCCATGGGGCAGGTGATCGACAGCCGAACCATCCTCGACCTGCCGCTGAAGGACAGCATGGTCCTGATCATGGCCACCTGGTCGCCGGGGGTGCAGTTCCTGCCCCAGCGGAGCGGCTACATCCGCCCGTTCGACACCAGCTCCCCCTCCCAGATTTCCGTCGACGGCACGCGCACCGGCAGCAACGAGTTCATGCTCGATGGGGCGCCCAACATGCAGCGGACCGAGGTGGCCTACTCGCCGCCGCCGGGCGTGGTGGACGAGTTCAAGATCCAGACGGCCACCTTCGACGCCAGCTACGGTTTCATGGGCGGCGCGGCGCTCAACATGAGCCTGAAGTCGGGCGCCAACAACCTGCACGGCCAGACGTATTACTTCCAGCAGAACCCCCTGGTCAATGCCAACCGATTCTTCCTCAACCGGATCGGCGCGGAGAAAATCAATTTCCGGCTGCACCGCTGGGGGGGCAACTCCAGCGGTCCGCTGTCGCTGCCGAAGCTCTACGAAGGGCGCAACCGAACTTTCTGGATGTACGGCTATGAGGGGATCTGGAGCTTCGATCCCACGCCGTTTGTGGTGGAAGCCGTGCCCTCTCCGGCGCAGAGACGAGGCGATTTTTCCCAGCTCCTGGCCATCAGCCCCCAGTACCAGCTCTACGATCCTCACTCCATCCGCCCGGCGCCCAACGGACGCTACAGCCGCCAGCCGCTGCCGAACAACATCATTCCGCCCAGCCTGATCAACCCGGTGTCGCGCAAAATCGTCGATTTGTGGGATCTTCCCAACCAGGCCGGAACCATCGACGGGGTGAACAACTACACCAAAGGCAAGGACGCCCAGGACGACTACTACAATCAGGTAGTGGGTCAGTTTGAATCCAGCAGGGCGACGATTTCCGCCACGCTCCAGACGTGATCGGCTACGCCAGCCGCAACCGCTGGCGTGGTTTTCAGGGTTTGGTGGACGCGACCGAAATTGTACCACATGAAGTAAACCGCCAGCGTCGCCGCGTGGTTATCCACCTTCTTTGAGAAGGCGTTCGTCAGCCGCGTAAACCGCCTCATACTCATCCGCATTGAGAGGTTCTGTCTTTCGGCATAGCTGGTAGAGATGTGCTCGGGATCGGGGCGGCCCTTGATGACCTTTCGCTCGCAGCCGATGCAGTCGGCAGGGCTATACCGCTTCTGTCCGTCTGTAGGCTCGCCATACAGCTTCACCAACATGGCGTAGTCGATTTCGTCGCCGAAGGCCCGGTCAACCGCCGTCAGGTAAGGCTTGTGACCGTCGGTCGTAAGCTGCACGCGATTGGCCAGGCGGCCCGCAAGATCCTCGATGAAGTCGCGGGCCGTGGCAGCGTCACGTTGGCCGAGCATCCAGCAGGGGATCAGCTTGGTATCGGCGTCGATGGCTGTCCAAGTCCAAACATCACCAGCGTAGCCGCCGTCCTCGAAATGCTCCGGTTTGGTGTTCTTCTGTTTGGCGTAGACGAACGACCAGATTTCATCGGCCTGAAGCCGCTTACAGGAGAGGTTCCGTAGGGTCGCATCCTGGTACTTCGCACAGGCCGCCCCCAACTCCACCAGCAGTTTTACGACGGTGTTCTTCGCAACCCCGGTCATGCGAACGGTCGAGCGAATCGAGTTCCCCTCGCAGAGGGCCGCTACGACCTGAGCGCGTTTGGCGGATGGAAGCTTATTCATACTGACCATCATGCTTGAACGAAGTAGCAATGTCAAGGGCGAACGAAGGGCGTTCGCAAGAAACCTTGAGGCGTGCGTAGTCCAACTAGCGGTTGGCATGGTAAAATTAGCGCCTGGAGTAGACGAGTGCAGAGCGAGGAACGATACAGGCTGATTGCCGAGATCAACCAAGCATTCACCCCTGGCGCGCCGATCGACAGCCGGGACCTTTTTGCCGGTCGCAAGAGGCAGGTCGATAAGGTTATCGGCACGATCTTTCAACGTGGCCAGCACGCCGTGATTTTTGGAGAACGCGGGGTTGGCAAAACGTCGCTGGCAAACACGCTTTACGACTTCCTGGTCCTCGCTGGGAAGTACGACTATCAACGGGCGCGCCTCAATTGCGCTGACGGCATGCACTTCGAAGCGATGTGGTATTCGATCTTCAAGCAACTTACGACCGTCGTCAATGGTGAAACACTGAGCCTTGAACAAGTGCTGCCCGTGAATGCCAACAGCGAAAGCATTCGCGAAACGTTCCAAGCCATGGATAATCCTAGTATTGTGATTATCGATGAGTTGGACCGGATCACCGATTTGCAGACGGAAACCGCACTGGCGGACACGATCAAGACGTTATCTGACAATTCCGTGGATACGACAATAGTCCTGGTAGGTGTAGCCGATTCCGTGGATCAACTTATCGCTGAGCATCGATCTATAGAACGTGCAGTAGTGCAGGTACCAATGCCACGCATGTCTAAGGTGGAACTGCTAGAGATCATCGACCACGGCCTAGTTAAGTGTCAAGGTCTAATGATTGATGCATCTGTTAGAGAACGAATCGCCGACTACTCACAGGGTCTTCCATCCTACACACATCTGCTCGCTCGCGAAGCTGCTCTGCATGTCGTGAGATCGGATCGTATGAACATCACGATGGAAGACTTGGATGAGGCCATAAAAGAAGCTGTAGACAGCCAGCTTGAAACGAATCTGAGAGCTTACAACACCGCCGTTTCATCGCCGCGTGGAAAGAATTTCAGGCCAGTCTTGTTAGCCTGTGCGCTTGCAAGAAAAGACGAGCATGGGTGGTTCTACGCGAATGGCGTTACGCAGCCGGTTCGCCTTATCACGGGGAAGAAGTATGATATTCCGTCAT
>Ga0247727_10019990_pt1 | contig 10299 bp, 12 predicted proteins | sample WisWelCaveWW1625_FD_202498 | JGI IMG/M metagenome (GOLD analysis project Ga0247727, IMG submission 202498) | Biofilm microbial communities from Wishing Well Cave, Virginia, United States - WW16-25 | ecosystem: Environmental > Aquatic > Deep subsurface > Groundwater > Cave microbial mat | place... | reverse complement strand
AGACACGGATCATAGGTCGAATTAAGCTAGTGCCCTGTCCCAAAAGTTTTGTTAGTATTTCTGGCAATTTCAGATCTCCGCAGTGATCATATAAAGTCACCCATAAACTTAATGATTTTCCTCTTGCAATGAGGAGTTTACCTGCTGACAGATGTAGAATCTGCTTAAAGTAGGATACAGCCAGGCAAATCTAATGTATTAGAGATATTTTGCAGACATGCAGCATGGCTATTGATGTGGTCCTGGTTGCACTTTCACTATGCGTGTTGTCCTGGTTTTTCTATTTCAGGTCATACTGATAACCGCCTTCACGGGCAATTCATCACCCTCATCCGAGTCACACGCCGTGAATTTACTTGCGGCAAAGCTGTTGATACAGCAAAGCCGATATGATCAGGCGACCAACAAGTTGGAAGTAATCCTTGAAGCAGAACCGAATCAACCCGATGCGCTGATGTTTACGGGTACAATCTATCTTTACCATGAGCTCGACCATCTCAAAGCAATGAAATGGTTCGAGATGTCACTCAAACTGGGAGGGAGAGCCGCGTTTCTGGTCCAGCACTCACACGAGTCGCTCGGGGGAAGTCAACTGGCTGATTATTGCCGCGGCTGGCTGATTCTTCGCGGCAAGGAGATCGAGTTTACTCCGGATAACGGAACACATGGTTTCAGTGTGTCGCGTTCTGAGCTCCAGGAGTTCAAGCAAAACAGACGTTTACAGTCGATGTTTCACATCAGGCTGAAAGATGACAATTTCAATTTTCGTCCGTCTACAGGACAGGAGGACGAGGTTTTGCTTATCGTTGCCATGTACAAAAAGCTTTCCCAGTCAACCGAAGGCAACCAGTGAAAGGAGGGAACGATGTTACGTCGTTGTGTGTCCTACACTTTTTACGGACTTCTAATGATCGCACTCTGCAGCCTGGCCGGCTACAGCGGGCTCACATGGGCAGACGAATCGAAGGAAGAGAAAGAGCTTCGTGAAAGAAAGGAAAAGGAAGAGAAGAAGGAAGCGGAGCGAAATCAGAAAGAAGACAAAACCAAGGCGAAGACTGCCAGGGAATACGATAAGCTTCGAACCTTTGCTGAAGATCTATATCGGAACGATTCCGAGTACAGAGATGAAGTGGATCAAGAATATTTGGATTTGAAATCACATCATGCAGTTCAGGCTTATCGAATCAACACCACGCGCACAAGGGAATTGATTGCGCCCGAAACCGAAGATGTGAAATTAGAGATCCGGCGGGTACTGTATGACAACCCGTGGGTACAGGATTACGTGAACCGCGTTGGCCGGCAACTTGTGCCAACGAATTCGGAAAAACTATATGCATTTAAGGTTACGTACCATCCGATTCCTCATGCATACACGCTCTCAACTGGCACAGTCCTTGTTTCTTCCGGACTGATTTCATTGTTGGACAACGAGGCTCAACTGGCCTATGTGCTCGCTCATGAGCTCGCACATGTTTCGCAGGAACACTGGAAAATAAAGGTCATGATGCCCATGGCTCAGGAAGAATATAATCAACGGCAGTAAAAAAAGCGCAGGTGGTTGAGTATTGGCGGAGCTATTGCGGGCGCCATGACGGGAGGCATTCTCGGTGGCCGCGACGCAGCGGCACAGGGATTCGCGATCGGCGCAGGCGCCGGATACATTGTAGGTCTTGCATTGAACCGGAAGATCGGACTGGACTGGGATTCTGCCCAGGAGGATGCGGCAGATGATTTTGCGCTGATCGCTGTTATGAGCCAGTACTACGATGCAAGAGAAGTGCCGAAACTCTTTGCCCTGATGGAGGGCGTCTCCCGATTCGATGATCGAATACAACTCGGTTTTCTGGGGCATCGGAATCGAATTCTTCAACGCAGGGACTTTTCGAAACGTGCACTGCAAGGTGCGTTGCAGGCGCAGTACAATGAAATCCTCAACTCCGGAAAGATGCGTGGAACTACGCCGGAGTTCAATCAAGTGATGGCCGATCTAAAAAGGGACAACGGCATTGAAGCGTATCAGTTTGATATGTTCGACATGTCGAAGCGGAATCTTCAACAGGCGGTGTCGATGCGATCGGACGATGCCCGCGCGAATTTTTATTACGGCTGTGTTCTAAAGCTTGTCGGTCGAACCAGCGAAGACAAGACCAACGCCAAACGATATCTGGAAAATGCGATCCGCCTTGACGTCCGACACACGATTCCAGAGGCTCTGCTTCAGCGAGCGTTGCTGACGATGGAATCCCCGGATGCAGCCTCTCAGTCGGTCGCTTTACGAGCGTTGAAAGACTATGTGGAGACTTTTCAGCAAAGAAAATGCGCAGACTCCAGATGTTTGCCTCCCAATCTGGAAAACTGTTTGTTTTTCTGACGCTGGAGACCCTGCCGCTAACGGAACTCCTCTGAAATTCACCGGCGGAGCACGAATCACGTTCCGCCGTATCGGATTGCTACACGAAGACAATCGAGTGTATTTCGAAACCACAATCGACGTGAGTGCAAGAATGAACCAGATTTGCGTTGAAGCCGTAGACATATCAGGAAACAGAACGCAACTCTTGATTCCTGTGAAAGTACAGGGCAGAGATCCCGTAGATGAATTCCACGGACGCAAGTTCGCTGTGATAATCGGAATCTCAAAATTTCAGAATACTGAGGCGGGCGTCAGCGATCTCAAATATGCGGATGCTGACGCCCGCTCCGTTTATCAGTTTCTACAAACGAAATCTGCAGGAAGTTTTTCAACTGCGAATATTCGCTTTCTTGCGAACGAAGAGTCAACAATAAAGAATGTCCGTGACTCTCTTTCCGCCTTTGTAGCTCAGATTGAAGAAGACGATCTCCTGTTGATCTTCTTTGCAAGCCACGGCACTCCTGATCCCTACTATCCCCAGGATCTTTACTTTGTGGTTCACGATACGGTAGTTGACCGCATGGCCGACACTGCGTTGGCAATGAAGGAGTTCAAACAGTTGCTTGATCAAAACTTGAGGGCAAAGCGTCTTCTTGTATTGATCGATACCTGCCATGGCGCCGGAATCACAAGTGCGAGAGGTATCTCCAACAATCTTGCTAACCTATACGCGGAGAAGTTGCTGTTCAGAGAGGAAGGGACGGCTGTCATCACATCCAGTGATGTAAACGAGGCTTCTCTGGAAAGCGACCTTTGGGGTGGCGGCCACGGTGTATTTACACATTTCCTTCTTCAGGGATTGAGCGGCAAGGCTGATGACAACTTAGATAACCTCGTGACCGCAGGAGAATTGTTCCGGTACGTGAGGTCGAATGTGCGGCTCGCAACGGAATTCCGTCAAAATCCCAGAATGATGCCCGGCCAAAACGAAAGTCTTGCCCTTTCCGCCGTGTTGCATCAGAAATGATAAACTACGTTTTTTGTGCCATGTTGACTCATTTCCCTTCTCCGTTCATTCTGGTTGCCCTGCTTGCATTGCATCGCTACATCAGCGGCTCACATTTTGCGTTTGAACGTCGGAATGTCGAGAGCATCGTTGTCTAGCGCGTACGCGCCGGTGCCCGACCCGTTGCCTTTCCTGTAAAACGACACGTTATCCTGATGCGATGGAGCCGTCGGTTCTATCTTATTAGATATAATCGTTTTCAGTGTCGGCGCCGCTGATTCAATAGCCGGTTCTTCAAAGCCGGTTGCGATTACGGTCACCTTTACTTCGTCTTTCATACATTCATTAATAGTCGTGCCGAAGATAATCACGGCATCCTCGTGCGCGCACTGATGAATGAGTTTGCAGGCCTGATCCACTTCAAAGAGAGTCAGATCGCTGCCGACAGTAACGTTGATCAGGATTCCCCGTGCGCCGTCAATGGAGGCTTCTTCGAGCAACGGACTGCTGATGGCTTTTTCCGCGGCATCCAGCGCGCGGCTTTCACCTCTCGCATGACCGGTCCCCATGACAGCCTTGCCCATTCCTTTCATGATGGTCCGGACATCGGCAAAATCCAGATTGATCAGGCCGGGATTGAGGATCAGGTCCGAAATACTCTGGACCGCATGTCGCAATACGTCATCCGCTTTTGCGCATGCATCTTTAAACGTCATGCTCCGATCAACAGTAGAAATCAGCTTGTCGTTCGGAATCACGATGATGCTGTCCACAGCGGAACGAAGCTCCCGTAATCCCTGCTCAGCCTGTTTTGAACGCTGTTTTGCTTCGAACGAAAAGGGTTTTGTCACTACGGCAACGGTGAGAATACCCATTTCGTGCGCAAAGCCAGCAACTACCGGCGCCGCGCCCGTTCCCGTGCCGCCGCCCATTCCGGCAGTAATAAAAACCATATCGAAGTATAAGCATTTGCTTTTTGGGTCAGCGGGGAAAAGCGGGAACCCATTCGCTTTCCGGTTGTGAAGAGCAAACAGCTGTGGGATCAGCGGAGATTGCGCGTTTTCGAAGCTTCCCTCTGTACGAATTTGACTCCTGGAGGAACGTCCTGATTCGGAATGTCCTGCCGGGAATGACTTGAATGCTCGCAGGAATCAACAACTCTTCTAACTTTTTCTCATCCAGTTGTTTGCATTTCGCCCATCGTTACCTGCGCATTTAAAAAGGCGAATAAGAAAACCAAAACATTTCGAATTGTCATCTTTAAATTCCTCCGGCTCATCGCTCGTGCTGCTCAATTTGCTCTGCGATACTTGTACGTGAATTTGATCGCCCGTTGAAGGTTTATATTGACCTCAATGTCGGAATAGGAAACGCCTGGTTTGAAGGTCACAGATTTTTGTGCGCTGGAAGGTCCACTGTCGGATTTCGCGTAAGCGCTCCATTCGTCAGAAGGTGTGTCGGATTGATGAAGCGCCTTACAGCTTTAGTGGAGTCGACCACCAGCGGGGATCCGATGTCAGGAGAGCCAGTGGATGCTGATCTCTTTTTCCAACCAGCGGAATTCGCTATCTCCTGTAATCAGGACCGCCCTTTGCAGCTTTGTTAGAGCGGCCGCATATGCGTCCGCATAGGAAATCTGAAAGCTGCCCTTATAATAAGCCGCCTTCAGTGTCAGTTCCTGATCTGCATTTACAATCTTCACCGGGTAGTTGGCGATAGTGCTCCGATAGCTTTCAGCCCGTTCCCGCCCGCCTTCCCGCAGCGCGATGTAATACATCTCTCCCCAATTCACAACGGAAAGAAATAGCCGGATTTTGTTGCTCAAAGCCTTCTTGAAGAAGCCGGCTACCTCACGAGCCTCAGGTTCCCCTTCACAATAAGACAGCAATGCGTAGCTGTCCAGAACATAATTCTTCAAAACTCCCGCTCCACTTTCTTTTCCTTCTGTAAAGCCTTTCGGAGCTTTCCTCTGGTCTTTAGAAAGCCGATGTTCGCGTCTATGCAATCGGGTGTTAATGCGATCAATCCGATTTCACCGCCGTGATCGAAGAAAATAACCCGGGTTCCTTTTGTGATTCCATATTTCCGGCGCAATCCGGATGGAATTACAACCTGCCCCTTTATCGTAACGGTTGATGTATGCATGAAAAAAGTATATACACTAAATAAAAGTAAGTCAATGACTGCATGTTATAACGGATGCATCTGCCGTTTGTGGGGTAGCTATCGAGCGCATTTCCTGTGTTCGCCAGATGGGGCGCGGATTTCCAGTCCGCTGACCTTGATGGTTCCACAAGCTCGGCGGGCAAGATGCCCGCGTTTCCCCTCCAGCAGGAGCCCCACACATCGCGGATGCACCCTGTGTAACTAACGAAGACACGCAATTGAAAACCTCCGCGAGTATCTTCAGCGACAACGAATTCCGGCTTACTACGGCACATTCACTCAAATGCAGGAATTCCGGGACGTTCCCGCTGATCGCATCGCATGAGTACGCCAGTGTTAAAAAATCACACGACCAGTGGCGGCAGGCGTCCCTGCCTGCCGTTCTCACGTTGAGCAGTCAATGGGCGGGCAGACGCTCGCCCTCACACAATTTGCGGTTACTTCGACTCCATGCAATTCGGGTTTGTAAACAGCAGACGCAGCAAGTCGCTCTGGCGCGCAGTACCTGTTTTTTGAAAAATGTTCCTGAGTTGGCTTCGTACTGTGTGGATCGTGATACCCATTTCTACAGCAGCGTCTTTCAGGTTCATTCCCTGCAACAGGAAACAGGCAAGCCTCATTTCCGCCTGGGACAGCCCGTATATCAAGCGCCCGCCGATTCTGTCCAGAAACGCGTTAACGCCAGAAGCTCCTGAGCTACCCAGTTTTCAAATCGGGCTGGAGGATTTTGAATGGGGCTCCAGAGTCTGTCGAATGATTTTTGCCTGCTGATCCGCAACCGTTTTGACCTCTGCCGCGTGTCCGTCTTCGCCCATTTTCATTTTCTTCGCGTCCTTTAGAATCTTTTCATCGTGCTCACGTTTCACGGTTGCAGGGTTGACATTCCTTTCATCCGGACGCGTCATCGTGCCTTCGACGTGCCGGTCCTTTTTTGTGTTGGTTTTGGCTGTTCCATCATATTTGTCATCCGTGCTCGTTGTCGGGGAAATTTAAACTTTGAAACCTCCAAATGTCGGGAGTTTTAATTTAGTGAGATCGGCGCTAAGAACCAGCGTGTTCACAAACAATCCGACCACACGCTGCACTTCCTCTTTTGTTCTGTTCGCAATCGGAGGACCTGGATGGCAACCAACTCCGAGATGGCGGTGGGTGATTAAGGCATTGGTTTGGTGATCTTTTTGTGGATTTCGGGCGTTGCCATCAGCGCCGCAGATCCGTACCACGGAATGAGATCGGCTACGAAGATGCCCGCCTTTACCGCCGGATCGGTCTCGGTGAGTTTTTGTGCTTCTTCAACAGTGGCTACATTCAAGATGAAAAGCCCGCGAAAGCCTTTATCGTTCTTGCTGAATGGCCCTGCAACTGCGAGCTTGCCTTCATCTGCCAGCCGGCCGATGTTGGCCATGTGTCCGGCGAAAATGTCCTCGCGTTCTTTGCCTTCTACACTGCCGTCGTTGGGTCCGGTTTTGAGGATGACCAGCACGTAATGTTTCATCCCGATCTCATCGGCGCCCAGCTTCTTCGCGAGTTCGGCGTCAAATTCCGAAGCGCCTTGCGTTGTCGAAGCGTTTTGGGCGAAACCGCCGGTTGATAACAAAGTTATTAGTAGCAGCGACAGGATAAAACAACGTAAATTCATGCTTTTCCTCCGTTGGACCACTCAGGACTCCGTAGAATAACGCAAAATTGTCCAATTTGTTCGTTTTACAGTGATATTCAGCCTGCATGTTCTCACTTCTACCAAAAGTCGTTCCTTGCCCGAAGTGCGGAGAATCGCTCGTGCTCCGTCCCGCCACCACCCGAGGCTCCAGCTTGCAATTCGGACTTCCCCCTGGATGCGGCTGTCTGGACCGAAGGAGATTGATTTCCTTCAGACGGACCTCTCGCTTCGATCCCGCGGAGTGAAAATTGTGAGAAAATAGCACCTGAGCTGATCGAAAGATCGCTCCAAAGGGGACTTGCAAAAAGCAATTTGCTATGCAACTAGCTTCAACACACTCGTTTACAGAAAAGGAGACCGTAATATGACGAAGAGCACGGCTGTGCTTCGACTGCTTTGCTTGGCAATTGTCGCATTCATGCTCGCACAAAGCGCAGCAGCGCAAGTGGTGCAAAATGTCGGCGACAACGGCGCGGTGGATTGGACGTAGCGCAAAATCCGCGCGACGGGCATCGCCGGCCCGAATCCCGATTTACCGCCGGGCGCGCAACGCGCAAGTGCGCTAGAAGACGCAAAGCAAATCGCTTTACGCAATTTAATTCAAACCGTGAGGGGCACGACCATTGACTCCGAAACGTTGGTCAATAATGCCATGCTCGTGAGCGATGAAGTGCGCTCGCGCGTTTCGGGGTTCGTGCAAGGCTTCACGATTGTCGACACGCGCTACATGAGCGATATGTCGGTCGAGGTGGAAGTGGAAATTCCTCTCGCCGGAATTTCAGACGTCGTGTTGCCGCCGGGAAAAGTTTTGCAGCAGTCGCTCGGCAATCCGCAGGCGGGCTATCAACCGGTTGGCGGTCAAGGCGCGCCGAGTGTGCCGCCGGGCGTGATCACGGGTTTGGTCATCAATGCTTCACGTCTCGGCGTTGTGCCGGCGATGGCGCCCAAGATTTTCGATGAAGACGGCAATGAAGTGTATGGCTCCAAAATCCCTGATCGCGATTGGGCCGTGCAACAAGGCATGGTCGGTTATTCGAAAGACTTGGCCGAAGCGCGCACAAACAAACGCGTCGCGCCGAACGCAATGGTTGTCAATGCCGTTAAAGCCGTGGGCAATAACAAAGCTGATCTCGTCATTTCCAACGCCGACGCCGCGGCTTTGACAAAAGCTATCGCCGATCAAAGCTTTTTAACGCAGTGCAAAGTCGTGTTCGTGGTGAATTGATCGGCCCTCGTTTTTGTCATGCAGCAGGAATCTTTTTAAGGTACTCACACCGATCAAAGCTGCAAGGCGGCCGTTGGGCGCCGCAGGATTTCCCTGTGCGCTCATAGAAACCGTAAAGCCGTTACTGTCGATTTGCTGCGGAGGTGGTGTCCAGGTGAAGCTTGCTCTGTCTCCGTTATAGATCTGCAAAGATGCGGATCCGGAACTGTAACTCCATCCTTGCGGTGGAGTAACAGGGCTCTGCGTAACGGATTCTAAAATCCACTGAGATCCTGTCACCGGACCCTTTTTTTGTTCGACCGGGTTTTCTCCGTCTTCCGGAATTTCTTCGACATCGATCGGCCCGCCATCCTCAGCAAGCGCGATCGCAGAATCGTTGAAATTACACGTTGGCCAATTGGGTATCACTTGAGCAAGAACTTGCCCGGCGGTTAGGAGCGCTCTGTTGATTCCAGAAATAGCAAGGTTGGATGCTTTCGCGGGGTCCGGTTGGCTTTGAGCTTTTTGAGAAAGCTCGCACGCCATGCCGGCCATGTATTTTGCCGTTTCACGCAACAACATGATTTCTTTGCCGGCGGCTTCCAAAGCAGCCGAGTCACTTTCGATACTTTTCAAGTCAGCTACCGTGTCCGTGCATAGCTTTTCAAGTCCTGGATACTGTTGCTTGAGCGCATTCAAATCGCGCGAAAGTCCGGTGGCAAGATCGGAAAGTGTTTGAGCTTTGCGCCGCGCATTTGCAATGATGTCCGCGGCTTGCGTCGCTTTGTCCCTTTCTTCGTTCATTTTCTTTAGAAGAGATCGGACCTGGTTGCGGGATTGCTCAAATTCGGGAGTTGGTTTCAGATTAAAATTAAAAATCTGCGGTGTGTAACTGCTTTCTTCCAGACAAAAATTCCACCAGGAATCGCTGCGAATCGGTAAGTAGCACACAGTCGTGATTTGCAATTCATAATGTCCGGAATAAATCGGGCCAGGGATTACGAAAGCACCGAAGTGCGAACCGACAACGGCCGGATCAGGATGCTTCCCTTCAACTGTGTCATGCCGGTATCCCTGTCTTGGCCCAAGACCAATCAACGATGCTTCGAACCCGCTGATGTGTTCGGTCGTTCCTTCTTCGATGACATTCCCTGTAAAGGACCGCAACGTTCGCGGTTTAGTGATTTTTTCAGGCGCTGTGAATGGTAACGACTGCGTTGTAATCAGGTTCGTATGACAGAGGATCAATCCGACGGGAGATCAAGATGTTTCCTTCCGGCCAGTAGACCATTACGGTGCGGGATTGGATCGGACCAATTCTACACACACCGGGAAATTCTCCGCATTGGGACTTTAACGAAATCTTTTGTCCTTCTTTGAATCCAAGTCCTGCGGCATCTTCCGGGGAAATCAGGATTTCATCTCTTCGCCGGCTGCCGGTAAGCGGATCCTCTGTTCCGTAAACAATGCTGTTGAATTGTTTGCCGCGGCGTGTAGTCAGATAGAATTGTCCGTCCGCTAAAACTTCATTGCCGGGAATCGTAATGGAAAAGCGGGCCTTCTTTTCAGGCATGTTGTGACAGATGCCATCATTCAACATCCTTGCTCCGCCATACTGGAAGGAGTCTTTTTCCTTCTTTAAATCCGCAATCCCTTCATATAGCGGAATCGTGCGATCGATTTCGTCACGGATCGATTTTGCTGTGGGAAAGTGAAGGTGTTGCCGTTTTTCTTCGGGCAGCACATGCGCGGCAAGATCCGAAATAATTTCCCACTCGGATCGCGTTTCACCGATGCGGGGTCCCGGAATCTCGGGCGAAAATCGGATCCGCCTCTCGGTGCTGGTGACAGTGCTTCCACCCTGCTGCTCATATCGAGTTTGACCCGGAAACAGCAGCACAGCTTCA
>Ga0247727_10019989_pt1 | contig 10300 bp, 7 predicted proteins | sample WisWelCaveWW1625_FD_202498 | JGI IMG/M metagenome (GOLD analysis project Ga0247727, IMG submission 202498) | Biofilm microbial communities from Wishing Well Cave, Virginia, United States - WW16-25 | ecosystem: Environmental > Aquatic > Deep subsurface > Groundwater > Cave microbial mat | place... | reverse complement strand
AGCGCCGGAACCAACCTGACGGTGATCCAGGCCGATGCGACCTCGCTGCCGATCGCCGACGCCAGCATGTCGGCCGTCGTGTGCTTCACGATGCTGCACCACCTGCCGTCGCCGGCGCTGCAGGACCGCCTGCTGGCCGAAGCAGCGCGGGTGCTGGAGCCGGGCGGCACCTTTGCGGGCTCGGACAGCCGGGCGAGCTGGTGGCTGCGCCAGGTTCACCGCGGCGACACGCTGACGCCGATTGATCCGGAGGACTTCCCTCGCAGGCTTGCTGCGGCGGACTTCGAGAGCATCGAAGTCAGCCTGGCGGCGGGCGCGTTTCGCTTTCGCGCACGCAAGCCCGGCAGGCGGATGACCAGCGCGGCGACGTCCTTGTAGAGCCAACCCTTCGGCGCGCTTTCGTCAGTTCCAGTTGCCCGCGTGAAAGTCCTGCAGCGCCGTCACCTTGACGCCGTCCTTGCTGCGCAGCAGCACGCCTTCGGCGGCGGCCGCCGCGCCGGCGATGGTCGTGAAGTACGGCGTCGCGGTTTCCAGCGCCGCGCGCCGCATCGAGAACGAATCCTGCACGCTCTTGGGATCGCCGACGGTGTGCAGCACCAGCTGCACATTGCCGCCGCGGATCGCGTCCACCGTGTGCGGGCCGCCTTCGTAGACCTTGTTCACGCGGATGCAGTCGAGCCCGATCGCGCCGAGCGAGTCGGCGGTGCCGCGGGTCGCCATCAGCGACATCCCCGCTTCGACCAGGCGCCGCGACACGCGCGCGATGCGCTCGCGATCCTCGGGCCGCACCGTCACCAGCGCGCAGCCCGAATCCGGCAGCCGGTTGCCAGCCGCTTCCTCGGCCTTGGCGAAGGCGATGCCGAAGCGGCGGTCGATGCCCATCACTTCACCGGTCGAGCGCATCTCGGGACCGAGCAGCGTATCGACGCCCGGGAACTTGAGGAACGGGAACACGGCTTCCTTGACCGAGGTGTAGCTCGGGATGCGCTCGGCCGTGAAGCCGAGCGACTCCAGCGTCTCGCCGGCCATCGCGCGAGCCGCGAGCTTGGCCAGCGGCACACCGATCGCCTTCGACACGAAGGGTACGGTGCGCGAGGCGCGCGGATTGACTTCGAGCACGTAGACGAGATCTCCGACGATCGCGAACTGCACGTTCATCAGGCCGCAGACGCCGAGCTCGCGCGCCATCGCCACGGTCTGGTGACGGATCTCGTCCTGCAGCTCGCGGCTGAGCGACCACGGCGGCAAGGAGCAGGCGCTGTCGCCCGAGTGCACGCCGGCCTGCTCGATGTGCTCCATGATGCCGCCGATCACGACCTGCCTGCCGTCGCAGATCGCATCGACGTCGACTTCGATGGCGTGGTCGAGGAACTTGTCGATCAGCACCGGGTGCTCCGGTGAGCTCCTGATCGCGTTCTCCATGTAGCGGCGCAGGTGCTCGAACTCGTGCACGATTTCCATCGCGCGGCCGCCCAGCACGTAGGAAGGCCGCACCAGCACCGGCAGGCCAAGGCGGCGCACGACATCCTCGGCCTCGCCCACCGTGCGCGCCGTTCCCGCCGGCGGCTGGCGCAGGCCGAGTGCTTCGAGCGTCGCGTGGAAGCGCTCGCGGTCCTCGGCGCGATCGATGGCGTCCGGCGAGGTTCCGATGATCGGCACGCCTTCTGCCTCCAGCGCCTTGGCAAGCTTGAGCGGAGTCTGGCCGCCGAACTGCACGATCACGCCATCGGGCTTCTCGCGCGCGACGATGGCGAGCACGTCCTCGAGCGTGAGTGGCTCGAAGTAGAGGCGGTCGGAGGTGTCGTAGTCGGTCGAGACCGTCTCCGGATTGCAGTTGACCATGATCGCTTCGAAGCCCGCGTCCTTCAGCGCGAAGGCCGCGTGCACGCAGCAGTAGTCGAACTCGATGCCCTGCCCGATGCGGTTGGGGCCGCCGCCGAGGATGACGATCTTCTTGCGCCGCGACGGCGGCGCCTCGTCTTCCTCTTCGTAGGTGGAGTACAGGTAGGGCGTGTAGGCGACGAACTCGGCCGCGCAGGTATCGACCATCTTGTAGACCGGCGTGATGCCGTCTTTCAGGCGGCGGCGGCGCACCGTCGTCTCATCGGTTCTCAGCAGGGTTGCCAGGCGGCGATCCGAGAAACCCCACTGCTTGGCCAGCCGCAGCTCGCCCTCCGGCACCGCCTCGATGCTGCCGCGGGCGACGAGCTCGCTCTCCTTCGTGACGATCTGCTCGATGTTGGTCAGGAACCACGGATCGATCCTCGTCATCCCGAAGAGCTTTTCGACGGAGTAGCCCCTGCGCAGCGCCTCGGCGAGGTACCAGAGCCGCTGCGAGTTGGGCACGCTGACGAGGCGATCGAAATCGGCCTCCCCCGCCGGCTCGGGCGACTCGAAGCCGTAGCTGCCGGTCTCCAGCGAGCGCATCGCTTTCTGGAGGCTCTCCTTGAAGGTGCGGCCGATGGCCATCGCCTCGCCGACCGAGCGCATCTGCGAGGTGAGCCTGTCCTCGGCGCCCTTGAACTTCTCGAAGGTGAAGCGCGGGACCTTGGTGACCACGTAGTCGATGCTCGGCTCGAAACTGGCCGGCGTCTCGCGCGTGATGTCGTTGCGGATCTCGTCGAGCGTGTAGCCGACGGCCAGCTTGGCGGCGATCTTGGCGATCGGAAAGCCGGTGGCCTTGGAGGCCAGCGCGGAAGAACGCGACACGCGCGGGTTCATCTCGATGACCACCATGCGGCCGTTGTCGGGATGCACGGCGAACTGGATGTTCGAGCCGCCGGTGTCGACCCCGATCTCGCGGATGATCGCGAGCGAGGCGTCGCGCATGATCTGGTATTCCTTGTCGGTCAGCGTCTGCGCGGGCGCCACGGTGATGCTGTCGCCGGTGTGCACGCCGAGCGGATCGAGGTTCTCGATCGAGCAGACGATCACGACGTTGTCCTTGCGGTCGCGCATCACCTCGAGCTCGAATTCCTTCCAGCCCTCGATCGACTCCTCGACCAGCACTTCGTGGACCGGCGAAAGCTCGAGTGCCCAGCGGAGATGCTGCTGGTACTCCTCGGGCGTCTTTGCGATGTTCGCGCCCATGCCGCCCAGCGTGCGCGACGGACGGATGATCACCGGCAGGCCGATCTCGGCGGCCACCCTGCGGCCTTCCTCCATGCTGCGCACGTAGCCGCTGCGCGGAAGGTCCAGACCGATCGAGGCCATCGCGGCCTTGAAGAGATTGCGGTCCTCGGCCTTCTTGATCGCGCCGATGCTCGCGCCGATCAGCTTGACGCCGTAGCGGTCGAGCACGCCGCGCTGGGCAACTTCCAGCGTCAGATTGAGCGCGGTCTGCCCGCCCATCGTAGGCAAGAGCGCGTCCGGCCGTTCCGCTTCGATGATCGACTCGAGCACCTCGGCCGTCATCGGTTCCACGTAGGTGCGGTCGGCGAAATCCGGATCGGTCATGATCGTGGCCGGATTCGAGTTGATGAGGATGACCTTGTAGCCCTCCTCCTTCAGCGCCTTGCAGGCCTGGGTGCCGGAGTAGTCGAACTCGCAGGCCTGCCCGATCACGATCGGTCCGGCTCCGACGATGAGGATGCTCTTGATGTCTTCGCGCTTTGGCACTCGTCAGCTCGCTCGCTTCAGGTTTCGATCGTTCATCGTTTCGAAGGCCTCACAGCCGCTCTTCGAGCAGGTCTTCATCGACTCGACGAAGCGGTCGAACAACGGCGTGGCATCGTGCGGCCCCGGCGATGCTTCGGGGTGGTACTGCACCGAGAACACCGGCAGCTCGCGGTGCGCGAAGCCCTCGACGGTGCGGTCGTTCAGGTTGATGTGCGTGACCCTCAGGTCCGAAGGCATCGATGCCTCGTCGACGGCGAAACCGTGGTTCTGCGAAGTAATGGACACGCGGCCGCTGTCGAGCTCGAGCACCGGCTGATTGCCGCCGTGGTGCCCGAACTTCATCTTGTAGGTCTTCGCGCCGAGCGCCAGCGCGAGGATCTGGTGCCCGAGACAGATCCCGAAGGTCGGCATTTCGAGCGCCAGCTCGCCGACCACGTCGATGGCACCGCGTACCGCGTCCGGATCGCCGGGGCCGTTCGACAGGAACAGGCCGTCGGCGCCGAGCTCGCGAATCTGCTCGGCCGAGCTGTCCGCGGGCACAACCAGCACACGGCAGCCGTGCGCGACGAGGTTGCGCGCGATATTGAGCTTGAGGCCGTAGTCGAACGCGACCACCAGTGGACCATCGTCGCCGACCATGGTCCCGGCGGGAACTTTGCGGGCGCGTCTTTTTGCCGGCCCCTCGGTGTAGCCCTTGGCAAGGTCCCAGGTGCCGCCGGTCCAGCGATACGCCGACGCGGTGCTGACGCCGGTCGCGAGATCCTGTCCGACCAGGCTGCCCCGCGAAGCGGCTTCCTCGGCCAACGCCGCCTCGTCCACTTCGCCCGTCGCGAGCACCGCCTGCTGCGCGCCGTGGTCGCGGATGTGCCGCACCAGCGCGCGCGTGTCGATCCACTCGATGCCTACGATGCCGTGCTCCTTCATGTAGTCGCCGAGCGGGCGCTCCTGGCGCCAGTTGCTCGGCTTGTCCCAGTACTCCTTGACGACGAATCCCCTGAGGAACGGCGCGACGGCTTCGACGTCCTCGCGGTTGACGCCGACGTTGCCGATTTCCGGATACGTCATCACGACGATCTGGCCGTCGTAGGACGGGTCGGTAAGGATCTCCTGGTAGCCCGACAGCGAGGTGTTGAACACCACCTCGCCGCCGACTTTTCCGTGCGCGCCAAAGGCGCGGCCGCGGAAGATGCGGCCGTCGGCCAGTGCGAGCGTTGCCTTTGCTTGCTTCACCTGGCGTCCTCCCAGACGACGACCCCGCCGACCAGCGTGCGGATCGCCTTTCCTTTCAGCTTCCAACCGTCAAACGGGGTATTGCGGCTCTTGGTCGCCATCGCGTCAGCGCGCAGCGTCCATTCGCGCTCCGGATCGAAGATCACGATGTCGGCCGGCGCACCGACCGCCAGCGTTCCGCGGCCGATGCCGAGCACTCGCGCCGGCCGGGTCGACAGCGCATCGATCATCCGCGACAGGTCAAGGTAGCCACGCCGCACCAGCTCCAGCGACAGCGGCAGCATCGTCTCCAGCCCGACGATTCCGAAGGCCGCCTTGTCGAACTCGCAAACCTTCTCGTCGCGGTGATGCGGCGCGTGATCGGTCGCGATCGCGTCGATCGAACCGTCGGCCAGGCCGCGGCGTACGGCCTCGACGTCCTTCGCGCTGCGCAGCGGCGGCTTCATCTTCGCGTTGGTGTTGTAGGACTCGACCGCCGTGTCATCGAGCATGAAGTGGTGCGGTGCCGCTTCGGCCGTCACGTCGAGGCCTTCGGCCTTGGCACGCCGCACCATCTCGACCGACTCGGCGCAGGAGATATGCGCGATGTGCAGGCGTCCGCGCGAAATGCGAACCAGCTCGATGTCGCGCGCGACCATCACCGACTCGCCGGCCGACGGCATGCCCTTCAGGCCGAGCCGCACCGAGGTGCCGCCCTCGTGCATCACCGCCCCGCAGCACAGGCCCGGATCTTCCTCGTGGACGATCACGGGAAGATGGAACATGCGCGCGTACTCGAGCGCGCGCCGCATCAGCGCGCTGTCGACCACCGGCATGCCATCGTCGGAAACCGCGACGATGCCGGCCTCGACCATCTCGCCGAACTCGGCCATGCGCGCACCGGCAAGCCCCACCGAAACCGCTCCGATCGGGTAGACGTTCGCGTAACCGGCCTTGCGCGCCTTCTCGACTATGTACTGCGTCACCGCAGCGTTGTCGTTGACCGGGTCGGTGTTGGCCATGCAGGCCACCGAGCTGACTCCACCGGCGACGGCAGCGCGCGCGCCGGTTTCGATGGTTTCCTTGTACTCGAAGCCGGGCTCGCGCAGGTGCACGTGCATGTCCACGAAGCCCGGTGCGACCACCAAGCCGCTCGCATCGATCACTGGCGCCGGGCCGGCAATGCCCGGCATCGCGAGCTGGGCAGGATCGAGCGCCCCGGGTGCGCCTACCGACGCGATCGCTCCGTCTTCGACGAGTACGTCGAAGAGTCCGTCGCGCCCGCAGGCGGGATCGACGACGCGGCCGCCGCGGATCAGCAGCGTGCGCGGCGCGGTCTGTAGGTTTCGCGAGATCGCGTTTCCGGTGGCCATTGTCATGGTCCGTACTTTCGTCTGCCGCCCGCTCAGCCAGCCCGCGCAGCCACCGGGCGTGTGGCGACCTCGATCTCGTCGGCCGGCGGCGGCGTCTGCGCGACCGTCAGCGGATTTTGCGAAACTTCGCTGCCACGCATGCCGTCCGCGCCCGGCACGATCAGCTGGTAGAGCAGCGCCATGCGCAGCGCGACGCCGTTGGCGACCTGGCTCATGATCACCGAGTAGGGTCCGTCGGCGACTTCGCTGGAGATCTCGATGCCGCGATTGATCGGACCCGGGTGCAGGATGATCACGTCGGGGCTGGCTTTGGCCACGACCTCCGCGGTCAGGCAGTAGTAGCGCGCGTACTCGTTCAGGGACGGGAAGAAATGGCCGCTCTGCCGCTCGGTCTGTATGCGCAACATCATGATCACGTCGGCCCCGCGCACCGCTTCGCCGACGTCGTAGAAGAGCTCGGCGCCGAAGCTGCGGAACTCCTCCGGAAGCAGGGTCGGCGGGCCGCACAGCCTGACCGTCGCGCCGAGGGTCTTCAGTCCGTAGAGATTCGAGCGCGCGACGCGCGAGTGCAGGATGTCGCCGACAATGGTGACGACGAGGTCTTTCCAGTCTTTCCCGCCCGTGCCGGTGGCCGTGTTCATGCGCTGGCGGATCGTCAGCAGGTCGAGCAGCGCCTGGGTCGGATGCTCGTGGCTGCCGTCGCCGGCGTTGATGATCGAACAGTCGACCACCCCGGCCAGGAAGCGCGCGGCACCCGAGGCCGGATGCCGCACCACGATGCAGTCCGGTGCCATCGCCGCCAGGTTGCGCGCGGTGTCCTCGAGCGTCTCGCCCTTGGCCATGCTGGACGAGGACGTCGAGATGTTGATCGCATCAGCCGACAGGCGCTTGGCCGCGATCTCGAAGGAGGTGCGCGTGCGCGTGCTGTTTTCGACGAAGAGGTTCACCACCGTCTTGCCGCGCAGTGTGGGCAGTTTCTTGACCTCGCGGCGCGACACTTCGACGAGCGATTCGGCGGTATCCAGCAGTAGCGAGATATCGCCGGCCGAGACGTTTTCGAGCCCGAGCAGATGACGGCTACCGAGTGCCATTGGCTGCCTCCTCGATGCGAACCGCGTCCGCAAGGCCGAACTCGCTGAGCTCGACGCGGACCTTCTGCGAACGCGAAGTCGGGACGTTCTTGCCGACGTAGTCGGCACGGATCGGAAGCTCGCGGTGGCCGCGGTCGACGAGCACCGCAAGCTGTACCAGCGCCGGGCGACCGAAATCGATCAACGCATCCAGCGCGGCTCGAATCGTGCGGCCGGTGTAGAGAACGTCGTCGACCAGCACGACCTTGCGGTCGGTCAGATCGAAAGGGATATCCGTGGGTTCGAGCCGCGCAGTGGCGCCAAGGCGCCCGCCGTCGTCGCGATACAGCGTGATGTCGATCGCCCCGACCTGGGGCGGCGCCTCGATGCCTTCGATGCGGGCAACAGCCTCGGCGATGCGGCGCGCCAGCGGCACACCGTTGGTGTGGATGCCGACGAAGCGTACGCCGGCGCCGCCGCCGTTACGCTCGACGACCTCGTGCGCGATGCGCGTCAGCGCCCGTCGCACCCCCGCTTCGTCCAGCACCTCGACCGCCATCTCAGCGGCCTTCTGAAATCGGTGACAGGTACCGATTTCCGGGCGATCCAATCGAGACAGTGTGATTCCGCCGCTCGCCATGAGCCGCGAGCCAGCGAGCGGCGAACGAGAGCGGCTCACCCCGATTTCCCAGCGCGAAAAAAAACCCCGGCGCCGTGGCGTCGAGGTTCGCGCGTTCGAGGTCGGGCCGTCGGCCGGCCGCGTGCTTCGGCTGCTTCAAGGTCGCTACCCTTCCCGGCCTCACAGGGCCGGATTAAAGAGGCATCGGCGTTCTCGACGCCGGCGGCAGCCCAACTGCTGCCTCGCGCTCTGATAAGTGGAACCCCTCTGCGTGTCAACGCCGGCTCGTGCTGGACCGGACCGGCAGGCTGAACGCGGACGGGCAGCGACCGGAGTCGCCACCCGCCCCCGGCTTCAGGAACTTCTCAGGCGCGGCTCGCCGAGCGACCCGGACTGAAGGAGCGCGTGCCGCTGCCCGAGCAGGCGCCGCCCTTCGAACGCGATGGCGACGCTCCGCCACTTCGCCGCGGCGGAGCCTGGCGCGGCGCTGCGCGACGCGATTCGAGGGCAGGCGGCTGCGCCGTCGGCGCGTAGTCGAAGCCTTCGAGCTTGCGGCGTGCGATCGGGCCCTTGCCGAGCGCGCGCTCGATGTGCCGCAGGTCCGCTTCGTCCTCCGGAGCGACGAAGGTCAGTGCCTCGCCGGTGGCCGATGCGCGACCGGTGCGGCCGACACGGTGGATGTAGTCCTCGCTGCCGCCCGGCAGATCGAAGTTCACGACGTGACCGAGCGCTTCGACGTCGATGCCGCGCGCGGCGATGTCGGTGGCGACCAGCACCTGCAGCTTGCCCGACTTGAAGGCCGCCAGCGCGGCCGTGCGCTGTCCCATCGAGCGGTTGCCGTGAATACGATCGGCACGGATGCCGCTCTGGCAGAGAAAGTGCGCAAGCCGATCGGCGCGGTGCTTGGTGCGCGTGAACGCCAGCGCTTCGCCGACGACCCCGCGCTGCAGCAGCTCGACCAGCAGCGACGACTTGCGCGAAGACGACACCGAGTAGACGTGCTGTGCGACGCCTGCGGCCGGTGCGGCCCTGCGCTCGGTGCCGATGCGAACCGGCTTGCGCAGCATCTCGCCCGCCAGGCGCCCGATCTCGGGCGGGATCGTGGCGCTGAAAAAGAGCGTCTGCCGCTCGCGAGGGATCCGCTCGAGAATGCGGCGCACGTCGGGCAGAAACCCCATGTCGAGCATGCGGTCGGCTTCGTCGAGAACCAGGTGCTCGACGCTGTCCAGGCGCAGCCGCGACGATTGCAGATGATCGAGAAGGCGCCCAGGCGTCGCGATCAGGATCTCGACGCCGCTTCGCAGCGCCTGCGCCTGGGGCTGCATCGAAACGCCGCCGACGATGACCGCGGAGCGCAGCGGCATGCTCTGGGTGAACAGCCGCGCTTCCTCCTGGATCTGCGAAGCGAGCTCGCGCGTCGGCGCCAGCACCAGCACCCGCGTGCCGCGTCCCGGCTTGTTGAGGAGCTGATGCAGGATCGGCAGCAGGAAGGCCGCGGTCTTGCCGCTGCCGGTCGCTGCTGCGCCGAGCACGTCGCGCCCGTCAATGGCGGCCGCGATGGCATCGGACTGGATGGATGTGGGTGTAGCGTAGCCGCGCGACTCAATGTTGCGCAGGATGCCCGGGGCAAGCCCGAGCTGGGAGAAACTCATTCGTGAGAACCTTTGGGTCCGCTCTGGCCTGTGGCCGGGCGGACGGAGAGCGATGATCGATGGAGCTGCGAAATTTGGCGGGGCGCAGAGCCGGACAATCGATGTGCTGTACTGGCGAGATCTAGGCCGTTGCGGCTGTGTAAGGACCGGGGGCAGAGAACTCATGGCAGCCCCGTGCTGCCTTGGTGCTGGGAAAGTACGGGCAACCCGCCGTGGGGTCAAGCGGCGAATCGGCCTCTGAACGGCCGGGGCAGCTCAGCGCCTTTCGAGCGGATTCTCCCAGCGAAGACCCGTGAACCGGGCAAAGTCGCCGTCGGTGCTGCACAAGGTGAGTCCGTGCTCGATGGCCAGCGCGGCCAGATGCGCATCGGAAACGAGCCGTGGGGAGTTCGCGCTGGAACGGCAGAACCTGCCGAAGATCGCGGCGTGGCGCTCGGAGGGAGGAGGCGACCAGACGTTGCCGAGGGCAAGCCAGCGATCCACGCGTTGCCAGGCATCGCTCATCGCCATGGGCGACGAAAACAATCGCGGGCTGGTAGCTACGCGCAGAAACGCGAGCAGGCTGAGCCAGGGCAGGCCCACTCGCGCGTGTCCGTTCAGCTGGCCATCCAGCCACTCGCGCGCCTGCAGGTGCTGCGGGAATTCGGAGAGTACGGCGTACAGAAGCAGGTTCGCATCGACGAGGATCACCGGTAGTCCTCGCCCTCCGCGAAGCGAAGGACCTCATCGATGTTGTCGAGGTTCTTGAGCCGGCAGGTT
>Ga0247727_10019988_pt1 | contig 10300 bp, 7 predicted proteins | sample WisWelCaveWW1625_FD_202498 | JGI IMG/M metagenome (GOLD analysis project Ga0247727, IMG submission 202498) | Biofilm microbial communities from Wishing Well Cave, Virginia, United States - WW16-25 | ecosystem: Environmental > Aquatic > Deep subsurface > Groundwater > Cave microbial mat | place... | reverse complement strand
CGCTCGGCTCGGTGATCCTTCAAACCATGAAGCGAAAATCCGAGCTGCTCCATGAAACATCCCACGGCCGGATAAAGCCGCACGAGCTGCATGTCACCTCAACCCGGGTTGGTCATTTCGCCGGGAAGCATACCGTCATGTTTGATTCTGAGTTTGACACCATTGAGCTTGTTCATACCGCAAAGCACAGACGGGGGTACGCCCTCGGAGCCATTGTGGCCGCAGAATGGCTGAAAGGCAAGAAGGGATTCTACACCATGAGGGACGTGATTCTTGAATAGGCCATCTGGATCGATTAATCGTTGATGAAAAAATGAAACGGAAATTTCTCTTCAGAGGGACTGCAACCGCCCTGGTTACTCCTTTTAAGAAGGATGGGTCAGTCGACGAGAATACTCTTCGCGAGTTGGTGGATTTCCAGATCTCGGGGAAAGTGGAGGCTCTCGTGCCGGTGGGGAGCACAGGAGAGGGCGCGACGGTTTCGGATGCCGAACAGGCTCAGGTGATCGAGACGGTGGTCGATCAGGCGAAGGGAAGAGTTCCGGTCATCGGCGGGGCAAGCAGCAATTCGACCGTCAAGGCAATTGCTCTGGCAAAACAGGCGAAACGTTGCGGGGTAGATGCAATTCTGTCTGTCACACCGTACTACAACAAGCCGACACAGGAAGGAATTTACCAGCACTTCAGTGCCATTGCTGATGCCATTGAGCTGCCAATTGTCGCGTACAACGTTCCCGGCCGCACGTCTTCCAACATCAATGCTGAAACCTCACTCCGTCTTGCTGAAGAGATTTCGTATGTTGTAGGGATCAAGGAAGCGTCGGCAAACTTCGCACAGATCATGGAGATCATCCGGAACCGGCCCCGGAATTTCGGTGTGTGGTCGGGCGATGACAACCTGACCCTTCCGTTCATCGCTCTCGGCGCCGACGGAGTGATTTCGGTTGTCTCGAACGAGGTGCCGAAGATGTTCTCTGATATGGTCCGTTTTGCCCTGAAGGGAAAAATGGATAAGGCCCGCGATCTCCACTTCAAGCTTCTTCCGCTCATGAATATGAACTTCATCGAATCAAACCCCATCCCCGTCAAAGCCGCAATGGCAATGATGGGATTGATTGAAGAACACTACAGACTTCCACTCGTTTCCCTCAACGATTCACTCAGGCCCGGTCTGGAGAAGGTTTTGAAAGAACTGAAGCTGGTTTGAGTATTGCGTATGGTGTCCGGAGTCTCGACAAGTTCTCTGAAACTGCGGGATGAGATTGAAGCATTGTACGCCGATCGTCTCCTTGACTCAGATCGCGCCGCCGCGCTTCGGGTTTTTGAAGAGTTTCGGGCTCTGCTGAATCGCGGTGAGGTCAGGGCTGCAACGAAGGTAGGCGATCGGTGGGAAGTGAATTCGTGGGTGAAGAAAGGAATCCTGATCGGCTTTCGTCTGGGAGTTCTTCAGGATGTCTCCATTGACGGGCGATTCAAGTTCTTCGATAAGAGCACGTTTCCGCTCAAAAATCTCTCGGTCGAAAATGAAGTTCGGCTGGTTCCAGGTGGGTCAACGATTCGAGACGGCGCGTATGTGGCCAGGGGGGTTGTGTGCATGCCCCCGATGTTTATCAACATTGGGGCATTTGTGGATGAAGGAACCATGGTTGATTCACACGCGCTCGTGGGCTCCTGTGCGCAAGTTGGAAAGAACGTGCATCTCAGCGCGGGCGCGCAACTTGGTGGCGTGCTTGAGCCTGTAGGTGCGCTTCCGGTCATCATAGAAGACGATGTTCTGGTCGGAGGAAATTGTGGGATCTATGAAGGTGCCGTTGTGAAACGCGGAGCCATTCTTGCAGCCGGTGTGATTCTTACCGGCGGTACGGCCGTGTTTGATGTCGAAAAGCAAAAGATCTACCGCAAGGAAGGAAACAACCCCCTTACGATCCCTGAGCGAGCGGTCGTCGTTCCGGGAGCCAGAATGTTGGAAAACATATGGGCGCGTGATCACCAGCTTTCTGTTGCCACGCCGGTCATCATCAAGTACCGCGATGAGAAAACGGACCGCTCAGCTTTACTCGAGGAAATCCTTCGGTGATATCGAAACGTGTGATGGTCACCGGCTGCAACGGGCTGTTAGGACAAAAAGTCAGCGAGCTGCTTGCAAGGGGAACGTCCCATAAGCTTATTCTCGCCTCGCGAAACGACAAACCGCTCGTTAGCATTCCCGACGCCTCACACATCCGGCTCGATATCACAAAGAAGCGGGATGTTCGGAATGCCGTCGCCGAGTGGGAACCAAACGTCATTCTGAATGCCGCTGCGATGACCAACGTTGACGCCTGCGAAAAGGAGCGAGAACTGGCCTGGAAGATCAACGTTGGAGGAGTCGAAAACATTATTGAGGCAGTCAAGCGGATCGATGCCACTGTGTTGCATGTGTCTACTGATTACGTCTTCGACGGGAAAGCGGGTCCGTACACAGAGGAGGACAGGCCGGAGCCATTGAGTTACTATGGCCGATCGAAGCTCGCAAGTGAGAATGCGCTGAGGGTCTCCGGACTGAAATATGTTGTGGCTCGTACGATGGTTCTGTACGGCTATGCGCCCGGCATAAAGTCCAACTTCGCGCTCTGGCTGATTCAGAACCTGGAAAAGCAGACACCTGTCCATGTCGTTAACGATCAGATGGGAAACCCCACGTTAGCGGACGATTTGGCTCACGCGCTTGTGAGCGCGATAGAGTTGGGAAGAACAGGCATCTACCATATTGCCGGAAGGGAAATTGTCAGTCGCTACGAATTCGCGGTGAAGCTGGCAAGGATCTTCGGTTTTGATCAGGATTTGATCACTCCGATCACGACATCTCAGCTGAAGCAGCCGGCCGCAAGGCCGCTGAATTCCGGCTTGGTGACACTCAAAGCTGAAGTGGAGCTCGGGTATCGACCGTCAACGATGGAGGAAGGGCTGACGATCCTGAAAGGACAGATTTCCCACAGCTCCCGACGAATGCCTGATAGTGCGCCTGTTCCGGGACGGAAAGCATAAAGGTCCAGTTGGAAAATTGTAGGAGCCCCGCCTTCTCTACGAGTCTTACGACTCGCAGAGTCGTAGACAGGTCGGGGATGTTTTGGGAAAAACAAACAACCCCGTAGTGGTTTGAACCACTTCCCTGCGGCGATATATGACATTCTCTAAGAGAACATGCTCGATCTTCGATTAATCCGTGAACATACCGATCTTGTGAAGGAAGGAGTTGGAAAGAAGGGAGAAGATTCCGCGAAAATCGATGCGGCTTTGCAAATCGACGAGCGGCGACGTGCTTTGATCCAGACGACCGAAGGATTGAAGAATCGGCGGAATGTGGTATCAGCTGAAGTTGCACGGATCAAGGCGCAGAAGCAGGATGCAGGGAGCCTGATTTCCGAGATGAAACGCGTGTCCGATGATATCAAGACAGCTGATGCCGAGCTGAGAACAGTTGAAGCGGAGTTGCACGACCTCTTGCTGCAGATTCCCAACATCCCCCATCCGTCTGTCCCCGTGGGAAGAACACCTGCTGACAATAAGGTCATTGAGACGTGGGGAGATGTTCCAGTGATCGATTTCACTCCGCGGCCTCACTGGGAGCTCGCGGAAAAACTTGGCATCGTTGATTTTGGTCGCGGCACAAAGATCGCAGGAAGCGGGTTTCCGGTTTACCTGGGCAAAGGGGCGAAGCTCGAGCGTGCGCTCATCAATTTTTTTCTGGATGAGGCTGAAGCAAATGGCTACGTAGAAGTCGTTCCACCCCTTCTGGTGAATGCGGAGAGTGCAACGGGGACGGGACAGCTTCCCGACAAGGAAGACCAGATGTATGTTGTCACAAAAGACGATTTCTACCTCATTCCAACGGCAGAGGTGCCGGTCACGAACCTCTACCGGGATGAAATCCTGAGTGAGCATCAGCTTCCGCTGAAACTCTGTGCATACACGCCTTGCTTCCGACGCGAGGCGGGTTCATACGGCAAGGATGTGCGTGGACTGAATCGCGTTCATCAATTCGACAAAGTGGAGTTGGTCAAGTTTGTCCATCCTCAAACATCGTACGATGAGCTGGAACATCTGCGGCATGATGCAGAGGGCCTTCTCCAGAAACTGGGTCTGCGCTACCGGGTCGTCTTGATGTGCTCGGGAGACCTTGGCTTCACGCAATCGAAGAAGTATGATCTTGAGGTGTGGTCGGTCGGACAACAAAAATGGCTCGAGGTCTCGTCGGTGAGTAATTTTGAGGGATACCAGGCACGGCGAATGAACATTCGCTTCAAGCCCTCCGGTGGTGGAAAACCGGAGATTGTCCACACGCTCAACGGATCTGCGCTTGCTCTTCCCCGCGTCGTTGCAGCCTTGCTTGAATATTACCAGACCCCTGAGGGAAAAGTAGTTATTGCGAAAGCCTTGCATTCATACACGGGGTTTGAGCTCATTGGCTAAGATGCGGGGGCGGTCGGGCAAGATGAAATCGTTTGGTGTTGCTCCGCGTGAGAGCTATGATTCCGAAGCATTCTACGCTCGAGGGCTGTACCGTGGTGCAAGGCCCGTTGAGAGTCTTGAGTATACCGAGAATCCCGTTCCTGCCGATGTTCTCGACCAGGTCTTTTGTCAGGACAGTCGAGCCATGTCCCAACTCCCCGATCGATCTGTTCACCTTATGGTCACTTCTCCTCCCTATAATGTTGGGAAGGACTATGATGAAGATCTCTCCCTGAAAGAGTATCTTACATTGCTCGAAGAGGTATTCCGAGAATGTTACCGTGTCCTCGTCCCCGGTGGCCGTGCTTGCGTGAACGTTGCCAACCTCGGCAGAAAACCATACATCCCGCTCCATAGATATGTGATTGATGTTATGGATCGAATCGGTTTCCACATGCGGGGCGAAGTCATCTGGGATAAGTCGGCAAGCGCCGGGACATCGACGGCGTGGGGAAGCTGGAAGTCCGCAACGAACCCCACGCTGCGTGATGTGCATGAGTATATTCTCGCTTTCAGCAAGCAAACATATCGGCGTGAGCGTGTGGGGAGAAAGGACACCGTGGCTGATGATGAGTTCCTTGCCCTGACCAGAAGCATCTGGTCGTTCCCTGCTGAGTCTGCAAAACGTGTGAATCATCCGGCTCCGTTTCCTGTTGAGCTGCCGTATCGACTCATTCAGCTCTACACATTTGCAGATGATGTTGTACTCGACCCGTTTGGAGGAAGCGGATCTACGGCGATCGCCGCACTTAAGGCAGGGAGACATTTTGTGTTGTTTGATAGTTCGAGGGACTACGCCCGAGTTGCGACGGAGCGAATTAGAAAATATCGAACCGAATCAGAATGCTAGAAAAACGGTTGGAAACCCAAACGTGCAACTGTAGGGGCACAACATGTTGTGCCCGTACATGTTTCAATCAAGGTTTTTTGCAGTCGACTGGGTTTCCGACTGGATTCTAGCTCACCGATAGCCATCTCTTTCAATAAATGAAATCTCTTCTTCGTCTCATACCGTATCTCGGTCGGTACAAGAGAATCCTCTTGCTGGGGTTCCTGACGGTAGTGATGAGCAACATCTTCACTGTCATCCAGCCGTTTGTCATCGGTCGCGCAATTGACACGTTGAAGGGTGGACTTGAGCTGGGTACGATCGCATCGTCGGGACTCCTCATGTACGCGGGAATGGTTGTTGGGTTCTCACTGGTTGCGGGTGTGTTCACATTTCTGACTCGACAGACGATCATCGTCGTCTCACGTCATGTCGAATACGACCTGAGGAACAACTTTCTGGGACATCTTCAACGACTTCCTCTTTCATTCTTTCTGAATACCCCGACCGGCGACCTCATGGCTCATGCAACAAATGATATCAGTGCGGTGCGGAACTGCCTCGGCCCCGGTATCATGTACCCAAGCGACACGCTGATGACGTTCACGATGGTTCTCTCGATCATGCTGTATACCGACTTTGAGCTCACTCTTCTTGCTCTTCTACCCCTGCCGTTTGTTTCTCTGGCAGTCTATCATCTCGGTCGGCTTGTCCACAAAAAGTTTGAAGAACGTCAGGAGCAGTACTCCAGGCTGACAACACGCGCGCAGGAGAATCTTTCGGGAATACGCGTTGTGAAGGCGTATGTCCGTGAAGCGTATGAAATCGGTCTGTTCAAAGCCCTGAGCTGGGATTATCTGAAAAAGAATCTCGTTCTCGCCCGGGTACAGTCGATCATGTGGCCTGCGATGTTCTTACTTGTCGGCTTCTCGCTTGTCATCACCCTCTATTTCGGAGGTCTGCGTGTGATCGACGGGAGATTAACGATCGGTACCCTTACCGCGTTTTTCGGCTACCTCATCATGCTCATCTGGCCGATGATCGCGTTTGGATGGGTGATCAACATCCTCCAACAGGGGGCGGCGTCGATGACGCGGCTGACCAGGATTATGGATACCGTGCCAGCGATCAGAGACACGGAATTGACCGATCACTCCATCACAACCATCGAAGGAGATATCGAGTTTCGCAATGTTGTGTTTCAGCACAGGAATGTGCCACGACCAACTCTCGATAACATCACTCTGAAGATCCCGAAGGGGACAACGCTTGCAGTGGTCGGCTACACCGGCTCGGGAAAAAGCTCGCTCGTGAATTTGATTCCGAGACTGTTCGATGTGACGGGTGGACAGCTGCTCATTGATGGGAGGGATGCCAGGACGATTCCTCTTCAGGTACTCCGGTCGAATATCGGGTATGTTCCGCAAGAGACGTTCTTGTATTCGGAGAGCATCACAGAGAACATAGCCTACGGTTCAGACAACGGAACCGAGGAGCATATCCGCGAAGCCGCGGAGATTTCACAGATCATCCGCGATGTTTCCGACTTTCCACAGCAGTTCGGCACGATGGTGGGAGAGCGGGGGATAACGCTTTCCGGCGGACAGAAGCAGCGGACGAGCATTGCTAGGGCCGTTCTGCGAAAACCCAGGATTCTCATCCTTGATGACGCCCTCTCGGCTGTCGATACATACACGGAAGAGGAAATCCTCAGGCGACTGCGCGCAGTGATGAAAGAGAGAACAAGCATCATTATCGGCCATCGGATATCGACCGTAAAGGATGCGGACCAGATTGTTGTCCTGCACGAAGGGAAGATCACTGAGCGCGGGACTCATGAGGAACTTGTTGCGCTCGGCGGTATCTATGCGGAGCTGCATCGAAAGCAGCTGCTGGAAGAAGAATTGGAACAACTATGACAATTCAAAAGTCAAAAATAAAAACCCCTCCCTTACCCTCCCCTTACCAAGGGGAGGGGAGGGTGGGGTTGCCCTGATTCATGCACGAAGAAGAGATTTTAGGTAAAGCCTATGACGCCCGGCTGATGCGCTGGCTGCTCACGTATCTCCGTCCGTACAAGGGTTACGTTGTTCTGGGAGTTCTCCTGAGCATTGCCGTGTCCCTCATGGAAGCCGTACGACCCTATTTCACAAAGATCGCGGTGGATCGTGACATCGCGAACGGTGATAGCCACGGCCTTCTGATGACCACGCTCATGTTCCTCGGCGTCATGATCGTTCGCGGTATGCTTCAGTACCTCAACACGTATCTCACCCAGTGGATTGGGCAGCGGACGATTTTCGACCTCAGGATGGAGGTGTTCGAATATCTCCAGCGTCTCGGCGTGAGGTTCTACGACAGGAACCCCATCGGACGGCTGATCACCAGAGTCACGAATGATATCGAAGTCCTGAACGAAATGTTCTCGTCCGGCATCGTCATGGTCTTCAGCGACGTGTTCACGATTATCGGTATTCTCTGCTTCATGTTTGATATGAACTGGAAGCTCGCACTGATTTCGCTGAGTGTTCTGCCTCTTTTATTCTACGGTACGTTCCTCTTCCGCAAGAAAGCCCGTGAGGCTTATCGAGAAGTCCGCATTCAGATTGCACGGATCAATACCTTCATGCAAGAGCATATCACGGGCATGATGGTTGACCAGGTCTTCAACAGGGAAAAGAAATCGTTTGACAAATTCGATCGGATCAACGCAGCGCATCGTGACTCGAACATCAAGTCGATCTTCTATTACGCGCTCTTTTATCCGGGAGTTGATTTGATCGGGGCCATCGCGGTAGGATTGATCATCTGGTATGCCGGACTCGATGCGTTGGGGGGAAGCATTACCGTGGGGACTGTGATGGCATTCCTGCAGTTTAATGAGATGTTCTGGAGACCGATCCGTGACCTCTCGGAAAAATACAACATCATGCAAACTGCCATGGCCTCGTCGGAAAGGGTATTCAAATTGTTGGATGACCGAACGATTATCCCCGATCTGGATCAGCCGGTTGCTCTGAGCACTGTCAGAGGCGAGATCGAATTCCGCCACGTCTGGTTTGCCTACAACATGGGGAAAACGGAGGAGGAAACGCAGTGGGTGTTGCGGAACGTGTCGTTCAAGATCAGTGCGGGGGAGACTGCCGCGTTTGTCGGACACACAGGAGCTGGTAAGACCACGATCATCAATCTGCTTGCTCGCTTTTATGATATCCAGAAAGGGGAAATTCTTCTCGATGGTATTGACATTCGGAGAGTTCGACAAGCGGACCTCCGAAAGCATATCGCCGTGGTTCTTCAAGATGTGTTTTTGTTCTCCGGCGACATCAAGTCGAACATCGGTCTTGGGGATGAGTCGATTTCAGAGGATCGGATTAAGGCGGCTGCTCGCGTTGTAGGAGCAAACAGGTTCATTGAGCAATTGCCGGCCCGTTACGACGAAGAGGTGAAAGAGCGTGGCGCAACCCTGTCGGTTGGTCAAAAACAGCTCATCTCGTTTGCGCGTGCGCTTGCGTACCACCCGAGGATCCTCGTCCTTGATGAAGCCACGTCCAGCGTCGATACCGAAACCGAGCTGTTGATCCAGAGCGCCATCAAAAAGCTGCTGCAGGGACGAACGTCGATTGTCATAGCCCACAGGCTCTCCACGATCCAGAATGCGAACAAGATTATCGTCATGCACAAAGGCGAAGTGCGTGAAATGGGGACTCACCAGGAGCTTTTGGCGCTTGGCGGCATTTACCACAAGTTGTATCAACTGCAGTATAAAGAGCAGGAGGTTGTGAGTTGAGTCTCGGGTACATGAGAAAAGCAAAGAAGGACGCGACACTGAAGGATGCGAAGCGGTTATTACCACATGAATTTAGGCAAGCTCTTCAGAAGGGACTTGGCCGTGCAGTTCTTCACGCCAAAAAATTTGGCCTCAGTGGCCTCAAAGGTAAAGTCTGGCGAGCTTGCAAACGAGATCTCTCTTACGATCCGCAGTGCGAACCTGGACGCGGAGGTTGGTTGTGGTCCTTGATCTGTGCTGGGAAGGCTCAGGCAGAGTTCCGCGATGATGTTCTGTCCGCACTCGGATCGGCTCGCAACTTCTATGATGTCAGACAACTCTACACGCTTGCCATAGGATACGCAGCATCTGGAGACGAAGGGGCAAAAAAAGCGATTTGGAAGCGTTTCGAGCGTAATGCATTGCGTGACAGCTATACAGGGTCAGAAGAGATTCTTTCACTGGAAAGCGCTGAGGGATTCAGGCGCATCGCACGGATTCTAGGCAAGCTATTCCGTGAGGGTGGTGATCCATCGGGTTTCGAAGGAATCTATGGGCTTGCAGAAAGCACACTCGGGAAACGGAAGGCCAAGCAGTCTATTAGCGGCCATGACCCTCTGCTAGCAGGTTTTCGAGCTGCGCTGAAAAAAAGTGAGCAAGATTACGCGCCGTACTCCCAGCGAAAACCTATTCGCTGGCCAGAGTTCCGCGAGATGGTAAGGACTGGCAACCGAACCCCCCAGCCCTATTGGTTTGCACGTCACGCGACACGAGGTGAGCTCAAACTTGCATTGGACGCTGCTATTCGCGAAAGAATCCCTAATCGCAAAATAGTTTTCCTCTCAGTATTTGCCCTTTGGGGGAAAACTCCTCGATACGATCCAAAGCTGGCCGACTTGACCCGTTCGAGGAACCGCGAATTGCGATTCCGCGCCTATCAAGCCCTGGCGAAGTTGAAGCATCCAGAAGTCAGACGGATCGGGCTTGAATCACTGAATTCGCGCGAAGCAATTAGGAGTGGCTCGCTACAGCTCTTTCGGCGGACCTTCAGAGAATCCGATGGCCCCGTCATCGTCAATTCAATCGTATCGAGATGGAACCAGTCCGATATTCATTCAGTAGTTACTGATCTCCTAGACATCGGCGAAGGAAAGGCCCATCAATTTCTGACCGATGCGTATCTATGGGCATATGAGGCAACACCATGTTCT
>Ga0247727_10019987_pt1 | contig 10301 bp, 9 predicted proteins | sample WisWelCaveWW1625_FD_202498 | JGI IMG/M metagenome (GOLD analysis project Ga0247727, IMG submission 202498) | Biofilm microbial communities from Wishing Well Cave, Virginia, United States - WW16-25 | ecosystem: Environmental > Aquatic > Deep subsurface > Groundwater > Cave microbial mat | place... | reverse complement strand
ATCAACTCCATTGAAGGTTTAAAGCATATCAAAAGACCATATGCCGAACATGCATACTATGTTTACGCTTTTACGTTTGATGAGGCCAAAATTGGTATAAGCCGAGACCAGTTTGTAAGGGCACTCAATGCCGAAGGGATTCCATTTGGTCAGGGATATGTCAAACCATTGTACTTGAATCCAATTTATCACGATGGGAAACCTTTTCCATTTAGATTTTACAAGGGAAATGCAAAATATGAAAAAGGGATTTGTCCTGTCTCTGAGAGATTGTATGAAAAGGAATTAGTCTTGAATGCTGTGATGAGAGCACCCGCAACTCAAGAAGATGCTAACGATGTTATTTTGGCAATAAATAAGATAATTGAAAATAAGCACGAATTTGGTCAGATGAGTAATTAATTTGAAAAAGATTCAGGTTGCTATTTTGGGTTGTGGTAGGATGGGCAGGAGGCATGCAGACGCATATAGGAAAAATTCAAAGGTCATAATAAAGGGATTTTATGATATCAAAAGTTCGCTTGCAAAGAGCGTTTCTTCTCAATACGGCGGTGTTGTGTATAACAATGTTGATTCTGTCATGTCGGATCCAGATATTGATGCAGTTAGCATCTGTACTCCGAATTCTCAACACTATAAGATGTTAGAGATTGCAATAAAATCTGAAAAAGATATTCTTGTGGAAAAACCTATCGTAACTACAGAGAAACACTGTGATTTGCTGGAAAAGATCACAAGTAAATCTAAATGCATCATCATGGTGGGACATACGCACCGATTCTATCCATGTAATATTGCTCTAAAATCGGTTTTAGACTCTGGAAAGATAGGAGAACCGAAAATTATTAACACTTTTGATTATATTCCAGGTAGAAATCTTGGACAAAGCATGCCATCATGGATCAGAGAGAAGAAATTTGGTGGTGGGGTATTGTTGACGGATTTTATTCACACTGTAGACAAACTACCATGGCTTGTTGGTCAGCCAATAAAGAAGGTACACACCCATATGTTATCAAATTTTATTTCAAGAGGAGGCGTGGATGATGCCGTTGTATGTACTATCGAGCTAAAAGATGGCTTGATTGCAAACTGTATTCATGGATGTCCCTCGCCAGGAACAGTTGACATGTCTCTGAAAATGTTAGGGACAAAAGGTGAGATACACATGATATTTGCAGGAGAACTTGCCATACTAACAAAATCAAAAACACAGATAGAGTATCCCTATAGAGGAGACTACATTAAACATTCTACTTATGCATTTTATTCGGAAATGGGCGAATTTGTTAAATCGGTACTTGAGAGGAGGGAGCCAAGAGTGCCATTAAAAGATGGCATTCGTGCAGTTCGTGCCGTCTTGGCTTTGGAAGAATCGTACAAGACAAAACGGCCTGTATTACTGGGTAATTAATCATTTAGCATTCTCTAATTTGTATTGTTTTATTCTGTTAATGTGTTCCATTGCCATATGTTGTATTATCGATTGATTTTCTTGTAGGAAAGATTTCATTTTAGATTCAGATATTTCTACATCCACAAGAAAAGATCCAAAATAGAACAGATCTGCAAAATCCAGTGTTAGTTTATGATAATCTAGCTCGAATGTATTTTTCATCAGAATGTCCACATACTCACTGAGCTCGGATGGATCCGAGATGTTTTTCTTTAGTGAGAGTCTGATAGCATGAGGTAATTCTTCAATTGACTGTAATCTGTGAACAGAAGATAGCATCGAGAAACTGGTATCTGACATTACGATAGACGGTTTTTGATAAAATGCAGCTTCGAAGCTTGCGGTACCAGATATTGTTATAACTAGTGAACATTTTTTCATAATTTCTTCTGGCTTGACGGAGGGATGAATCATGATTACATTTGGTAGTTCCATTATCTGTTTGTAATAAGATATTTTTCTCCATTCACGCGATCTCATTGCCGGATGTTCTTTGACATACAATTTGTAACTAACAGGCAGGGATTTGACTATATTTGTAATAACTTCTAGTTCATTTGTATAGAATGGTGCTGTCAATAATAATGAGCGTTCAGGCTCTTGATGTAACGGAAAATAGATGAATTGAGAATCAAAATTTAGTTTCTTAATGAAATTACTATTAATAAAAAATCCGCGGTATTTTGTTTTTAATATATTTATTATTGATTTTATCAATACCTTGAACTTTGTTCTTCCATAATACGAATAATGAGTTTTGATGTTAGTGTTTTTATTTTGAAAAAGAAATCGTATTGCAGATTTAATTAAAGCTGTTCTAGAGCTGAGAAATCTATTTTCCACTTGCGTAGCAAGTTGGAATGTATCAAAACCCTTTAGATAATTCTGTAATTCTTCAAAAGATTTGTTTTTTTGTGAATGGGCAAGTTTCTTTGGAATAAAATCAACATTGTCTGCAATGCTCGAAATGGCCCATCTTCTTGCGAGTCTTGTTGCAACAAGCAATAAGGGTTTGATCCCCTTTGCTTTGCAGATCTCATAGAACAGGTGGTTGTGATGCATTGAAGTATCTAACATTATTAGAAAGTCTGGTTTTATCTCATCTAGAACATTTTCAAAGAATCTACATTCTGTCTCAAGAATCGATAATATTTCTTCGCTAGAAAATTTGTAATAATCATTAAATTGATAGAACAATCTTTCGTTATATGCAAGTGTCCAGAGATTGATTTTGTATTTTTCTTCAAATAATGAGATATATTCCAAATCTAGTTTTTTATTAGATTTAACATTATCATGATAAAACCACATTTTTTGGAATTTGATTAGTTGTTGTTTGTTGAAAAACAATTTGGGTTTGTCAGTTACATCTATTACTGCAAAAAGATCCGCATCATAGTTGTCTTGGATCCCTTTTGCGATTGCAAAATGTGAAAAATCTGAATCAAACCAAAAAATAATTTTATCTTTCATATATCATCTATCTATTTTTTATTTTGGATTTGAATTTAGCAGGTATTCCACTCCAAAGTTCATTTTTTGGAATACTTTTGTTCACAAAAGAATGGGCTGCAACAATTGAGTTTTCACCAATAGTAACATTTGGCATAATAGTACTATGAGTACCGATTTTACAATTATTTTTTAGTTTAACTGAACCTTTTTTGTCATCAATTGTAGAGTGTGAATAGATGGCGCAGTGTGAGCCAACTTGCACGTTGTTTCCGATTTCCACACCAAATCTGCAATTTATGTAAGTAAACGTACCAATATCAAAGTTTTTCCCAATTTTTAAATTTTCAGGGTATTGAACAATATAGTTATACTTTGTCAGTTTTGAGTGTTTTATTACAGGTTTTTTCCATTTTGTATTATTACTTTTCATAGTCTAGTAGTAAATTTGTTTCTGGATTAATTTTTTATTGAGTGTAATTCTCTCAAGGCATTTGACAATTTTTTTAGAAGCATTGCCATCACCATAGATTAGTTCTTTTCGGAGTAGATTTTTTTGTTTCATTTTAAGAGCCTTGAGGATCATTTTATGAATGAGATTGGTTGAATACTCTGTCACTTCCAGTACATTTTTGCCTTTTTCTCTGTCCTTTTGTCGTATTCCTATGTCCACTACTGGAATGTTAAAGTAGCTGGCTTCAATTATGCCACTACTCGAATTGCCAACCAAAGCACCACAGTTTTTGAGTAGCCCGAGATAGTCATTTCTTGGTATTGAACGATACATTCTAAAAAATCGGTATTTTTTAGAAAACAGTTCAAGATATTTAAAAATCATTTTGTTGCCTGCGTCAGAATTTGGTGCTATTGCGATTGTAGGATTTTTTGTCATCACTATAGCGTTTAGAATACTAAGAATTTGTCTGCCACTCTGTTCTGATTGTGTGGTGATTGGATGGTAAATAAACAGGATTTCATTTCCCTGAAAACGCAAGCCAAATTTTTTTTCAAGGTCGTTTTTGATAGTAATTTTGTTTGCATTAACTTCATCAATGCTTGGCGAACCTGTAAGAAAAACTTGTTTTGGATTTTCGCCCATCTTAATCACTCGTTCTTTGCTCTTTTTTGTAGCTACAAAATGTATGTTTGAGATTTTCGTAATCGCGTGTCTGTTGTATTCATCTATACCGCCTTGGGTTTTGTCACCTCCATGAATGTGTGCATTTGGTATATTCATATGATATGCTGCAATTGCGGACGCAAGCATCTCATCCCGATCGCCTAGAACCAAGTTGATGTCAGGTTTAAGATTTTTGAAGATTTTTGCAAATGACATTATTCCGTCACCCAGCGTATGTGCCATAGAAAAAGTAGAGTCTTGTGGAATCATTTTAAATGTTGTATAAATTTTGAAGTCATCGTTTTTTATTTCATTAATCGTGAATCCGTGTTTTTTAGACAAATGCATCCCCGTCACAATCAGATACAATTCAAGGTTTTTGCTCGATGATATTTCTCTCAGAATGGGTCTTAAGATACCGTAATCAGCTCTCGACCCTGTCGTCACGGCTACTTTTCTTTTCATAATTAATAACTAACTGATATGACAATAAGCTTTTGGATTCTTTCGATTCACATTTTTATACCTTAAAATAAGAAAAATACTTATGGTTTTTGTAGTTGCTGAGATAGGTGTCAACTGGGATGGAGATTTTGAATTAGCAAAAAATATGATGTACAATGCAAAAAAAGCAGGATGTGATGCGGTTAAATTTCAAGCATATCTTGAAGAGACCATCAAGAATCATCCGGCATACTTACGTCTTGCAAGGGCAGCGATTTCACCCCTCAACATCCAAAAGATTGACGAACTTGCAAAGTCAATAGGTATAGAATGGTTTTGCACTCCCATGTATCACGAGGCAGTTGATTTTTTAGATCCATATGTAAAAAAATTCAAAATTAGAGTTTATGACGGAAAACCACTTCTTGAAGACAAAGAATCTGAGTTGATTAAAAAGGTTCTAAAAACTGGAAAGAATGTAATAATTAGCAGTGAGACATCGCCTCGCAATGCCAAGTATTTTGGTCATCCCCAAATATCATGGTTATACTGTGTACCAAAATATCCGTGTAGTTTTGAGGATTTAGACTTCAGAAATATCAAAGATTTCAACGGCTATTCTAATCATTGTCCACATTTTCTTGCCCCTTTGACGGCAGTATCACTTGGTGCGAACATAATAGAGGTACACATTACTTCAGATAAAACTAAAGACTTCATAGACAATAATGTGAGTTTTGACTACAGTGAATTAACAAGATTGGTAGAATTAGTGCGTTTTTCTGAAAAGATTCGAAAATAGTCATACCTTTACTTTGTTGCATTTAAATATAAAATTATTAAATGAGGAACATAGTGTTGTGAGTTGGAAACTATAAAAAAGAGTTTTGACGGTGGGCTTTCGGAAAACCTGTACTTTAATCCTGACTATGAGAAAGACTTTATCGAAGCGAAAGGATCCAATGAATGGCTAAATTATAGAAGCGATTGGGAAAAATATTCCAGATTAGAAAAAGAATCAGATTATCCTCCACATCTGGATCTCGAACTTAACTATTCTTGTAATTTGAGGTGTCCTATGTGTACTTGGGCTGTGGAAAAAGCTGCAGAGAAGAAAGAGGATTGGTTCAAATTTGAGGATTATAAGAAGATCATAGACGAGGCTGTTTCGATAGGCACAAAATCAATTAGGCTTTGTTACATTAATGAGCCATTAATTCGCCAGGATATCGATCAATTCATAAAATATGCTGTTGACGCAGGTATACTTGATGTACTGATAACAACTAATGGAACTCTACTCACAAAAGCTATGTCAAAAAAACTCATCGATGCTGGTCTAACAAAGATCAATGTGTCATTGGACGCAGTTACAGATGAGACCTATGACAAGATAAGAGTCGGTGGAAATTTAAAAATCACAGTTAAGAACATACATGATTTCCTTGATTTAAGAAGGCAGATAAATAAAAAACTTCCAAAAATTAGATTAACGTTTGTTGCTACCAAAATCAATTATCATGAATATGACGCATTCGTGGATTATTGGAAGGATAAGGTAGATAGCATAGGAATACAACATTTACAAAACCCTTTTGGCGAGGGTCGCTTTGAAGATGCTTCGAGGGGTGAGACAATCGTACTCAAAAAGACACCCATTCCGGAAAAATTTCGATGTCCTGAGCCGTTTAAGAGATTGACCTTAAGAGGTAATGGGGATGTTCTTCCTTGTTGTAGTTTTTATGCCGTAGATCTAGTTGTAGGAAATTGGAAAAATGGATCATTAAAAGAAATATGGAACAATGAGAAAATGCAAGAGCTACGTAAAATGCACAAGAACGGTGATTATTTTAAAAACAATATATGCAAAGCCTGCATACAGAATTACACCATCGTTTCAGATTAATAGAATCTTTTTTTGTACTTGTTCCAATGTATGAGTACCATCTCACTGATAAAAAGATCAAATGGAGTATCAATATCAACAGCATTTTCATCATTAACGACGAGTGGTTTTATTCTTGGACCGTAAATAGTGCCATATTTTTGTAAGGTCTTGTACCAGAAGGCATAGACGGCCCCTGTGGGGAAGTAAAGATTTGGGTATTTTTGTCGTTGATAATAATTTGGAAATTTTCGATTTAAGGGGTTTAGAAAACCACGTTTTAACCAGAATGAGGTAAAAGGGTGTTTTTTTACTTCTGATACTGTCAGAACGGATGATGCGTTGGTTTTTTTCAACAGATTTATGCAGCTGTCTATTGTTTTTGTTGTTCGAAGAGGCGACGTTGGTTGCAAAATTACGACTACATCAGGTATGTATAATTGGTTTTTTTCAAGATGTTCTAGGGTGTGTTTTATTACGTTAAGTGTAGATGAATCGTCACGCGCAAATTTTTTTGGTCTTAAAAAAGGTATTTCAGCGCCATATGAATGTGAGATATCAGAGATTTTCTTGTCATCTGTGCTTACGATAATTTTGTTTATGTGCCTTGATCTCTTTGCAGAGAGAATAGTATAAGCAATGAGTGGTTTACCAGCAACGAGTTGAATATTTTTCTTTGGTATTCCTTTTGAGCCTCCCCTAGCAGGAATGACTGCAAGAACTTTCATGTATTACCTCAAATTGTAGTTGCAAATAAAGATGAGGTGCGACTTGGTTTTCACATGACCTAATATTGCTGTTTAGTGTTCAACGAGTTTAAGCTATTCGAAAAATTCCGCCATTGACTCTATTAGGTATTCTTTTTCTTCAGTGTTCATATTTGGATACATTGGAAGTGTAAGTACTTGATTTGAAATTGTTTCTGTTATAGGTAACGATTTTTGTTTCATGCCAAATTTTTGTTGATATAACGATGTCAGGTGGATTGGTGTGAAATATACCTTTGAAAATATTCTTTTGTTAGATAGGTGCTGATGTAGTTTATCGCGTACTTCTTTGTTTGGCAATCTTATTGTATACATTTGATATATGTGTTCGAAGCCTTCTGGAGGACTAGGTACCTTGATCTGAGGATGTTTAGAGAGTCTTGTTGAGATGTATTTTGCATTATTCTGTCGCATCTTGATTATTTTGTCTAGCTTTTGGAGCTGAGAAATACCAAGAGCCGCAGTAATTGTTGACATTCTCCAGTTGTATCCCACTATTTCATATCGTGATTCATTAGGATTATCAAAATAGTTTGTAGTGTCTGTTCTTCCATGTGAACGAATTAGCTTTAGTTTTTCGTAGACTTCTTTGGAATTAGTAACAACGGCACCTCCTTCACCTGTAGTAAGAACTTTGTTGCCACAAAAGCTGAAAATTGCAGAATCTGCTTGCGAACCCACCTTTTTACCTTTAATCGTGGACCCAAGTGATTCTGCTGCATCTTCAATTACCAAAACTTTGTTATCGTGACTAATTTTTTTAATGTCATCAATTTTACAGGACAGTCCTCCATAGTCCATTGGAACGACCGCTTTTGTTTTTGAGGTAATTTTTTCTTGAATAAGATTCGGATCGATTCCAAACGTATCTTCTTCAATATCAACAAATTTTGTAATTGCATCTACAAAAAGAACGGAGTTTGCTGTGGAGATAAACGAAAAGGATGGGACGATTACTTCATCGCCTCTTCCCACACCATATGCTAGGAATATTGCGTGCAATGCTGATGTTCCAGAATTTAGTGTGACGCAATGATCACATCCTACAAAATCAATAATGGCTTTTTCAAATTCTTCTATTTCAGGACCTATCGCCCATTTTGTTCCTCTTTTTATGATCTTGGTTACTAAATTAAGATCTTCATCGTCGGAGAAGATTTTATAAAGTGGGATTTTCCACCTTTCTAGGTTTTTTTCCTCCATATTAACAATACTAGATATCTAATTAATAACTATTAAAATCCCAATATTTCAATTTGAAATTTTTAGTTGTGGGTTTAGTTCTGCTTGTGCTTTACAGTTTTCACAATATTTTGACCATTTTTCGGAGTGCATCCATTGTTCTAAACCTGTTTCGTCATATCTTTTGTGCGCCATTTGTAAAATTCGTTTCATGTCTTTTTTATACATAAATTGTTTAAGGGCTACCAGCTCAGGTATTGTGAAATATTGACTTACTGTAGCGGTGTAGTTTAATGCATCGCCACATTCAGACATGAATTTATCGAGTGCTGCTAATTTCCATCTGTCAAGAACCTTTTTGTCAACATTTTTGTTTTCTTGTTTTATGATTTGTAGGCGATGATCATATTGTTCTAAAATATAGTCTTTATATGTATAATACAAAGGACTGCCAACATATGGGGTGCAGATAAAGGGATCAACTTCAATGTTATTACGAACCCAAAAATCTACAGTTTCCATTAAATCATTAATATCCTCATGTGGGTTACCGATCATGAAGGTCGCAATTGGTCTTAACCCCGCTTTTTTTACTGCCTCGATTGTTTTTTGCTCGTGGAGTTGTAGCTGTCCTTTTCCAATGTCTTGGTTTAGGACTTTATCAGAAGCAGATTCAAAACCAAATGATATGTAACAACAGCCTGCATCCTTCATAGTTTTTACAAGATCTGGAATGACAGCTACGCTCGGAGCATCACCTAACGTACCCCATTTTACTTTTTCGCTCAGGCCTTCTTCCTTATATAGCCTACAGAATTCTTCTGTCCACTTTCTATTGCTTGTCATGTTTTCATCGAGTATGGAAATAAAGTCTACCCCATAGTTTGTGTGTAGAAATTTAACATTATCTACTGCGTATTTTGGTGATGGCCATCTTGCAGGTAGTTGGAAAGTGTTTTGTTCTTTATCAACCTGCCTTACAAGAAGTTCTCCTTTTTTTCTATCACCCGTGCCATAAATTAACTGCATATCGCCGCGAGACATACCGTTGTGTGAGCAAAAAGTACAGCCCCTAGGGCAACCGCGTTCCCAGACAGTTGATGCGCGTCGCTTTGAGTTGAATGATTCTACAGAAAGCGGGATGGATGAATATCTGAAGTAAATGTCAGTTTCTAGGAGATGGTATGCTGGATACGGTATGGTATTTAGATCAGAGATCAACGCGCGTGGGCCAGTATACTTTATCTTCCCATGATCGTTTATACATAATCCGTTCACCTTCTCAAAATTTCTTGTGCCTCCATCTATTTCGTCATAAATCTCTGCGAATGTTTCCTCTCCCTCACCTATACAAATCATATCTATGCCAGGAATTAGTTGTAAGATTTCATCTGGATTGTAGGTACTCCATCCACCACCAGCTACGAGGACTGAATTTGGGGAAGATTCTCTTATCAAGGGGATTAATTCTTTAATTCTACTATAGGTAGTTGTCAACCCCCCAACGCCTATCAGATCCCAGTTTTCTTGCGTAATTTCTTCTTTTATTACCTTGTTTGGAATTAGATTTCCGCCATAGTTCATCCTAAGTACATTCAAATCAAGAATGCCAACTTGACCACCTTTTCTTTCGGCAATGGCAGCTAATATGCCAGCCCAGAAGGGGAAATGCCAAGGTTTACCATCTAGCCTTATTTCCGGAATTACGAACAATACTTTCAATTACACGTTGTTCTCTAATACAATATTTAAGTTAATAATTTAGGTTTGGTGTGTAGATTTACGCTAATGTCTAGTTTAACGAATTCTTTACTATAGCTAACAAAACACAATCATTTTTTGTACTTTTTAAGAAATTCCTCAAAGGTCATGCAGTGTATTTTTTCACCAAAAATTGACCCTCCTTGTGTTGCGTTTATAGTCGTGAGCCAAGATGGTGAACGCGCAATAAATTCCTTGAATGCATTACTGTAATATTGAAAAATTGGATCCAGG
>Ga0247727_10019986_pt1 | contig 10301 bp, 7 predicted proteins | sample WisWelCaveWW1625_FD_202498 | JGI IMG/M metagenome (GOLD analysis project Ga0247727, IMG submission 202498) | Biofilm microbial communities from Wishing Well Cave, Virginia, United States - WW16-25 | ecosystem: Environmental > Aquatic > Deep subsurface > Groundwater > Cave microbial mat | place... | reverse complement strand
GGCGCTGGACGGGGAGACAGACATAGACTTTCACTACTGCGCCGAAGCCCGCGAGGCCATGACCATCGCCGAGCAGATCAAGCCCACGGTGATCTTGCAGGACCTGGTGATGCCGGGCATAGATGGCTTGACGCTTGTCGCACAGTTCCGCGCCAATCCGGCGACCAAGGATATCCCGATCATCGTGCTTTCAACGACCGAGGATCCGCAGATCAAGGGACAGGCGTTTGCGCTGGGGGCCAATGATTATCTGGTCAAGCTGCCCGATCGCATCGAATTGGTCGCCCGCATCCGCTACCATTCGAAGGGGTTTCTGACCGAGTTGCAGCGCGACGCCGCTTATCGCGCCCTGCGGGAGAGCCAGCAAAAGCTCATTGACAACAACGCCCAGTTGCTGGCGCTCAATCAGAAACTCGAGGAGGCCACCGTGGCCAAGTCCGAATTCCTCGCCAACATGAGCCATGAAATCCGCACCCCGATGAATGGCGTCATCGGCATGATTTCGCTGCTGCTCGACACCGAGTTGACGGATGAACAGCGCGAGTACGTCGAGGCGACGCGCAGCAGCGCCGATGCGCTGTTGACGATCATCAATGACATCCTGGACTTTTCCAAGATTGAAGCCGGCAAGCTGGAACTGGAGCATCACCCGTTCGAGTTACACACGTGCATCGAGGAAGCGCTGGATTTGCTCGCGCCGAACGCGGCAGAAAAAAAACTCGACCTGGCCTACTCGGTGGACGACAGCATTCCCAAAATCCTGGTCAGCGACGTGACGCGGCTTCGCCAGATTTTGGTCAACCTCGTCGGCAACGCGGTCAAGTTCACCAATCACGGTGAAGTGGTGGTGGAGGTGTCTCCGGCGGCACATGGCACGCGGATGATCGAACCGGGACACGAACTGGACACGGATTTCGTGCGGCACCCCCAGCAATGGCTGCTGCATTTTCTGGTGCGCGACACCGGTATCGGCATTCCCGTGGAGCGTCAACACCGCCTGTTCAAATCCTTCCAGCAGGTGGACGCCTCGACCACGCGCCATTACGGCGGCACGGGCCTGGGATTGGCGATTTGCAAACGCCTGGTCGAACTGCTCGGAGGCCGCATCTGGGTGGAAAGCGATGCGGGCAAGGGCGCGGTGTTTCACTTCACGCTGCTGGCCAGAGCCGCCACGGCGACGGCACCCCCCAGTTGGCAAACGCCCCAGCCGCAACTGGCCGGCAAGCGCCTGCTGGTGGTCGAGGACAATCCAACCAACCGCCGGCTCCTGCAGCATCGGGCCGAGCAATGGGGCATGATCGTGGAAGGGGCCGCGGACCACCGCGACGCGCTGCGGCGGCTTTCGGAGAGCGCGCCGTTCGACTGCGTCATCCTGGACCTGCAATTGCCGGGGCTGGACGGACTGACGCTGGCCGATGAAATCCGCCGACAACCTTATGGCCGTTTTCTGCCGTTGATCCTCTTGTCCTCGGTGCGCCTGCGCAACGACGACACGCGGCCGGTCTCCAGCAACATCACCGTGTTCGTCCACAAGCCGATCCGACCGGCGCAGTTGCTGGACGCCCTGTGCCGCTCGTTGAGTGTCCAGGTCCAACGCGAGAAAAAATCCCCCACCGCGCCGACGCTCGACGCCGGTTTTGCGCGGCGGCTGCCACTGCGGGTCCTGCTGGCCGACGACAACGCCATCAATCAAAAGGTCGGCTTGAGCGTTTTGAACAAACTCGGATACCGCGCCGACGTGGCGAGCAATGGCCGCGAAGTCATGAAGGCGCTCGAACAGACGGCCTACGATATTCTGTTCTTGGACGTGCAGATGCCGGAGATGGACGGCATGGAGTGCGCGCGGCAGGTCTGCAATCGGTGGACCCGCGACAAACGGCCGGTGATCATCGCCATGACTGGCAATGCGCTCCTTGGGGACCGGGAAAAGTGTCTTGCCGCCGGGATGGACGACTACATTTCCAAGCCGGTTCGCATCGCCGAGCTGCAAGCAACTTTGGAACGGTGGGGACCGACCAAGACGCGCAAGCTCGATACGACCTACTTCCTGCGCCACCCGCCGGCCACCACGGAAGGTTTGCTCGACGAATCCATCATCGCCGAATTGCGCGAGATGCCGCCGTCCGATGGGTTGTCCATCCTGCGCGAGCTGATCGAGTTGTTTTTCGAAAACGCGCCGCCTCGCCTGACCCAGATCCAGCAGCATGTCCACGACCCACCGAAGCTCGCCTTTCACGCGCACGCGCTCAAAAGCATGAGTTTGAATCTCGGCTGCAAGCGAGTCGTGGACCTTGCGCAGAAGCTCGAGGACCTGGGCCGCGCCGGACGCGTGCAGGAAGCGTCCGAGCTGGTGCGCGAACTGGAAACAACCTTCCGGCAAACCAAAGTCCAGTTGATTGCACTGCGAGATGAGGAAGTGGCCAAGGCGACGCCGAAGTCCTGACCAACCAGCGGCGCCGCGCTTCTTTTTCGCTTGAGCCTCCGCGCGCTTGTTCGCACAACTGGCCCGTGCCCATCCGGCCACGACACCTGAAACCCGGTGATACTTTGGGGATCATCGCCCCGGCCAGCCCACCACCGAAGCCGAAAAACGTTGATCGCGCCATCGCAAGGCTGGAGGGGCTGGGGTTTAAGCTCAAGCTTGCCCCAAATGTTCACCGGCGACGTGGCTTCCTGGCCGGCACCGATCGCGAGCGGGCAGGAGATGTGATGCGCATGTTCACCGACCGACACGTGGACGCGATTCTGTGCGTGCGCGGAGGTTACGGCACTTCGCGGCTCTTGCCGTTGCTTGACTACCGGGCTATTCGCGAGAACGCCAAAGTGTTGGTTGGTTACAGCGACATCACCTCGCTTCACTGCGCGCTCCTGGTCAAGGCGGACATGGTTTCGTTTCACGGGCCGATGCTCAATTCGGACTTTGCCAGTGATGAGATGCCTCGGTTCACGCTCCACAGCTTTCTGCGCACGCTGGGCTTTCGAGCCGGCCCTGATCCAGAATGGCCTGGAGCAACCGGCCGGAGCCGCACTGAGCCGTTGGGCGGCAATACCGCCAATGGGTACCGAGGGAATACGGTCAGGATTCTGCGCCGTGGCGTCGCCCAAGGGCAATTGATCGGCGGCAACCTGACTTTGCTGTGCGCCACGGTCGGCACGCCGTGGCAACCGCCGTTCCGCGGACGCATTCTCTTTTTCGAAGACTTGAATGAGGAGCCTTATCGCCTGGATCGGATGCTCACGCAATTGTTGAGCTGCCGTTTGCTTCAGCAGCTCGCCGGTGTCGCCATCGGCATCAACCGGGGCTGTGAGGATCCAAAAGCCGCAAAACTCAAAGAATATCGCCAATCGGCTGAGGATGTCTTCCGAGAACGGCTGCTGCCGTTGAACATCCCCATCGTCGCCGGTCTGCCGTTCGGCCACGTGCGGTACAACGCGACGCTGCCCATCGGGAGCCGGGCGGTATTGGATGGCAACCGGGGCCAATTGATGCTCACCGAACCGCCAGTGCGCTGAGGCTGTCTCTCACTCTTCGCGCCCAACTTCATGCACTCGGATGAAGCGGCGCAATGTGATCAAACCCACGGGCGCGACCGTCGCCATCAGCGCCACAATCAGCCACATGGTTCCCGAGTGTCTCTCCCCTTGCTCCGGGCAGTACCTGGCCAGCAGTTCACCCGACACCGTCCCCACCAGCAGCTTCGCCAGCAGAAACGGGATGTAGGACAGGGCCGAATACGAGGCCTCCTGCCCCTTCGGTGCGATGGCGGCGGCGTACTCATAGACCCGCGGCGAATAGAAAGCCTCTCCCACCGAGAGAAAGATGACGAAGATCGTCGTCATCACGTAATACGGATGCACCTCGCCCTTCAGACCCAGGTAACCGTGGCCGACCCAATGCCCGAATGCGCCGCGGGCCATCGTCTCAAACCACGCCGTCGGCAAGGCCATGAAGAAGACGGATGCCGCCGAGATGATCCCGCCCACAATCACCATCCGATATGCTGGATACCGCTGCGTGAGAGCGCCCACGAACGGAACGATGAAGATGATCAACCAGTTGTTCAGCGCCACGAGCTGGCCCACCGGCGCGCCCGGGCCCAATTCCCGAATGCCGAACTTGGGAAACACATAGTCTATCTGCATGAAGATCAGCTTCAAAAACGCGATCAACATGAGGAACCCCAGAAGACGGTAAAACCCTGGTTGCTGCAGGAGCCCGCCAAACAGTCGAATCGTGTCGCGCACGCTGTCGCGGACGGTCAAACGGAAAGAATTCAACAAGTTCGCGTCCGGGTATTTCACCTGCTCAGGAAGAAGCCGCAGGCCATCGTCAGTGACCTCCGCGCCTTTGCGGATGAAATACACCACCGGCAGCATGGTGATTTCGATGGCCAGGCTCACCAGAAACAGCGCCCGATAGGTCGTGACGCTCGTTCCAATCAAGGGCAGATCGAGCGCGCCATACTCACCCATGCCCTGGCGCACAAAATCAAAGACATACCCCGCCACCAGAAAGCCGAGGTTCATGATTGTGTAGAACAGTGAAAACGCGATCGAACGCTGTTGCGTGTTGGAATACTTCCGCACGGCGGCGACCAGCACCGGCGTGCACAGCGCTTCGCCAACCGCCAGTGGGAACAACCCGCACGCCAGCGCGAGCCATTTCACGGTGGTAAACGCCATCACCGCGCGGGCGATCACACAAACCCAGACGCCCAGAAAAAAAGTCTTGCGCAGGCCAATGGCATCCGTGAGCGAGCCGACCAGCAGCGTGACGATGGTCATCGAGAGCGACCAGGCCACGACTAGGCGAAGCGCCGCCTGGTCGCTGAATCCAAAGTCAGAGGAAAGCCAGAGCACCAGCGTGACATTCATCAGCTTGTAGGCCGCGACGCCGAGAAACTTCACGGCGAAAGTGATCCAGAGCTCGCGTGCGGCGCCCTTCAGGACCAGGAATCTGCCGAGGAACGAGCTGGAAACGTGGTCTGCGTCAGCCATGCGATAAGACGTTGCTCGGGTAGATCGTCACTGTGCGCGGAGAAAGGGAAAGCCAAGACCCGCTATTTGGAAAGCCTGAATCTTTGGCTCGGCGCAATGGGAGTCCAACGTCGGTCTGCCTCAGCGCACAACCTTCACTTGATAATATCGCGCGCCAGTCGTTGGCGGCCCGCCGGTGAGCGCGAAATCGTCTGTGAAGCTGTTGGTGGACGCGGTGCCGGTCACCGCCGCGTCCATCTCGAGCAACACGGGTCGCGCAAGGTTGGCGAAGGATTCCCCCAGGGTGTCTGCGTAACTGACGCGGTAGCGGGTGCCGCCAACCGACGCCCAGGTGAGTGTGCAATGGCCGTTCGCATCGCGGCTGATCGTGAGCAGTCTCAGGACCGAGGCCGGGTTGCCAGGATCCGTGTTCGCCCAGTATTCCTGGCTTGCCGTCAAGCCGTCCGTATCCGCGTCGCTTTCGGGACTCGGGAATCCAAAGGTGCTTTCCCAGTAGTCCGCCATGCCGTTCGCGTTGGTGTCCGGTGGCGCTGATACGGCGAGCGAAACCGTCGCCGGCAGGCTGTTGGTCTGGCCATCGCTCACCCTGAAGGTGAATCCGTCATTGCCAATAAATCCATGTGCCGGCGTGTAGGTGAATTCGCCGGTCGCAGGGTTGAAAGCGGAAAGCAGCCCGTGCGTGGGAGAAGTGTTCGGAACGAACGAAATCGAATCGTGGTTGATGTCGCCGCCCTGGAGGGTGAATGTCGCCGGGAAATCCCCGGCCACGTTCGCGGCGAGATCGTTGGCCGCGGGCGGGTAATTCAACTTGAGTATTGCGAAGTCATCATTGGTCGTGCCGTCCTCCCGGAGGAATTTCGCGTCGAGTCGGTTGCTTGAAATGTCGAGCACCATCGAGCCGGGATTGTTCAACGAGACAAACATCGCCGGGTGATTCAGGCTGCCACCACTGATCTGACCTGAGCTGCCCACGACGGCGTACACGGCGCCTTGATGCGGGATGGGCCCTCCCACGGGTTTTGCGTACGCACCGGTGCCGCTTTCCCGCCCGCTGCCGGCGTTGAGTTTGTTCGTTGGCGATAGGCTGGGGGAGTATCCATAGTGCCGGTCGAGCAGAAAGGACCGTTCATAGCAATGACTGTGGCCGGCAAGGACCAGGTCCACGCCACCGTCCTCCAGCAACGGAATGATGTTCGTCCTCATCTGGACCAGCGCCCCGTCGCTGTCCGTGTAATCGTCCGAGTTGTGGGAGCCTTTGGTGTACGGAGGATGATGGAAGAATGCGATGATCCAGTCGGCCGTTGTGTTGGCGAGATCGTTGGTGAGCCATTGGGCCATCAGGCCGGTGGATGAGCGCGGCGTCTCCATGGAATCAAGGCAGACGAAATGGATGTTGGCGTAATCGAACGAATAGTAATGCTCGGTGCCGGAAGCAAACCCGCCCGCCTCGCCGTTTCGCGGCAATGTGAAGATATCGAAGGGGGCGTGGTTGCCGTTGGGATTCACCGAATAGGTTTCGTGGTTGCCGAGCGTGGGCCAGAGGACGGACTTGCGGAGCATGTTCGTGTAGATGTTAAAGAGCGCTGTTTGGAACTCGGAATCCGTGCCGTTGGGGTACGCGTTGTCGCCGAGCATCAGCCACAAGTCGGTGTGGCGTGTGCCGGTAAACGTCTCGAAGGCGTTGCGCACCTTCACCTGATTGGTGGTGCCCGTGCCGGAATCGCCAAGCACCCAGATGCGGGTGGCCTTGAAGCTTCCTGGAAGCGGCGAGGTCACGAAGAAGTGGTTCGTGTCCGCGCCGGCGATGGTCACGCACGGAGTGCCAACCGAGTAGTAATATTCCGTGTCCGGCGAGAGCTAGGTGAGTGTGACCTCGTGGTCATTCGGTCTGGCATCCTCGTCAGCGAATGGGTCGAGGTTTGCCTGGTTTGTCCCAAAGCGCACACGCCCATTCACGCCCGCATCCGTGCGCCAACGAACCGTGACGTTCGAATGCGAGCCGCTTTGCAGGTATGGCCCACGCGTCACGCTCACCGTCGTCGAAGCGATCACTGCGGTGCCAAAGACAATGTCCGTGCTGGTCGGCGTGACTTGGTGAACCTCGACGGCGAGCACGTTGTCCCCGGTGACGAGGTTCGTGAGGAGATTCCCCGTAATGGAAAAAATGCCGGACGTGGCCGCGTCACTGACGGTGCGTCCAGCCAGGCTGGAGCAGGCGCTGTTCGTGTTGTCCATGCCGGCACGCCTGATCTCGGCGCCGTTCAGGTGAAAGATCGCGCCGTCGTCAATCAGATTGGAAAATGTCAGCGCGGTTGCGCACGGGGCGTTGGCCGCGCCGCAGGTGGTGCGAAAATAATACGTCCGCCTCGGCCCGCCACCGGGGCGTTCGGGCGGCGGTGTGTACTTCAGGGCAGGGAGCGCCGCGCCCTCGATGTCGAGCAACGCGGGGCTGGCATCCGGCCACCCCGTCTCGCCGCGAGCCACGCGCGTCCGCCAGTTCACGCCGTCGAGAGGGTTGGTGAAATAACGCCCGCTTTGGGTGATGGAGAAGACCCATGATGACTGGCCCGCTGCGGCCAGCCCCGAGGCGGCCAGCGCCATCACGGTTTTCCAGGCCGAGGGCCTCTTATGAAGCAAAAATGTTCCCGGCGGATACGCCTCAGTTGCGACGCGCCACCTCATAGCCTGACCGCCGATGAGGTCACGACCGGGTTTATTCTCGCGCTGCCGGCGGGCGGCTCCGACCGCGGCCACCCGGGCCGCGCCAGACTTGCCGAACCGGCCCGTCGCGTCGAGGAGGGTTGCCTGATCGCGACGCGGTTCTTCTCCCGGCTCACACCCGGAGTCTTGCTGGCCACGTTCCCAGCCACTGCGCCGGCGCAGAACCCCAACGGGCCGGCAGTCATTTCCCAAGCCGCCAGCCACCGGCTCGTTTCGTGGACGGGCATCGGCACGTTGCCATCGTCACCGATACTTTCGGGCTCGTGGCCGGACGTGCTGGAATCGAACCACCCGTTCACCGTTTCGCCGGCGAACGCGCCACAGTTCTTCCGCGTCATCAGCCGCTGGAGCCCGCGCGCGAACCTGATCGCAGCCCACTCCGAGATGGGCGTCGCCGAACTGAACGGAAAGCTTTGCGTCCTCGGCGGCTATCCGGCCTCACGCCTCACCGTGAACACCGTGCCGGTCTATGACTTGGCCTCCAACACGTGGCCACTGACCGCGCCGCTGCTGCTTGGAGTGAACCATCCCATGCCCGCAGTGGCGAACGGAAGGGTTTATGTAATCGGTGGCCAGACCGACACCGGCAGCGCCTACGTCAACAACGTCCAGGAATTCAACCCCGCGACCACCAATTGGATCTACAAAGCCACGATGCCCACGGCCCGAAGCGCCGGGGCCGCGGCAGTGATCGGCGATTTGATTTACGTGGCCGGTGGCCGACCACCGCGCGGAAATGACTTCGCCGTTTACAACGCCACCAGCAACACCTGGCAAACGCTCCCCAACCTGCCGACCCAGCGCAATCACATCGCCGCCTGCGCCATTGACGGCAAAATTTATGTCGTGGGCGGACGACTCGCCGCCGGCTTCACCAGCGCCATGACGAACATTCTCGAAGTGTTCGATCCCGCCACCAGCCGATGGAGCACCCGCGCTCCCATGCCGACCACGCGCGGCGGCATCAACGGCATCGCGGCCAACGGCTACTTCTTCGTGTTCGGCGGCGAAGGACCGAACGGCGTGTTTGACGAAATGGAAATGTACGTGCCCTCGCAAAATCGCTGGTATGCACTCGAACCCCTGCCCATCGCCGTGCATGGCGTCACCGGCTCGGCCTTCGTGAACGGCTGGATTCATCTGCCCGGCGGCGGCACATCCACGGGCGGCAGCAGCGGCGCGACTCTTCAGCAGGTTTTTTGGATCGAAGGCATCAATCCTTGAAGCGGTGGTGGTTTTGAGGCTTGGAAGCTGGGACCGATCGGTTATTCTCAACGCATGAAAATCAAGCAATACGCCACCGCTTACGGGAACAATCCACGCGAACTGGATGAGGCTGTGAACAAACATCTCGCTTCCGGCTGGCAACCTTATGGGAATCCATACGCCACCGAGAATCCCGTGAAGGACGCGATGGAACCACTGTTGCTGGCGCAAGCGATGGTAAAATCCGAGGATTGAATGGCGGCCATTGCTTCCGCCGGCATGCAGTTTCGTGGCGAGTTCCTGTCCGCCGGTTGCGATGACTTGCCGTTTGAACGCCAAACCAGCGTGACCACCAAAACCATCCAGCACACCGTCCTCATCCGCGCCACGCCGAAGGAGGTTTACGACGCGCTGATGAACGGGAAGAAGCACGCGCAATTCACCGGCGCGCGGGCCAGGATTCGCGCGAAAGCGGGCGCGGCCTTCGCTTGCTACGACGGTTACATCACGGGCATCATGCTCGACCTCGCGCCCACTCGACGCATCGTGCAGGCGTGGCGCTCGCGCGGCTGGCCGCCTGGACACTATTCCATCGTCACCTTCGCGTTGACCAAAAAGCCCGGCGGCAGGACACAACTCCGGTTCACTCAAATCGGCGTGCTGGCCAACGACTATGCGGAAAAGAACAAAGGCTGGCGGACTCATTATTGGCAACCGCTGAAACGGTTTTTGGAAAAATAAATTCTCCTGAACTGCTTTTAACCGCGGAGACGCGGGGGCGCAGAGGGAAAACAGAATTATCCGTCGTCAACCGAGTCCATGCTTTTGAAGGCACTGAATTATCATTTTCGCTTCATTGGCCGCATCGCGCTCGCAATGCTCAAAGTTATCCAGAATGACAGATTTCCGATTCTTTCCCTCTACCTCAGCCAACATCGCAGTCACCCATTGGATAGTTTGCAGAAGAGTTTTGAAATCCTTCGGTTTGATTGGGAAGTTTTCAAAAGACTTTTGAGGAGTCAAGTTGAGATCTCGGTGTCCGTAGACCTTATGCCGGAGCTTTCGACAAGTTTCTATCAGAGACCGATTCCGACTGATTTCCAAAGCGAGCTGGCCCGACAAGTGCGGGTCGGTAGATTTCAAATTTGCGACTAGATTTGTCAGCGAAACAACGTCCGACCGGTGATCAAATAGCCGGGCAACGATTACGAGAATGCCCTGCTGCATTGAACAAAACATCGCCGTAGGACGCGGATTTTCTGGACGGCAAGTCTTTGAGGCGTGGTGGGTTGATCGATTTTGCGGGACAGGCCGCCTTGGATTTTTTACCCTTGGCGGGCATGCAGAAAAATAAAATCCGGCATCGCCAGCCCACG
>Ga0247727_10019985_pt1 | contig 10301 bp, 9 predicted proteins | sample WisWelCaveWW1625_FD_202498 | JGI IMG/M metagenome (GOLD analysis project Ga0247727, IMG submission 202498) | Biofilm microbial communities from Wishing Well Cave, Virginia, United States - WW16-25 | ecosystem: Environmental > Aquatic > Deep subsurface > Groundwater > Cave microbial mat | place... | reverse complement strand
CCGGGCTATCCACGCTACTACGCCCTAGGCTGACTTCTGCCGTGAGATCAAAGCGCCTTGCGACGCCCTCCGTCGTCGAATTCGACGACACCCAGCAGATCTCCCGAGGTAAGTTTCGACCGCTTTCCGCACACAACCGTCGGATATACACACCAGTGCCCTTGATGGATATGGACTTCGCGGTCAGTTGCCCGCTCGTCCGGCGCCGTATGCCTCTAATCCGCTTCTTGTACATCGGCTCGCGCGTTTGCTCCACGCTTCCTTCAGACCCCACCTCGCGACGACGCCCTGGCGCTTCGCTATGACTTCACCTCCATCAGGTTGTCAAGGGGACTTTCACCCCCCAGCTGTCGAACATGCTCGGCACACAACAGCAGATCCCTCGCTGCGCTCGGGATGACGGGCTCTGGTCTGGAGCGGCCCCTGGCCGGCTCCTACAGCCTCAGAAAACTTCAATGGATTGAATCTTTGTAAGCTTTTCGAGACGATTTGGCGGCTCCATGGGAGCCTGCCCCGGCGCCGATCATTTGGACCGGGTTCGCAGCTACATTGAGGAGAACCCGGTGCGAGCCAGTGCGTGGCGCGAGGCAGCCGGCCAGGGCCCACAATCCATAACCCACAACCCGGGCCGCCACCCCGACAGGCAGGAATGCCTGTGCTACCGCTACCAATCCACGACGGCGCCGTCGTCGGGATGGTAGGTTTCCGGATTGCGCCAGTCGTGGTTGATCTTATCGGCCATGGCGTTGTCGTCCAGCTCGATCCCCAGGCCCGGTTTGGTCGGGATATCCACGTAGCCGTCGACGACCTTGAACGGCTCCTTCAGATACCCCTCCCCCAGGGACACGTGCTCCTGGCACATGAAGTTGGGAATGGAGGCGTCGAGCTGGATGCAGGCGGCCAGCGAAATCGGCCCCAGGGGGTTGTGCGGCGCGATGGCGGCGTAATAGGCCTCCGCCATCCCGGCGATGAGGCGGCACTCGGTGATGCCCCCGGCGTGGCACAGGTCGGGCTGTAGGATGGTGGCGGCGTGTTTCTCGAGCACCTCCCGGAAACCCCACTTCGTAAACACCCGCTCGCCGGTGGCGATGGGCAGGTGGGTGCCGCGGGCGATCTCGGCCATGAGGTCGTGGTTCTGGCAGTTGACCGGCTCCTCGATGAACATCGGCTGGTAAGGCTCCAGGGCCTTGATCAGCAGTTTGGCGGTGGCCGGCCCGATGGCCCCGTGAAAATCAATGCCGATGTCAATGTCGGGCCCGGCGGCTTCGCGGAGGCTGGCGAAGTGGGCGGCCACCCGGTCCACAAAGCGCTTGTTCTCGACGATGCGAGCCGGCCGGCCGCCCTGAGGTCCCATCTTGAAAGCGGTGAAGCCACGCTTGACACCCTCGCGGATGGCCTCGGGCGACCCTCCTCGCGCGTAGAGCCGCACCCGGTTGCGCGTCGGCCCCCCGAGCATCTGGTAGATGGGCACCCCCAGCGACTTAGCCGCCAGGTCCCACAGAGCCTGGTCGACGCCGCTCAGCGCGCTGGTCAGCAGCGGCCCGCCCCGGTAGAAAGCATGGCGGTAGATGGCCTGCCAGTGGTGCACCACCGAGCGAGGATCCTTCCCAACCAGGTAGGGCGCGATCTCCTCGATGGCGCAGGCCGTCGTTTTCGCCCGCCCCTCCACGACCGGCTCGCCGAGTCCTACCAGGCCGGCGTTGGTGTGGATCTTCAGAAACAGCCACCGCGGCTTCACCAGCATGGTCTCGAGCTTGGTGATGCGGATGATCTCCTTGGCAGCCGGCAGCCGGCCAGCCGGCGGCTGCGGCGCCGCCTGGGGCGCTGGAGCCGGCGCGGCCGCCAGGGGGCTCAATCCCAGCGCCGACGCCGTGCCCTGCAAGATCGACCTGCGCGCTACGCCTTTCCTCATGTCTTTGCTCCCCCCTTCTCGTCCCCCGCCGTCGGAGGATCGAGGTACTTGATCAGAAGCACCTCGTTCCCCTTTTCGTTGTAGATCAGCTCGTCCACCAGCTGCCGGGCCAGCAGTATACCAAAGCCTCCGGGCCGCTGGCCGGCCTCCTCGCGCCTGGCCAGGTGCTGGAGCGGATCGCCCGAGGCGTTGGACAGCGCCGCATGGGGCAGCTGCTCGATCGAGAAGCCCTCGCCCGGATCCTGGATGTGATACAGGATCGCCCGGCTGGTCCGCAGGTAGGACACGCGCACCTGTTGCTGCGGGTCGGACCGCCCGCCGTGCTCGATGGCGTTCAGCAGCAGCTCGTGAAACGCCGTGGCGATGTTCTCGCGCTGCTCTTCGACGACGTCCATCTTCAATTCGCGCAGGAACTGGAGCAGCCGCTCGGCCACCTCCACCTTGCAGCGCACCAGCAGGGTGATCCAGTCCGCGCGGGCCGAGATCACTTTTATGTCGTCCTGCCAGGACGGGGCCCGCAGGGCCTCGGCGATCACATCGGCCACCGCGGTCGGGGCGAACGGCTTGCTGAAGTAAGTGTAGGCTTGCTCCTGGATGGCGGTCAAGACCCGCCCGGGGGTGCTGTCCCCGGTCATCACCATCACCTTCACTTCGGGATGCCCCTGGCGGATCCGGCGGAGCAGCTCCAGGCCGTCCAGCCCCGGCATGCGCACGTCCGTCACCACCAGGTCGTACGGCGTGGTCTCGACCCGGCGCCAGCCGTCGATGCCGTCGTAGGCGCTGTCGATTTCGTGTCCTTGCGGCTCCAACACCACTCTGAGCAACTGGTGAATCATGGTGTCGTCGTCGACGAGGAGGATCCGCTTCCGGCTTTTCATAGGCAAAGTTGACGATTATACCCCGGCCGGCGGCGGCGCGACGTGGTAAAGTGTACCCACTGTGCCGGCGCTTCAACAGCCCTCGCACCTAGCCGCAGAGCTGATTGCCGCGGCCGAGAACTGCGCGCCCGTCCAGCCCTTCAGCGCGCGCTTCGAAAGCTTCAGTCTGGCCGACGCCGCCGCCGTCCGGCAGTCCTGGTTTGAGGCCCAGCTGGCCGCCGGTCACCGCTCCGTTGGCCGCAAGATCGGCGCTGTCCACCGCAAGTGGAGGGGCCACGCCCAGTTCCTCGATCCCGGCTGGGGATACATCTTGGACTCTACACTGCTCATCGACGGCACCGAGCTGCCGGCTTCACATCTGATTCAACCCCGCGTGGAAGCGGAGTTCGCGTTTCTTCTGGCACGCGACCTGGCCGGGCCCGGCGTCACGGCGGCTCATGCCCTGGCGGCCACGGCCGGCGTCTGCGCCGCCTTCTCGGAACCACAGATGGACACAGGGCCAACACCACAGATGAACACAGGGCCAACTGGAACCACAGATGAACACAGATGAACACGGATAAAACCCAAAACCAAACCCCGATCAACACCACAGATGAACACAGATGAACACGGATAAAACCCAAACCAAACCCCGATCAACCGTGAATCAGCCGCCGCACCTCGAGTTTAGGCTTGCCGAAGTTCAGCAGCAGGCAGAGGCGCAGGCCGCTGGCTTTGAGGTAGTTCAAGCACTGCGCCACATGGATCTCATCCAGCGCCTTGACGGCCTTCAGCTCCACCACAACGGAGCGTGCCACCAGTAGGTCCGCGCGGTAGCTGCCCACATTCACGCCGTCGTAGCGAACCTCGACTTCCGATTGCTGCTCCACCGCCAACCCTGCTTTCCGCAACTCGTGCGCCAGGGCATTGTCGTACACCTTTTCCAGGAACCCGCTTCCCAAAGCGTTGGAGACCTTGTACGCGCAACCCAGGATCTTCTCTGTAAGCTCGTTCAATGCCACCAACGACTCACCTTCTGTCATTTCAGCTTTCACCTGGTGTTCATCCGTGTTCATCTGTGGTTCCCCGGTTCCTGGTGTTTATCTGTGTTCATCCGTGTTCATCTGTGGTTCCCCGTCCCTGGTGTTTATCTGTGTTCATCCGTGTTCATCTGTGGTTCCCCGTCCCTGGTGTTTATCTGTGTTCATCCGTGTTCATCTGTGGTTCCCCGTCCCCGGTGTTTATCTGTGTTCATCCGTGTTCATCTGTGGTTCCCCGGTTCCTGTGTTCATCCGTGGTTTCCTGTTCGATAGCGGCTTCTACCTCTTTCCGATACTGATCCAGCAGCTCCCCCCGGCTGGCCTCGAAACGCAGCACCAGCACCGGCTGGGTGTTGGAAGCCCGCACCAACCCCCATCCCTCGTCAAACAGCACCCGGACGCCGTCGACGTCGATGATGCGGTGGGTCTGACGGAAGCGCTCCTTGACGCGCTCGACCAGGGAAAACTTTTCCTCGTCCGGGCAGTCGACGCGGATCTCCGGGGTGGTGACGGTCTTGGGCAGCTCCGCGGTCAGGCCCGAGAGCGGCCCCCCGGAGCGGTCCACCAGCTCGATCAGGCGCAGCGCCGAGTAGAGGGCGTCGTCGTAGCCGTAGTAGCGGTCGGCGAAGAACATGTGACCGCTCATCTCGCCGGCCAGCTCAGCTTTCTCCTCCTGCATCTTGGCCTTGATGAGAGAGTGGCCGGTCTTCCACATCACAGCCCGGCCTCCGTGGCGGGTCAGGTAGTCGTACATGACCTGGGAGGCTTTGACCTCCGAGATGAAGGTAGCCCCGGGTTTGCGCGTCAGGATCTCGCGGCCGAAGACGGCCAGCAGCTGGTCGCCCCAGACCACGCCGCCGCGCCCGTCGACGGCCCCGATGCGGTCGCCGTCTCCGTCGATGGCGATGCCCAGCTCGGCGCCGCTTTCCAGCACCCGGGCGACGAGGGCCTCCAGGTTCTTCGGCACCGTGGGGTCGGGGTGATGATTCGGGAAACGGCCGTCCATCTCGAAGAACAGCTCGAGCGGCTCGCAGTTCACCCGCTCCAGCAGCCGGTGCAGGACCGGCCCGGCCGTGCCGTTGCCGGTGTCGAGCACGACCTTGACTCTCCGGCCCAGAGAGAACTGCCGGGTGATTTCTTCGACATAGGGGGTGGCAATATCGTAGTGGCGCACCGTGCCGGGGCCGCCGCCGGCCAGGTCGCCGGACTCGATCAAGCGCCGCAGCTGCTGGATCTGGTCGCCGTGGATGGTCGAGCGGCCGCACATGACCTTGAAGCCGTTGTAGTCGGGGGGGTTGTGGCTGCCGGTGATCATGACGCCGCCGTCGGCCTCCAGGTGAAAGGAAGCGTAGTAGAGCAGCGGCGTGGGAACCACGCCGAGGTCGGTGACGTCACAGCCGGCGGCGAGCAGGCCCCGGACGATGGCGGCGTGAAGACGGTCGGAGCTGAGGCGGCAGTCGCGGGCCACGTTCAGACGCCGGCCGCGCTCGCGCCCCACGTAGGTCCCGATGGCCCGCCCCAGCGTCTCGACTCCGTCGCTCGCCAGGTCCCGGTCCGCGAGGCCGCGGATGTCGTACTCACGAAAGACGGTCGGCTTCACGGTGGGCGCTTACCTCTTTGCAGATGCAGCAGTCCGAGCAGCGGCGGCAGTGCTCGCAGAAGTGGTTAGGGCAGGTGTCCTGCGTGCAACTCGGACAAATGCTCTCCGAAGGCTCCCCGCAAATAGAGCATTGCCAGGCCATATACTACGGTGATAGCACAGGTCAGCGGATCGGCGCGAAATAAACCTCGCCCCCCTCCAGCTCCTGGCGGCTCCACAGCCGCCCTGTTTCGATCGGCGGGCCCCGGTATTCCTTTAGGGCATGCAACTGGAAGCGGCCGGGCCGGACCTCGCGGGCCAACAGCAAGCGAACGCCGCAGCGATTCCAGCCCTGGCAGGCGATCACATGCGTCCGTTGGAGGTCCCTCGACTCCAGCGGGCGGAAGAAGTCGGTATGCTCCAGACCCAGCCGCCCCGAGTCGACCGTGATGTCCCGGCCCGTCACCAGTCCCCACACCCCGGTTGCGGTCTCGACAAATGGGGTGGAGCTGAAAGAGAGAAACATGGCGAAGTGCGGCGCCGTGCCGATCTGCTGCGGGGCGCCGGAGACGGCGATGATATCGTGATCGCGGACGTCCCGGAGGCGTCCGAGCTCGCGGCGGATGACCCGGAGGTTCTCCGACTGCGGAATCCAGCCCTGGCGGATGTCGGCCAGAACCGAAGCGACACCGAAGGCCACCAGGGCCGCCGCGCCGGGCCGGCCAAGCCACCGCCAGGCCGCCGCCAGCAGCACCGCCAGGCCTAGGGCGGGCAGGTACTCGTAGCGCAACTCACGCCATCGCAGGAACGCTACCGGGGCGAAAGCAACGATGACGAGACCGGACCCCAGCAACGCGGCGCGCAGGCTCCCGGGCTGGGCGCCTCCCGGCACGCCCCCGAGGAGCCAGGCGACGAGCAGCCCCACCGCCAGGCCCGCCGCGAGGTCCCAGCCGGCTTCGATCCGATACTCGTAGCCGGACCCGATCTGGCGCAGGTTCCCGGCCAGGCGAGCCAGGGTGAACTCGAACTTGGCGGCCATCGACCCGTGGAGCGACGCCTGGTTGACCAAGCCAATATAGAGACCCAGGGTTACCCCCAGCGTCACCCAGGCCAGCGCCGCCGACGCCAGGGCCGCCCGGCTGCGGAACATTGCCGCCAACAACACTGCCCCGCCGGCCAGCAAACCAAAGGCCTGGTCGCCCGAGAGGGCCGCCACAGCCAGTAGCACCGCCTGCGCCACGGCGGCGCCGAGGGTCAAGCGCCCGGCCCGGACGGTTCCGGCGACCGAGTACAAGTACCCCAGCGACAACGCCGCCGACGCCAGGTACGGGGCGCAGCTCGGGAACCAGAACAGCGGGTGGTGGGAGGCCGGCAGCACCAGGAACAGCGCTCCGGCAAGAAACGCCAGCCGCCGGGGGAGATCCAGCCGGGCCAGCGTAAGGTACAACAAGTATCCAATAGCCGCATGCAGCAGCAGGCCGCTCATGAAATAGACAAGCGGCCGGGCCCCGCCGATCCGGCTGAGGGCCAGCACTCCGACAAAGCTAAGCCCGTTGGTGCGGAACGATCCCCAGACGCGATTCTGAAGCAGCCCCGCCGCCAGCTCGCCCAGGCCGCCCTGCGCCTCCGCCTGGGCGATCTTCTGGAACAGGAACCAGTCGTCGAGCACGAACTCGGCGTGGGGAGCGTAGAGCAGGTAGGCCGCGGTCAGGATGAGATAGCAGCAGCTAACCCGCATGGCTCACAAGCCCCCTGAGAATGTGGGACGGGTGCGCGACATGAAAGTGAGAAGCCAGTTGCAACTGCCCGATTTCCTCGCGCCGACCGCCGGCGCCGGTGTCATCCCGAGCGTAGCGAGGGATCTGCTTTCGCTCCGGCGCAACAGCAGATCCCTCGCTACGCTCGGGATGACAATTGCGGGGGACCGCCAACGCCACCACCCTGGCCAGCCTTTTCCGGGCCTTTCCGTGAGCCGGCCCAAGCCGACCAGGGCCCAGAGGGCGCCCCCGGCTGCGGCCCAGGGGGGCCACCCCGCAAGAAACTAGGCCTCACGGCTTGGGGGCCGGCTTGGCGGGCGGCTTGCGGGGGGTCGCCGGCGGGCGCTTCGAGAGGATCGCCCGGCACCGCTGGGCCTCCAGGTTGGCAATCTCCCACTCCTTCTCCCGCTCGATGGCCAGCTGCCGGGTGTATTCCTTCAGCAGCTCGCGTGTCGTAGAATTCTGACTGATCGCCGAGGCCAGCAGGTCGGCCAGGGCGGCGTTCTGGTAACGCCGGGCCCCGGCGGTCACCGAATCGAGCAGCGATTGCAAATAGTCCAGTCTCAGAAACGCGTTCAGGGCGGTGCTCAGGCGGCCGGGCTGCTCGGCCAGATGGCCGGCTTCGGCCGCCAGGTAGGAGTTGAACTCGCGGCTCTGCTTAAGCTGGGCCACGTAGGCCGCCGGCGCGCCCTGGGCGGTCCACTCCTCGGGGCGCAGTTGGTCCAGCAGCCCGTCGACGGCCTTGGTATGCTTTTCGAGCGCCAGGGCCGCCTCGCGGACCTCCCAGTCGGGCATCACGCCGCCGGCCTGGGCCAGGAGCATCACGGGGGCCAGCAGCATTGGTAGCGCGCGGGTCATAACTGTCATGGTACTCGATTTCACGCAAGTCGACGTCTTCACCACCCGGAGGCTGGAGGGCAACCAGCTGGCGGTGTTCCATTCCGGTCTGGGTCTCACCACTGCCCGGATGCAAGCCATCGCCCGGGAAATGAACCTCGCGGAGACGACCTTTCTGCTGCCGGCGCGCGCCGGGGGCGACGCCCGCGTCCGTATCTTCACGGTGCGCGAGGAGCTGCCCTTCGCCGGACACCCCACCCTGGGGACCGCTTACGTGGTGGCTCGCTCGCGCCCCCGGCAGTCTCTGATCCGGCTCGAGATGAAGGCCGGGGTGATCCCGGTCGCGGTCAGCCGCCGGCGGGGCCTCCGGTATCTCGAGATGCGGCAGAAGGACCCGGTGTTCGACGCCGAGGCGAACCGCCAGACTACGGCCGCAGCGCTCCGGATCCGCCCTGGCGACCTCGACGCGCGCTACACGCCCCAGACCGTCTCGACCGGCCTGCCGTTCCTGATCGTTCCGATCGCTTCGCGCCAGGTCCTCGAGAACCTGGCGCCGGACTGGGACCTGCTGCGCCGCCTGGTCCGGAGCGCCGGGGCCCAATTCGCCTACCACCTGGTGACCGGCGAACGACAACTTGAGGCCCGAATGTTCATGGACGATTTCGAGGACCCCGCCACCGGGAGCGCCGCCGGCTGCGCCGCCGCTTACCTGGTGCGATACGGCCGGGTGCCGCCGGAGGCGACGGCAGTGATTCACCAGGGGCGGCTGAAGCGCCGGCCCAGCCGGATCTTTGTGGCCGCCTCTCGGGAGGGCGACCGGGTCCACAACGTCCGCGTCGGGGGCCACGTGGTCGAGGTGCTGGAGGGGCGGCTCCGCCTGTGAAGCCGGGCGTTCGTCCCATGGTGGGGCCGGCGGCCGTGCTGTTCCTGCTGAACGCCGCGTTGGTTGCTCCGCTGTTCGTCACTGAGCGGACGCGCTTTCAGGCCTCCATCGAGGGAGCATTCATCGGCCTGGCGCGGTTTCTCTCCCGTCACCCGGACCCGCTCGGCTGGTATCCCTACTGGTACTGCGGCACGCCGGTGCAGTTTACCTACACGCCGGGGCTGCATTATCTGAACGCCCTGGTGATGCGACTGCTGCCGGACCTCAGCGCCGGCCAGGTCTACCACGCCGTGGCGGCGGTGCTCTACGCGCTGGGGGCTTCGGCCGTCGCCGTGATGGTCTACGGCTTCACGCGGGCGCGGTGGTGGGCGCTGGGGGCGGGCCTGCTGTGGACCCTGTGGAGCCCGGCCCAGTGGCTGATCAGCGACGTTGGCCGGGAGTCACTCAGCATGGCGGCGCCCTGGCGCTTGCAGGCGCTGGTGAAGTGGGGCGAAGGCCCGCACACCGGCTCGCTGCTGCTGCTCCCGCTCGTCGTCGTGGCTCTCTGGAAGGCCTCCCGAGAACGACGCTTCGTTTGGGTGCTGGCGGCGGCGGCGCTGATGGCGGGCGTGGTGCTCGTCAGCTGGGTGGGGGCCTTTGCCCTGGGCGTGGTGGCGCTGTGCTTTTTGCTCACGCCGGGCTGGTTTAGCGTTCACGCCCTGAAGGCCGGGGCGCTGGCGTGGCTGCTGGCGGCTTTCTGGATCACCCCGGGGTTCGTCCGTGCGGTGGCCTTCAACGCCCAGACGGTCAGTGGGCACTATGAGTATCGGCCTGGGATGTTGGGGCTGCTGGCGGGGGCCCTGGCCGGCCTGGCCGCCATCCGGTGGCTGCTGCGCCGCGCTCCCCCCTACCTGACCTTCCTGGCGTTGAGCAGCTTCTTTTTCGGATACCTGACCCTGGCAGCCTACTGGTTTAGCCTCTACATGATCCCGCAGCCGCACCGCTACGTGCCGGAGTTCGAACTGTTTCTCATGCTGCTGGTGTGCGAGGCCTTGCGGCTGATCCCCCGGCGGCGGCTGGCCCTGAGCCTGGCCCTGGTGCTGGCGGTGGCGACCCTGGTCCAAGCCCGGCGCTACCTGGTGGGCTCCCACCGGATGCTGGAGCCGGCGCGGGTTGCGGAGTGGCCGGAGTACCGACTGGCCCGGTGGCTGGGGGCCAACGTCGCCGAAGGCGCGCGGGTCTACATAATAGGCTCCGAAGGCATGAGCCTCAACCAATGGGTGGACGTGGGCCAAGCCAAAGGCTGGTTCGACCCCGGCGTGCGAGAGCAGAAACTGCTCGACCTCACCAGCCAGATCTCGAGCAGCCAGAACACCCCACCGGGACGCGACGGAGCGATCGCCATCGACCTTCTCAAGACCCTGGGGACGCGCTACGTAGTGGTGCACCTGCCG
>Ga0247727_10019984_pt1 | contig 10301 bp, 11 predicted proteins | sample WisWelCaveWW1625_FD_202498 | JGI IMG/M metagenome (GOLD analysis project Ga0247727, IMG submission 202498) | Biofilm microbial communities from Wishing Well Cave, Virginia, United States - WW16-25 | ecosystem: Environmental > Aquatic > Deep subsurface > Groundwater > Cave microbial mat | place... | reverse complement strand
ACGTATATGAACCATTGGATTTAGGGTTCGGAGCGTGTAGAATCGCCGTCGCTGCGCTCAAGGGGCAGGCCTCACGCGACCGGCTGTCCTCGAAAATTCGAGTAGCGACCAAGTATCCGAAGATCACTGAGCGGTATTTCAATCAGCGCGGCGTGCCGGTCGAAATCGTCAAGTTGTACGGCTCGATTGAGCTGGCGCCTTTGGTCGGTCTGGCCGATCGGATCGTCGATCTGGTCGAGACCGGCAACACGCTGAAGGCGCATCACCTCATCGAAGTGGAGTGTATCGCGCAGTCCACGGCCCGGTTAGTCGTCAATCGAGCGAGTCTGAAGCTGAAGCATGCGGTGATCACAGAGCTGATCAAAAAGCTCCGGGCTGTCAGCCGCACAGCAAGCGGGTCTCGAACATCCGCTCCGCGCGAGTCCTCGCGCGGAGCACGTCGAACAGTCAAACGGACGCGTAGATGAAGATTGTGGCCTCCACCGAGCGAGCCTTTCTCCCCGCACTCAAGAAAGTGGCGGCGCGTGCCCGCGTGCAAGGGGCTGCCGTTGAGAAGACGGTCAAGTCGATTCTGCAAGCCGTGGAGCGAGGCGGCGATAAGGCAGTTCTCCGCTATACAAAACAGTTTGACCGCGTCTCCATGAAGGACACGGGGCTGCGTGTCACCCCCGAAGAGATCAAAGAGGCCTACTTCCACATCCGGAAAGACGAGGGTGATGCACTCCGGTTTGCAGCCCGGCGGATCACGTCGTTCCACGAACGCCAACGCATCAAGACCTGGATGTATCAGGACAATGAAGCGACGCTGGGGCAGGTGGTCACGCCGATCGATGCGGTTGGGGTATATGTGCCGGGGGGCAAGGCCGTCTATCCCTCGTCGGTCTTGATGTGCGCGATTCCGGCCAAGGTCGCGGGCGTTTCCCGTGTGGTGATGTGTACCCCGCCGCAAAAAGGCCCGATTAATCCCTATTTACTGGTCGCAGCCGACATCGCCGGCGTTACGGAAATCTATCGCATCGGGGGCGTGCAAGCCGTCGGAGCGATGGCCTATGGGACAAAGACGATTCCACGCGTCGACAAAATCGTGGGCCCCGGCAATATTTATGTCGCGACGGCCAAGCGGCTCCTCTACGGCACGGTTGGGATCGACATGGTGGCAGGCCCGAGCGAACTGCTCGTCGTCGCGGATGGCGACGCCAAACCGGCGCATGTCGCGGCCGATCTTCTCTGCGAAGCGGAGCATGACGAAGATGCGCAGGTCTATCTCGTCACCACATCGGCCCAGTTGGCGAAAGACGTGGTGCAACTCATTGGCAGCCAGTTGAAGGGGCTGCAACGGGAAAAGATCGCGGCCAGGTCCATTGCGCGCCATTCGGTGGCCTTCGTGGTCACCACCATGGACGAAGCCATCGCTGTGGCCAATGAGATTGCCCCGGAACACTTGACGCTTTCGGTCGATGAGCCATTTGATTATTTAGAGAAAATCCGCCATGCAGGGGCGCTCTTCTTAGGTCGGTACACTCCCCCGTCGGTCGCTGATTATGTCGCAGGCCCGAATCACGTCTTGCCGACCGGCGGGACGGCGCGCTTCTTTTCGGCTCTCTCCGTCCACGATTACAACAAGGTGAGCAACATCGTGCACTATACGCGCGAGGAATTGAGCAAGGTGAAAGATCATCTCGTTCGGTTGGCCCACATTGAAGGGTTTGACGCCCACGCGAAATCAGCCCAAAGCAGGTTCTCATGAAGAAGAACGGATCGGCACCTCGACAGTCGTCGATTCACCGCGCCACGAAGGAAACGGATATCCTGGTCGAATGGACGCTGGACGGCAGCGGGCAGGGGAAGATCGACACCGGGATTCGCTTCTTCGATCACATGCTGGAGCTGTTGTCCAGGCACGGCTTTTTCGACCTGACCGTTCAGGCCAAGGGCGACATCGATATCGACGAACACCATACGGTGGAGGATGTCGGCATCGTCATGGGCCAAGCTCTGCACCAGGCCCTCGGTGAGAAGGCAGGCATCAAGCGATTTGGATTTGCCTCAGCGCCGCTTGATGAGACGCTGGCCCAGGTCACCGTCGATCTCAGCGGACGGCCCTATCTCGTGTACAACGTCAAGCTGACGGATCGGAAGATCAAAGCCTTCGATTTGGGATTGTTCGAAGACTTTTTCCAAGCCTTCGTCACCCACGGCGGGCTCAACTTGCATGTGAATCTCATATATGGCCGCAACCCGCACCACATCATGGAGGCCATCTTCAAAGCGTTGGCCAAAGCGTTGGATCAGGCGACGATGCTGGAAGAGAGGTTGGCAGGGAAAGTGCTATCGACGAAGGGGATGCTGTAGACTGTCGCGGGTCCTGTCACCGATCAGCCCAACCGTCCTCGCACCCCGCCCGGTGTAGGGACCCCGCTGCGGGCGGTCGGGCGCCCAGATCGGTGCCACCCGCAACGTCTCTGGGAAAATGATGTTATCGATATTCTAGAGGGGCAGGTTTCTGAAAAGGAGCCTGCCCTTTGTGTTTCATGGGCAAATCAGCGGAAGGTGTGATTGCAAGACCTGGCATTCCGGCTGGGTTAAGAGAGCGAAGGAAGGCGGTTTTGGATGAGACCCATGGGAGTTCTATTGCTGTTGAGCATAGCAGGGGTTCAGACAGGTTGTTTGGCGATTGGGGGTGGGTACGTGGGAAATGACCGACTTGAGCCCGTATTTCTTACGCCTGAACGAGCAACATATGCCAAATTTTATTATCGAGCTGATGAGGATCCCAGAGGGTTGTCTCGTTCTGAGAAGGAGAGGCTGGTTGAACCCACTACTCCTAGAGCCATTAGCAAGGAGGACCTTGTAAAGGCGTGGGGACAACCGGACGAGAAGCTAGTCGAGCATGGCCGAGAACGGTGGGTCTATCGTGATGGGCTGCGATGGAATGGAGTCTTCATTTTTCCAGGAATTATCATCCCCATTCCGCTCGTAATCCCAGTTGGCTGGAATACATTCACCATAGAGTTTCAGGAAGACATGGTGTCCACCATCGTTACGGTGGTCAATGAAGTCAAAGGTGGTGCGGCCTGTACCTTCGTGCTTGTGCATGGGGGAGTGGGGTGCTTCTACGGTAAGGACTTTACTTTTAACTTTGCTTTGAAGCATTCACAGAAGTTCAATCCTAGCGAGCTGCTTGGTTCGAGTAAGTAGCGGTTGAAATCAGCCGACTACCTGGATGAGATCAAAAAATGTACAGTGAGTCTTTTTCGATTCGGAATATCGATTCAGCGAGCATCCGGACAAAACCTGGCTAGGCACACGCCTTCACGATTATTGAGGAGAATGTGCGAAAATCGACTAGCTGTTTGGTGATGATGGCATGGACCACATCCAAATCCAGGCGGGTGTATTCGTGCAGGGCCACGTTGCGGAAGCCGACCATGTGCTGCAATCGGGTCGCTAGATCACTTGGGATGATGTCGGCGGTTTGATAAGAGGGTAAAGGCATCACGACCCTCTTGCAGCACTTCCAGTCGCCGGTGGTTGATGACGTATATGGTCTGCCCGTAATATGCATGACCACTTCTGCTCCAATCGCGGATTCGCCGCTCTTGTGTGTGAAACGATAGTAACCGTAATGCTCAATATTTAATGTTCAGATGTTCAATTGAACATTCCTTCCTCTTCTTACTATTAGTTTCTTTTGTGTAACCGAATCTACCTGAAAGTCTGATCCGTTTTGACAGTGGCAGGATGCCGCTGGTTGCGGTATTGTTACGACCTTATGGTCAGGCAAGGGGTAGGAGCCGTGGGGTAATAGGTATGAGTGGGCAAGAGTCTTTCCCCAAGCCTCTTGCCTCCAGAAGGCTGCGGAAACCACACTTAGCAGAACGGCATCTCGATAGTCCGCCGTGTGCCACAACAGGAGAATGTTCCCGCAGGATGCTCAAAAAGGCCGTTCAGCAAGGCCGCAGGCGAGTCGAAACCGGAGGCGTACCCTCAGGGGTACGTTGAGGATTTCGATGAGCCGAGAACGAAGCTGGCGGACTTTTTCAGCATCCTGCAAGGAAGTGACATGATCGCGATTATCGACTACGGCATGGGCAATCTCCGCAGTGTCTCCAAGGCCTTTGAGGCGGTGGGGCATCAGGCGGTAGTCACGCGTGATCCGCGCGTCATCGGGAATGCGAGTCATGTTGTCCTGCCTGGTGTCGGAGCCTTTGGCGATTGCATGACGAATGTTGAGCGCTATGGGTTGGCGGAACCGATTCGCGCAGCGATTCAATCGGGAAAACCATTTCTGGGAATCTGTTTGGGGCTCCAATTGTTGTTTGATGAAAGTGAGGAATTTGGGACCCACAAGGGGCTCGGCATTATTCCCGGCAAGGTCAGTCGATTTGCTGCCGACCAGGGGTTGAAGGTGCCGCATATGGGTTGGAACAATGTCACGATTGAGCGGCCCTGTCCCCTGTTCAAAGGGATTCCTAACGGGTCATACTGGTACTTTGTGCATTCTTTTTATGTCGATCCCTCCGACAAGGCAGTTGCTGCAACCACGACGGACTACGGGACGACGTTTGTCTCAAGTATCTGGCGGGACAATGTGGTGGCCTGTCAGTTCCATCCCGAAAAGAGTCAGGCCGTTGGGTTGCAACTCATTAAGAACTTTGGATCGTGGCATGCGTAGCCGTGAGGGGGTAGACATGAGGGGTGACGTGGTGAAAATACGAAACAAGCGAACCGTCGCCTTACGCCTGACGCCTTACGCGCTCATGCTGACGGTTCTTATGCTGGCCGTAGTCGGCTGCAGCGGATCGAAAGTGACCACGAAGTCGTCCGCGGAATTGCCGCGCTATCAGATTCGTACCATCGCCCTGGTGCCGTTCACGACTCTCGCGATGCCACAGGTGAGGGACGTAGTCGGTCAGACCTTCTCGGCGCCGCTGGGAGCTCACGGGGCTGATATGGCGATAGCGGTGCCGCCGAATACCGAACAGCCGCTTCGGCAAACAGTCACAGTGCCGGTTGGTGCGGGGGACATCGTCACGCAGTTACTGTGGAGCCGGTTGAGGTCAAGGCAGGGTGTGACAGTGTTTTCGCCGGGTGAGGCAGCGAAAGCGCTTACGTCTCAAGCGACGGCGCCACCTTCCGCCGGTCAGTCACAGGCGGTGACGGTGGCAAAACAGCTCAAGGCGGATGCCTCGTTGATCGGCCAAGTGTCGGTGTACCTGGAACGAGTTGGTGGTCGCTTTGGCGCCAACCCCCCGGCAACGGTGGGGTTGGAAGCCAAGGTCGTCGCGGTTGACGGGCAAGTCCTGTGGGAAGGGAATTACTACGAGAGGCAGCGGCCGATGACGGAAGACTTTATGGGATTCATTCAGCGGTATGGGGTGTTTGTCACGGCGGAGGAGCTGGCGATCTACGGGGTTGAACATATGCTCCTTGAATTTCCGTTTGGAACGGTAGAGGCGCGCTAACGCAAGGCGGTTCTTTGTATGCTCGTTATTCCAGCGATTGATTTAAAGGATGGCCGCTGTGTGCGGTTGCGTCAGGGCGACATGGCGGCCGAGACGGTCTATTCCGACGATGTGCCGGCTGTCGCGAGGCAATGGCAACAAGGTGGTGCGATGCTGATCCATGTGGTGGACTTGAATGGAGCCGTGGATGGGGAGCCTCGCAATCTTTCCCAGATCGAAGCGATCATTCGTACCGTGAGTCTAAATATACAGGTCGGAGGAGGGATCCGGTCGATCGAGACCGTGCGTCGCTATCTCGGCGCGGGTGTGACCAGGGTTGTGCTCGGCACTGCGGCAGTGACCGATCGGTCTCTCTTGGAGAAGGCCTGTCTGGAGTTTCCTCGCCAGATTCTGTTGGGGCTGGATGCGCGGGATGGGAACGTTGCGGTGAAAGGTTGGACGGCAGTATCGGAGACGAAGGCGACGGATCTTCTCAAGGAATTGGCAGGCTATGCCTTGGGCGCCGTGATCTATACGGACATTGCCCGTGATGGTATGTTGGGTGGGCCGAATTTGGCGGCGTTGCGGGAGGTGGTCGAGTTGTCGTCCTTCCCCGTGATTGCCTCCGGCGGGATCTCGCGCGTCGAAGACTTGCGAGCCGTACAGGCGCTCGGTCCAAGGGTTGAAGGCGCGATTGTCGGGAAAGCGCTCTACGATGGGAAACTCGACTTTCGGGCCGCTCTTGCGGCACTGGACGAGGGGCGAGGGGCGAGGGGCGAGAGGCAATAAGCGGGAAATCTTTCGAACGGGCGGGCCTCTTGCCGCTAGCCTCGTGCCTCTGGCCATGAGCGAGCTGAGCGAGCGAAGATGTTGACCAAACGCATTATCCCTTGTCTCGATGTCAAAGACGGCCGAGTCGTCAAAGGCGTGAGCTTTGAGAACTTGCGCGACGCAGGAGATCCGGTCGAAGTGGCAACAGTCTACGATCGCGAAGGAGCTGATGAACTCTGTTTCCTGGACATCACCGCCTCTCATGAGAACCGTAAGACCATCATTGACGTGGTCGAGCAGACGGCGGCGCGGGTGTTCATGCCGCTGACTGTCGGCGGAGGAGCGAGAACACTTGAGGACATCCAGGCGCTGTTGAAGGCGGGCGCGGACAAGGTGAGCATCAATACGGCGGCAGTCCAACGGCCTGAATTTGTGAAGGAAGCGGCAGAGCGATTCGGGACGCAATGTATCGTCGTGGCGATCGACGCCAAGCGTCGCGCTGCGCCGGCGGCAGGGTGGGAAGTGTTCACCCACGGCGGCCGCAAGTCGACCGGTCTCGACGTCGTCGAATGGGCGAAGACGATGGCGCAGTATGGGGCAGGTGAGATATTGCTCACGAGCATGGATCAAGATGGGCAACAGCAGGGCTATGACCTCGCGTTGACGGCTACCGTGTCAGAGGCTGTGTCGATTCCGGTGATTGCGTCTGGCGGCGTGGGGAATTTGGACCACCTCTATGACGGATTCGTCAGGGGCAAGGCCGATGCGGTGCTGGCCGCGTCTATTTTCCACTTCCGGACTCATACGATTCCGGAGGCGAAAGCCTATCTTCGTCAGAAGGGAGTGGCGGTTCGATAATGGATCTGGGGCGATTGAAATTCGATGCACAGGGGCTGATTCCGGCAGTCGTGCAGGATTGGCGGGATGGCACGGTGTTGATGGTGGCCTTCATGAACCAGGAGGCATTGCAAAAGACCGTCGAGACGAAGTCCGTGCACTTCTGGAGTCGTTCGCGCCAAACGTTATGGGAAAAGGGTGAGACCTCCGGTCACAAACTGCAGCTCAAGGACCTGTTTCTCGATTGCGATGGCGATGCCCTTCTCGTGAAGGTCGAGCCAGTCGGCCCGACGTGCCATACGGGAGAGCGGGCCTGCTTCTTTTCGCGTCTGGACTCGCCGGAGACGAAAACGTCCGAGTCCTGGGGCGGAATTCTCGAACGCCTCTACCAGATGATCCAAGAGCGGAAGCGTCAGCCCTCGAGTGAGTCCTACACATCCAAACTGCTGGAAGGCGGTGTCGATCGTATCCTGAAGAAAGTCGTCGAGGAAGCCGGCGAGGTGGCGATTGCAGGGAAGGGCGGGAAGAAAGACGAGATTGTCTACGAAACGGCGGATCTGCTGTTCCATACCTTGGTGGCGCTGGGGTATCACGACATCACACTTCAAGCCGTCTATCAGGAGTTGGCGACCCGATTCGGAAAGTCGGGATTGAGAAAAGGACCCACCTCATGAGCGAATGCCTCTTTTGCAAAATCGTCTCGAGGTCCATTCCCGCAGCGCTCGTCTATGAAGACGATGTGGTGGTCGCGTTCGACGATATTAATCCCCAGGCGCCGACGCATACGCTCGTCATCCCCAGAAAACATGTGGCCTCGATGGCCGAGCTTCAAGATTCGGATGTCGGGCTGCTCGGGCGTCTGATGTCGGCCGGCAATACGATCGCAAAACAGAAGGGGATTGCCGATGCCGGGTACCGCTTCGTTGTCAATACCGGTGTGCACGGCGGCCAGAGCGTGTTTCATCTTCATCTCCATGTGCTGGGCGGGCGCCATCTCGCTTGGCCTCCCGGCTAGCAGGATGCTGAAAAAGTTCGCCAGCGGCGTTCTCGCATCGTTCAGACCCTCAACGTACCCCAAAGGGTACGATTCGGGCCTTCACTCGTTGCGGCCTTGCTGGACGAACTTTTTGAGCCTCCTGCGAGGTCGTGTTCCGTTGTCCCAGCCATGTGGACCATTGGATTTCCTGCGGGCCGCTATCGTTTTTCCGTAACCTGCTGGCGCCTTTTCACCACGTTGACAGATTTCTTTTCCGTCTGTTACCTTGATCGGTCTATTTTACGACCACTTACGTTTATCTTTCTCACCGGCGTTAGGTGGGGAAATAGGAGCCGAGACTCCCGTGGGCCGAGGCCTGATTTCCGAAGACGTGATCAATCAAGTCAGAGATCGGGCGGATATCGCCGAGGTAGTCGGACATCACGTGAGCCTGACGCGGGCCGGCCAGAATCTGAAAGGTCTCTGTCCCTTCCATCAGGAAAAATCGCCCTCATTTACGGTCAGTCCTTCCCGTCAGATCTTTCATTGTTTTGGTTGCGGCGCGGGCGGCAACGTGTTTACGTTTTTGATGCGGATCACCGGCGCGAATTTTCCTGAGACGGTTCGTGAGCTCGGACAGAAACTCGGGATTGACGTGCCGGACAGCGGGCCGAGCGCGGGGTCTCAAGCGGCACAGTCCAGTCGCCTTGAACCGCTCAATCGGGCGGTGACGGCGTGGTTTCAACAGAATTTGCGGGATGGGGTGACCGGTGCGACCGCGCGGGACTACTTGGCTGGCCGGGGCGTTCACGCTGGGACGATCGATCGATTTGAAATTGGTTGTGCACCGGCTGAGTGGGATGGGCTCATCAAGGCGCTGAGCAAGCAGGATTTTGCACAGAGTGATTTGGCGGCTGCGGGATTAACGGTGGCGCGCGAACATGCGTCCGGAGCCTACGACCGTTTTCGCGCCCGTGTGATGTTTCCTATCACGGATTTGCGTAAGCGGGTCGTCGGTTTTGGAGGGCGTATCCTCGGCGAGGGGACTCCGAAGTATCTGAATTCGCCTGACACCCCCTTGTTCAAGAAGGGACAGACGCTTTACGCATTGGATCTTGCACGTGAAGCAGTCGCCCGGCTGAAGACCGTGATCGTGGTGGAAGGGTATTTTGATGCGGTCGCGCTTCATCAAGCCGGGCTGACCCATACGGTTGCGACGCTGGGGACCGCACTGACGGCGGAGCATATTCAGGTATTGCGACGGTTTGCCTCGAAGGTCGTGCTGTTGTTCGATCCGGATCAGGCCGGAGTTCGTGCAGCACTGCGAGGGCTCGATCTGTTTGTGAACAGCGGGATTGGAGTAAAAGTCGTCACATTGCCGGCTGGAGAGGACCCCGATACCTATGTGCGGAAGGAAGGGCCGGAAGCCTTCGCGCGTTTGGAAGAGCAGGCTCCGAGCCTCTTGGATTTTGCCCTTGAGCATAGTTTGAGCACAGCAGAGTCCAGTACGATCGAAGGGCGTATCCGCAGTGTGGACGATGTGCTAAGGATTCTGCAAAAGAGCGAGCATCCGATCGAACGAGAGGAACGGATTCGTGTGGTAGCCGAACGCCTGGGGATTAGTCAGCAACGATTGATCGAGCGTTATCCGGCGTTGGTACAGTCGGAGGGACGTCGAGCGGCTACCGCTCAATCGACCGGCCTCACACCGGCGACGTTCAAGGGTGTGAGCGAAGAGCGGGATCTGGTGTATTTGCTGCTGCAGGGGCACCTGACGCCCGCCGACGTTCAACGGCTGCGGCCAGAGGCCTTCTCCGTTCCGGCCTGTCGGTCCCTCATTGAGGCGGCGCTGAATCACCTTGATCGAGACGGCCGAGTCGGGCTCAGGTTGTTGCTGGATGCGGTGGCCGATCATCCGGATTGCGGGTCGCTGGCTACAGAGCTGTCCATGAGGGAAGACCATTTCGACGACGTGAGGGCCCACGTTGCGGGGTGTTTAGAGACGTTGGATCGGAAGCGGGCCGAGGCCGTGTTTCGAGATCTGATCGCGCAACTCAAGGCCGCCGAACGGGAAGGCCGTGTGGAGGATGCGCGGATGTTAAACGCACAAGTGAATGAATTGCGAATGCAAAAGGCCGGTCGGCCTTCCACCGGGATGTTGTCCTTAGTGAAGGAGTAGTCATGGCGAAACCAGAGTTGCTCGGCGAAGTGAAGAAGCTGATCTCGATGGGAAAAGAGAAGGGCTTTTTGACGTACGACGAGCTGAATAGCAC
>Ga0247727_10019983_pt1 | contig 10302 bp, 10 predicted proteins | sample WisWelCaveWW1625_FD_202498 | JGI IMG/M metagenome (GOLD analysis project Ga0247727, IMG submission 202498) | Biofilm microbial communities from Wishing Well Cave, Virginia, United States - WW16-25 | ecosystem: Environmental > Aquatic > Deep subsurface > Groundwater > Cave microbial mat | place... | reverse complement strand
TCTCTCTCACGGACGCCGACGGCCCCGCTTCCTCACGCTGCGGCACCCGCTTTTGCTGCGCATTTCTGCTGTGCTAGAATCTAGCATGCTGCGCGCCCGTAGCTCAGCTGGATAGAGCGTCTGGCTACGAACCAGAAGGTCGGGAGTTCGAATCTCTCCGGGCGCGCCACTTCTTTCGCTAATCTGGCCTGCCATTTTCAGCGGCAGAATTGGATAGAGTCCGCCTGCGGCGGAAACGAGAAGGTGGGGGGTTCCCCGCCGCGGCGGACCTACTGCATAAGAAACTGGCTGAACTTTCCGAACGGGCGCACGACTTGGCCGCACGGCTCGCGGCGCGTCCCAATGATGAGGGCACGAAGCGGAAGCTGGGGGAAACCGAGGGCGAAATGGACGGTGCCGCCGCGCAACTCTGGGGCATCGCAGATGCCGAACTGAACGAAATCCACGCAGCTTTGGAGCAATTGAGGTGAACGCCGAACGGGAAACGGCCCTGCCGGATGCTTATCCGGTTGAGCATCTATTCGAGGACGCCAAGTACTTTCTGCATGCTGCAAGACAGTACGAGGCGACGCATGAAGAAAAATCGAGAAGATATGTGCGTGCTTGCATCGTTACAGCCTTCACTGCGCTAGAAGCGTGGGCCAATTTTCTTTGCTTCTGGATCGCAGAACATGGAGACGTTGAACGTCACGAGGAAGCATTCCTTCGGGAACAGCGACTTGACTTCACTGAGGAGGGGTATTTCACGCTGCGAGGTTCGCGCTTTAACTCGCTCGAACAGAAAATAAGATTCTTGCACTGGCATTCGAACGGTGTGCCCATTCCAAGGGATGATGTAGTTTGGGCATCATTCCTACAGGCAAAGAAAATAAGGGACAGGATTGTTCATCCGAAGCCAGGGCAAGTGCACTATTCCAGACAGACAGTAGCCTCAGCCAAGTCTTGTTTGCTCGCTATAACGAAAGTGGTAGAAATGCTGAGTCTTGCTGAGCATTTGGGGGCAAGAGCCACTCGCCAAGGAACCTTGGGTTCGACTGGGCAGGAAAGGTGAGATGTGCCGATTCAGATATTCCTGAGCTATTCTCACAAATCTAAAAAGCTGGCTCACGAACTAGAAGAAGGTCTTGAGAGCTTCGAGTTCAGTGTGTTTTTGGCGCACGAAGATATTTCGCCGTCGAAGCCTTGGCGCAAAGAGATCAGAAAGAATCTGCGGGACTGCCAAGTTTTCGTTCCAATCCTCACCAAGGGCTTTGAGGAATCGGACTGGACTGACCAGGAAACTGGCATTGCGCTGGCCCGTAAGAAAAAGATAATTCCTCTGAAAGTCAACCGGAACCCGCGCGTCCTTCTTTCTTTTCTCCTGGCCCCTTGAGGTGTAGAGTACCCGCCCATGCGACGCGCCACGCGTTATTTTCTCTTTCTCGCGCTCACGGCCTCCGCTGCTCTGGCTGCCTCTCGTCTCGCTCCCGACCCTGCGGCGGAGATGGCAGCCGAAGCCCGCAGTCTTCTCGATTCGCTTTCTTCAGAACAGCGCGCGCGCATCTCCATTCCCTTCGACGACCCCGAGCGCTTGAACTGGCATTTCATCCCCCGTGCTCGTGCCGGTCTTCCCATCAAACAGCTTTCCGATGACCAGCGCCGCCGCGCCGATTCGCTCCTCCGCTCCGGCCTGAGCGACTCCGGATTCATCCGCGTCCAGAACATTCGCTCTCTCGACCAAGTGCTCTTCGACGAGTCCCGCAACCCCGTCCGCGACCCCGACCTCTATTTCTACTCGCTCTTCGGCCAGCCGGGCGCCGCGGCCTGGGGCTGGCGGCTCGAAGGCCATCATCTTTCACTTAACTTCACGCTGCGCAATTCCCGCGTCGTGTCCGCTTTCCCGCTCTTCATGGGAGCCAATCCCGCTCAGGTCCGCGCGGGTCCGCGCGCCGGCCTGCGCACGCTCGCCGAAGAAGAAGACTTGGGCCGCCGCCTGTTTCTCTCTCTCCACGAACCTCTCCGTGCCCGCGCTCTGATTGCCTCCGCCGCCCCGGCCGAGATCGTTACCGGCAATTCGCGTCGCGCCGCGAGCGGCCCGCCGGCCGGAGTCGCCTGGACAGAACTCGACTCCCGCTGCTCCGCCCTGCTCTGGCAGTTGGTCGAGCTTTACGCCCGCCGGCTCCGCCCGGAACTGGCCGAGGCCGAACTCGCTCGCATCCGCCGCGCCGGCATCGAGAAGATCCACTTTGCCTGGGCTGGCGGCCCCGACCCCGGCCAGCCGCACTACTACCGCGTCCAGGGTCCTATATTTCTCATCGAGTACGACAACACGCAGAACAATGCCAACCACATCCACACCGTCTGGCGCGACCTCGAACGCGACTTCGGCCTCGACCCCCTCGCCGCCCACTACGCTTCCAGCCCCCACCATTAGCCCCGCCTCCTCCGTTGCTTCCAGCAGCGTGGTTGAGAGCCACGTTCTCTGGAAAGCACTGCGGACAGCGCGGCATGGTCCGTCGCCGACGGGAGCGGAAATCCTGCTTGACTCGTCGGAGGTTTCTCCGGTAGGGTGTCGTTCATGATGAGTCCGCGGGTCAAGCTCTACTGGTATCGCTACCGGCAGAACTGCGCCCGCGGCTGCTTCGATAGCTAACGCAAGGCAGCTCTCAACAGCCCGCTGGCGCAATCGGCGCCCGCGGGCTTTTTGTTTTTAGGAGGTCTCACCATGGTGGTCGTCATGCAGGAAGGTGCCAGCGAAGCGCAGATTCTGCACGTAACCCATCGTCTCGAAGCGATGGGTTTTGCCGTTCACCGTTCCACCGGCGCCCGCCACACGGTTCTCGGCGCGGTCGGAGCCAAGCTCGATTTCGATACCCGCGATCTCGAGACGCTCGAAGGCGTCCGCGAGGTCATTCGTATCAGCGCCCCGTACAAACTTGCCAGCCGCAACTTCCGCCCCGAAGGCTCGCTGGTGGACGTTGGCAAGGGTGTGGCCGTCGGCGGACCGGAGGTGATTGTGATGGCGGGTCCCTGTTCGGTGGAAAGCCGCGAACAGATCCTCGCCATCGCCGAAGCCATCAGCCGCACCGGTGCGAAGGTGCTCCGCGGCGGCGCGTTCAAGCCGCGCACCTCGCCCTACAGTTTTCAGGGACTCGGCGAGCCCGCGCTTCGCTGGCTGCGCGAGGCCGCCGACCGCTTCGGGATGGCGGTCGTCAGCGAGGTGATGGATCACACGAAGATTCCCCTGATGGCTGAGTTTGTGGACATCCTTCAAGTGGGCACTCGCAACATGCAGAACTTCGACCTGCTCCGCGTCCTGGGCAAGGTGGAAAAACCGGTTCTGCTCAAGCGCGGGATGTCCGCCACCATCGAGGAGTGGTTGCTCTCCGCCGAGTACATCCTGCATGGCGGCAATTATCAGGTGATCCTGTGTGAGCGCGGCATCCGCACGTTCGAGGACTACACCCGCAATACCCTCGACCTCGCGGCCATTCCCGTGGTCAAGAAGCTCTCGCACCTGCCCATCATCGTGGACCCGTCCCACGGCACCGGGCGTCGCGATAAGGTGGCCCCGATGGCCCGCGCCGCGGTGGCCGCCGGCGCCGACGGCATCATGGTCGAAGTCCACAACGACCCGGAGCGCGCGCTGAGCGACGGCGCGCAGTCACTCTATCCGGACCAGTTTGTTCAGTTGATGAACGAGCTTCGCATCATCGCCCCGGCCGTCGAGCGCCGGGTGGGTTGAGTGAGGGTACACCGCAGTTGTGCCGTGGCGGCTTGGGGCGGAAGTCAATCGTTCTTTGATGTTCCGCGGCTCAGCATGGTGGCCAGGTCGCTGCCCACCTGCGTCTTGCTCTGGTCAATCTCGATGCTGCCCTTGAAGTAGGCTCCGTCTTCAATCTGGATGCGCGCCGTGGTCAGGTCGCCGGTCACGTGCCCGTTCTTCTTGATTTCGATGCGGTCCCGCGCCCGCAGGTCGCCGTGCACCTTGCCCTGCACCACCACCTCGCGCGCCACAATTTCCGACGACACTTCGGCGCTCGCCCCTACCGTCAGACGGTGACCGCCCAGCGTGATTGGCCCTTCGATCTTTCCATCCACGTGCAGGTCTTCATCGCCCGAAATCTGACCCTTCACTTGGATCCCTGGTCCCAGCCACGCTGTCGAGCGTACCACCGGGCTCCCCGCCCGCGGCACCTCGTAAGTGGACACTCCCGGTTGTACTCCCGGCACAGATCTCCCCGATTGGCTCGCCTCGCCGGGCTGAGCTGGCTTATTTCCCCACATGGCTCCTCCTTCTTGTCTGCTTTTTTCCGCGCACTCCGTCGGCTTTTCCGTGCACTCGGTCGAGTCCCGTTTCGCTTCTCTGCCTTTACTCTAGGCCCCTACCCCAAACCGGCGCAATCCCAATCTCTCCCCGCCTTGCCCCTTCAATCAACCTGTGGCCCACTTCCCGCTCTCGCCCCTCATGATTAAAGCTTGTGGTTCACCTTCCGTCCAGCCTCGGACTATCATTTGTGAATCTCATAGATGGCGTCCCGTCGCGGCGTCTTCAGCCGGGACTGACGCGAGGCCCTATTCGCGGCGTTTTTATGCCGTACGCCATTGATAACAAAAGCCTTCGGGCTGTCTCTCCGCCCCCTTCACAACTCTTTACAACTTTTTGCTCCCCTTTGACACATTACCGGAAACTCTTGTTTACAATTTGCGTCTAGTGAGTAGACGCCCTGATCTCGACAACGAGGTTGCCATGAGCAAGAAGCGCTGGAACGAGCGTACCCGCATGCTGCTCACTTTGCAATTGGCCATTATTCTCCCGGCCGCCGCGATTATTGGCTTCACCCTCTGGAACCTCCGCTCCATCCAGCGCGACAAGGCCATCGAAGCCGCCATCCATCGCGACTTCCTTTACGTCACCAAGATCGCCGAAAAGAAAATGGTCGAAAAGCTCCGCGGCACGCTCGCTGAGATTCGTAAAGAATTTCCCTGTCCGGACGACAATGTCCCTGCCGGCCTTGAGAAAGTCCTTCGTGACAACCCCCAGATCTCCACCGCGTTTCTTTACAACCACAAGACCAATACCTTCACCGTTCGCGCCCGCCCGGAGCGCCTCGAAGACCCTGCCGTGAAGTCCGAAAACAAGAGAATCATGGAAGGCATCTCCAAATGGCTTCCCATGGAAACCAAGTCCATGCTCGAGAAACTCCGCGAGATGGAAAAGAAGGACCAGCCGCCTTACTACATGTTTACTGAGGTCATGAGCGGGCCGGACAAGAAACCCCTTCCTATCACAGTTGCTCTGTTCACTCCGCCAGAAATTGGCTCCCAGCGCGTCGCCATGGGTGGAGTAATTTCCGATCCTAATTACCTTCGCAACGAGTTCTTCCCCAAGATGCTGGATAGCGTCCTGGCCTATACCTCTATGGATCCGAACAAGCACAAGAACACAGACAACCAGGCCGTCATGATGATCCGGCTTCGCCGCGAGAATGAGCCCATCGCCGTCTCGTCCGGCTGGGATGGGGGCAAGCCGGAAGTTGAGCGCAGCTTTGAGGAAGGGTTTCCGGGCCTTGTAATGGGAGTGAAGTACAAAGGCACGACCGTCGCCGCCATCGGCCAGCAGTTCGTCACCTACAACTTCATCATCCTCGGCTGCCTCTCCCTGCTGATGGCCGCCGGCATCTGGCTCACCTGGCGCAACGTCAGCCGCGAAATGGCGCTCGCCCGCCTCAAGTCCGATTTTGTCGCCAACGTCTCCCACGAGCTGCGCACGCCGCTCTCGCTGATTCGCCTCTACGCGGAAACGCTCGAGCTCGGTCGCCTCACCTCGCCGGACAAGTTCGGGGAGTACTACCGCATCATCCGCAAGGAAAGCGAGCGGCTCTCTGCGCTCATCAATAACATCCTCGATTTCTCCCGCATCGAGGCCGGCCGCAAAGAGTACGAGTTCAAGGAAACCGACATCGCTTTGCTGGTCCACAATACCTTGGAGTCCTACCGCTACCAGATCGAGCAGAACGGCTTCTCCTTCGAAGAAAGAATCGCCGAAGACATCCCGCCCCTCAAAGTGGACCGCGAAGCCATCGCCCGCTCGCTGCTCAACCTCGTCAACAACGCGCTGAAATATTCCCGCGACCAGAAGTACATCGGCGTCAACCTCTATCGTGCCAATGGCTCAATCAAGCTTGAGGTCATCGACAAAGGCATCGGCATTCCGACGGCCGAGCAGTCCAAAATCTTTGAGAAGTTCTATCGCGTCGGGGACCCCTTGGTCCACAACACCAAAGGCAGCGGCCTCGGCCTTTCGCTCGTTCGCTGCATTGTTCAGGCCCACGGTGGCCAGGTCTTCGTCGAAAGCAATCCCGGCAAGGGCAGCAAGTTCGTCATCTCCCTGCCGATTCAGATGAACCGGCCGCCCCAGGCGGACACCAGCACCTCGCCGCCGGCGGCCTAATGTCCAATTCTTTGAAAAGGGAGCACGGAGTGGTCATGACCAAGATACTAATCGTTGAGGATGAACCCAATATGGTTGCCGGTCTGCGCGACAACTTCGAATACGAGGGCTACCAGGTAATCACCGCGGGTGACGGGGCCGAAGGCCTTCATCGCGCCATCGAAGATTCGCCCGACCTCGTCGTGCTCGATGTCATGATGCCCAAAATGAGCGGGCTCGACGTCTGCAAGCAGCTCAAGGCCAAGCGCCCCTCGATGCCCGTCATCATGCTCACCGCCCGCGGTCAGGAAGTGGACAAGGTGGTCGGCCTCGAGCTCGGCGCCGATGACTACGTGACCAAACCCTTCTCCATCCGCGAGCTCATCGCCCGTGTCAAAGCCGTCCTGCGCCGCGCCCACGCGCTGCCCAAGGACCAGGAGACCTACAAATTCGGCGACGTCGAGGTTAACCTCCGCAGCTATCAAGTTGCCCGCCGCGGCAAGTCCGTGGACTTCTCCGCCAAGGAGTTCGAGCTACTGAAGTATTTCCTCGGCCACCCGGGTGAAACGCTGAGTCGCGACCGCCTGCTTGAATACGTCTGGGGGTACGAGCACTACCCCACCACGCGCACTGTGGACGCCCACATCGTTCGCCTGCGCCAGAAACTCGAACCCAATCCGGAGGAACCTCGGTTTATCCTGACCGTGCACGGCGTCGGATATAAATTTGTCGGCTGATGCGCGTTCGCCCCGAACGGAGGGGGCTGCCCGTGAGAAAGACCCAGCACTCGCCTCGCGCAGACAATCGCCAAGAGCTCGCCCGCTTTCAGGCCTGGCAGGCGCTGGCCGCGCGGCCTGCGAAAGCCTCTCGCGATGGGAACGGCCGCAAGCACGCTGCCGACCTGCTCCAGCGCAACCTTGCCCTCGAGGCCGAGCTCGCCGCTCTCCGTCGCCATCAGAACGACCTCCAGCAAGCCCTCTTCGGCGCCGCCCAACTCCAGCGCAAGCTCTGCTCCACCCGTGAGCTTCGCCGCGGACGATTTGAGCTCGCCAGCGAAGTCTTCGCTGTCCGCCATATCTCCGGCGACTTCTACAATGTCCTCGACCTCGGCTCCGAGTTGGCCCTGGCCGTCGGCGACATCGCCGGCAAAGGCTTTCTTGCCGGCCTCTGGTTCACGCACCTGATTGGCCTGCTCCGCATCCATGCTTCTTCTGTGCCCGGCCCGGCTGCCGCGACTGCGGCCATCAACCGCGACCTCTTCCAGGTTCAGCCCGAGCCACCCATGGCCGGCCTCTTCCTCGGCCGCCTCGATCCGCACAACGGCGACTTCATTTATTGCAACGCGGGCCAGCCTCCCGCGCTGCTTCTGCGCCGCAATGGCAACGTCGAAACGCTTCGCGAAGGAGGCCCCATGCTCGGCGCCTTGCCCCATGCCACGTTTAATTGCGGCCGCGTGCGCCTCGAGTCCGGCGACACTCTGGTGATGTATTCCGACGGCCTCACTGAGTGCCGCAATTCCTGCGATGAAGAGTTTGGTACTCGCGGACTGCTGGCCGCTGCTCGCGCCGCCTCCGGCTCCTCGGCCAGCTCGATGCTCTTTTCGATTTTGGGTTCCGTGCAGGATTTCGCCGGCAGCCATCCGCGTGGCGACGACCTGACGCTCATGGTTCTCCGTCACCTGTAGCGCTGGTGGAGCGCCGGCGTCCCGCCGGTTGCTATCTGCAGGGGCGTATGGCCATAAGCCCCGACCGCCATGTCATTCCAGGGACGGCCGTTTCGGCCGGCCCGAGGAATCTGTTTTTCTCTTCGCTCTCACAACTCGTTACTCAGCTCGAAATGATCACCCCTCGCATCTGTGTTCATATTTTTTGTTTCTCTTCTCTTTTTTCCTTCTATTCTTCCATCTGTGTTCGTCTGTGTTCCATTCCCATTTCACTCCTTCTCCTCCAGCTTCAGCGCCGCCGAATTGATGCAATACCTCATCCCCGTCGGCCGCGGCCCATCCTCGAACACATGCCCCAGGTGCGCGTCGCACTGGCTGCACATCACTTCCGTTCTCGCCATCCCATGGCCCGCGTCGCGCTCCACTTTCACCTTGTCCTCATCAACCGGCGCCCAGAAGCTCGGCCAGCCGCTCCCCGAGTGGAACTTCGCCTCCGAGCTAAACAGTTCCTGCCCGCAGCACACGCACCGGTACATCCCGGGCGTCTCCGTGTCCTCGTACTCGCCCGTGAACGGCGGCTCCGTCCCTTTCTGCCGCGTCACGTAGTATTGCTGTGGCGTCAGCCTTGCCTTCCACTCCGCATCGTTTTTCGTCGGTTTTTCATCCATGGTGCCTCTCCTCTGAATGATTGGATGCTCCGGCCGCGCCCTTCGGAGCAGGGAAGAGCTTCTTCAATAGCAGGTGCGTCGGCAGGTAAATCACCACGAGCAGACCCGCCAGGATAATCGCCAGGTGCACCGGCGCTGGCCCCAGCGACGTCACAAACACCGGATCCCTCACCGCAAAGTTCAAATTCCGGCCCGGCTCGATCCAGCGCGAAGCCGTCACCACTGGCACGGCAATCGCCGCTTGCAGCGCGAGCGACCTCCGGTCATACCCCACCCGCCGCACCGCCCACAGTAGCAGCACCGGCCACACCACGTGGTAGCAGGAAAGCAGCCGCACCCACAGCGGGATCGCCGGGTTGAACATGTACTCGGTCCCTTTGATCAGGTGCACGCGGAACAGCGCGTACCCCGCCACGTTCACGCACCACAGCGTCTCCACCGCCAGCGACCCCACCGCCTGGCTCCCCAGCAGTAGCGCGCTGCCCCGCCACAGCCCCACGCAGGTCAGGATGATAGCCACGTCGCAGAGATGAAAAAAGTTCGCCCAGCCGTGCAGGTACCAGTAGGTCGGCAGCCACACCGCCAACCACACCACAGCCACCCACCGCATCACCGGAAACGGATGCGCCTTCTCCTCGAGCTGCCCTGCCTGCGCAATCTCGGCCATCTCTTCGTTGATTGACCCAGCAGCCGCACCGCTGCTCTCTCGCGCCGCCGGACCGGACTCCGCTCCTGTCGCGCTATTATGCGTCAAGACCTGTGGATGTGGATGGGTTCTTCCGTGGTCGGGCAGGGAACTACTTCTTCTTATCGCCGAAGGTAAACTTCCAGGTCTTGAACTCTTCGTCTTCGACCGTCATTTCATTCGTGCGATCTTCGTACCCTTCCAAGTGCAACCGGAGTTTGTGCGTGCCCGGCGTCAGATGCACCGTCGTCGGTGTCAGCCGGGCGTATTTCTGCCCGTTCACCCAAATCTCTGCGCCGGCCGGCACAGTCTCCACCCACAGCAGCGCCCCCTGCAATTCCATCTTGATCTCGACCACAGGGTTGTTCCCCGGCACCACCTGGAGCACCTTCATCGCCTTGCGGTACCCCGGCTTCGTGGCCTCCAGCTCGTAGCGGCCTGGCGGAAGATTGCTGAATTGGCAGTCGGCCTCGCAATCGAAACCCAAGTCCGGCCGCGGTCCGCGCAAGTGGACGACAACACCGGGTTCGTCCGATTCGAGGGCCAACCTTCCCGTCGCTGGGGTTGTTGAAGGCTGCTGGGTCGGAGTTGTCTCACGGGGCGTTTCCTCATCAGCCGGGCTGGGCGGTATCGGCGCTCCCGTCGATGGAGCAGCAGCCGCAATGGCGGGCTCCTGTTCCGCCGGAGAATGGAACCAACCAGAGATCGTCGTGCTGGTTGCCTGGACCCACGTCTCCACCCGGGGCTTCCACCTCTCGGCAGTGACCACAAGAATCGCGCAGGTCAGAGTCAATATCAGTGTCAAAGTAAGTCGGAATGGTAGTCTGACGCGCTGGTCTACCCGCTTCTGTTCAGCCCCGGGGGACGTCGGCAG
>Ga0247727_10019982_pt1 | contig 10302 bp, 9 predicted proteins | sample WisWelCaveWW1625_FD_202498 | JGI IMG/M metagenome (GOLD analysis project Ga0247727, IMG submission 202498) | Biofilm microbial communities from Wishing Well Cave, Virginia, United States - WW16-25 | ecosystem: Environmental > Aquatic > Deep subsurface > Groundwater > Cave microbial mat | place... | reverse complement strand
CAGGCCTGTCGATGGATACAATGTTTTTTCTCATGTTATATCTCCTTGGTTGTTTAACGAACATATGTTTCTATCTCAGCCAAATTAGGCTTGATAATTTTGCAGCAATCCAGCGTTTCTGAGTTCACGCCTCCAGTCAAGCTATCATTATTACGACGAGTAATTTAGTTTGCTTCCAGCACAACCTTACTTGCTTTGTCTTTGGAGAGTCTAAGTCTTGCCGTCTCACGCTGTCCAACTGCAATGGTGTGTTCCATTGCCGCGCCGAGTCCGAATTTCGGCATGTTGCCGTAAAACACTTCGAATTTGTTCGGCTCCACCAGATAAGTCTCGTGCCAGATGCCGACGCTTCCATCCGTGCCTACAGCCTGATTGAATTTCTTCCACGCTCCGAGATGCGGGTCGGATGGATTGCGTGCAAATTGCTCCAACTCTTCGAAAGAACGCCAGTATTGAACTGTGATCGGACCAGTGAAATTCCAATAGAACTCTGCGTGCAGGAATCCTTTTTCAGGATGAGTAAATAACGTCGTCAACATAGGAGTCATTGCACCTGCAACAGGCACCCACTTATCAAACCGCCACCACTTGTTGATGCGCATACCGATCAGAAATACAACAAAGGGTTGATCACTGTGAGCTGTATAGCGGCCATTGTAAATTTTAGTCATGCTTTACTCCTTGATAAATTGCTGATGAATGGAATTCAACTCGTACAAGTACAAGGCATCACCCTTTGCACCGAAAGGGGGCAGGTTGCCTGCGATCTCGAGTGAGACAATACCGTGCACGCGTGACCAGATGACCATCGCAACGGAGAGGGACAGGACATCCGCTTCACCGCCGTATGTCTTCCACATCTCAAAGCTGACTTTGTGCTCAGCCTTGACCTTTGGGAATGCATCCACATTTAGTTTCCCACCCAGGCGCAGGCCCTCCACTACGCTGACGAGGGCGCTCAACGAGCGCGCGGATGAGGGCAATATCTTATCAATCGGTCCTTCATAACCGGGGATGGGGGTGCCGAAAATGAGTTGGTAACGTTGTGGGAATGCATGTGCCCAGTTACGATATGCCAGTCCGATGGCAGTCATTCGGCCAGCATGATCCTCTTCTGAGACAGAATCACGCGCGTCGAGTTGCCAATCGCCGAAGGATGTGAACGCATCAATAATGAGCGCTGTCACAAGTGCATCACGGTCGGGAAAGTAGTTGTAGATCGCGGGCGCAGTGATCTTCAACCCACGCGCAATCGCCCGCAGGGAAAGGGCGGGTGCGCCATATTCGGCGATCTGCTTCCAGGCTGCTTCCTTGATGGCTTCCTGCAAATTCGGGATCTGTTTCTTCTTGATAGGTCTGACCATGTTCACTCCTTGTAAACTATACACTGTAAATATACAGTGTTTATTTATTCTTGTCAAGAGGAGTAACCGGTGGTTGAGCGCAAGCAGTCGAAACCACCAATATCATGTTTATTTGTCATTCGTTGGTTTCGACACCTGCACTTGCGCCAAGTGCAAGTGTACGGCGGACGAACACGCCTACTCAACCAACGGATTCTTTATGAAATATAATCACCCCAATGGACAATCACTTCGACGTCATCATCATCGGTGGGGGAGTTGCCGGACTCACCGCCGCCCTCCATCTCGCCGAGCGCGGACTCAAGCCGCTGATCCTCGAAGCTGATGAACGCGCAGGGGGCAGGCTTTCAGGTAGGGAAGAAATCATCATCAACGAATGGCGTTTCCCAAATGAACATGGTGTGCATGGCATCTGGTCGTCTTACTTGAATTTCAAATCCATGCTCAAGCGGCACGAGCTTCTCCCCCAACTTATTCCCGCAAAAGAGGAGCAATGGATTTATCGCGCGGGAAATTTTATTGGACGCGCGCCCATTGGTTCGGTCATTCGTAATAGCGTCATCCCCGCGCCGTTCCATTACATTCAGCTCTTCCTGCTTCCACAATTCCTATGGATGCTCGATATACGCGATTGGGCATCGCTCATGAATGTCTGGTCCACGCTTGTCATGGCGATTGGCATAGATCCATTTGTTGAAGACCAGCCGCTTCAAGGCTTAACGTTTGGAAAATCTCTCGAGCGTTGGGGTCCCACCATGCGCTCGCTTTTCTTTGGCCTCACCCGTAACGGATTATCAACCGACCCCAATGATGTCCCGCTTGCAGGCTTTCTCGCATTCCTGCGATTTTATACGCTCATGCGCCGCGATGCCTGGCGCTTTGATTATCTTCCAAACGGAGGCGGCGAAGTCTGCGAAGATCTTTCAATGAAGATAAAGCAACTCGGAGGCGAGATCAGGTACAAGTCGCTCGTGACGCGCGTGAACGCTGAGCGAGATGGGAATTGGATCGCGTATATTCAACGGGATGGACTCGCAGAATCTGTGAATGCACCGTTCATTATCCTCGCCTCAGACTCACCCTCGGCTGAATCCATAATAAAAAACAGTTTCCCAGCTGATGTCGGGGCGGGGTCACCCCGCCCTTACTTCTTCCCGCATGGACTCGCCCACGCCGTAATCCGCTTGTGGTTCGATATATCGCCACGCAAACATCCCGAAGCAGGCATGTTCAGCGGCGACTTCATCATGCATAATTTTTTCTGGCTGGATAAGATTTATCAGCCCTATCGCAAATGGCATGATGCGACGAAAGGCTCCTGTATCGAAGTGCATGTCTATGGACCCGATGATGTCTTGAAGCAAAGTGATGCTGTGTTGCTGACGAATGTGTTGACGGATTTTTATCGCGCCTTCCCCGAATTGAAAGGACACATCATCAAGCCGCACATCCAGCGCAACACAGCAACACATACTTTGCCTGCGCTCGGCGCGCGTGGAACGCATTTGGGAATCGAAACTCCGTGGAGTAATTTGTTTTGCGCGGGCGATTGGGTGCGGCACGAGACGCCCGCCTTCTTTTTGGAGCGCGCCTGTGTAACCGGAATGGAAGCCGCGAATCGCGTTCTGCGCGCGCGTGGACTCGCTGCGTTCGAGATTCAAAATTATCCGCCGCCCGAACCGCTTGCCGCGTGGATCGAGTCGTTGATGATGAAGGGCAGGAAGAGAAGGAGGGAAAAGCTGAGGAATGAAAAATAGTTTCCAGTAGCTGCTCTTCGACCATGAAAAAGTGTCTGTAACATAAACGGTGGGTTTTTAAAATGGTGGGAGAAAACCCTTGTCATTCGCACGAATCCTACCCTGATGACACAGTTCCAGTGGGAGAAAACGTGTGAATCGGCACTCAAAATGGACCCCAAAGTGGGAAAATAAATTGACCAACCGCGTATGTTACAGACTCATGAAAAATTAACGCTTGAATCCAACGATTGATTATGCTACACTCCAATTGATTGACAATCATATCCATCTATTCGACAAATGGAGGCACCATGCACAAGTCTTTACGTTTGATTGTTACGTTTGCGTCGGTATTGGTTTTACTTGCTGTGTTGACGGGAGCCGCAGGCGCCGCTCCGCCAGTGCCGCGCGCCAAATGGACAGTGATGGTTTACATATCGGGGGATAACAATCTCGAAGACTACGTTGTGAAAGATATTGAGTTGGAACTTGCGCCAACCGGCTCGAGCGCGAATGTGCAGGTCGTCGCGCTGGCAGATCGAGGTCCTGGCTACGACACGAGCCGCGGGGACTGGCAGACGACCAAACTCTATCACGTTACACAAGGCATGATCGCTGACTCTGCCAGCGCAACCGCGGACTGGGGTGAGCGCAACTTCGGTGACCCGCAAACGTTGATTGATTTCGTCGCATGGACAAAGACCAATTATCCCGCCGACCATTACGCGTTGTATTTCTGGGGTCATGGCTGGAGCTGGCATCTGGGCTGGGTGATGGCAGATGATACCAACGCAGATACACTCGATTACCACGAGACCAAAGCCGCAATCCCATCGCTTGGCTTCATCGATGTGGTTGGATACGATGGTTGTAACATGTCGTCGATTGAAATATTCAACCTCTGGCACGGACATGCCACCGCCGTGACCAGCTCACAGGAATATGTCGGTTGGGACGGCATTGAATATGACATCGTCCTCGCACAGTTAGCCGCCAACCCAAACATGACCGCCGACTCGGTTGCAATTGCCACCAGCCAAAGCGCGACGAATGATAAGACGTGGTCTGCTGTGGCAGTGGACAGCCGTTTCGATGCGTTGCTTACGGCTGTGGATCAATGGTCAGTTGCCTTGAACAGTGGGCTTGCCGCGAACCGATCGAAATACAACCGCGCTTTTGGCGCAACCCGCAGTTTCTGGCAGGCGCCAATGGACAAAGACCTGTACGACATGGCGTATGAGATCAAACGGAATGTGTCGGATGCAAATATCAAAACAAAGAGCCAGGCTGTGATGGATGCTGTCACTGCTGTGGTTCTGCACGAACGTCATGTCAACGCCTATGCCGATGCGCATGGCATCACGATCTATCACATCTCGAAGGCATCTGAAAAAGGTTCGGATTACAACTATTATCGGGCAACAGTTGATTTTGCCCTGCAAAGAGCATGGGATGAATTTTTGAATGCGTATGCTGCGAGTGGGAAACAGTAAAGATTTAGGAAAGTAACCGGTAGACACGTATACAAACAGACCTCCGAATATAGCGGAGGTCTGTTTGTATCTATTGAACGTCAATAATGGATAAGCAAAACCCATCGTCATGTCACCCTGAGGGAGCGGTTTCCCTAGCACCGCCCGCTAGGGCAGGTGTCAGCGACCGAAGGGTCTCGGACATGGCGTGGTAGAGATGCTTCGGGGCAAAAAACGCCCCTCAGCATGACATAGTATCATTATCTATTATTCATGTTATTGAGATTCGTGTGGAGGGATATTTTATTTTCGTGTGAGTCGGAAAACTCCTCCCCCATCGCTCACGAGATAGACCTCACCCGATTCATCCTGCCCGAAGGATGTGATCCGCTCATTCACCTGGAACAACAACTGATTCTGCCAACTGTCACCGGAGCGGATTAATCCCCAGATGAGTCCTGTACAGTAGTCTCCATAAAGGTAGACGCCATTCCACTCGGGCATCGAGCCGCGATAGACGAAACCGCCCGTCACGGAACAGCCGCCTTCGGGATGACTGTATTCCGCAATGGGATCTAGCAAACCAGCGGGCGCATTGCCATCATATTCGTGTGCGCCTTCGCGATAATCCCAGCCGAAATTCGCGCCGCCGGGAGAACCTGCCGGAAGGAAATCAATTTCCTCCCACGCATTTTGACCTACATCACCGATATATAAATCGTTCGTGAGACGATCAAATGATATGCGCCACGGGTTGCGTAAGCCGTAATGCCATATCTCATCCCCGAACGGGTTATCGGAGGGAATGGCATAAGGCTCGGCAGAATCAACGTCAATTCGCAATATCTTTCCAAGCAGGGTATCCAGCGATTGGCCGTTGCCAAACGGATCGCCCGCCGCGCCTCCGTCGCCGAGACCGAGATAGAGATAACCATCGGGTCCGAATACCACCGCACCGCCGTTATGATTCGGGAAAGGCTGGTCCACGGTGAGCAGGATCAACTCACTGTTTGGGTCAACAGCATCGCCGTTTGCCTGAAAGCGCGAAATGAAAGTGTTGCCTCCGCTTCCGGTATAGTTTACGTAGAAGAATCCATTCTGAGCAAAGTTGGGGTGGAAAGCCAGACCGAGCAAACCCATTTCGTTGCTGATGTCATTCACACGGTCTTCAATATTGAGAAACGGGGTTTCGATCAATTGGCTATCCTGGAAGACGTGGATGTGCCCCAACTTCTCAACGATATAAAGTCGTCCCGAGCCATCGGGTTGCAAGTCAACGGGACGCTCAAGACCGGAGGCAATCGCTTGCCACGTATACGCGTTCGGGTCGGGGAATGCCGTTGCGCCGGGAGGCGTTTCGGTGGGAGGGATCTGTGTCGGTGTGGGGGGATTGGGAATCGCTGTCGGCGCCTTTGATGTTTCTTCTGCGGGGGCAGGTGTCGGCGAGGAGGGAAGCGGCGTACCTAATCCACGACAAGCCATGATTGGCAGGAAAAGCAGAAGGATCAATCGCCTCATGTCTTGTTATTTGTCGTTGTTTACGTCAGTGGCTTCGGCATCCACAACGTCGTCTGAAGAAGCATCCTCCATATTGCTTGCAAGTTCATTCATGTGTTCCTGCACAACATTGGGCGGGCAAAGTTCAACGAAGAGAGTCGAGCCGATCCAAAGAATGGCGGCATCGTCGAGCACGCCAATCACAGGCAGGACGACCCCTGGCGCCAGATCAACAGGTGAAATCAAATAAGCCAGTGCGCCAACGGGAATCAGTTTCAACAAAAAACTGATTCGGCGGTCACCCATGAGCCGCGTAATGAGTTTGAGGCGCGAAACGAAATTGCGTAACATGCCGCCTTGCGGGGGCACCATTAACTTGCCGGGTTTTTTATCAGCCATGTCGGTCTCCTTTGTGAGTGAAGGGATTATAAACAATTTTGATTAATGTACGAAAAGAACTTGAGCGGGTTTCACGGGTAAAATATTGACATGCCCCATCTGATTGACGGACATAACCTGATTCCAAAGCTGGGATTGCGCCTGGATTCTATTGACGACGAGATGGAGTTGATCGCCATCCTTCAGGAATTTTGCAGGCTCGAGCGCAGGCAGGTCGAAGTCTACTTTGATGGCGCGCCTACGCCTCATGCCGGGACCCGAAAACTGGGCGCCGTTACCGCGCATTTTACGCCGCTGAGGACGACCGCCGATAACGCCATTCGCAACCGCTTGAAAAAGCTGGGCAGAGTCGCAAAAAATTGGACCGTTGTTTCATCCGATAGACAGGTGCAGGCAGAGGCGCGCGCCGCGCATGCTGAAGTATTGTCGTCGGAGTTGTTCGCGAAGACTCTCAAGCAAGTGATGAACGCTGCGCGAGGCTCAAAAGGCGAACGCGTCGTTTCAAAAGAAGAAGTAGCAGAGTGGTTGAAGTTGTTTGGGCGGAAGATAGATTAGTACTCATCTCAAATATGTCACCCTGAGCGCAGCGAAGGGTCTCTGCTTTCGAAAGTACGAGACTCTTCGGTCGCGAAGAACGCTCCCTCAGAGTGACATGATATTTTTGAGATAACTCGTAAAGAATAGAGACTGGAGACTTGCCCTGCCGAAGGTGGTCGAAGGGTTGGGGGGTGAGAAAAGGCTATAATTCAAATATGACCACCGTTTACACTTTCGTCCCTTCGCCGCATCACGTTTATCCCGATCATCCCGAAAGGCCTGCGCGGTTTGATATTTTGAAACCTCGACTCAAGTCATTTGATGCGGAGTTGATCGAAACAAAACCAGCGACGCGTGAAGAGATTGCGCTTGTCCATGAACCGAAACTAATCGCTTCGCTCGAAAAGGTGTGTCGTGAAGAAGCGCCGGGCATCATTGATTATGCCCCCACGTATGTGACCCAATCTTCATTTGATGATGCTTTGCTCGCGGCAGGCGGGGTCATCACTTGTACGCGCGCGGTGTTGAATGGCGATGCAAAGCACGCCTTCGCGATTGTTCGTCCGCCTGGGCATCACGCGGAACCGGACCGCGCCATGGGATTTTGTATTTTCAATAATGTTGCGATTGGAGCGCGTTTTGCGTTGGACCAAGGTATGGAAAGCGTGATAGTGATTGACTACGACGCGCATCACGGCAACGGGACACAAGCGGCGTTTCTCAACGATGAGCGCACGGCGTTTTTATCCGCTCACCAGTGGGGGATTTATCCCGGCACAGGCTGGATCGAAGACGCGCCCCATGCGAAAAGGCGAATCGTCAATGTGCCACTGCCTGCGTACGCGGGGGATAAAGTCTATGAGCGCGTTGCGAATGAGATATTTATTCCATTTGTAGAGTCATTCAAGCCGCAGATGATATTCATCTCAGTTGGCTTCGACGCGCATTGGAACGACCCGATCACAACGCTTGGGTTATCAATGGCAGGTTATTTTACTTTGGCAAAGAAAGTGATGGCTCTCGCAGAAGAGCATTGTGATGGCAGGATCGTCTTTGTGCTCGAAGGCGGCTACGACCCGATGAACGTGGCTAACGGGGTGGAAACGGTTTTTATCGCGGTAACAGGCAAAGGGGAGCCTGATGCGGACGATTTGAGTCCACACAAGGAACCGAATTGCGAATCCAGCATTGCAGAGATACGAAACTGGCATGGATTTTCGTAAGGCATCTTTTATAATCTAACCGTATGCAGGGGCGACCCTTCAGGATCGGCAAAGTATTTTACTTTCGCTGGGCGGGTCGCCCCTACTTTGCAAAAGGAGAAATCATGGCACGTAAGCGAACGCTTGGTTACGTTCAAAACGAATGGGTATGCCCGAATTGCAGCACGCGCAACAAAGGCGGTGTGAAGACCTGCGAGAACTGCGGCGCGCCGCAACCTGAGAATGTGCAGTTCGAACTTCCATCGGAACAAAAGTTTGTCACGGATGAAAACGCGGTCAAAGCCGCGCAATCCAGTGCAGACATCCATTGCGGATTCTGCGGCACGCGCAACCCCGCGACTGCTGAAACCTGCTCGCAATGCGGCGCGGACTTGAAAGAGGGCAAGGCGCGCGAATCGGGTCGCGTGATACAAGCGCCTCCTTCGATGCCGAAAGTTGTGAAGTGCGATAATTGTGGAATCGAAAACCCAAGCAGTAACGCCGTATGCTCGAATTGCGGATCGCCGTTGCCAAAAGTTGCGCATGTTCAAGCCGCGGCGAACGTCCCTGTGGCAAGAAGCGGCATGTCACCTGCCGCGCCGAGCACAGCAAAGAAGAAGACAAACTGGTTGTTGATCGGCGGTGTCTTTGCATGTCTCGCAGTGATTTGTATTACAGCCATCGCTTTGCTTGTTCCCTCCTCCTCCGTCGAAGCGACTGTCACTGACGTGCGCTGGCAGACGAATGTGCCTTTGCAGGAGATCCAGGCTGTGAATTACTCGAACGAAGCGGGCAGTCCGCCATCAGATGCCTATAACGTATCCTGCCGGGACGAAAGCCGCGATGTCTGCGAACAGAAGACCATTGACAAGGGGAACGGCTATTCGGAAGTCGTGGAGGAATGTCACACCGAGACACAACAGTATTGTTCCTACACCGTGGACGAATGGAAAACCATCCAAACATACTCGCTCGATGGGAACAACCTGCAACCCGTTTACGATAATCCGAGTCTCGCGAGTGACCAGCGGACTGGAGATAAATCCGAAACGCTGACGGTCACTTTCTCGACGGAAGATGGCGGGCAGGAAACTTACTCACCAAGCACAATCTCGGAATTCCAACAATTTGCAGTCGGTAGCACGTGGACGTTGAATATGAATCTAGCAGGCGGTGTAGTGAGCGTGGAGCCGTAAATGAAGAGCGGACAACAAATGTCATTGCGAGGAGAGCGCTTTTCCCGACGAAGCAATCTCATGTAATCATAATTACACTTGTTAGATGAGATTGCTTCGGGCTTCGCCCTCGCAATGACATATTTAACCCTACCCCAACTCCCCTACCACCTTCTCAACCTCATCCAGTATCTCGCCAGACTTCACCAATTTCTTCATCGCGTTGTGATCGTTATATAGCGGACGATCCACTTCGAGATGATCCACATATTTGCGAATCACTTCGCGCGCTTTGAGTGAACCTTTGCCCGGCGTGAATTCGCGGAAATCGAGCGCTTGCGCGGCAGCCATAAATTCAATGCCTAAAACGCCGTATGCGTTATCTAAAATTTGTCCGTTCTTGAGTGCGGTGTTCATGCCCATGGAAACGAAGTCCTCTTGATCCGCCGCGGCAGGGATGGATTGAATGCTCGCGGGTGTAGAAAGAATCCGTTGTTCGACGATCAAATGATCAGCTGTGTATTGGCTGAGCATCATTCCAGAGTAGAAGCCAGGCTCATGGGCGAGGAAATCAGGCAGTCCCTGAGAAAGAGCCGGGTTCGTCAAACGATTCAAACGTCGTTCTGCTAACACACATACCATCGTGATCGCAGCACCTGCCATATCCATCGGCAAGGCAACGGGCGAACCTTGAAAGTTTGCGCCGGTCAAAGTTAATTGTTCTTCGGGGATAAAAATCGGATTATCGCCCACGCCATTCAATTCAATTTCAACCTGTGATCTTGCATATGCAATCGCATCACGCGCCGCGCCGATCACCTGCGGCGTCGAACGCATCGAATATGCGTCCTGCACTTTGGTTTTCATCTTGCCCGTTGTGAGATCAGAACCCTCGACGACCTTCATGATATTTTTCG
>Ga0247727_10019981_pt1 | contig 10304 bp, 8 predicted proteins | sample WisWelCaveWW1625_FD_202498 | JGI IMG/M metagenome (GOLD analysis project Ga0247727, IMG submission 202498) | Biofilm microbial communities from Wishing Well Cave, Virginia, United States - WW16-25 | ecosystem: Environmental > Aquatic > Deep subsurface > Groundwater > Cave microbial mat | place... | reverse complement strand
GACGATCGCGATCAGATCCTCGACCTGTTCGAGATGGCCGGCGGAACTCGCATGCACACGCGCTACGTCCAGGTCGGCGGGCTCGCCGAGGACCTTCCGCCGGGCTTCACGAACGAAGCACGGAAGTTCTGCGAGTCGATGCCGAAGTCGGTCGACGAATACGAGGCGATCCTCGACCGCAACGCGATCTGGCTCGAGCGCACGAAGGGAATCGGCCTCCTCTCCGCCGAGGACGCGCTCGCCCTGGCGCAGTCCGGGCCGATGCTCCGCTCGTCCGGCGTCGACTGGGACCTGCGGAAGAACATGCCCTACCTCGCATACGACGAGGTCGAGTTCGACGTCCCGGTGTACCCGAACGGCGACGTGTACGACCGCTACAAGGTGCACATGGACGAGATGCGCGAGTCGGTGCGCATCGTCCGCCAGTGCCTCGACCGCATCGACGAGATGGACGGCGAGCCGTGGATCGCCGACGACCGCAAGGTCGTCCTCCCGCCGCGACACGAGTTGCACACGTCGATGGAGTCGCTGATCCACCACTTCAAGATCGTCACCGAGGGGTTCACGGTTCCCGAGGGCGAGGTCTACGTCGCGATCGAGTCTCCCCGCGGGGAGGCCGGCTGCTACCTCGTGTCGGACGGGAGCGCACGCCCGTGGCGGGTTCGGTTCCGTGCACCGAGCTTCGCGGCGCTCCAGGCCACGGCCACCGTTGTCCAGGGCTGCCTGATCGCCGACCTCGTGGCGGTTGCGGGCTCGCTCGATCCGGTCATGGGAGACGCGGACAGGTGATGCCCGCTTTGCGGACATCACCTAGGTGCAGTTCAGGGTGAGCAAACTCATCGCCGAGATTGGCAGGATGCGCAAGCAGTATCCCGACTCGACGTCGGCGGTCCTGCCTGCGCTCCGACTCGCACAGGAGGAGCACGACGGCTGGCTGTCGCCCGAGGCGCTGCGCGAGGTCGCCGACGCCCTCGATCTCACGCCGGCGTACTGCGTCTCGATCGCGTCGTTCTACGACCAGTTCCATCTCGAGCCGGTGGGCCAGACCGTCGTCGAGGTCTGCACGAACGTCTCGTGCGCACTCGCGGGCGCGCAGCAGGTGGTCGAGGCGTTCGAGCACGAGCTGGGGATCGACGCCGGCTCGACCTCCGAGGACGGCGCGTTCACGCTCGGCACCATCGAGTGCCTCGGGGGATGCGGGTGGGCGACGGTGGTCGCGATCGACAACCGCCACCGGCTGCGCGTGCAAGCGGACGACGTTCCCGCGATCGTCGAGGAGCTACGAGGTGCCTGAGAGACCGCAGATCGTCTTCGCAGGGACGAACGGAGGCGCCGTCACGAAGATCGAGGACTACGAGGCGGCCGGCGGGTTCGCCCCGCTTCGGAAGGCGCGCGCGATGGCGCCCGACGACGTCATCGCCGAGCTCGAGGGCTCGGGCCTGCGCGGGCGCGGGGGCGCGTTCTTCCCGACCGGTCGCAAGTGGGCGTTCGTCCCCAAGCCCGATCAGCTCGCGAAGCCGCACTACCTCGTCGTCAACGCCGACGAGTCGGAGCCCGGGACGTTCAAGGACCGCGAGATCATGCTGCGCGTCCCCTTCCGCTTCCTCGAGGGATGCCTCATCGCGGCGCACGCGATTGCCTCGCAACACGTCTTCGTCTACATCCGGGGCGAGTACGAGGAGGAGTTCGAGATGCTGCGCGACTCGCTGGAGGCGATGCACGCCGCCGACCTCCTCGGCGGCGTCACCGTCGTCCTCCACCGCGGCGCAGGGGCGTACATCTGCGGGGAGGAGACCGCGCTCCTCGAGTCGCTCGAGGGGAAGCGCGGGCAGCCGCGCACCAAGCCGCCCTTCCCCGCGGTCGCCGGTCTCTACGCTGCGCCGACCGCCGTCAACAACGTCGAGTCGATCACGACGGTGACCTCGGTGCTCGAGCTCGGCGCGACGGAGTACGCGAAGCTCGGTGTCGAGAACTCGACCGGCACGCGCGTCTTCTCGCTCTCGGGGGACGTCGTGAACCCCGGGAACTACGAGCTCCCGCACGGGATCACGCTGCGCGAGCTCATCTACGACGTCGGCGGAGGAGTGCCGGGTGGGCGCGAGCTGAAGGCGATCATCCCCGGCGGGTCGTCGACCTCGGTGTTGACCGGCGCGGAGATCGACACGCCGCTCGACTTCACCTCGCTCGTTCAGGTCGGCTCCTCGATCGGCTCGGCTGGGGTGATCGTCATCGACGAGCGCTGCTGCATGGTGCAGCTTGGGATCCGGGTGTCCCAGTTCTACGAGCACGAGTCCTGCGGGAAGTGCACGCCGTGCCGCGTCGGAACGCGCTGGCTTACCCAGATCCTCCAGAAGATCGAGGGCGGTCGCGCGTCGCAGCCCGATCTCGACCTCCTGCTCTCCGTCTGCGACCGCATCATGGGCAAGTGCCTGTGCCCGCTCGGTGACTCCGACGCGATTGCGGTGCTGAGCTACGTCGACCGTTTCCGCGACGAGTACCAGGCGCACATCGACCTCGGTCGCTGCCCCTTCGACGGCGAGTCGTCGCTCGAAGGGCTCCTTGCTCCCTCGGCGATGCACGAGCACCATCGCGCGACCGCGGCGGCCTCGGCGTGACAACGCTTGCAACAGTCTGTTGCAAAGGTCACTGGAACACCGCTTCCGGAGCGACCTCGGAGAGTGAAGCAGCGCTTGCAACAGTCTGTTGCAAGCGGGTGGCGAGGCAGCCGTGAGCTCGCCCGAGCTCGTCGCTGTCTCGATCGACGGCCGCCCCGTCGAGGTGCCGAGAGGCACGGGGCTCGTCGAAGCTGCCCAGGCGGCCGGGGTCGAGATCCCGGTCTTCTGCTACGAGCCGCGCCTCGGACCGCCCGTCGGGGCGTGCCGGATGTGCCTGATCGAGATCGAAGGGATGCCGAAGCTCCAGGCCGGCTGCACGCTCACCGTCTCCGACGGGATGGTCATCCACACGGCCGCGACGTCCGCCACGGCGGCCGAGGGGCAGGAGTCCACGCTCGAGTTCATCCTCGTCAACCACCCGCTCGACTGCCCGGTCTGCGACAAGGGCGGCGAATGCCCGCTCCAGGATCTCGCGTTTCGCTACGGGCCGGGGAACACGCGCATGACGCTCCCCAAGCTCACCGTCGACAAGCCGATCCCGGTCTCACCGCTCATCGCGCTCGACCGCGAGCGCTGCATCCTCTGCTACCGCTGCACGCGCTTCTCCGAGGACGTCGCCGAAGACGGCCAGCTCATCGCGCGCAACCGCGGCTCTCGTACCGAGATCGCGACGTTCGAGGACGAGGCGTACCGCTCGCCGTTCTCGGGAAACGTCATCGAGCTCTGCCCCGTCGGCGCGCTCACCTCCACGCTCTATCGCTTCGAGGCGCGGCCCTGGGACATCCAGAACGTGCCGACCGTCTGCACCGCGTGCCCCGTCGGTTGCAACGTCTCGGCGACGATTCGCGAGGGAAGGGTCAAGCGCATCCTCTCCCGCAACCACCCGGAGATCGACCGCGGGTGGCTGTGCGACAAGGGACGCTTCACGTACCCGCATCTCCGGGCCGAGGATCGGATCACGACACCGCTTCGCCGCGGGAAGAAGGGGCTCGAGGAGGTCACCTGGGACGACGCGCTCGATTCTGCCGAGCAGATGCTGAGAGAGGCCGGTGGCGCGATCGTCACCGCGCTCTCGGGATCGGAGACGACCGAGATCGCGTATGCGCTCGGCCGGCTTCTCCGCGGCGGTCTCGACGCACACTCGGCGGTCATGCCCGAGGCGACGTCGTCCGCGCTCGAGGCATTCCGCCTTCCACTCAGCGAGATCGGAGCCGCCGAGGTCGTCGTCGTGGTCGGTGACGACCCGGTGGTGGAGCGCGCGCCGATCGTCGACCTCTGGATCAAGGAAGCAAGGCGGAAGGGCGTCGAGGTCGTCGTCTGCTCTCCGGCAGGCGATGTCGCCACAGAGCCGGGCGGCGCGGCCGCTCTCTGTCAGGAGCTCGCGACTCCCCGGAGCGCTCTCGGAAAGAAGCTGAGAGCGGCCGAGCGAGCGGTTCTCGTCTGGTCGGGGCCAGGCGGGGGAGGAGGCGCACGGCTCGCCGAGCTCGCTCGCGAGCTCGGGCTCGACCAGAAACCGGGCTCCGGTGCCTTCCACCTCCCGGCGTCGGCGAACGCACTCGGAGTCGCCGAGGCGTGGTCCGCCGCGTCGGACGCGGACGAGGTCGAAGTCGAGCACGTCCGGCTCCTGATCGTGTCGGGAGACGAGGCGGCAAGCTCCCCTAACGTCCGATCGCTCGCAGAGCGAGCGGACGCTGTCATCGTCCTCACCACGTTCCACGAGCTCGCGGGGGGCTGGGCCGACCTGATCCTCCCGTCGACGGCCGCGCTCGAGCGTGACGGCACGACGATGAACCTCGAGGGCCGCGTGCAGCGACTTCGCCGCGCCGTGCTGCCGCCTTGTCCGGACGAGCTCGCGTGGATCGCGAAGCTTGCCGCCCGCTTCGGCGTCGAGCTCGCACCGCAGGCGGCAGGCGTTTTCGCGGAGCTGGCCGGCCACCTCTTCCGTGACCTGTCGCTCGACGATCTCGGTCTTCATGCCCCCCTTCCCGCTCGCCATGCCTACGAGGCGCCGGCGCCCGCGAGCTCGGTGACGGCCGCAGCCTCGTCACACGATCCGACCGGCGGCGCGCTGCGTTTGCAGCGCACTCGGTCGCTGTTCTCGGGGCCGGCGGTCGAACGTGTTCCACAGCTCGACTTCCAGCGACCAGAAGCCGAGGTAGAGCTGGCGGTCGCCGACGCAACCCGGCGCGGAATCGCCTCCGGTGACGCCGTTCTCGTCCGCTCGAACGGCACCTCGGTCGAGCTCCGAGCGCGCGTGAATCGCAAGCTGATCGAGGGTGTCGTGCGGATCCCCGACCTGTATGCCGCCGATCTGCATGCAGCCGTCGAGGTGGTCAAAGGCACTTCGCTTCGCGAAGTGCCTAGAGAGGCACAGGAATGACGCTCATCGAGGTCTTTCTAGGCACTTTGACGCCGCTAGGCGTCGAAGTGACCTGGTACGTGAGCCTCGTTCAGGCCGTTGTGATCATCAACCTCGTGATGGTCACGTTCGCGTACCTCACACTGGCCGAGCGCAAGGTCATGGGGCGGATGCAACTCCGCTACGGGCCGAACCGGGCCGGGCCGTACGGTCTCCTGCAGCCGATCGCGGATCTCGTCAAGCTGCTCAACAAGGAGAGCTTCCAGCCAACCGCTGCGATCGACTGGCTCTACGTTCTCGGGCCGTTCCTGGCGTGTTTCACGGCACTCACGACGTTCTCTGTGATCCCGTACGGGCCCGGATGGGAGATCGGCGGCGTCTACATCCCGGGTCAGGTCGCCGACATCGACATCGCGCTGATCCTGATCTTTGCGATCGGCTCCGTCGGGGTCTACGGGTTCATCATCGGCGGCTGGTCGTCCGACTCGAAGTACGCGCTTCTCGGCTCCATGCGCACGTGCGCTCAGCTGGTCTCGTACGAGGTGTCGCTCGCGCTGTCCGTCCTCGGCGTCGTGATCATGGCCAAGTCGCTCTCGCTCACCGCGATCGTCGAGGCACAGTCCGACACCGTCTGGTACGCCGTGCCCCAGTTCGTCGGGCTCGTCGTCTTCTTCCTCGCGGGGACGGCCGAGACCGCTCGGGCGCCCTTCGACCTCCCTGAAGCCGAGCAGGAGCTGGTCGCGGGCTACCACACCGAGTACGGCGGCATGCGGTTCGGGCTCTACTCGATGTCCGAGTACATCAACCTGATCACGCTTTCGGGGCTCTGCGTGACGCTCTTCCTCGGAGGCTGGCACGGCCCCGGCTGGGACGGCGCCACCTGGGCCGGCCCGCTCTGGTTCGTCGGCAAGCTCGCTCTGCTCCTCTTCCTGTTCATCTGGATGCGGACGACCCTGCCGAGGCTTCGCTACGACCAGCTGATGCGCTTCGGCTGGAAGATCCTCCTGCCGGTCGCGATCCTGAACGCGATCGTGACCGCGATCGTGGTGGTGGCCGTCTGATGTGCCGCACGAACCTCTTCGTAGAGGCGAGATATATCTCACCCCTACAGCCAGGGGATCGCCAATGAGCCCGCAGCCGCTCGGCACGCTCAAGGGTTTCGCGGTGACATTCCGGCAGATCTTCCGCAGGCCCATCACCCAGCAGTACCCGGAGTACAAGCGGCCGGTGTACCCGCGCTTCCGAGGACGGCATCGGCTCTGGAAGCACGAGAACGGGCTCGAGAAGTGCGTCGGCTGCTCGCTGTGCGCGGCAGCGTGCCCGGCCGACTGCATTCGCGTGGTCGCCGAGGAGAACACCGCCGAGAACCGCGTATCCGCAGGCGAGCGCTACGCCCGGATCTATGAGATCAACCTGAGCCGCTGCATCTTCTGCGGCTACTGCGAGCTCGCGTGCCCGTTCGACGCCATCACGCTCGGCAACGAGTTCGAGATAGCCGAGTACTCGCGCGACGACCTCATCTACACGAAAGACATGCTCCTCGCCGAGCCGATCAAGCGCGTGCCGGTCGCCGACCGCGAGCAGTACGACACCCCCGAGCCCTCCTACAAGACCAGAAGCTAGTGACCCGGGATCACCACCGACACAGCGGCCGCGAAGCGGACGCCTTTAGGGATTTTGAGCGAGCAGAATCCGCGCGAGCGGATTCTGCTCTGCGGTGAGTAATGGGCAACATCCTCGTCTGGATCATCTGGTTCCTCGCCGCCGGCGGCTGCCTCGCGAGCGGGATCGCGGTCGTGAGCGTCACCAACCCCTTCTTCTCGGCGCTCGCGCTCATCGGAAACCTCGCCTCGCTTGCAGTTCTCTACCTCCTGATCGCTGCCGAGTTCCTTGCAGCGGCGCAGGTGCTGGTCTACGCGGGGGCGGTCATGGTCATGTTCCTCTTCGTCGTCGCCTACCTGGGAGGTCGCGCGGACGCGCCGTGGGCCGGAGGACCGCCGCTCGTGCGGACCGCCGCTGTCGTCGCCGCGGCGGCCCTGCTCGTCGAGGTGCTGGTCGTCCTCGGGCTCGCGTGGGGCGACAGCTTGCAAGGGCCGGCCAGCGTGTCGGACTCGTTCGGGAGCCCGGCCGAGATCGGCGAGCTCTTCCTCACCGACCATCTGCTCGCCTTCGAGATCACCTCGATCGTGCTGCTGGTCGCCGCGATCGGCGGTGTCGTATTGGGGACGACTCCCGAGAAGGAAGCGACTGGCGAATGAGCTCCGACGCGCTCCTAGTGCGCAAAGAAGACTTTGTGGCTCTGAGCCACAATGACAACAGTTCGACAGCTCGGATTCGTCGAGTGCAACGTGTGCAACACGGGGTCAGGTCTCTCTTGTTGCACGAAGATCGTGCGCAACAAGAGAGACCTGACCCCCCGGTGCGCGCATGAGCGGTCCCAGCGTTGGCTGGTACCTAATCGTCGCGGCGATGCTGTTCGGGATCGGCGCGCTCGGTGTGATGATGCGACGCAGCCCGCTGATCGTCCTGCTCTCGCTCGAGATCATGCTGAACGCGGCCAACCTCACGCTCATCGCGTTCGCGCGCCAGCACGGTGACTTGGCGGGACAGATCTTCGCGCTCTCGGTGATGGCCGTCGCGGCGGCCGAGGTCGCTATCGGGCTCGGCCTGATCGTGGCGATGGCGCGACGCCGTCTCGTGCTCGACGTCGACCAGGCGAGCGCACTCCGAGGCTAGTGGTCTCTCCGGCAACAACTGGCACCTGCCATCATCGGAGCGACCACCGGTGATCGCCGGCGGCTGGGTCTGTCTGCTCGCGCCGCTCGCCGGAGCGCTCGCGATCACGCTCGCGGGACAGCGCATCTCGCGGCGCACGGCCGGCTGGATCTCGACGCTGACGACCTTCATCGCGTTCGGGGGCGCGCTCATCGCCTTCTTCGGGCTCTGGGCCGCCGACCCGGAGGACCGCGAACGAGTCTCCACCGCCTATACGTGGCTTGCTGCCGGCGATTTCGAGGTCGGTTTCCAGATCCAGCTCGACACCCTCTCGAGCGTGATGATGCTGATCGTCTCCGGAGTCGGCGGCCTGATCGTCTGGTACTCGATGGGCTACATGGCCGGCGACGACGAGGAGCGCCGGTACTTCGCGTACATGTCGCTCTTCGTCTTCTCCATGCTCATGCTCGTCGAGGCGGGGAACTTCCTGCTCCTCCTCGTCGGCTGGGGCCTCGTCGGGCTCGCGTCGTACCTTCTTATCGGGTTCTGGCACCACAAGCCCGAAGCGGTCGCGGCGGCCAAGAAGGCCTTCGTGATGAACGCCATCGGCGACGCGACGTTCGCCCTCGCGTGCGTCTTGCTCATCTGGGAGACGGGGACGCTCGAGCTCGTCGGCGTCTTCGATGACGTCGGCTCGATGTCGTCGACGACCGTGAACCTCGTCGCGCTCGGCCTCCTCGGCGGCGCTGTCGCGAAGTCGGCGCAGATCCCGCTCCACACCTGGCTTCCGGACGCGATGGAGGGGCCGACGCCGGTCTCCGCGCTCATCCACGCGGCCACGATGGTGACGGCGGGCGTCTACCTGCTCGTGCGTGCGAGCCCGGTCTTCGAGGCAGCGCCCAACGTTCAACATCTCGCCGCCATCCTCGGCATGCTCACGCTGCTCGTGGCGGGAGTCGTCGCGCTCGTGCAGTGGGACATCAAGCGCGTCATCGCCTACTCGACCATGTCCCAGATCGGCTACATGTTCGTCGCAGCCGGGATCGGCGCCTACGGCTACGCGATCTTCCATCTGATGACGCACGCCTTCTTCAAGGCGCTGCTGTTCATGTCCGCCGGGCTCGTCATCCACCACCTGGGCGGCGAGCAGGACATCCGGAAGATGGGCGGGCTCAAGGAGGTCATGCCGCGAACGCACATCGCGTTTCTCGCGGGCGCGCTCTCCCTTGCCGGGATTCCCATCTTCGCCGGCTTCTGGTCGAAGGACGGGATCGTCTCCTCCGCCCTCGCCACGGGCGGAGCGCTCGGCTGGACGCTTTTCGTCGCCGGTCTCGTGGGCGCGCTCCTCACGGGCCTCTACACCTTCCGCCTCTACTACACGGTGTTCCGCGGCGAGCAGAGCGCCTTCGCGCGCGAGCACGCCCACGAGGGGCACGGCGAGGGGCCGCTGTCGATGCTCGTCCCCGTGGGCATCCTCACCGTGCTCGCCACGATCGGCGGGCTCGTCGCCATCCCCGGTGTCTGGGAGCCGTTCTTGCACTGGATCGACGAGACCGCACAACCGCTCGTCGAGCCGACCGTCGGACAGGACTACGGGACGAGCGCCATCGCGGTGACGCTCGGGCTGGTCGGCCTCTTCCTCGCGCGGCGCGCCTTCCAGGCGGGTCGCCAGCTCGTCACGAACCCCGAATTGTGGCGCGTGCTCGAGCACAAGCTCTACTTCGACGAGCTCTACGACGCGCTGTTCTATCGGCCCGCCGCGGCCATCTCGGCGGCGCTTCGGCGGAACGTCGAGGAGCCGGTGATCGAGCGCTCGCTAGACGAGATCGGCTCGGGAACCATCCACGTCGGCGGCGAGGTCGCCCGGTTCCAGTCCGGGCTCCTACGGACGTACGCCCTCGCGATCACCTTCGCCGTCTGTGTCCTCGTCGTCGTGTTCGTGGCGGTGCGCTGAGCGATGCTGACCACCGCGCTCATCCTGCTTCCGATCGTCGGCGCGCTCGTCGTCGCCGTCGCGCCGCTCCCGCGCGAGAGCACGGCGGGGCTCGCGTTCCTCGTGGCGCTCATGGAGGTCGGCCTCTGGATCGCCGCCGCTGCGAGGTTCGACTTCGACGACGGCGGCCTTCAGCTCGGAACCTCGCGCGAGTGGGTCGAGAGCCTCGGAATCTCCTACTCGGTCGGCTTCTACGGCTTCTCGCTCTGGCTCACCGGCGCTGCCGTGATCGTCTCAGCTGCCGCGATCGGCTACGCGATGTGGGTCGGACGCGACCGGCCGCGCGCGTACCACGCGCTGATGCTCTTCCTCACCGGTGCAATCGTTGCGACCTTCGCGGCGCAGGATCTGCTCCTCTTCTACGTCTCGTTCGAGGCGATGCTGATCCCGCTCTACATCCTCGTGGGTGTGTGGGGCGGCGCGCGGCGCCAGGCGGCGACGCTCACATTCATCGTCTACACGATGGTGGGCTCGCTGCTGATGCTGGCGGCAGTTGTCGCGTTCGGTGTCACCCAGGGGACGTTCTCGCTGATCGACTCGGGGGAGAGCGACAACGTCTGGATCTTCCTCGGCTTCGCGATCGCGTTCGCGATCAAGGCGCCAATCTTCCCGTTCCACGGCT
>Ga0247727_10019980_pt1 | contig 10305 bp, 9 predicted proteins | sample WisWelCaveWW1625_FD_202498 | JGI IMG/M metagenome (GOLD analysis project Ga0247727, IMG submission 202498) | Biofilm microbial communities from Wishing Well Cave, Virginia, United States - WW16-25 | ecosystem: Environmental > Aquatic > Deep subsurface > Groundwater > Cave microbial mat | place... | reverse complement strand
GTTCAGGATACATTCGTCAGAATGTATCGAAGTAAGCACTCCTATAAGCCGATCGCAAAGCTTTCGACATGGGTCTACACGATTGCCGTCAACCTCTGCAAAACCTACCTCCGAAGAAGGAAACTGCGCAGAGTGTTCGGCCTCGACTCCACCCAGCGGGAGTACCAATCGGCGCCGGCCTTCGATCCGCCCGATGAGCATCAGCACGCAGACCGTCTTGCTGAATCGTCGGTGCTCGAGGAAAGGATTCAGCAGGCACTTGAATCGCTGGATGCCAAATATCGGGAAGTGATTATCCTCCGCGATATCCAGGACCTCCCCTATGACGAGATTGCCGTGATGACGGGCCTGAACATCGGTACGGTGAAATCACGGATCAACCGGGGGAGGACATTCTTGCAGGAGAAACTTAAGGACCTCATGAGCGATTGATTATGCCTGTTGATGATGAACCCGAATCGATGGGAGGGCATCGCCTAAGAAGGGTGTTGAAGGATTTGAAGCGATGGCAAGCCCCCTGGTATTTTGAAGCAGACCTTAGACAACGACTTTCCGGTAAGCGCCCTGCCGGGAGTGCTCTCCTCAAACACGGAAGTGTCTTCGCCTATGCTGCCTCAGCGTTTGCGCTGGTATTAGTTGGGACAGTTGTGTATCTCGCTCTGCCAGTTCCCGGAACCAAAGGTCCATTAAGCGAACCGCCAGTCGCAATGCCTCAGGGACAACCGGGGGCTGAACAAGAACAAATGTCCTCAGAGGAACAAGGTAGGAATGCCACCCACATTCCCCCCGAGGAGAGTACCCTTCCTGCTCAAGCAAATACCGGAAGAGGTCCGTCGGATTCCCAGATTGAGCCTGTGAGAGAAATTGGGGTCGTCCCGCACCACTTTGAAATCCTTCCGGCAGATAAGAACTCTACAGCTGTCATTCCCTTTGGCGAAGGTCAAGTGAAACTCGGACGGACCTTTGCAGTCGATTCTCTCTCCGGAGACCCAACTTTCCAAGACACAGTTGACACGCTTGATTCGAAGCCTGATTCATTGAAGTGAACGGACGTCCAGATCCCTTCCTCAAGAAGGGAGTTTTCCGAGTAAATTTCGCCTCATTTTCGAAGAATTTTCTTGACTTACTGATTGGCTTAGCTTAAATTAACCGCCTAAGAGAGGCATTTGAGAGATTACTTTAACCGAGGTGCCGGTTCTGTTCATGACTGGAAAATGCTTCAAAATCTCGCTTCTTTCGGCAAGCCTGATTTTGTCTGCTATTTCGCAGCCCCTCCCGTCTCTTGACGAGGATCAGGACTACGTTTTCTGCTATGGTCTTTTCCGGGATGGTCAATACCAGTTGTCCTTCGATGAATTGGAGAGATTCTTACGATCTCATCCGAATAGCGTTAATCGAAGCGAAGCCTTCTTTCTTTCCGCCGAGTGCCTTTTCTTTCTAGGCCAGCTTCAGGGAGCCAGACAGCGTTACGAATCATTCCTCCGCGAATTTCCGGGAAGCTCGCTCAAGCCTGATGTGATGTTTCGTTTGGGCGAGGTTGCCTATGGTGAAAGCCGTTTTGTTGATGCAAAATCCCATTTCAAAAGTGTCTCCGAGGGATTTGAAGGGAGAAATCTCGCCGGCGAGGCCGCCTATTGGCTCGGTGAATCACACTACAAGCTGAATGAACTCCAGGAAGCCCTGAAACAGTATGAGGCGTCGTTTAAGCGCTATCCCGGAAACGATCTTGCAGACTATGCGCTCTACTCGAGCGGTTGGGTGCGGAAGAAGCTTGGACAGTATGATGCCGCAGAGGCTGCCTTCCAGGACTTGCTGACCAGGTTTCCTGAAAGCAAGCTGATATCCCGCGCACGTGTTCAAGTCGGAGAGTGCCTTTACCAGCAACGCAAGCACAAGGAGGCCCTTGACCAGCTTTCCGCTGCATTACCCACAATTGCAGAGCCGAACGAAAAGGCTGAGGCAGAGTTTCTTGTGGCGGAATGCCACTTCAGCCTCGGCGAATATCCGAAGGCACGGGAAGCCTACGAAGCATTCCTGAAAAACCATGCCGGCCACAAGCTTGAACGGGAGGCAAGGTACTCGCTTGCCTGGACCCTGCTGAACGAAAAAGAGTATAGAGCGTCAGAGGAATTGTTCTATCAGCTGTCAGTCGGTACAGATGAGATAGCGCACGCATCCGGATTCAGAAGAGGGGTTGTCCTCAAGCTTGAAAAGGAAGTCGATGCGGCTAAGTCGGTATTGATCGAGCTTGTCAGGCAAATGCCTAACGGAGCTTATGCCGATAATGCATTATTCGAACTTGCTGTTTTCGATTACGAGGAGAAAGACTACAAAAATGCGCGGAGCAGGCTGCAAGCGTTAACACGGGACTATCCGGACAGCGACGTTCTGGCGGAGGCATACAGAATGCTCGGCGAAACATATCTTGTCGAGGGGGAATTTGAAGCGGCCACGCGGGCATTCGAATCTGCCTCAAGGTCAAAAAACGCGCCTGAAGGGATTGTGGCGGAAGCGCTGTTCCAGAAATCGTGGTCATTCTTCAAACTTAGAAAGTTTGTCGATTCTACGAAGGGATTCCTGCAATTTCTCGAGACACACCCGAAGCACCAGCGTGCCGGTGAAGCTCACTTCTGGCTTGCCGAGTCGTACTATCAGACGGGAAATCTGGAACAAGCTCGCGCGAATTACCAGCGAGTGGTTGATCGCTTCAAGACGAACCCGAAGCACCTTGATGCGTTGTATGGCATTGGTTGGGCCAGCTACGAGCTCAAGGACTTTCAAGGCGCCGCTTCTGCATTCCAGGAGATTGTGAAAAAATATCCTGGAAGCTCCCATTCCTTTGATGCCCACCTCCGCCTTGGTGATGCCTACTTTTCAATGAAGGAATATGGAAAAGCGGCAACAACCTACCGGACTGCGATCAAGCTCTTTGACGCGAAACCAGGAATCGACCACGCATACTTTCAGCTCGCTCAGGCAAATGTGAAGGGTGGCGCTCCGGAGAAAGGGCTTCTGGAGTTTCACCATCTCCTGGAGAAGTATCCCGCGTCCGGGCTGGCCGATGACGCACACTTCGGAATCGGATGGGTCTCCTTTCAGCAGAAGGATTACCGCAAGGCCATCGCCGAGTGGCGCCGCCTTGTCGCTGCCTATCCAAAAAGTGATCTTCTCCCAAGGGTGTTCTACACGATCGGCGACGCGCATTATAATGCTCACGAGTACGAACAGGCAATTGTCTCTTATCGGGAAGTCCTGAATCGCTTCCCCGCAAGTCCGTACACGCTGGATGCCATCAATGGTATTCAGTACTGTTGCGCCGCCACAGGAAAGCCGGGCGAAGCCCTCGATATCATCGATTCGTTCGTGAAGAATCACCCACAAAGCCCGATGGCGGATAAGCTCTATTTGAAGAAGGGAGAGACCTCCTTTGGAAACAAGGACTATGAGCAAGCCGTGCGAGAGTACCGGTCGTTCCTGACGTTGTTTCCGGCGAGCGAGCTTGCCCCGGATGCCCATTACTGGATGGGCCAGTCCTTTGCCGCGATGGGGAGGATGAAAGAATCTGAAGGGGCATACAACACGGTTGTCACGAACTTTTCTTCCCACCCTCTTGCGGCGTCGTCACTTGTCGAGCTCGGCGCATTGTACATGGCCAATGAAGACTATCCGGAAGCAGCCAAAATCTTTGGACTCCTGGTGGAAAAATACCCCCGAAGCGAAGTGGCTGTCCGTGGAACGTATGAAAAAGGAATGGCCCATTTCCAGTCAGGTGATATGCAGAGCTCAAAAGCCGAATTCGCATATGTCATTCAGAAACATCCGGGTACATTGTACGCTGACAAGGCCCTCATCGGACTGGGGAGAGTTTCGCACCATGGTGGCGACTTTCAGTCTGCCATCGAGTCCTTTCGTCAGGTTGCATCGAAACGGAACGACGATACCGGGGCGGAAGCGCAGTTTCGCATCGGAGAGGCGTTGTTGCAACAATCGAGCTTCAAAGAGGCCGTAACTCAGCTGCTGCGCGTCAAGTACGTCTATCCAGGCTCTGCTGACTGGGTTGCGCGGTCGTACCTGAAGATGGGAGAATGCTATGAACGGCTCGAAGATATTGGGAAGGCGAGAGAGGCGTACCAGACCGTTCTCCATTCCCACAAAGAAGACGAATTCGGAAAGGAAGCGGGCAAAAGAATGAAAGGACTGAAATGAGGAGCGGATTGAGTGGTGTGATTCTTCTTGGAGGGTTGGTTCTTCCCGGTGCCATTCTTCTTTGTCAGGACAAACCTGAGCCGCCGAAACGCGAGGTGCGTCTCCAGGAAACTCGGGCTGACAGCATCGAAGAAGAACGGCTTCCGAAAATTGCCCTTCCGGAGTTTGAAATCACCGGCAACGAGGTGGTAAGCGCTGGCGATGGCTCGAAAGGCGAGCCTGATGCCCACTGGAGCGTACGTTCGACGACCCTTTCCGATCCCGGACAACGCGAGTCTTCCGGGACGGTGCTTGGCGACCCATCACTGGCGGGACTTCCGGCAGGCGTTCAGGGGATTTCAGGGCGGGTTGAGGGGAGGTTCGGATCCTTTCGAACGCCAATGTTCGATCTCTGGCTGGGCGCGTCGTCACTAGATGTGCACCTGCTGCTGAAATCAGGGTACGCGTCCAGCTCCGGACATGTTGCGTATGCCGACTACCGAAAAGGATACGTCTCACTCTCTGCCGGGCACTACCTCTCCAATGAAACTTCGATCCTGGGAATGGCCTCGATCCATGGAGACATTGGTTTTCGCGGACACGCATTCAAGCTCTACGGTTCTGATACTCCTGACAGACAAAGGACCCTCGGTCAATTTGAGATCAGCGCAGGAGCGAAGTCACGATTCGATCTCCCCTTCCGCTATGATGCAAACGTTTCTCTCCGTTCGTTTTCCATGCTTGATGAACGGCGAAGCGAGGAGACAGAATTCGGATTGAACGTTGCTGCTGAGAGCAATCTCCACGAGACATATGTGAGAGCCTCTCTGGAGCTGTGGAGGGATTTCTATTCGGTACCGTCTTCCGATCAGGACCCGTTTTGGAACAGTCTCTCCCTTACCGCCCAACGGAAGCTTCTGGATCGTGTTCAGTTGGTTGGGGGAGCAGTGGTATACTTCCTGCGCGGATCGGATGGCGGAAGCTTCGCACGGGCATATCCGAGGGCTGCTGTTTTATGGCAAGCGGGCGACCGGCTCAATCTTTTTGCTCGGTACGAGCCGCACATTGCCCGGTTGAGTATTTTCAGTCTTGTGGAGCAGAACCCTTACAATGCCAACGATCCAGCGATCTCTCATCCCGAGTACCAGACGAATTTTCTCCTCGGCGCTGAGATCGATCCGGATCCGGCGTTGCGGGCAAAAATCACGTTCAGCTATCAGCGTGTGCGCAACCATCCTTTTTTTGCAGATCCTGCGCAACAAGGGGTCTGGATTGTGGAGTACTCCGGAACGGCGCGTGTTCTGGGATTCGAAGGAGAGTGTTCGTTCGACCTGACGCCTGAGAGTCGGCTGTCGGGATCGATCGTTTTACGCGATGTTCAGAATACTGAGACTGGCGCGGTGCTTCCCTATTCGCGTCCAGTACAGGTCAGTGCCGTCTACAGACATACTCTGCCCATACGAATAACGCTGGGAACGCGCTTGCAGATTGTTGGCTCCCAATACATCGACCTCGACAATACGCGGACCCTGCCGGCGTTCGCGGTTTGGGGGTCGTCTGCGGAGTACGAGACGATTCCACGCCTGGTCATCGGGCTGGCGGTTGAGAATCTTCTCGGCACCCGCCAGGAACGATGGGAAGGATACAGCGGGCTGCCAAGAGTGGCTACCCTTTTTGCGCGGTATGGCTGGTAACATATTCACACAAGGAGATTCCCTGCATGAGCCATGATGAGCTCATCAACATGATATCGGAACGGGCCGGGATTTCAAAGCAGACGGTCCGTGATATCCTCAGTACGATCACGGATGTCTGGTCGAAGGAAATTATTGCCAGGGGCGAGCTGGATTTGGAAAATATCGGGGAGTTTATCATCGAACACCGCCCGGGAAGAAAAGGAGTAAACACGGAGTCCAGGGAACTCTTTTTGATCCCACCACGAGATGCACTGACCTTTCTGCCGTCACGCGAGCTCATCGAGTGGAGCAACAAGTCTGCATGACCCAGGACGAGCTCCTCAAGAAGTGCGTTGATCGAGGGGTGGCCGATGAAACGACCGTGACCGCGGTCTCTCATCTCTTCTATGTGTTTCTTCTCTCGGCCCTTCAACGAGGTCAGAGGGTGGAAATCCCCGACTTCGGGACTTTCGGCACACGGGTTGTCGGCGTCAAGCGGTCGAGGAAAATGCCGTTCTTTGAGCCCGACTCGGAGCTTGCTGAGCAGGTCAATGAGCGGTACCGTGAGCTCAAGTATGTGGTCATTGGGAAGTGTGAGATTACTCCCCTCGTCGGGGAAACTGCATATGAGGGAAAAGAGGCGCCGTACGACAGCCTGGTCGAGCAGATTGGAAAGCAAAAGGTTCTCGACACCCACCATGACGTTCTGCCCGAAGAATATATCGCCGATGTGCGTCGGAAAGACCAGTTGGGTCCGCCAACGGAAGAATACATCATCGATATGCGTCAAAAGGACCGTTTGACTCCACAAAGGGAGAAACCATCCATGCCAAAATTTAATCTGAAAGAAGAAGGCGCCGAAGGTGAACCCGGGAAAGAGGCACCGGCTCCTCAACCGCACTTGCACGAAGCGGAAGAGGGCGGAGGCATGAACTCTCTCACGAAGGTTCTGATCGCTGTCGCCCTTTTGGTTATTGTCACCCTCGCTTTGCATTTCTTTGGGATCATCCGCCTCTGGGGCCCGGGGCCCGCAAAGGAAGTTGCACTTCCTGAGCCCGTGCCGACCATCATGCCGCAGGAACAGAAACCATTGGCTGGAGCTGACACGACTCCGGTTCCCGGGGTTGTCACGCCGACTCCAGTACCGGTCGAGAAGCCAAGGCCCGCGATTGTGGCGTCGGGAACCGGGAACTTCACCGTTCAGGTTTCGTCGTGGCTCTCACGCTCCAAGGCGGATGAAGAAGTCAGCCGCCTTGTGGGTGCAGGACTCGATGCATTTGTTGAGGAAGGTGCAGTTGGAGGGGCTCAGCGGCATCGTGTCCGTGTCGGCAGATATACAACCCAGAAGGAAGCCGGAGAGGCTGCTGCGCGTCTTCGGGAGATTCTTGAAAATGGTGCCTGGGTCGCGAGGGTTGGTTCCTAAATTGAATCAGTGTGAGGCTGTCCCAAAAGAACTTCTGACTTCAAGATTCCCTGTTGGATATTCATTATTCAGGGTGAATATCGAATCTCGAACAAGGATTGACGAATGATGAATGAGTTTTTGGACACCCTCACATATGTTTCTTTCAACGTGAGGAGGATATCATGAATCTGTTGGAAATGTTCGTCAAGGGTGGTGTGATTATGTACCCGATCCTGTTGTGCTCGATCGTTGCGGTCGCGATCGTCATCGAAAGGATCCTGGCTCTGAGGAAAGCCCGTCTGGATGTTGGCCAGTTCATGATGAAAGTGAAGAGCATTTATCAACAGGGCAGCGTCACGGGCGTGTTGACGTTTTGTTCGCAAAAGGATGCCCCGATTGCCAACATCATTCGACGCGGAATTCTGAAGCACAGACAAGGCGACGAAAAGGTGCGCCAAGCCGTGGAAGATGCCGGACGGGAGGAAGTCTATCATCTTGAGAAGAAACTTTCCATCCTGGCAAGTATCGCCGGTGTTTCCCCGATGCTCGGTTTTCTCGGGACCGTGACTGGTATGATCAGTGCCTTCCAGCAAATCGAGGGTCTCTCGGGCAATGTTAATCCGGCCGACCTCGCTGGTGGGATTTGGGAGGCACTGATCACCACGGCGTTCGGCCTGTTCGTCGGAATTCCTGCCTACGCGGCCTACAACTACTTCGTGACAAGAGTCGCCCGATTTGTCCATGAAATGGAGGTGACAACCACCGAGTTTCTCGACCTGCTGCAGCCACAGGATCGGGTGCAGGAAAATATTCCCATCTCCGTGAAGGAAGATGCCCACGCTCCAGCGTTGGCCTTCGATGATGAGTATTTCCGGAAGAAGGAATAGGGGACCGGACCATGAGACTGCAAGCAGAAAATAAGCTCCTGACGATGTTCAGTGTTTCGAGTCTGACAGATATCGTCCTTCTCCTTCTCATTTTTTTCCTCCTTTCGTCGTCATTTGTCGTTCAACCTGGAATCAAGGTTCAGTTGCCGAAGGCGGAAGCGGCGGAAACCTTTGATGACAAAAGGGTGACCGTGACGCTGACTGAAGAAGGAGGGTTGTTCGTCAATGCGAAACAGGTAACATTGAAAACGCTCGGGCAGGCGCTTTCAAAGGCGATGGCCCAGAGAGCGGATCAGGTGATTGTCATCCAGGCCGACAAGAACGTGAGTCTTCAAAGCACCGTTCAGGTGATGGATGTTGCAAAGGCAACCGGCGCTTCGCGTTTTCTGATTGCCACCGAGCCGGTACAGACCCCATAGAGATCTGAAGAACATGAGCAAGGAAGACAAGAAGGGATGGGTGGGGTCGGTTCTGCTCCATGTGGCTCTCGCGGTTGTGTTCTTACTCTGGCGAATCGATGTTGCGGAGACGGAGACCGAATTTCTGGAGGTCAGTTGGGGCAGCTTCACAGGAGTTCCGGTTCAGACTGCACAAGCTTCCGCCCCGTCGTCACGGCCTGCCGGTGTTCCCCAAACCCAGATCAAGTCGAGCACCCCGGTCGATCTTCCACTGCGCCAGCCTTCTGCTGAGAGTGACATTCTCCCGCTCCCCCGTACGCGAAAATCTTCAGTAGACGACCGGCCTAGGGCTTCCAACATTCAGGTAGCCGAGGCGATTCATGGAGAAAAGGGATCTGGTGTTGCAGCAGGTGAGAAGGAGCGGTACAGTACTGAAGGTGGAGAGGGAGATGGGAAGCCTGGAGGTTTGCTCTCTTCCGGAGGTGAGGGAACCGAAGTCGGCCAATCTGTAGGATACTCGGTCCAGTGGGGAGGGGGCGGGACCCGAAAGCTTCTCACCGGGGACCTGCCGGAATATCCCGAGGGAGTAAACACCCAGGCACAGATCAAGCTTGAGGCTGTTGTACATCCCAACGGGCGAGTGCGAAGCGTACGGCCAGTTCAGAAAGCCGACACAAGACTTGAGGATGCCGCGCTGAAGGAGGTGCAGCTTTGGGTGTTCGAGCCGCTTGGACAGTCAGTACCCCAGCGAGACCAGACCTGCGTTATCACCTTCAATTTTGTCCTTCGCTGAATTAACCTTCTTCAAAATTCAAGAACTCGTCGACCCTGAAAGGGTCGAATAGACCGACGTGGGACGAAGTCCCACGATAAGACAATACCCAATCGCACGACAGCCATGAAAGGGCGTGATCAGTGATGCTGAACAGGGAACGATTTCACCGACACAAAGGCAGTGCCGTCCCTGTGGCGGAGGGGAGAATCGAGGAGGGTCATACGATTGAATTGGATGACGACTTGTTGGTCAACCCCTCTCCGAATAGACGACCTCGTTTCCGCTTCTAAGCATTCCCCGCCCTCTCCTCGCGCAAATAAAAATAATAAAAAATCGTCTCCACTCCGGTCAGCAGCAGAAGCGATGCGCTGTCACGATGTAATCCCAGCATCACTTCCTCCGCCATCAACAGCTTCACAAGAAAAGAGGTCATCGACCAGCCGACGAAGAAAATCAGAGCGGCAAAAAACACTGCAAGAACCCCTTCTCCAAGTCCCTCATCCTGCCAGCGGCGGGTAAACAGGCCGGCGACGAAGACGATGTGAGCGTAAAATACGAGAAGGGGAATCATGCTGAATTATGATCTACCAGGCTAATGAAAAGGAAAACCGCTAAGACGCAGAGACGCCAAGAGAGTTTGAATAAACTGGAGGAGCTTCATTTTTGACAATTGTTTTGATAACCTGGCGTGGGATCATTCAGTGGACGTTCCTGAAATCCAGTGTCGCTCGGATCGTTCGTAACAAAATTTTCATGTCGAATGCAAACGACCAGTTCTCTATGTAGTAAAGGTCGTACTTCACCCTCTCTTCGATTGATGTATCCCCCCGAAGGCCGTTGACCTGCGCCCAACCGGTCATTCCGGTTTTCACCCGGTGACGGTCGAGGTACTTGGGAACCATCTGCTGAAACTCATGCACGTAGCGCGTCTGCTCGGGCCGCGGTCCAACAATGCTCATGTCCCCCCTAAGGACGTTCA
>Ga0247727_10019979_pt1 | contig 10305 bp, 9 predicted proteins | sample WisWelCaveWW1625_FD_202498 | JGI IMG/M metagenome (GOLD analysis project Ga0247727, IMG submission 202498) | Biofilm microbial communities from Wishing Well Cave, Virginia, United States - WW16-25 | ecosystem: Environmental > Aquatic > Deep subsurface > Groundwater > Cave microbial mat | place... | reverse complement strand
CGGCCGTCGTCGTCGTAGTCGCCGAAGACGCATCCCTGCGCCCAGTAGCCGGCCAGCGCGACCCCCGCCCGTGCGCCGATCTCCTCGTACGTCAGGTCGCCGCGGCTGCGATAGAGGCCGGATCGCGGCGGCGGGTCGCGCGGGTTGGCCGGCCCGGTCAGCCCGTTGGGGGCGAAGATGTCGAGGTGCCCGTCGTCGTCGATATCCGCGAGGCAGGCGCCGTTGCCGACGGTCTCGTTGATCGTCCCCTTGTCGTGATTGCCGCAGGCGTTCACCAGGAGCAGGCCCGCCTGGCGGCCGATGTTGACGTACCGGACCTCGCCCGCGGGCGGGGGCGCGGCCGGCGCGCCCGCCGGGGCTCCTGTGGCCGCGGCCGCGGCCGCCGCCCCGGCCGCCGCCAGCAGCGCGGCGGCCGCGAGGCGACGGTCAGTCCGCCGAGGTGGCCGGGCCGGACATCTGCCTGGTCTCACGCAGCCTCTTGAGGATCTCGGCATGGAGGGCGAACTCCGACCGTGCCTCGTCGTCGCGCCCGAGGCGCTGGAGCGCCTGGCCGAGGGAGTAGTGGGCCTTGGGGTTGAGTGGATCGAGCTCGAGCGAGCGTTGCAGCAACGGCGCCGCCCCGGCGTAGTCCCCGTCGTCGATGAGCAGCGTCGCGAGGTAGTAGGGGGCGTACGGATCGGTCGGCGCGACCGCCGCCGCATGCTCGAAGGCGGCGCGCGCCTCGTCGCGGCGTCCCTGATAGAGGTACACCTTGCCGAGATCCATGGAGGCCTCGGCGAGCGACGCGTCGATGGCGATCGCCTTCTGCAGCCAGGAGACCGCCGCGCCGTAGTCGAGCGCCTCGCGCGCCTGGCGCGCCATCTCGACGTGCAGCCGCGGGTCGGCCACGCCTCTCTCGATGGCCGCCGCCAGGACGGCGGTCGCCTCGCCGGCGTGGGCGTATCCCTGCAGCGCGCGGGCGTGGCTGATGATCAGGTCGACGTCACGCGGCGCCAGCACGAGCGCCTTGCGCTGCTCCTCGAGCCCCTCCTCGCGGCGCATCCGCTTGAAGAGGACCTCGGCGTAGTAGCGGTGCGCCCGCGCCGGGGCGTCCGCCGCCGCGGCGGCGCGCTGCAGGCGGTCGGCGGCCTGCTCGAACTGGCCGGTTTCCAGGTAGAAGACCCCGAGCTCGGTCAGCGACTCGAGGTCATCCGGGTTCCCGGCCAGCTCCTTCTCGAACTGGTTCACCGCCGGCCCGAAGCGGCCGGCGCTCGCCTGGATGATCCCCATCGCGCGATGGACGCCGGCGCGGTCGGGCTCGGCGGCGGCCACCTGGCGCAGGACGGCGAGCCCCTCCTGGTCGCGGCCGAGAGCGCCGAGGACGATGCCGCGCAGAACCTTCGCGTCGGTCATGTCCGGCCGGGCCGCCAGGGCCGCCGCGACGCGCTCGAGCGCCTCGTCGTCGCGGCCGGCGTCGTGCAGGGCCAGGGCCTGTTCGTACATGAGGGCGGCGTCGCCGGGGTGATCGCGCGCCAGGTCGGCGAGGATGGCGACCGCCTCGGCGGCGCCCCCGGCGGCGCGCAGGCGGCGCGCCTCCGCGAGGCGAGCCTCGGGCCCCGGGCCGCCGCAGGCGACTACGACGGTGAGGAGGGAGAGCGCCGCGGCCGGGAGTGCCGCCGCGGCCGGGACCGGCAGGGACCGCAGACCTCGCATGCGCGGCGATGGTAAACGAAAACCCCCGGGGTTCACACCCCGGGGGTCCGTGGTTCGTGGGTCGCGAAGAGCGGGTTCAGGCCTTCTGGACGTTCGCCGCCTGCAGCCCCTTCGGGCCCTGGGTGACCTCGAACGAAACCGCCTGCCCCTCGTCGAGAGTCTTGTAGCCGTCACCCTGGATGGCGGAGAAATGGACGAAGATGTCCGTCCCGTCCTCCTGCTGGATGAAGCCGTACCCCTTGCTGTTGTTGAACCACTTCACTTTTCCGGTAGGCACTGAACCCCACGCTCCTTTCGTTGACTTCGCGGCGATGGATCGCGCGCGCCGCGCGCGCTTGTTCGTCGAGCAAAAAAAAAGCCACAGGAAAACGGCTTCCCGCGGACTCCAGGAAACGCCTGCAACTCCGGGGCGAATTGTAGGGCGACGGGAAGGGCGCGTCAACTAGATTCTCGGGCTCCGGGGCGTCCGATCGGGGGCGCGCATCAGGTTGCGCCGGCGCTCCCGGAGGGTCTGGACCTCGCCGAGCATCTGGCGCAGGAGGACCAGGGAGCCTTCGGAGTTCCCCGCCTCGACCTCGCGCGAAACCAGGCGCATCTGCCCCTCGAGCGCCTGCAGGGCGCCGAGATCGTCCTCGACCCGGTCGCGGAGCGACCGCGACAGGGTGTTGAACCCTTCCTCCAGCTCGCGGAAGTTGTCGTTCTTGCGCAGGCTCACCCGCGCCCCCCACGAGCCGCACTCCAGGTCCTTGAGACCTCGTGTCACCTTGAGGACGACCCCGGCGGTCTTGTGGGTCTCGAGGATCTCGATGATGAAGACGGCGGCGACGAAGAGGATGCCGGCGGCGACCAAGTACAGGACCGAGCGGGCGTCGCCGGATCGCCCGCCCGTCTTCATGAGCGCGTTCTCCATGCCGACGAGGTGGAACAGGACGGCCGCGAAGGCCAGCAGGAAGACCATTCCCATGACCGCGACGATCGCCGTCTTCACCTGGTACGAGCCGTCGACGAGGTAGTTGCGCCGCCGGCCGAGGAACCGGCCGACGAAGCTGTTGTCGCGGTCGGCGCTGTCGCGGGTGCCGCTCACGATGACGGATGGGGCGTCTTCGACTCCAGGGTCGACCGGTGGGTGCAGCATGGCGACGGCAATATAGGTTCCGTAACCGGGGCTGTCAAAGCGGCGTCCGTTTCCTGGCGGCGGATGTTCTCTGGTAGAGTCCGGGGCCGATGACGGATTCGTACGCGCGTCTCCTGGCGGGCGGTGTGATTCTCGGGCTGTCGATCGCCGCCCCGATAGGCCCCGTCAACATCGCGATGATCCAGCGCGGCCTGCGCGAGGGGTTCGCCGGGGCCTTCCTGCTGGGTGTCGGGTCGACCGTCGCCGACCTCATCTACATCCTCCTGGCCTACGCCGGAGCCGACCCGCTGTCGCACCTGGCGTGGGCCCGTATCGTGATGTTCGGCGCCGGCGCGCTGGTCATGGCGTGGCTCGGGTACGGCGCCATCCACGCCGCGCTGGCGGCCCCGGCGGCCCCGGCCGGCGCGGCGCCGGTGGCGGGCCGATCGGCCTTCGTGTCGGGGTTCCTCATCACGATCGTCAACCCGATGACCATCGCCTTCTGGTTCGGGATACTCGCCGCCAGCCTGGCCGCCCGGGACCGCGCGCCGGTCGCGGTCGAACTGCTCTACGTCGGATCGCTCGCCGCCGGGTGCCTGCTGTGGGTCGTGGGCCTGTCGGCGGCGCTGCACTTCGGCCGCCGGGTGGCCGCAGGGGTCGTCCAGCGCGCCGTCTCGGTGACCGCCGGTCTGACGCTCATCGGCTTCGGCGCCCACTTCGCCCTGAAGGCGATCCGGGAGGTGAGGTGATTCCGCCGCTCTGCCGGGGGAGCGTGGCGGCGCCGGCGGATGTCGTACCGAGCTGACGGGGGCGGCCGATGCAGGTGCGTGACGCGGAGCGCGCGGCGATTGAGGCGGTGCTCCGCCGGAGCCACGAGGTCTGGGGCGAAGGGCTGTCGCCCGACGACTACGTCCGCTTCAACCTGGAGCAGCAGGGGACGGCCTGGGCGCGCGAGCGATACCGGTTCCTGATCGCCGAGGAGGGTGGCGCCGTCGTCTCGGCCCTCAAGCTCTACTCGTTCCCCGGCGAGATCGACGGCCGGCCGGTCCGCCTGGCCGGGATCGGCGCCGTGTTCACGCCGCAGGAGCACCGTGGCCGCGGCCACGCCAGGGCCCTGGTCGAGGCGGCGGTCGACCGCGCCCGCGTCCTCGGGCACGATGCCGCCATCCTGATGTCGGAGATCGGCGCGGCGTATTACGAGCGGCTCGGGTTCCGCTCCCTGCCGGCGCGCGCGGCCGGCTGCCTGCCATTCCTGCCGGTGCCGTGGCCGGGCGAGCCGTCCTGGCTCGCCGGCGGCGGCGAGCCCGGGGCGCACGTCGCCGGCCTGCGCCCGTTCCTTCCGGAGGATCTCGACGCCCTGGTGGCCATCCACGACGAGGCGACCCGCGGCCAGCGCTTCCGCCTGCTGCGCGACCGCCCGGCCTGGGAGCAGGCGCTGTTCAAGGCGGATCTCTGGCGCCGGCTGAAGGGGGACGGCGGCGATCGGATCAGCGTGGTGGAGCGCCACGGCGCGGTCGCGGCCTACGTCGCGCTCCGCGAGGTGCGCGGCGCCCTGCAGTGGCGCGAGCACGGCGCCCGCCCCGGCTGCGAGGAGGTCCTGGCGGACCTCTTCTGGTGCGCCCTGAGCCACGCCCGCCGTCGGGGCGTGAACCGGATGGATGCCTGGGAGTTGCCGGCGGTGGTGACGACGCGGCGCCTCTATCCCGTGGCGCAACGCCCGCAGCACGACCCGGCCATCATGCTGCGCGCGATCGGACCGGGCGGCGCCTTCGCGGAGTGCGCCGCGTCCGAGGAGTGCCGCCTGTCCTGGCTCGATGTCTTCTAGGAGAGGCGGCGGGCGCCCCCCGGACGCTCACTGCATACCGCGCAGCGCGTTGAGCCGTTTTTCGATCTGCTCCCTGCGCGCCTGCAGCGCCGCGACGTCGCCGGTGGTGTCGACGCCGGTCAGGCCGGCGGCCCTGCCCGCCGACTCGATCTTCGCGTCGATGGCGCGCAGCTCGTCCTCGAGATCGCGCAACTCCCGCGCCTCGGGTGTGGCGGCCGGGGGGAACAGCGACAGCGTGCCCGTCCTGACGTAGTTCACGGCGAGCCAGACGGCCAGGACGACGATGACCAGGAGGATCAGCTTCTTCATCGCGGTCTCCTCGTGCAACGGGGCGGCGGGGTGATGGCGGAAGCGTGTGGGAATCGAACCCACCGGAGCCGGGTTCCCCCGGCTCCCGACGGATTTGAAGTCCGCGCAGGACACCAGCCCCGATGCGCTTCCTCGACGGGGCGGTAGTGTAGGGAAATGACCCGGCGCTGTCCACCGCCGCGTATAATGCCGCGCGGTGACGAGCATGGCCGAAGCGCAGCGCGAGGAGCTCGAGGTCGATGTCCTGTTCGTCGGCGGCGGCCCGGCCGGCCTCGCCGGCGCCATCCGCCTGCGCCGGCTCCTGAAGGCGCACAACGAAGCCGCCCGGGCGGCGGGCCGCCCGCCGCTCGAGCTGTCGGTCGCCCTCATCGAGAAGGGACGCGAGATCGGCGCGCACGCGTTGTCGGGGGCGGTCCTCGATCCGCGCGCCCTCGCCGAGCTGGTCGCCGATTTCGCCGCCCGCGGCTGCCCGCTCGAGGCGCCGGTGGCGGACGACGCCGTCTGGTTTCTATCCGGAAAGCGCCGCTTCGTCCTGCCGTTCGTGCCGCCGCCGCTCAGGAACCACGGCAACCATGTCGCGTCCCTCGGCAAGGTGGTGCGCTGGATGGCGGGCCTCGCCGAGGCGGAGGGCGTCGATCTCTTCCCCGGGTTTGCCGCCGCCGAGCCGCTCCTCGACGGCGATCGTCTGATCGGGGTGCGCACCGGCGATCGCGGCATCGACAGGGGTGGACGGCGCAAGGCGAACTACGAGCCGGGAATCGACATCCGCGCCCGCGTGACCGTGCTGGCCGAGGGGCCGCGCGGCACGATCACGAAGGTCCTCGTGGACCGGCTCGGTCTGGACCGCGGCCGCCAGCCCCAGGTGTACGCCATCGGCATCAAGGAGATCTGGGAGTGCCCGCGGGGGTCGCTGACGCCGGGCCGGGTCATCCACACGATGGGGTGGCCGCTCGACCATGAGACTTTCGGCGGCGCCTTCATCTACCACATGGCGGACGATCTGCTCGACATCGGCCTGTGCGTCGGTCTCGACTACCGCGACCCCTCCCTCGACCCGTTCCGCCTGTTCCAGCGTCTCAAGACCCATCCGGCGATACGGCCGATGCTCCGCGGCGCGAAGCTCCTGGGCTACGGCGCCAAGTCGATCCCGGAGGGCGGCTGGTACGCCATGCCGCGCCCGTACCTCGCCGGCGGCCTCGTCGCGGGCGACGCGGCCTCGATGCTCAACCCGATGCGCCTCAAGGGCATCCACACCGCCATGAAGGCCGGGATGATCGCGGCCGAGGTGACGCTCGAGGCGATCGTCGCGGGCGACACCTCGGCCGGTTTCCTGGCCCGCTACGAGGAGCGCTTCCGCGCCTCGTGGGCCGGGCGCGAGCTGCGCCGCGTGCGCAACTTCCACGCCGGTTTCCGCGCCGGCCTGCTCCCGGGTCTCGTCCACAGTGCCTTGCAGATGGCGACCGGCGGTCGCGGGCTCGTCGACCCGATGCCGTCCGAGCCCGGCCACGAGCGGCTGCGCCGGCTGCGCGATCGTCCCGGCGGCGGCGGGCCGGCGGACGACGGCGACCGCCCGGACGGCGTGCTGACCTTCGACCGCCTCACCGACCTCTTTCACTCGGGGACGCGGCACGAGGAGGACCAGCCGGCGCATCTCAAGGTCGCCGACACGGCGATCTGCGAAACCCGCTGCGCCGAGGAGTACGGCAACCCGTGCGAGCGCTTCTGCCCGGCGGCGGTCTACGAAATGGTGGCGAAGGAGGGCGGCGGGAAGCGCCTGCAGATCAACGCCGCCAACTGCGTCCACTGCAAGACCTGCGACATCATGGACCCGTACCAGATCATCACCTGGGTCCCGCCCGAAGGCGGCGGCGGACCCGAGTGGATGAAACTCTAGGAGCGCAGCCAGCCTCCGTGGACGTCCCCGTCGCCATCGCCGTCGCCCTCCTGCTGGTCGTGGGCAACGCCTTTTTCGTGGCGGCGGAGTTCGCCATCGTCAAGGTGCGCGCCACCCGCATCGAGGAGATGGCGCGCTCGGGGCTGCCCGGCTCGTGGGTGGCGCGCGAGGTGGTCGGCCGGCTCGACGAGTACCTGTCGGCCTGCCAGCTCGGCATCACCATGGTGAGCCTCGGGCTGGGCTGGGTCGGCGAGCAGGCCTTCGCACCGGTCTTCGAGCCGGTGTTCGTGACGCTGGGGAGCCTCGCCGCCCCGGCGGCCCACACCGCGGCGCTGGCCGCCGCCTTCGCCCTCATCACCGTGCTGCACATCATCCTCGGCGAGCAGGTCCCGAAGCTGCTGGCCATCCGCAGGCCGGGTCTCATCGCCCGCGCGGCGGCGCCGCCCCTCAAGCTCTTCCGGGCCGTCTTCTACCCGGGCCTGTGGGTGTTGAACGCCGGCTCCAATGCCGTCCTCTTCCTGCTCGGCGTGCGCCGGACGAAGGAGCCGGCGATCTCGGAGGCCGAATTGAGAATCCTGTTCGCCGAGTCGTTCCAGTCGGGCGTCATCACCTCGAGCGAGGCCGAGATCATGGAGCGGGCGACGCGCTTCTCGGATCGCACCGCGCGTGACGTGATGGTGCCGCTCGCCCGGGTCACGACCTGGTCCCTGGCGCGGAGCATCGAGGAGAATCTCGAGACCGCGCGCGCCGAGCGGCACACGCGCTACCCGGTCTTCGACCCCGAGCGCAACGATCTCGTCGGCGTGATCAACATCAAGACGCTGGCCCTCCTGAGCGAGGGCGAGGCCGGCCGGGTGGTCGAGGGGGACGTCATCAAGGATCTCCTCCGCGTTCCGGCCGACCGCCGCATCGACGGCGTCCTGGCGCAGATGCGCCGCGGTCACCAGCACATGGCGGCGGTGGTCGACGCGTCCGGGCGCGCCATCGGCATCCTGACGATGGAGGACATCATCGAGGAGATCTTCGGCGAGATCGAGGACGAGTTCGACGACACGGCGGGGCCGGGCGACGGCGGCCGGCCGTCGCCGGCACCGCGGCCGGCGGGCTGATCGGAGACCGGCCGGGCGGGGCGCCGCGCCCGTCCCGGCCCGCGGCGGCAACGCCGGCGTTCCGGGATACACTGCGGCACTTTTGCGAGCGAGGACACCGGATGCGGTCACTCGGAGCGCTCCTGATCGCGGCGTCCGCCGCCGCGCCGCCAACGGCGGCGGCGCCGGCCGCCGCGGCGCCGGCAACGGCGTCCACCGCCGCGGCGTCCACCGCCGCGATGGCCACCCCCGATGCGCGCATCCGCGCGGCCGCCGAGGCACTGGCGCCGGGCCTGGTGGAGGTGCGGCGCGACATCCACATGAACCCGGAGCTCGGGAATCGCGAGACCCGCACCGGCGCCCTGGTGGCGGATCGGCTCCGGTCCCTCGGCCTCGAGGTCCGTCACCCGGTCGCGCGCACCGGCGTCGTGGCGGTCCTGCGCGGCGGGCGGCCCGGCCGCGTGGCGGCCCTGCGCGCCGACCTCGACGCGCTGCCGATCGCGGAGCGCAACGATGTCCCGTACCGCAGCCGCGCCGCCGGCGTCAAGCACGCCTGCGGGCACGACGCCCACACCGCCGTCGTCCTCGGCGTGGCCGAGGTCCTCGCGGGGCTGCGCGATCGGCTGCCGGGCACCGTCGTGTTCCTGTTCCAGCCGGCCGAGGAGGGGCCGCCCGAAGGGGAGGACGGGGGCGCGCCGCTGATGATCCGCGACGGGGCTCTCGACGACCCACCGGTCGAGGCGATCTTCGGGCTACACGTCGATCCGCTCCTCGGAACCGGCACGATCGGCTGGTCCGCCGGGCCGATCTTCGCCTCGAGCGATCGGTTCTCGATCACCGTCGCCGGGCGCCGGACGCACGGCGCCTACCCGCACACCGGCCTCGACCCGGTGCCGGTGGCCGCCGCCATGGTCGACGCCCTGCAGTTGATCGTCGCGCGTCAGATCGATGCGCGGGCTCCCAAGGTGTTGACGATCGGCTCGATCCACGGGGGCAACCGGTTCAACATCATCGCCGACGAGGTCGAGATGCAGGGGACCATCCGCGCCCTCGACGAGGAGGTCCGCGCGACGCTCAAGGAGCGCATGGCGCGCACCGTCCGCGGGGTGGCCGAGGCGAACGGCACGACGGCGGCGCTGCGCTTCGTGGGCGCCGGCAACCCGGTCACGCTGAACGACCCGGCGCTGGCGCGGGCCTCGGTGCCGGCGCTGGCGCGCGCCTGCGGGGCCGACCGGGTGCTCGAGGTGACGCCGCAGATGGGCGCCGAGGATTTCGCCCACTACGCGCGCGAGGTTCCCGGTTTCTACGTCAAGCTCGGCGTTCGCAACGAGGCGAGGGGTATCACCGCGATGATCCACACCGAGGATTTCGATCTCGACGAGGCGTCGATCCCGTTCGGGGTGCGCGCGCTCGCCACCATGCTGTGGGACTACCTGGCCGCGCCGCCGGCGGTGGCCCGGTGAGCGCCGGGGTGCGGCCCGGCGGCCGGCGGCGGCGGCCGATCGCCGCCGCGCCGGCCGCCCTGCCGGTGCTGACGGGACTCCTCCTGGCGCTCCTGGGCGGCGTCGAGTCCTCCGCCGCCGGCGCGGAGCCGTCGCCGCCGCCCCGCCCGCGCCTCACCGAGACCAAGAAGCGCGCCCTGGCGGCGCTCGACAGCCACGGCGCGCCGATGGTCGCCCTGAGCGGGGAGGTCTGGCGCTACGCCGAAACGGCCCTGCGCGAGAATCAATCGGCCGCGGCCGTCGCCGCGGCCGCCGCGGCGGCGGGATTCCGGGTGACGCGCGGCGTCGCCGGGCTGCCGACCGCCTTCGTCGCCGAGTACGGCCAGGGCCCGCCGATCATCGCGGTCCTGGGGGAGTACGACGCCCTGCCGGGCATCTCGCAGAAGGCGCTCCCGGCGCCCGAACCGCTCGACCCGGGGGCGGCCGGACACGGCTGCGGTCACAACCTGCTGGGCGCCGCCAGCCTCGGCGCCGCAACCGCCATCAAGGATCTGATCGCGGCCGGGCGTCTCGAAGGGACCATCCGCTACTACGGCGCCCCCGCCGAGGAGTCGGTGGGCGGGAAGCTCTACATGATCCGCGCCGGCCTGTTCGGTGACGTCGACATCGCGCTCACCTGGCACCCGGGCGACGAGATCCGCGTCGACACGAGCAGCAGCCAGGCGATGGTCGACGTGCGGATCGAGTTCACCGGCCGGGCCGCGCACGCCGCCTTCGACCCCTGGAACGGCCGCAGCGCGGTCGACGCGCTCGAGCTCTTCACGCACGGCGTGAATCTGCTGCGCGAGCATGTCCGGCCGAGCGTCCGCATGCACTACGCGATTCTCGAGGGCGGCATCGTGCCGAACGTCGTCCCGGGTCACGCGCGGGTCTGGATGTGG
>Ga0247727_10019978_pt1 | contig 10305 bp, 6 predicted proteins | sample WisWelCaveWW1625_FD_202498 | JGI IMG/M metagenome (GOLD analysis project Ga0247727, IMG submission 202498) | Biofilm microbial communities from Wishing Well Cave, Virginia, United States - WW16-25 | ecosystem: Environmental > Aquatic > Deep subsurface > Groundwater > Cave microbial mat | place... | reverse complement strand
ACGTAGGAGAAGCTCGTGATCGCATCGCTGGCGAACTTGATCATCTTACGCAGGGGATACTGCGTCGAACCGGCATAGCGCTCGGCGCGGTCGTACTCGATCCCGGTTTGCTTGAAGCCGACCCAGACCGAGAGGCCGCGCATGAAGCGGTGATGTTCGCGCATCTGCCGCAAGGCCAGCACCACCTTGCGATCAATCAGGCGGAAGTCGCCGGTGTCTTGCGGAATCTCAATGGAGGCTAGGCGGCGGATCAGGCGATAGAACATGGCCGCCGTGAAGAGTTTGAAGAACGTCTCACCCACGCGCTTAGCGCGTTGCGCGTACACCACCTCGTAGCCGTCTTTCCACTTTGCCACCAGTTGCGGGATGACCTCGGGCGGGTCTTGCAAGTCCGAGTCGATGATGATGACGGCGTCACCCTCGGCGTAGTCCGTTCCGGCGGTGATCGCGATCTGGTGGCCGAAGTTGCGCGAGAACCTCACCAGCTTCACGCGCGGGTCTTTGGCGCGCAGTTCAGCGCCGATTTCGGGCGAGCGGTCACGGCTCCCATCGAAGACCAGGATCAATTCCGTCTCGCCGTCCAACCCGTCCATGACGGCGCTCACCCGGCGGTAAAACTCGGCCAGGCCTTCTTCTTCGTTGAAAACTGGAGCAACAATGGAGTAATGTGGATGTTGGGACATAATGAAACGTAAAGGGTGGTAAGCGATGACTGATAACTGATGACTGATCACTTGCTCAAGTGCCGCAGTGCCCCGATGGCGGTGGCATAACCGGTGTCTGGCGGCACGGTCAGCGGCAGGCTGTAAAACTCGCCTACGCGGGCAATTGTCTTGCGGATGCTGAGCATGTCCGTCAGGTGGCCGATGAAGATGACGCGGTCGATCTTTTCCGCGCGCGCCGCGTTGATGGCGGTGACGGCGATCACCTGGCCGACGAGCGTGACCAGCGCCGCCGCCAAATCTTCGCGGCTCACGTTTAGCGCGTGCCGCGCCAGGCGGCCAAAGTTCACGGCAGTGGCTTCTGGTGGCAGGCTCCCAATCGGGCCGCCGATGACATCGCTGAGGGCCAAATCTGCGCCGTTGGGATCGCCGTTCTGTGCCAGGGCGTCAATCTCGTGTGGGTCAACGGTCCTCAATATCAAACGGCTCAGGCCGATCAACGTGCCGCCCCCAACGGCGGAGCCGGTGACGTGCGCATACTCGTCGCCGCGCGCAGATACGGCCGCCGTGCCCGAACCGGCGCTGATCACGATCCATGGCTCACGCGCATTCTCGCCGATCAGCTCGGCCAGCGCCAACCCGCCGCGCCCGATGGCCGGGATTTCGTTCACGCCGACGACGGCGCAGTTTTCGATCCGCGCGGGGAGTTGCCGGTGCCGCCCGCCCGTGACGGCGAGTTGGCGGATGGAGTCGAAATCCACGCCGCCCTCGGCCAGGACGCTCCGCACCAGAGCCGGGTCGGGCGCGCCTGCGGCCGGGCGCGTCCAACGGTGGAGCGTTCCATCCGCCTCAGCCACCGCGTCAATATTCGTGATTCCAAAGTCAATGGCGGCGTTCATTTGAAGATTATAGCGAAATCCAAACGGCGGTGACAAGCGCTGATCCTTCGACTACGCGGCGCGGCGCGCCGCTCACGCGAAGCGTGCGACAGTGAGTTATAATCCTCGCGCTATGTTCAAATCAATCCGCGACAGTCTGACCCGCACGCGCGACGCGGTTTTTGGAAAAGTGGTCACTCTGCTCGGCCAAAGCGAGGTGACCGCAGAGACGTGGGACGGGCTCGAAGCCACGTTGATACAGGCTGACCTGGGCGCGGCGTTGGCGGTGGGAGTGATCCAGCGGTTGCGTGACCTGACCTCCGCTCAAGGCATTGTACACGCGGATAAGCTCAAATCCGCATTGAAAACGGAACTTCGCGCGCGGCTGGGCGAGGCGCGTCCCCTGGAGTTGAAATCCAAACCAACTGTGATCGCGCTGGTCGGCGTGAACGGCTCCGGCAAGACGACGAGCGCCGCGAAGATGGGGCGCTACTATCAACGGCAAGGCCGCTCGGTCATGCTCGCCGCCGCCGATACCTTCCGCGCCGCCGCCGTTGATCAGTTGCAAGCCTGGGGTGAACGGCTGAGCCTCCCCGTCATCGCCGGCCAGCCCAACGCCGACCCCGGCGCGGTGGCCTACGACGCCGTTGTCGCCGCGCAATCGCGCGGGATGGACGTGCTGATTGTAGACACCGCCGGCCGCTTGCAGACGAAGTACAATTTGATGGAAGAGTTGAAGAAAGTTAACCGTGTGATGGCGAAGGCCCTGCCGGGCGCGCCGCACGAGACTCTGCTGGTGCTGGACGCCATCACCGGCCAGAACGCGATCTCACAGGCGCGGGCGTTCAAAGACGCCTCCGGCGTGAGCGGCGTGATCCTCGCCAAGCTGGATAGCTCCGCCAAGGGCGGCATGGCCTTCGCCATCCGCTCGGAACTTAGCCTGCCGATCATGTTCGTGGGCACGGGCGAGCACTTTGAAGACTTCGCCGAGTTTGACCCGGATAAGTTCGTATCGGGGCTACTAGACAACGAGACGGACGGGGTGACCGGGTGACAAGGTGACGTTGACCACTCGACTGCGTGACTACTCGACCACCTGACTATGTGACCACTATGGAAGACCTAATTTCCCGCCTCAACGCCATCAACGAAAAAGTCCGCACGCTCATGGAGCGTCTTTGACTTGCCCGCAAAAGAAAGGGAACTGGCTGAACTCGAGGCCAAATCGCAAGACCCCAATCTCTGGAGCAACCCGGACGAAGCCCAGCAGACCATGCGCGCGTTGAGCCGCGTGCGCGAGGTGATTGACACCTGGCGCAAGGCTTCGCAAGGCATCGCCGATGCGCTGGAGTTGGCCGGGCTGGGCGATGGGTCCATGCGCGGCGAACTGGAGGCCGAGGTCAACCGGCTGGAGGAGCAGGCGCACAAGCTGGAATTCGAGACTCTGCTCTCCAGCCCGCACGATCACGACGACGCGATCTTCACCATCTTCGCCGGGGCGGGAGGCACCGAGGCGCAAGACTGGGTCTCGATCCTCTACCGCATGTATCAGCGCTACTGCGAGGCGCATGGCTACAAGACGGAAGTGCTCGACCTGAGCGAGGGCGAAGAAGCGGGCATCAAGTCCGTCACGCTTTCGGTGGAAGGGCCGTATGCCTACGGCTACCTCAAGGCCGAAAAAGGCACCCATCGTCTCGTGCGTCTTTCGCCGTTTGACTCCGCGCACCGGCGGCACACCTCGTTCGCCTCGGTGGAGGTCTATCCTGAGGTGGATGACCTGGCCGAGATCGAGATCAACCCCAACGACATCGAAATTGATACGTACCGGGCCTCCAGCGCAGGCGGCCAGAACGTGCAGAAGAACGCCACCGCCATCCGCATCCGGCACTTGCCCAGCGGCCTGGTCGTCACCTGCCAGAACGAGCGCTCACTGACCCAGAACCGCGAGAATGCCATGAAGGTGCTGCGTGCTCGTCTGCTGGCGATGAAAGAAGAAGAGCGGGCCAAAGAGATCGCGGCGCTCAAGGGCGAACGGGTCAGGGCGGAGTGGGGCCAGCAGATTCGCTCGTACGTCCTGCATCCGTACCAAATGGTCAAAGACCACCGTACCGATCACGAAACGAGCCGCACCGACGACGTGCTGAACGGCGAACTGGATGAGTTCATCGAGGCCTATCTGCGTTCGCAGGTGGGCGCGTTGTAAGAACTTGAGAAAGCAAAGGAGTCCCTGTCAATGTCCACCAACCCGCCGCCCGATCCCGCTCAAGTCCTCGCCGACCGCATCACCGCTTTACAAAACCGCGTCAACAGCCTGCAAGCGGAGGTTGTGCTGGCCTCCCTCAAGGATGACCTGGAAAACCTGGATACGCTCGTCAGCCAGGCCGATGTGCTCTTGAAGGAGGTGCGCACGGCGGGCTACGTCTTCGGCGCGGAGTTGGAGCTGAAAGTGAAGGCGCTCAAGGGCCAGTGGCCGAATCTGCGCACTACGGTGCAGAACCAGCTCAACCAGCAACTGCCGCAGTTGCAATCCGCCTTCCGCCCGCTGGAAACGCAGATGCGCGACCTGAACGGCAAGCGCGGCAACCTCTCCGCCGCCAACGCCTTTGCCAATCAAGTGGAGTCCGCCATCGGTAGCGTGGAAGCCAAAGTGAAAGCGGCCCAGGACTCCCTCAGCGGCAGTTTTGACAGCTTCCGCAGTGAGGCCAACACGCTCAAGTCTCGGCTGGATCAGCTGAAGCGCATGATGCAGTGGCAGGCGGAGGCCACGTTCAAGCTCCTGCCTGCCGAGGGCCTGGTCGCGGCGGTGGAGGCCAAATGGGATAAGGATGGCAAGGACGATCCCAAGGGCTTGCTCTACCTCACCGACCAGCGCCTGCTGTTCGAGCAGAAAGAAGAAGTCGCCACCAAGAAGTTCCTGTTCATCACCACGGACAAAGAGAAAGTTCACCAACTGCTTCTTGACGTGCCGGTGGATGATGTCGAGCAGGCTAAGGCCAGCAAAAAAGGCCTGTTGGGCCACGAAGATCACATTGACTTGGTGCTCTCGGCCAACGCGCCCGTGCGCGCTGCCCACTTCCACCTGGATGGGCAGGACAGCAACCTGTGGCAGGCGATGATTGGGCGCGCCAAGACCAGGGACTTCGACAAGGACCGGGCGGTGAAGGTGGATCAGGCAGCGGTGGATCGCGCCGCCAACGCCCCAACCAAGTGCCCCAATTGCGGCGGAGCCTTCACCAAGCCCGTCCTGCGCGGCCAGACCGAGATTAAGTGCGAGTATTGTGGGGCAGTGGCGCGGTTCTAGCCCCTGCAAGAATCCAGCCCGCCATTCTGAACAATATTTCACAAAAGTTGACAGAACGCGGTTCGGGTGTATAATTATTCTTTGCTTGGTAACACCCGCACCGACAAGCGCTTGGGAAAAATAGCCCTGGGCGCTTGTTTTGCTATTCCTCGCTGTTAGTACGCTTGTTCTATTCTTGGAGGCACATATGACGGATCGCAACGGAGGCATGATGGAAGCCAAGGGTTTTAGCGCCCTGCGGATCAGCCTGGCGTCGCCGGAGCAAATCAAGAGCTGGTCGTATGGCGAAGTGCTCAAACCGGAGACGATCAACTATCGACGCCTGCGCCCGGAGAAAGATGGCTTGTTCTGTGAAGCCATCTTCGGCCCAACCCGCGACTGGCAGTGCTATTGCGGCAAATATAAGAACGTTCGATATAAAGGCATCGTCTGCGATAAATGCGGTGTGGAAGTCACGCGCTCCTCGGTCCGCCGCGAGCGCATGGGGCACATCGATCTGGCCGCGCCGGTCGCGCACGTCTGGTACACCCGCCGCGTGCCGTCCTACCTCGGCCTGCTGTTGGATGTCTCCCGCCGCAACCTGGATCGCGTGCTGTACTTCGCGCAATACGTCATAACCCACGTGGACGAGGATGCGCGCCAGAAAGCCATCAAACGCTTTGAGGAAGAGATCGGGCGCGAAGAGAAGCGCCGCAACGACGAAATTAACCAGAAAATCGCCCAACTCAAGCAACAGCGCGATAAGCGCCTGGCGGACATCGAAGCCCGGCGCGACGCGGCGAAAGAGAAATACGAAACCGACGCCGCTGAGAAGATCGACCCAATCATGAAGGAAGCGCAGAAGCTGGAGCGCGCGCTGGCGGAGAAGATGGAGACCACCATCCGCAAGCCCATCACCTTCGCCTACACGGATGAGGCGATTGCGGCGGAGGGGGACACTATCGGCCGCAAGCACGAGGCGGCGCTCAAAAAAGTGGTCGAGGCTTACGTCAAAAGCATTGACAGCGACCTGAAGGAAAAACGCGACCGCACGCTGGAGCGCCTCAAGGAGGACGTTGAGAAGCTCAAGGCGGAGGCGGAAGATTCCATCGTCAAGCTCCGCACGGATGTGGAGGATGGCTACGACGACCTGCGGAGCAAAAGCTCGCAGGAGCGCGAGGAACTGCTCAGCCTCAAGCCGATGATGTTCCTCGGCGAGAGCAAGTACCGCGAGTTGAAGCAGAAACACGGCCAGGTCTTCAAGGCCGATATGGGCGCGGAAGCGTTCCTGGAGCTTCTCAAGACCATGGACCTGGAGAAGACGGCCAAGGAACTGTGGCACGAGATTCGCACCACCAAGAGCAAGCAGAAGCGCAAGAAGGCGCTCAAGCGTCTGAAGGTGGTGGAGGCTCTGCGCCGCTCCAGCAACCGGCCCGAGTGGATGATCCTGGCCACCCTGCCCGTCATCCCGCCCGACCTGCGCCCGATGGTGCAGTTGGACGGCGGCCGCTTTGCCACCTCCGACCTGAACGACCTGTACCGCCGCGTGATCAACCGCAACAACCGGCTCAAGCGCCTGCTCGAACTCGGCGCGCCGGATGTCATCGTCCGCAACGAGAAGCGCATGTTGCAGGAAGCGGTGGACAGCCTGATTGACAACAGCCAGCGCGGCAAGGCGCTCAGCCGCCGGGGCCGGCGCGAACTGAAAAGCCTGAGCGATATGCTCAAGGGCAAGAAGGGCCGCTTCCGCCGCAACCTGCTGGGCAAGCGCGTGGACTACTCCGGCCGCTCGGTCATCGTCGTCGGCCCGACGCTGAAACTGCACCAGTGCGGCCTGCCGAAGACGATGGCCCTGGAACTCTATCGGCCCTTCGTTATCGCCAAGCTGGTGGAATACAACTACGCCTCCAACGTCAAGGGCGCCAAGCGTTTCATCGAGCGCGAACGGCCGGAAGTGTGGGAAGTGCTCGAGGAAGTGATCAAGGATCGCCCGGTCCTGCTCAACCGCGCGCCGACTCTGCACCGCCTCGGCATCCAGGCCTTTGAGCCGATCCTGGTGGAAGGCAAAGCCATTCAAATCCACCCGCTGGTCTGCTCGGCTTTCAACGCCGACTTCGACGGCGACCAGATGGCCGTGCATGTGCCGCTGTCTGAAAAGGCCGTGGAAGAATCGCGCCGGTTGATGCTCTCCACCACAAATCTATTGAAGCCGGCCGATGGTGAGCCGATCGTCGGCCCGACCAAGGACATGGTGCTGGGCGTGTACTACCTCACGTTCTGGCATCCGACCAGGACGCCGGAGCCGAACCAGTGGCGCACGTTCGCCGACCTCGACGAGATCGAGATGGCGTATCACCTGGGGCAGGTGGCGGTCCATGACAAGATCAAGTTCATGGTGAACACCTGGTTCAACGAGAAGAACGAGCGCTATGCCCGTCCGCAGAAGCGCCTGGTTGAAACAACGGTGGGCCGCGCGGTCTTCAACCGCGTCCTGCCCGAGGATATGCGCTTCTACAACGACACGCTCGACAAGGGCGGCCTGCAAAAGCTGGTGGGCAAGTGCTATCAGGTGCTTGGCCCGGATCGCACCACCGATGTGGTGGACGAGATCAAGAACATCGGCTTCAAGTACGCCACGCGCTCCGGCACCACGATTGCGATCTCCGACCTGAGCGTGCCCAAAGAGAAGGCCGAAGTGGTGGGTCGCACGCTGGAGGAACAACAGGAACTGGAGAAGATGTTCCAGCGCGGCCTGCTGACCGAGCAGGAGATGAACGAGCGCGTGATTGAGATGTGGACGCGCGCCCGCGACGAAGTGGCCAAGGCGGTGTCCAGCCACCTCGACCCGACCGGCCCGCTCTCCATGATGGCGAAGTCCGGCTCCACCAAAGGCGGCTTTGGCCCCATCTCGCAGTTGGCCGGGATGCGCGGTTTGATGGCCGACCCGTCCGGGCGCATCATCCCGCTCCCCATCCGCTCCAACTTCCGCGAGGGCCTGACCACGCTGGAATACTTCATCTCCACGCACGGCGCGCGCAAAGGTCTGGCCGACACGGCCCTGCGCACGGCGGACGCCGGTTACCTGACCCGCCGCCTGGTGGACGTGGCGCAGGATCAGATTGTGAACTCGCCGGACTGCCGCACAGAAGCGGGCATGTGGATCCGCCGCAAGGACGACGTGGCCGGCCAGAGCTACTACGAGCGCATCATCGGCCGCGTGGCGGCGGGCAACATCACCGACCCGAAGACGGGTGAAGTGATCGTGGCGCGCGGCGACATGATTGAAGAAGCGGAAGCCCTGCGCATCCAGGCCTCCGGCATCGAGCAGATTTTCGCGCGCTCGGCGCTGACCTGCGGAATGGAGCATGGCATCTGCCAGAAATGCTATGGCCGTGACCTGGGCCGCGGGCGGCTGGCGGAGATCGGGGTGGCCGTCGGCATCGTGGCGGCGCAGTCCATCGGCGAGCCGGGCACTCAGCTCACGCTTCGCACCTTCCACACCGGCGGCGTGGCCGCGGGCGGCGACATCACCACCGGCCTCCCGCGCGTGGAAGAGTTGTTTGAGTCCCGCAAGAAGCCCAAGGGCGAGGCCATTATCACCGAGATTGACGGCGTGGCGGAAGTCATCCGCTCCGAGAAAGCTGGCGCCCCGCGCTTCGTCAAAGTGGTCGATAGCGCCATGATGCAGGACGAGTACGACGTGCCCGGCAACTGGTCCATCAAGGTGGACAACGGCCAGGACGTGAACACGGGCGACGTGCTGGCGACGCGCGGCGAGAGCGAAATCCGCGCCACGCACGGCGGCAAGGTCAGGCTCAAGGAGCGCGCGCTGGTCATCAGCTACGAGCGCCGCGAGGAGCAGGAGTACGAAGTGCCCTCCTCGGTGCGCTTGCTGGTGGTGGACGGCCAGAAGGTGAAGGCCGGCGACTCGCTCACCGAAGGCGCGCTCAACCCGCACCGCATCCTGCGCATCCTGGGCCGCGAGGCGTGCGAGCTTTACCTGCTGACCGAAATCCAGAAGGTGTATCGCTCGCAGGGCCAGAACATCAACGACAAGCACTTCGAGGTCATCATCCGCAAGATGCTCTCCCGGGTGCAGATCACGCGCCCCGGCGATACAGACCTCCTGCCGGGTGAGGTGATTGACCGGACGACTCTGCAAAAGCGGAACGAGGCGCTGGTGGCCGATGGCAAGCAACCCGCCGCCGCCGCCCCTGTCCTGCTCGGCGTGACTAAGGCCTCGCTCTCGACCGACTCCTTCCTGAGCGCGGCCTCCTTCCAGCACACCATCAAGGTGCTGGCGGGCGCGGCCATCGAAGGCAAGGTGGATAACCTGTACGGCCTGAAGGAGAACGTCATCATCGGCAAGCTGATCCCGGCCGGCACCGGCTTCTGGAACTACAACACGGAAGCGGACGTGTACGGCCTGCAAGCCCCGACGGATGGCGATGACGGCGAGGTCCAACTGGCCGAAGAAGCAGCCCAAGACTGAATACGGCTAAATGAAAACCGCCCGTGGCTCAATCGCCCGGGCGGTTTTGATTCGCGAGCTGACGGTCATCCGCGGGTTGATTGCCGATTTGCTCCTGGAGTTCGGCAAGGGCCGCTTCCATTTGCGCGCGCTCGATTGGGATGGCGACGGCCCGCGAAGCGAGCGTCAACGCCAGCACCAGCGCTACGGGCAGAAGCCACGACCAGACACCCTGATCGCGCAGATACGTGAACGTGTCCTTCGGCTTGATCACGACGCCGAGGAGAAGGGCGAGCGGATTGCGTTTTGGAATCGGTGGAGTTGGGAGGATCGATTCAGTGGCGGACATACAGGTTCCTTTGAGAGGGATGTGCGTCCAGCCTAGCAAACGGGCGGTGAAGAAATGATGCGGAAGTTATCAGGTTTTGATGAAGGAGGGTCTTTGCACGGGCATGGCGGGCAGGGTGGTGATAGCGGTGTTATATTGGCGGCCCGCCGGTCTCGGCAAAATTTGTCGTTGTCTTTCTCTCAAAAACAACTACAATGCCAATGTTTCCCTCACCTCTCCATGTGTCTCTGACAAAAGGATAGTTATGGCCCAGCCTCGGCCCTCCGCGTTGGCCGTTTTCCGCAACCGCTCTTTCACCCTGCTGTGGACGGCGCAGTTGATCTCGGCCATGGGGAGCGCCCTGACCTCCCTGGCCGCCGGTATCCTCGTCTTTCGCCTGACCGGATCGGCGTTGAGCGTGGGCCTGATGCTGATGGCGACGGCCCTGCCAACGTTGTTCGTCGGCCTGATCGCCGGGGTGTTCGTGGACCGCTACGACCGCCAGCGGATCATGATCGCCGCCGATCTGATCCGCGCCGCGCTGGTCGTCTTGATCCCCTTCCTGATTCAGTTCGACATCGCCTGGCTGTATATCGTCGTCGCCCTGTCCAGCGCGGTGGGGCAATTCTTTGACCCGGCCCACGCCAGCCTCCTGCCGGAGCTCGCCTCCGACGAAGAGCTGGCCG
>Ga0247727_10019977_pt1 | contig 10306 bp, 9 predicted proteins | sample WisWelCaveWW1625_FD_202498 | JGI IMG/M metagenome (GOLD analysis project Ga0247727, IMG submission 202498) | Biofilm microbial communities from Wishing Well Cave, Virginia, United States - WW16-25 | ecosystem: Environmental > Aquatic > Deep subsurface > Groundwater > Cave microbial mat | place... | reverse complement strand
GGAAGTTCGCTCAGTATTGCCCCTTTAATTGCGCCCACATAATGGTCTTTCAATCCTAAATCGGTAGTGAGCGTAATAATGGGCATTGTTAGTATTTTGTGATTATATCTTGAACGAAAACATTTATTTTCGGTGCTCCAAAAGTAAATAAAAAATCGGCTAATTTTTTTTAATGGGCGAAAGAGTAATACGTATCGAGTCAGTAAATCCCGTTGAAATTTACGGTGTGAACGATGGCAACCTTGAGTTGCTGAAAAAACATTTTCCAAAACTTAAAATTGTGGCGCGTGGCGATACCCTTAAAATTACAGGCGATGATGACGAACTTGCCCACTTTGAAATGAAACTGAATTTCATTCTCGATTACTATGAAAAATTTCACAAACTCACAGAAGGAGATATACAACACATTCTTTCGGGAGGCGAAAAAATAAAGGATGAAATAAATAAAGAGCATGACGATGCAATAATTTTTGGCAATAACGGTATTGTAATTAAAGCACGTACAGCAAACCAAAGGAGAATTGTCGACAGTGTTCAGAAAAACGATATGGTTTTTTGTATCGGCCCGGCCGGAACAGGAAAAACTTACACAGCAGTTGCACTTGCAGTAAAAGCATTAAAAAATAAAGAAGTAAAACGAATTGTTTTAACTCGCCCTGCTGTAGAGGCGGGAGAAAACTTAGGATTTCTGCCTGGTGATTTAAAAGAAAAACTTGATCCATATCTTCAGCCGCTTTACGATGCACTGCATGATATGATTCCACCGGAAAAGTTGCAGAGTTATATTGAAGGCAGAGTAATAGAAATTGCCCCGCTAGCTTTTATGCGTGGCAGAACGCTTGATAATGCTTTTGTAATTCTTGACGAGGCGCAAAACGCAACCGAAAGTCAGATAAAAATGTTTTTAACCAGAATGGGTTCATCGGCAAAATTTATTATTACAGGCGATATTACCCAAATTGATTTACCACGCAACCAGCCATCGGGGCTTATAGCTGCTGCAAAAATTCTTGCCGGAATAACTGGAATAGATTTTATTTATCTGGATGAAACGGATGTAATCCGACACAAAATTGTAAAACAAATAATTAAAGCATACGATAACAAAGATAAAACCTAAAATAATGACTATAACAATGAACGCAATAACAGCAACCAATTTCAGTTTTCCGAAACAGATAAGCTATTACAAAGGAAAAGTACGCGATGTGTACAACATTGACGGAAAATATTTAGTAATGATAGTGAGCGACCGCATTTCGGCATTTGATGTGGTGCTCCCCGAAGGCATACCCTATAAAGGACAAGTTTTAAATCAGATTGCTGCAAAATTTTTGGAAGCCACAAAAGATATTGTTCCCAATTGGGTAATTGCTGTACCCGATCCGATGGTAACAGTTGGACATTTGTGCGAACCATTTAAAGTAGAAATGGTGATTCGAGGATATATGAGCGGACACGCGTGGCGAACTTACAAAAGCGGCAAGAGAGAGCTGTGCGGTGTAACGCTTCCCGATGGAATGAAAGAGAACGATAAATTTCCTGAGCCTATTATTACTCCAACTACAAAAGCAAGTGTTGGCCACGATGAAGATATTTCCAGAGAAGAAATTCTGAAACAAGGAATTGTTTCAAAAGAAGATTATGAGCAATTGGAAAAATACACCCGAACAATTTTTAAACGCGGAACTGAAATGGCCGATAATATGGGATTGATTTTAGTTGATACTAAATACGAGTTCGGAAAAAAAGACGGGAAGATTTATTTGATAGATGAAATTCATACACCCGATTCTTCAAGATATTTTTATAAAGAAGGTTATGAAGAACGACAAAACAAAAACGAACCTCAAAAACAATTATCGAAAGAATTTGTACGCGAATGGTTAATGGCAAACGGTTTTCAGGGCAAGGAAGGACAGAAAATTCCAACAATGACTTCGGATATTGTAAGCAGCATTTCCGAAAGATATATTGAGTTATTCGAAAACATTACTGGCGAAAAATTTGAGCGTGCTAAATCTTCTGATGTAATGAGAAGGGTGGAGGAGAACATTAATTTGTTTCTCTTATCACATTAATAGAAAATAAAAAGTCCGAACGATTTCGTTCGGACTTTTATTATCAAAAATTCTCAGCCTAGCATTAAGGCGCTTCAGTATCTGTACCAATCTGGTCGGTTACGCCCGATGCTGTTTTTCCGTTTCCGCTGTCAAACTTAATTTTTTGACCGGCAACAAGGTTTCCTACAGCTGTAACATCATCCGGAGTTTGAAAAATGAAAATGGCGTTGGTCCCGTCTTCAACAATACGACCTGCGCCTTGATCTTTACCGGTGTTTCCGGGAGGGTAAGTGTCTTTTATTATTCCAGTTTTTGCCATAATTTTTTGTTTTAGTTCATCCCCTCAAATTGTTTTCTCGCATTTTGCTCCGTAGTTCAAGGGGATTATCCTGCGAAGCTAATGCAATGATAAATATTTTTTTCGAAACGCAAAATTATTAATGAGTATATTTTGGTTCGCAGCTAAACAATTAATATCAGCCACTATGAATGGTGTTTATTTTGACTCCACTTATTTTTTAACGAATACTTCTTCTGTTTATACCTTAATCAGGCGGATGGAATTGTATTCAGGTGAATTGCTGCCGTAATTTCCGCGAACATATTTTTTTGTTTCGCTCAGTATTTTGCGTATGCCATCGCTTTTGCGGTTGGTTAATGTTTCGCGTTTTTTCAAAAATGGTTTCAGTTTCGATTCGGTTTCAGCAATTTTTTTTGTCAGATTCAGTATTTCGGTAATCAAATCAGAGTAATGTGCTTCGGTAATGTTTGTATCGGCAGGTGTGTAATCGCTCACACCTGCGGTTTTCATTAGTTTAATAATGCCAAGTATTTTCCCTGCGTTTGCAGTAATGCTATCGTAACTCTGTTCCGATGTGCTGTGTGTTTTATCATCCGGTCCGGTAGATTTTCTGCGTGTTATACTCGGTTCCATTTTTATTACAAGCCTGCGAATTTGTATCGCTTCGCTTTCATATTTATCGCCCATGCCATCAACATAATTTGCAATTTGGCGCGAGCGTCTGATTAAACCATCAAACAAATCATTTTCTATTTGTCCGCGCACTTTCAGTTTTCGCTCCAGCTGATTATCGGTTAAAATACTTTCGAACGAAATAATTTCGGTGTTAGCCGCTTCAATATCGCCAATGCGAGTGTTCATCACAGCTACTTTTATTAATTGCTGAAGTGGATTATAGCCCGCCATTAGTGCACAGGCGTTTTTTAAATCTTTAAGCACCTGTAGTTTTGTTGCAAAGTTTGATTCGGACATGATTTTTAGGTTTTAGAAGTTTGTAATTATACCGCATAACCCTGTTTGGAAAGAAATATTGTGTGTGTTTGAAAATATATTTTGTATGTAAGCGTTTTCACGAACTTGATATTGGAAAAAGTTGCTGTGAAATGCGAAAAAGTTGCCGTGGAATGCGAAAAAGCTTCTGTGGAATGCGAAAAAGTTGCCGTGGAATGCGAAAAAGCTTCTGTGGAATGCGAAAAAGTTGCTGTGGAATGCGAATAAGCTTCTGTGAATACGCAAAATGCTTGTGCGGAATTCAACCCCAAAAAGATGCTATTTGCGTTTAATTTTCGCAACCCAGCCCAAGCAAAGTATTCCCTTTTTTTTCTTTATGTTTGCTGTGTACCCCAAAGTAATTATGATTAGAAAAAAAGCATATCTGGTAATTTCACTGTTTTTTTTGGCTCAGGCATCGTTTGCTTTCAGCAGTCAAATTACAAAAATCGACAGCATTTTAAGTCTTGAAATAACTTACCTCGAACAGGTAGGAATGCTCAAAGATATTTCTTCAAAAACCCTTGAAGAGGCATTAAAAGTGGAAGAAAACGAAAGCAACAAAATCAAAATAATTAACGCCCTTTGCTGGAAAAATTTCAGTTCCAATCCTAAAAAAGCACTTGAATATGCAAAAATGAAGATGGAACTGGCCGAAAAAATTAAAGACAAAGATGCGCTTGGCGTTGGGTATGATGATTTTGGATATCTGTATAAAAATACTGGCGATTACGAAAAATCGATTGACTATTTTCTGAAATCGCTGAAAATACGAGAGGAAAAAAAAGATTCGACAGGCATATCGGTATGTCTCAATGGCATTGGTGGGCTTTATACCAAAATGGAGCGTTATTCCGAAGCGATGAAATACTTACTTCGCACGTATCAAATCTATTTGAAACTTGGCGAATCGGAATATTTACCAAGCCATGTAGGAAATATCGGAAGTTGCTATTTAAGCATGGGCAATTATGATAAGGCACTTGAATATTTTCTACTTGCCGAACATTATGCCGATTCGTTAAAACAGGAACAAACGGCCACCAACCTGAGCAATACCGGCTCGGCATTTATGAAAAAACAACAATACGAAAAAGCAAACGAATACTTTTTGAAAGCCCTTGCTGCAACACAAGCAAGAAAAGACATGCCCGAAGAAGCATCCGTGCTTATAGAATTATCGCAGCTAAACATTGCACAAAAAAATTATAGCGAAGCAATAAAAAATGGCGAAAAAGCATTAAAACTGGCAGAGGAAAATGATTTGAAAGATATAATACTTAATGCGGCAAATACACTAGCCGAAATTTATTCCAAAACAGGAAATTTTCAGAAAGCATTTGAATACCAGAAGAAATATTCGGAAATAAAAGATACAGTTCTTACCGAAGCAAGCACGCGTGCAATAACCGAAATGAATACAAAATATGAAACCGAGAAAAAAGAAAATGAAATCAAAATTCAAAATCTCCAGATAAATGAACAAGACCTTGATTTGAAGAAAAAGCAAATAACCATTTATGCCTCACTACTCGGAATTCTTTTGTTATGCGTTGTTACCTTTTTTATTTTCAGAGGATACAAACAAAAACAAAGAGCCAATAAACTGCTCGGACAAAAAAACACATTGATTGAACAGCAGAAAAAACAAGTAGAAGAAAAAAATAAAGACATTACCGACAGCATACGCTACGCTAAGCGCCTACAATCAGCAATTCTGAAACCCGAACAAGACATATCAAATTATTTCAAAGATGGTTTTGTTTTGTTTAAGCCGAAAGATATTGTGAGTGGAGACTTTTACTGGTTCGAAAAATTCGGAAATGTTTCTCTGATTTCAGCAGCCGATTGCACCGGTCATGGTGTACCGGGTGCGTTTATGAGTATAATAGGGTGCAATTTACTTTCGCAAGCAGTAAACGAACACGCCATTACAAAACCTGGAGCAATTTTAAATTCGGTAAACAAAGGATTACTGAAAGCACTACAACAAAAACATGAAGATGCTGCTGTAAAAGATGGAATGGATATTGCATTATGTTCATTCGATTCGGAAAAAATGATGGTAGAATTTGCCGGAGCATACAACCCAATGTGGATTTTGCGCGATGGAAAATTAATAGAAATAAAAGGAGATAAATTTCCGGTGGGAGCTTTTGTAGGAGAACAGCAAAGAATATTTACAAACCGTGAATTTCCAGTTGAAAAAAATGATATTATTTATTTTTTCTCCGATGGTTATGCCGACCAGTTTGGCGGGCCTTCGGGAAAAAAATTCAAATATGCACGCATGCGCGAAATGTTTTTAAGCAATTTTAAAAAACCAATGAAAGAGCAGCGCGAAATTTTTTCCAAAATAATTGAGGATTGGAAAGGAAAATTAGAGCAGATTGATGATATTTTACTAATGGGAATTAAAATATAAAAGATGAAAAAGCAAATTTTATTAATAGCCACCTTTGTGATGCTAAGCGGAGTCAAAGCGTTTTCGCAGCAAATGGATTCAGCATTAGTCGACAGTGTGAAAAAACATTTACCAAACGGATGGAGCACCTCTGCACAGGGAAATAAAATAGCAATTACAAAAAAAGATTCAATATGGTTTTACAATGGCATAAATGCCCCTGTTGAAATGATACCTTCTGACAAACCACCTTTCGCGGCAATGAAAGGAGTTTACAAAATTGAAATTCGCTACGAAAAAAGATGGTCGGATAAGTCAATCAAAAATGCGTTGAAATCGAACGCAGAAAAAATGAATGCTGTTTACAAAAAATACAATATGGATTCCATACCCAATAAAATGGGCGATTATGCACCACGAAACGCAGATGAAGAAAAAAGAGTGGAAGGATATAATAAGGAATGCATTGAGTTGCAGAAAACACTTATTGAAATCCCCAATGCATCATCACCAAAATATTCCTATTACATAAAAAGTTCATTTTCTTTTCCCGGTCAGGAAGTTTGGCCTCACTCAGCAAGTAGCGAAGTTGCAGAAGTTGAAACTCTTTTTAACCAACTACTTCGCTCATTCAAATAAATGTTTTTCAAAACAATTGTAAACTGGTACAAAATTTTTTCTTCAGAAGAAGAAGCGAAAAACAGAATTCTACTCAATAAAGCCATTTCAATGAATGTTGGCGGAAAAAAAATCTGCATCGCAAATACTAAAGAGGGGTTATTTGCCATTCAGGAGAAATGTCCACACAATGGATTTCCGTTGAGCAACGGAACGTGTACCGATGATATTGCGATTGTTTGCCCTGTTCATCGTTATCGTTTCGATTTAAAAACAGGAAGGGCAAAAAGTGGTTTGGGCGATGCGGGCTATGTTTACCCTATTGAAATAAGACAAAACGGAGTTTATCTGGGGATCGAAACAACAAAATTTAGTTTATTCTGAAATTCTAATCTCCGAAATAATCTCTTAGCGAAAAAGTTTCTTTCAATCTAATTCCTTTTTCAGTTCGCTGAAGTGTACAGCATTCGTTTGCTGAATCATGTTCGAAATATAAAACAAATTCTTTATCAGCTGCTTCATTCAGAAATTTTTCTTTCTCCCCGAGCGTAATTAATGGTCGTGTATCGTAACCCATCACATACGGAATAGGAATGTGCCCAGTGCTCGGCATTAAATCTGCCATGTAAACAAGAATTTTCCCTTTATATTTTATATGTGGAATCATCATTGCATTGGTATGTCCTCGAACAAGCATGATGGAAATATTTTCTCCAAGTTGTTTTGTTTCAAGAAACTCTCCCCATTTTTTCGAATCATCTTTTTTATTTTCTACAAACGTTAACTGACCGCTTTCGTGAACGGGTAAAATATTTTCCTTGAGAAAACTGGCTTTCTCGCGTGCATTTGGTTTTGTTGCCCATTCCCAATGCTCGGCATGACTCCAGTAAGTTGCGTTTTTAAAAACTGTTTCAAGTTTTGTTTTATCATCGTTGTATTTTATACTTCCACCGCAATGGTCGAAATGAAGATGAGTGAGAAACATATCTGTTATATCGTCAAACGAAAATCCTTTTGCTTTCAATGATTTTTCAAGTGAATCACTTCCTGACAAATAATAATGGGAGAAAAATTTAGCGTCTTGCTTTTCCCCAATTCCATTATCAATTAAAATCAAACGTTCTCCGTCTTCAATCAGCAGACAGCGCATCGCCCATGTACACAAGTTGTTATCATCTGGTGCATTTGTTTTGCTCCAAAGTGTTTTGGGTACCACACCGAACATTGCGCCTCCGTCCAGTTTGAAAAATCCTGTATTGATTACATGTAGTTTCATAAACTTACATCTTGATAATTTTTTTGCTTATAGTTTCATCTCTACCTACAATTTTGAGAAAATAAACTCCATCACCGAGGGTTGAAATATTTAGCGAAAAAATGCGGGAATTAATTTGAAGTGAAATATTTTCAGTCTGAATTAATTTTCCTGTTACATCATAAACCTCTATCGAAAAATTATTTCCATTCATTTCAACAAAACCGATATTCACAAAATCTTTTGCAGGAGAAGGGAAAACAATTACTTTATTTTCTTGCTGTGCAAGATTTTCGTTGGATGTAAGAACACAACCTGTTCCACAAAATTTTGAAAGCATCCGCACATATGTTGCGTTGGTATAAATTCCGGCTTCTGTAACTGTCCACGAATTTAATGGCCAACCATTATTGAAATCCAAATACGATTTTTGTATAGGTTGATTTTTAGGAGGAGAAATTGATATAGAAGTACAAAGAGCATTATTTTGCGGACTACCGCAATTTGTCGGGCAACAGGCATCCCAATCGTAACTTGGGTTCGGACCACCTGGAATAAAACCAGGAGCTGGTCCGTAAGTCGAAATTCCAACTTCATCCCACAACGCACTTCCATCTTCAAACCATCCGTGATAAAAAGTGGTTACTGAATTTTCTGCACCATAACCATTCATATTGCTCAAATAAGTTTTGTAATTCGGATTTACTCCGTGAAAATAATGTACAAAACCTGAAGCTGCATTTAAATAATTAGTAGCGTTTACCGAATTAAGGTTGTAAACATTCATTGCTAAAAACATATTTCCCTGTTTGCTTTTGGTTTGATTACTGTTCCATGTATAATTATTATTTGAAAGATATGCGCGGTAAGCATCAGTACTATTCAAAAAATTCGGAAGATTATCGGCATTGTTTGTACTCATCGAATTTGAATAAACATTTTTTATGCTGTTTGCTATAGCTGTCGTAGCATTTGTTAACGAAGCATAATAGAGTAACACATCTTGCTGAGGTCCTTCAAACGGGTAAGCGTATGACCAAAGCATCATATCGACCTGATTGTAATTCGCATCAACATACGTTTTGTAAGTGGAATTGTTTGTAAGTGCAAAAAGAAAAACGGCAGAAGCAAATTGTCGCGTAAAACTTTCATAGGTACTTGTTTCTTGTTCACCAGCACCAATAAGTCCAGCATTATAAAATGTAATTCCTGGATTAGCAGTTGCCCAATTGTAAGCATTTACTGCTGCTGTTTGCAAAGTTGTTGCGTAAGCAGTTTGCCCTATGCTATTGTATTGAATTGATGCAAGAGCAAATATTGCTGAAGCACAAAAACTTGCTGAAGTTGTTCCGGGTCCATAAACACGTTGATTATTATCAGAAGATGGGGGGCTTCCAGCAGCAAAATTTGCAACGCCAACAATACTTAGTACAGACCCGTTTGAGTTTTGCATTTTCAAAAGCCAGTCTAATTCATACTTTGTTTCATCTAGCAAATCCGGAATTCCGTTACCTGATTCTGGAATGTCAAAATTATCTGTCCACACCGTAGGATTTTCCTGATACGATAAAAGCAAATCAATCATTGTGGAAAAAGTAAAATTTACATATTTGTTATAATCTCCCGCATCATGCCAACCACCCGAAAGGTTTTTTGATGTAGAAATATTAAGATTGTTATACAGGCGACAATCAATGTCCTGTAAATTTCCAGAATGACAAATCGGATCTGTCCATCCTGTTTGCGCATAAGGAACTGATTTTGCAATACCACATCGTTGGTAATAAAACATTCTTACAGATTGTTTTAAAGCCTGATTGTAAACGCAATTATCAATTTCAAATCTTCCTGAACCGACATTATTCGTAACATCAAAAACATAATACGAGCCTATAGATGTGAGAGGAGAGAAATCAAACCACCATGTTTTATCACCACTTTGTATTTGCGTGTTTCCGCTATTCCAAATCACAGGGTTTCCGGAGAATACAATTATGTCAGTATTCCAGTCACGTACTTCGTAATTATTTCCGGGAGTAAAAGAAAGAGTTGAATTATATCCTGTTTGAGGATCGGTGATAACACAAATCTTCTGATCGACCGGCCTGTAACCGAATTGGTCAACTTTTATAAAATCAGTAACTAATGGAGGAGTCGCATAACCAACCAAAGAAAAAAAAGTTAAAAGGACAAGCGCTATTTTTTTCATGTAAAAATTTGTTTTACCAAATATAATAAAGAATAATTCACAAAATTTTCTTCGTTTCTTCTTCGTACTTTCGTACTGCTAAAAAAAATAAAATGAAACGAATAGCAGTATTTACCTCAGGGGGCGATTCGCCCGGAATGAATGCTTGTATACGCGCTGTTGTACGCACAGCATTGTTTCACAAAATAGACGTACGGGGAATAATTAAGGGCTACGATGGAATGATTTCGGGAAATTTTATATCCATGGATGCAAAATTCGTTGCGAATATTATTCAACGAGGCGGAACAATTTTAAAAACTGCTCGCAGCGCAGATTTTTTTACCCTTGAAGGAAGGAAAAAGGCAAAAGACAATCTAAAAATAAATAACATAGATGGTGTTATTGCAATTGGTGGTGACGGAACTTTCAAGGGGGCACTTGAGTTTTCAAAAATCTGCAACATTCCTTTTGTTGGCTGTCC
>Ga0247727_10019976_pt1 | contig 10306 bp, 12 predicted proteins | sample WisWelCaveWW1625_FD_202498 | JGI IMG/M metagenome (GOLD analysis project Ga0247727, IMG submission 202498) | Biofilm microbial communities from Wishing Well Cave, Virginia, United States - WW16-25 | ecosystem: Environmental > Aquatic > Deep subsurface > Groundwater > Cave microbial mat | place... | reverse complement strand
CGAGACAACATTTCTTGTTCATCACTTTTCAAATTGACAATGTATTTTTTACTCATATCTGCCTCCTCTTTCGGAGACAGATAATACCAAGTCACCCATCAAAGCATGCTTTACAAACTACTAGGTACACCGGCTCCTGCGCCAGGTTTGACCAGTGCCACGCCTCCCGGCTGAGCAGGAGGAATACCGAGGCAAACATCATCCCCAGCCCGTAGAGGGCGACCATCGTCAGGGTGAACACGGCGAATAATTGGAGATAACTCGAAACCACAAAATGGACCCCGAAGAGCCAGCTGCCCAAAATGGTGATCACCAACGCCCGCAGGGTGGTCGCCAGCAACCCGCCCAGCGCCATCCCCAGCAGGATCGCCATCAGCGAATTGGGGGCCATGATATAGAGCCCGAGGTTGCCCGTTTCCTTTTCCCAATAGAGCTGGCTGGACATGCCCCAAAGCACGTTGAGCCAGAAGGCGGTCATGGCTCCGCCCATCACGACAAAGCCGACATAATCAGCCGGGGCCTCGATGGCGCGGTACACGAAGACATAGGCCGAGACTCCCATCATGGGCAGGACGATGTCAAAGAACATCCAGGATTTTTCGCGCTGTTGGCCGATGACCCGCGGGTAGGCGCGGGCGAGTACAGTTTGTACGAACAGCTTCCAGCCAGTGTTTTTGGGGATGCGTTCAGCGGTATTAACTGCCACCTTCCACCTCCGCCATGCTGCGCCCCACCAGCTCCACGAATACATCCTCCAGCGTCGGCTCGCGCTTCTGCAAGTTCAGGATGCGGATGTTGTTTTGGGACAGGGTATGGATGACGGTGCCGAGTACATTCTCCTCGGCCAGGATAAATTCGAGGGTGGAGGAGCCGTCTTTGGGGCGGTGGACCACATTCCGAACCCCGGCGATCCCCTCGAAGGAGTCCGTCCCCAGCCCGTTGAGGGGGGTCACTTCCAGTTGAAAGAGGGCATCCCGCTGGAGGTGTCTCTTTAAGTTGGAAGGTTTATCACAGGCCAGCACTTTCCCGCCGTTGATGATGGCAACGCGGTCGCAAAGTTCATCGGCTTCGACCATGTAATGCGTGGTGAGCAGGATGGTGCGGTCGGGGTTTTCGTCCACCCACTTGCGAACAAAGGTGCGGACATCGCGGGACGCGCCCACATCGAGGCCGAGGGTCGGCTCGTCGAGGAAGAGGACATCCGGGTCGGTGAGGAAGCCGCGCACAATGTTCATCTTCTGGCGCAGGCCGGTGGAGAGGTCAGAAGATTTGGTGTTGAGACGGTCGCCCAGCCCGACGATGTCGAGCAGGGTTTTGATGCGCTCGTTGGCGATTTTCGATGGGACGCCGTAGAACTGCGCAAACATCCACAGGTTTTCGCGCACCGTCAGCAGGCCATACCCGGAGGACTCGCCGCCGGAGACCATGTTGATGCGCGGGCGGACGAGTTCCGGCTGGGCGGCCACGTCAAACCCGGAGACGAACGCCTTTCCACTGGTGGGCGACAGCAGGGTGGTGAGGATTTTGATGAGGGTGGTTTTGCCCGCGCCGTTGGGGCCGAGCAAGCCAAAGAGTTCGCCACGCGGGACTTCGAGGTTGATGTCAGTGAGCGCTCTGAGTTCCTTGGGTTCTTCTTTTTTGCCGCCGCGTATTTTGTAGATGCGGCCCAGGGCCTGCGTCTGAATGGCGTGTGTCATGGTTGCCTCTTGTGTGGTAAATTGCCAAATTCAAAATGGTATGGCCGGGCAGAGTATATCAATAGTGCCCCGCGCTTGGGCGGGCAGGTTTTCGCTTGTAAAGACTGCCCTGCACTTCTTCACAAGTTCTTCATTTTATATTTCGGGAAACCGGAATTCTGCAAAAAATGTTGAAAAACGGCGGATATCGTAGGAATAGCGTAGGTTTGGCGTCAGCCAGTCCGGGCGTTCTTTTGTTAATATTAGTCCTGAAGGGCAATTTCTCTTCTTCTCCTCCTTATTTAGAGAGCCGGGGTTGGCGTCCCGGCTCTTGACATTTAAGGGGGAGGTTCCATTAGAGGCTTATGGCAACGAGGCGGCAATTTGCTTGATCTCCCCGACATGATAGGCGCAGTGGGTCAACAATATCATCGAAGCCGAAAGCGGCGTTTCGTCCCATTCCTGTACTCCATCCACCTGGCCGGCAACCGACTCGTAAAGGGCGCGGAGTTCGGAACGGAGCGCGTCCCACGCGGGTGTGTCCACCGTCTGCGTACTCCAACTCCCCGCCCAATCCGGCTCAATCGGCTGGCCCTGCCCATACGAGTAAAACCAGCGCAGGATGAAATGGACATGCCCGCAATGGGAAGCAATCGTCTCGCCGCCGGGCTTGAGGGAGGTGGAAGCCGTCCGGGCGTCGATCCGGTCAATCGTGCCCAGCAGGCCGGATTTTCCATCGTCAAGAGCGTAGCCATGTGGAGAGTCGGAAACCCCGAAGGTTTCCGCAAAGAGAATGCCGAACCATTTTTTGAAGTCTTCTGTTTTGATCATTGGATCAAACCTCATGCCGCCGGAAGCAATCCACCGAGTGGTCATTGACCATCCCGACGGCCTGCATAAACGCATAAACAATGGTCGGCCCGACAAACGAGAAGCCGTACTTTTTCAGGGCCTTGCTCATGGCCTCCGACTCCGGGCTGGTGGCCGGGTAATCCTGCAAGTGGCGGAGTTCGTTTTGCTGCGTCTGCCCGCCGACAAACCCCCACAGGTAATCGCTAAAGCTCCCAGTTTCCTCGACGATTTTCAGATAGCCGCGCGCATTGTTGATCACGGAGTTGACCTTTTGCCGGTTGCGGATGATACCGGCATTTGCCAATAAGGCCGCGATTTTCGCATCGTCATAGCGGACGATTTTTTCGGGGTCAAAGCCATCAAACGCAGCGTAGTAATTCTCCCGCCGCTGGAGGATCGTCCACCAGGTCAGCCCGGCCTGGGCACCATCCAGGCACAGTTTGGCAAAGAGCGCCCGGGCATCGCGCACCGGCACGCCCCATTCTTCATCGTGATAGCGGACGTACAGCTCCTTGTCGAGCGGCACCCAGGGACAGCGTTTCTTGATATCCATGGCGTGTGCGGGTCACGCCGCTTCGTAGGCGGCCTTTAGCCAGCCGATCAACTCTGCATTGATGCCGGACGGGTCTTCCAGCCGCACGCGGTGGGTGCACATGGCATTGAAACTGCCCGCCGCCTCCAGCTTCCCTTGCGGCTCAACCGCTTTCAGGTTCAGCCCGATGTCCAGCCGCGATTTCGTCGTAGGCTGGATTAGCGCAAACTGCTTATCCCGCCGCAGGCTGACGTAGGTGCGCTTGGGCGAGATGACCACGTCGCTCCCAAACGCGGTGATCGTGGCGATCAGCGACTCATACATCGGCCACAGCCCGGCCTTCTCACCGGCGTATTGGGCCGCCACCATATCGGTTTCGCCGCCCGCCGCCTGCCCGGCGCGGTCTTTCGCATACAGGGCGATCAGATTGGCGTAGCCATAGGTCAGCCCGTGCTCCGCCTTCAGGAAATTGATCCGTTCCTTCACTTTGTCCGTGCCCGAAGCGTTGACAATGGCAATCCACGCATCGAGCGATTTGCCCGTATTCGCTTCCAGGTTGCGGATCATGGTTTGTGTGGCTTCTTCAACTTTGTCTGTCATGCTGTGAACTCCTTTGATTGGGAATAGCGCAGGGTTAACGGGGTTCTTGGGGGGCGCTGACCCCTCAAAGGGTACGCGGCCCCTGGTGGGTTCAGTCCCACAACCCTTTTTGGGGAGGCGGTTTCTCCGTTCCCCATTCAAAGCGGGATAGATCAATCCGCCCCTTTTCATCAAAAATGACCCCTTCCGCCTCAAGCAGGGCCATCTGGCGCAAATGGCCGCTCCCGCTGCGGATGCTGATTTTGCCCTGCGCGTTGACCACGCGCTGCCAGGGAACATCGTCCGGGCAGGCAGCCATCGCGCCGCCAACCCAGCGCGCGCCGTGCGCGTGGTAGGTCTCCGCGGCTACACCGGGGGGCGTGCCCAGCAGTTCGGCCACGCGCCCGTAGGTGGTGACGGTGCCGCGGGGCACGGTGCGGACAAGTTCCCAGACACGCTGATTAAACGCGGCGGGGTCGGGCGGGGAGGAAAAATCTGCCAACGGGTTTACTCCGGGCGGTAGGGGGCTTCGGTATCTATGTCGCCGACAAAATCGGGGAGGCCGGTATGCCCCAGGTTTTGGCGGATGGCCATGTTCTCGCCGGTATGGTACCAGTAATGGCCGAGCATCCGCAGGAGGAGGGAGCCCCAGTTGGTGCCAATGGCACGGCCCTGGTGGACGACGGGGGAAGCGAGGGTTTCCGTGGTAACGGCGTCCAGCCAGGGGTCGGCGGCCTGGGTAATGGTGCGCCAGGCTTCCCAGGTTTCCTCGAGGGCTGGGGTGCTGGCGGGCGCGCCATAGGCGAATTGCGCGTTGATGTGCGGGAATGGGACGTGATCCTGGGCGCGGTACAGCCAGTAACGCTGTTCCTGCCAGGCGAGGTGCCCGATATTCCAACTGATGCAGTTCATGGGAAGGAAGCGTTGGCGGGCTTCCTCATCAGTGATGCCGGCGAGGGCGCGCTGGAATTCGCTCCGGGCAAAGCGCAGTTGATCGACGAGGGGGTGGGGCATGGGTTTCTCCTGTGGGACGTTGGCCGTGTCAGGGCGAGGGGTTAGGCGGGCTGGGCCTCGAGCAGGGCGGGTTCGCTCCCGCTGAGGGCATACTGCCGCCGCAGCTCCATCTGCCCGATGTGATAGGTCTCGTGCCAGGCGAGGCTGGAGAGGTGCTGCCAGAGCGGGCGCTCGCCGAAACGGGTGGAAACCACAATGAGCAGTTCGTCATCCGTGACCTGGGCCAGCGCCATTTCGAGATCGGCCTGCGCTTCTTCAAAATCGGCGAGCAGTCTTTCCAGGGGGAGGGCGGTCTCGTGGTCAACAGGCCCGGAACCGGTTTTGTAGAGGTGGCCTTCGCCGGCGTGCCACAGGCTGGGGACGCCGAGGAAGTGCAGGGCTTCGTTGCGGTTATGGACGAGGTGGCCGAGCACCCAATTAATGGGGTTGGGATGATCTTCGAGGGTGAGGAGGCTCAGTGAATGCGTCAGCCCTTCGAGGTGGCGCAGGGCGAGCCAATGGTTGGACTGGAAAGTTTGGGCAAGTTGGTCTGCCGGGATCATGGGAATCATCCTTGTGCGGGCGGGATCAGGCGGTTTGGAGGAAGGTTTCCAACCGGTCGAGGGCCTCTGACCAGAAGGCTTTGCGGGCGCGGACGTCGCTGGCGCTGGCGAGTTTGACGTGCTGGAGGGCGATCTGGCTTTTGTTGGTGCCCTTGTTGTAGAACTCGACGTTGAGGCCGGTTTCCTTGTCCGACCAGGTGATGCGCATGGATTTGTCGGCGGTGGCTTTGCGGATGTGGATGGGCTGGCCGGGGAGCCATTGCTCCCGTTGTGCGTCGTCCGCCCAGGCTTTGTAGAGTTTGCCGATGGGGGCGGCAAAGGTGCGGCTTTTGCTGATTTCGAAGTTGTCGCCTTTCTGGTGGGCGACGCGCAGCCCGCGGGCCTGCTCGTACCCGACGGTGACCATCTGGCACCACCAGCCGGGGAGTTCCTGCTGTTCATGGAGATATTTGGCAATGTCGGGGTGGGCGAGTTCGGCGGCGTTGGCGGCGTCGAGGACGGCGAACCAGCCGTCCCAGCCTTTGCCGGTGGCGTTCAGTACAGCATCCGAGCTTATGCCTGCAACAATTTGTGAAATTCCTGTAGTGGACATGTGTGCCTCCTGTGAGGGTGGTATGGGGTGCGGGAATTATAATAGAACATAATTTCTAAGACAAGGGAAACGCTGGAAAAGGAATGAAAAGGCTGAGGCCGCTGAGGAAACCATATTGTTCAGCGGTTTCATTGGGCCTCTTGGGAAACTATTTTTTAGACATGGATTTCACGGATATTCACTGATTTGGTCAAACAATCCGTGTGAATTCGTGTAATCCGTGGCGAGGCATTTGCCTGAGCTTTTGGGTGACAGACTTATGCAAAAGGTCTATGGCCTCAGCGTAATCCGCGTTTCCTGAAGTATACAAACTTCTCCCCCGGCCAACATTGAACTACCGCGAAAATTACATGGCAAACAAAAATAGCCGGTCATATGACCGGCTATTTCCTTATGGAAAGAGTTTCAAACTCGTTCCGTTTTTGTGATTACCCGTTATCGGTGGGGGCGTCCGAGGGGCCGGGGCCAAAACCATCGTGGCCGTGATGCCCACCGGGTCCATCGTGTTTACCTGGGCCGTCGTGGCAAGGCAGGGGCAGACCGTACTCAAGGATCTGGTCGGCTTGTTCCTGGGTGATGACGCCATCAGCCAGCGCGGCTGCCACAATGTCGGGAGTGGCTTCATCCAGCGCCATGCGAACTTCCAACTTCGTCAGGCCAGCCGCGTCGATCAGGTCATCCAAGGTGCCTTCATCACGGGCGGTTTGGAGTTCTTCCACGCTCACGCCCAGGATTTCAGCAAAGGCGGCGTCCACGTAATCCTTCAGCGCGCCATACACATCGGGGCCAAATCCACCGGGACCGAGCAACCCGTTTTCGAGGATGAAATCAGCTTGTTCCTGCGTGATGGCCTCGTCCGCCACAGCTTGCTCCAGGATGCCAGGGAGGGCGGCTTCCATGGCGGTCTGGAATTCATCCAGCGTCATCCCGGCATCCTCCACCATCTGCTCCAGCTTGACGTCATCCTCACGGGCGGCGTTGAACTCGTCCAGCGTCATCCCGAGGATCTCGGCGGTGGCGGCTTCGAGATACGGGCGCAGGTCGCCGCCCATTTTGCCATCCACCTCACCGTTCCCCGGCCCCTTGTGGTGGAGGAACGGTTGATCGAACACGCTGGCAAATGGCATGCCGCTGGCTTCCACATACGAGAACGCCGTCAGCCCCAGCGCCACGACCGCCACAATGGCCACGGTCAGGATAATCAAAGTCTTTTTCATGGTATTGCTCCTTTTGTCGAACCGCTCCATGCGGTTCCATTGGTTTGATGGCTAAAGGATAACGGCCAGTGGTGAAGATGGTGTGAAGTTGGGGTGAAGAAGGTGTAGGGGAATCCCAGACTTCCGAGTTCTTGAAGAACTCGGAAGTCTTATAATCCCTCCCATGTCCGCCGCCCCCTCCGCCAACCGCCAGATCGCCCGCGCCGCCGGGGTTGTCATGGCCGGGTTCGTCCTCAGCAACCTCACCGGCCTCGTCCGGCAAATCCTCGTCTCCAGCGCCTTTGGCACCCGCCCCGAAATGGACGCCTTCAACGCCGCCGTGCGCGTCCCGGACACCCTCTTCGTCCTCGTGGCGGGCGGCGCGCTCACCTCCGCCTTTATCCCCACCTTTACCGGAATTTTGGAGAAGGATAAGCGCGAGGAGGCCTGGGAGCTCGCCTCGGCGGTGATGAACCTGGTCTTTCTCGTGCTCGCCGGGGTCAGCCTCCTCGCGGTTTTACTCGCCCCCTGGCTGGTACGCTTCGTTCTCGCCCCCCAGTTTTCTGCTCCCCAACAGGCGCTCACTGCGTCCCTGTTGCGCGTCCTGCTTATCTCGCCCGCCATCTTTGGGGTCAGCGGCTTGTTGATGGGCATCCTGAACACGCACCAGCATTTCTGGCTCCCGGCGCTTGCGCCCACCCTGCACTGGCTCGGCTGGATTGGAGGAGTCGTGTTCTTCGTGCCCTCCCTCGGGATTCACGGGCTGGCCTGGGGCGCGGTACTCGGGGCGGGTCTCCATTTGGCGGTACAGGTTCCGGGGGTAATCCGGCTTAAAGGGGCGCGGTACCTCCCCGTGACAGGCGTCCGCCTCCCCGCTGTGCGGGAGGTCGTCAAATTGATGGGGCCGCGCGTCTTTGGGACAGCCATCGTCCAGTTGAATTTCTGGGTCAACATCATCCTCGCCTCCGGGATGCCAGCGGGGAGCCTGACGGCGCTGGGGCTGGCGTTTGCGGTGATGACCATGCCGCAGGTTGTGATTGCGCAGGCGATTGCGATTGCTGCCCTGCCGACGTTTGCGGCACAGGCGGCGCGCGGGGAACTGGTGGAGATGCGGGCTTCGCTGGCGGCGGTGCTGCGCGGGGTGATCCTGCTCTCCGTCCCGGCGGCGGTGGGGCTGATCATCCTGCGTTATCCGATCATCTGGTTCCTGTTTGGGCGCGGGGCGTTTACGCAGGATTCGCTGATTTTGGTGACGTGGGCGCTGTTGTGGTATACGGCGGGGCTGGTGAGCCATTCCGTGGTCGAGGTGGTGAGCCGGGCGTTTTATGCCCTGCATGATACAAAGACGCCGGTAATCGTGGGCGCGGCGGCGATGGGGCTGAACGTGGCCCTGAGTTTGGCGCTGGCCGCGTGGTTTGGGCGGATGGGCTGGATGCCGCACGGCGGGCTGGCGCTGGCGCTCTCCATTTCGACGACGCTGGAGATGATCGCCCTGCTCGTCCTGATGCGGCGGCGGCTGGGCGGGCTGGAGGGGCGGCGCATCCTGCTGGGGCTGGGGCAGGCGGCGACGGGCGCGCTCGTAATGGGCGCGGGATTATGGTGGTGGCTGACCTTCAGCTACGCGGCGTGGCTGGGCGCGCTCGGCGTGGTGTTTGGGGGGCTGGTGTATGGGGGGATGATGCTGGTGCTGCGGGTGGAGGAGGTGAGGCAGGTGGTGAGGGCGGTGAGGGGGAGATTCAGTTGAAATTACCGGCAAAGGTCAAATTGAGTGGCCCTCATTTTTGGAGAGCCTTTCTGTATGCGCTTTTAACACCAAATTCGCATATATTAGAGGATCTTTCAAAACATCAGAGGCCCAGAATCTAAATACCCACCACCCCTGCTCAAAGAGTTCACGTGTGTTTCGTGCGTCTCTTTCCAATGTTTTTGAAATTTTCTTTACCCAATATTCCCGGTTGGTCTTGAGCCTGCCATGATTCAAACGTTCGTAGAAATCCCTTCCATGCCAGAAATCCCCGTCACAAAAGACCGCTATTTTTGTTCTAATTATTGCGAAATCGGGCTTTCCCCCAATAGGATGCTGCTTTCTGTACCGTAATCCTAACCCCACATTTGATGTCCAAGTAAGACTTCAGCGCTGCCTCCCGTACTGCGAATATTCTTCATAATTCGTGATGTGGTTTTGGGATTTCTCATGGCTGAATGGCTTATAATCTTCTTTCTCTCAAAACACTTTTTTGGAAATTATAAGACATGGACAATCCAAAATCTATTTCCTATGTATCGGTAAGTTCACTTCATTTTGATCTCGAAAATCCTAGGCTCCCTACCAATGAAGATGGATGGAATGAAGAATCCATTCTCAATTGGATGCTCAAAGATACAACAATGATTGAATTAATGATGTCTATTGGTGAAAAAGGCTATTTTCCTGGCGAAGCCCTTTTGGTGGTTCCAAAAAAGGACACACCGAATCATTATATTGTGGTTGAGGGTAACAGAAGGTTAACTGCCGTAAAACTCCTACTACATCCTGAACTAGCCACAATACGAAAAAAATCAGTTGAACAAGCAAGTCAAGAGGCAGGGCATAAGCCCGAAACTCTCCCTGTAATACAATTTGATAAGCGGGAAGACATTATTTATTATCTTGGATATCGCCATATTACAGGGATTAAGACTTGGGGGGCTTTGGCCAAAGCTAAATATTTGAAACAACTGCTTGAAACTCTTGGACAAGGAGAGCCAAAAGAACAGTACCAAACCTTAGCTAAAACTATTGGTAGCAGGGCAGATTATGTTGCACGTACGCTTGCTGGATTAGCAATTCACGAAACAATAGTTGACGAAGCTTTCTTCAACATTAAAGCGTTGGATGAGGATGGAATCGATTTTGCTGTTTTGACAACGACCCTGAATTATCAAAACATTAATCGACATATCGGAATGAAAAATGCACAAGACCGGGCATTGGATTCACTCAATAAGGACAATTTCAAAGAGTTGACCTCGTGGATGTTTGAAAAAAATTCAGAGGGAATAACTCGGTTGGGAGAATCGAGAAATCTAAGTGATTTGAATAGAGTCATAGAAAATGAAAAAGCTTTGCTCGCATTCAGAGAAGGCAGGCCTTTGCCTGACGCAGTACTCCTCACTGAAAAGCCGAATGAAATGTTCCAAAAATCAATTATGGAGGCTGATTCACTGACAGAACTTTGAAAAAGCTGATGCTCACAGACTGAGGCATAATTTGGGTGTCGAAAACCAAAGGAGCCGCCCATGAGCATCAGTGAAGGATTGTACACCCGGTTGAAAGAGGCCAT
>Ga0247727_10019975_pt1 | contig 10306 bp, 8 predicted proteins | sample WisWelCaveWW1625_FD_202498 | JGI IMG/M metagenome (GOLD analysis project Ga0247727, IMG submission 202498) | Biofilm microbial communities from Wishing Well Cave, Virginia, United States - WW16-25 | ecosystem: Environmental > Aquatic > Deep subsurface > Groundwater > Cave microbial mat | place... | reverse complement strand
TCGCATGCCCAACAGTAGCAAGCCATCCCATGAATCCGGCGATCTGATCGTCGAGGGCGCGCGACAGAACAACCTCAAGAACATCTCCGTTCGCATCCCCCACAATGCCGTGACCGCCGTCACCGGCGTGTCCGGCTCCGGCAAGTCGTCGCTGGCCTTCGACACCCTCTTCGCCGAAGGCCAGTGGCGCTATGTCGAGTCGCTCTCCACCTACGCCCGCATGTTCCTGGAAAAGGTGGACCGGCCCGACGTGGACCGGCTGGTCAACGTGCGCCCCGCCATCGCAATCGAACAGAAGAACCCGGTGCGCACGGCTCGCTCGACGGTCGGCACGGCCACCGAAATGGCCGACCTGCTGCGCCTGCTCTTCGCTAAGATCGGCAAACCGGTCTGTCCGGATTGCCGGCAGGAAGCGCGCGGCTACCACCCCGGCTCGGTCGCCGACGATCTGCTCACCCGGTTCCCGGACGGGCGCGCGATGATCCTGTTCCCGTTCAAGGACCTCGGCCCCGGGCACGATCGCGTCCTCATCGAGTCGCTGCTCACACGCGGATTCGTGCGGCTGAAGTGCGGCGAGGAAATCTTCGATCTCAGGCCCGGCTCGGTCATTCCGAGACCCCCCTCTCCCTCCCCTCTCCCACGGGGGGGAGAGGGCCGGGGTGAGGGGAGGACCGATCTCCATGTCATCCTCGACCGGCTGGTGCTCCGGCCGGACAACCGGAACCGGATCGTCGAAGCGGTCGAAACCGCCTTTCGGGAAGGCGACGGATTGTGCCGTGCAGAAGTCATCGGGCAGGGACTGCAGACCTACAGCACGAAATTCCGCTGCCAGTCCTGCGGCCGGACCTTCGAGCCGCTGCGGCCTATTCTCTTTTCGTTCAATCACCCGCTCGGCGCCTGTCCCGAATGCAAAGGCTTCGGGAACATCCTCAAGTACGACGAAGAGCTCGTGATCCCGGACAAACATCGCTCGCTGGCCGACGGCGCCGTCGAGCCCTGGACCAAGCCCGGCACGGACTGGTGGCAAAAGCAGATGCTGCTGGCCATGCAGCGACGCGGCGTCAATCTCTCCACACCTTACTCCAAGCTCTCCAAACAGGAGCGGGAATTGCTCTGGAAGGGCGACAAAAAATTCGACGGCATCAACGATTTCTTCCAGCATCTCGAACAGAAGCGCTACAAATTGCACGTGCGGGTCTTTCTGAGCCGCTACCGCAACCCGTTTCCCTGCCCGACCTGCGCCGGCAGCCGGCTGAAACCGGACGCGCTCTACGTGAAAGTTGCCGGCCATGACATCCATCAGATCGTCCAGTTGACGATCCGCGACGCCGCCGACTGGATCGAAGGGCTGACGCTTCCGGCATTCGAGGCCGAGGTCGCCCACGATATCCTGCGCCAGCTCCGCATGAAGCTCGGCTTTCTGCTTCGGGTCGGCCTAGGCTACCTGACCCTCGCCCGCCAGACCAAAACACTCTCCGGCGGCGAGGCGCAACGCATCACGCTGGCAAATCAGCTCGGCGCGCGGCTGGTCGGCACGCTGTACGTGCTGGATGAGCCGACGATCGGACTCCACGCCCGCGACACCGTGACCCTGGCAGGCATCCTGCGCGACCTGGCCGACACCGGCAACACCGTCGTGGTGGTCGAGCACGACCGGCAGATGATTCAGGCCGCCGACCATGTCATCGAGATGGGGCCCCGGTCCGGCGAACAGGGCGGCGACATCGTGTGCGCCCTGCCGCGCAAGCAATTCCTGGCCGATCCGCACGCCCTCACGGCCCAGTACCTGCGCGGCGACGAGACCATTCCCCTGCCGCGCGCCCGCCGGTCCGGCAACGGCAAGCTCCTCAGCCTCGCCGGCGCGCGCGAGCACAATCTGCAGGACCTCAACGTCCGGTTCCCGCTCGGCATGCTGATCTGCGTGACCGGCGTTTCCGGCTCGGGAAAAAGCACGCTGGTGGAAGAAACCCTCTACCGCGCGGTCGCGCGGGCGTTCCGGCTCGACTCCCTGCCGATGGGACGCTTCAGCGCGATCAAGGGGCTGGAATTTTTACGGTCCGTGCGGTTAATCGACCAGGAGCCGATCGGGCGGACGCCCCGCTCCAACCCGATCACCTATCTCAAAGCGTTCGACGACATCCGCCGCCTGTTCGCGATCACGTCGGACGCGACGCGCGCCGGCTTCACCGCGGCGCATTTTTCCTTCAATACGCCGGGCGGCCGGTGCGAGCGCTGCCAGGGCAACGGCTACGAAAAACTGGAGATGTACTTCTTCGAGGACCTCTACGCGACGTGCGAAGCCTGCAACGGACGGCGGTTCAGCCAGGCGGTCTTGAACGTCCGCTATCGCGGCAAGACGATCCACGACGTGCTGGGGATGACGGTGGACGAGGCCAAGTCGTTTTTCGCCGGCTCGACGCGGCTCTGCGAGAAGCTCCACCTCATGGCCTCGATCGGGCTCGGCTATCTGCGCCTCGGCCAGCCGGCCACCACGCTGTCCGGCGGCGAGGCGCAGCGCCTCAAGATCGCCGCGGAGTTGAACAACCGGGGACAGGCGCCGGCCTTCGCCCAGAGCTACGGCCGGAGCCAGTCCCCTGGCACGCTTTACATCATGGATGAGCCGACCACCGGCCTGCACCTGGACGACATCCGGAAGCTGCTCGCCGTGCTGGGCCGGCTGGTGGACGCCGGCAATACGGTGGTCGTCGTGGAACACAATCTTGACGTGATCAAAGCAGCCGACTGGATCATTGACCTGGGTCCGGAAGGGGGCGAACAGGGCGGGCGGATTGTCGCGGAAGGCCGGCCCGAAGAGGTGGCGCAGGTGGCGGAGTCATATACGGGACGGTTTCTTAAAACAGTGCTGAGTTCTGAGTCCTGAGTGCTGAGTTTAAAAGAATATCAGAAAGTCTTACTCAGGACTCAGCACTCAATGCTCAGCACTGCTAGTTCAGACTGGGGTCGGCCGGCATCTCGGCATAGGCTTCATAGCGGCTGCCGAGGGATTTCATGATGTCGGCCCAGATGCGGAGCGGCTCTTTGTCGAACACGACCGCCGGATCGGCCGGCAGCGTAATCCAGGAGCCGGTTTTCATCTCGTTCTCCAACTGGCCCGGCGCCCAGCCGGCATAGCCGACGTAGGCCCGAAAAGCCGCGGGCCCGCTGGGCACGGTCAACATCTTTTCGAGCGCCGCCATGTCCCCGCCCATATACACGCCGTCGAAGACATGGTGGGTGTTGTCCGGCTCCTGCCCCGTGCGCAGCAGAATCAAGACATGATTGGGCTGTACGGGACCGCCGGCGAACAGCATGTGATGCTGCCCTTCCAACACGGGAACCTGCGGCAGCGCTTCGGCGATATGGATGGCCGTCGGCCGGTTGACGACGACCCCGAGCGCGCCCTGCGTGCCGTGCTCGCAGAGCAGCACCACCGTCTGACGGAAGTTCGGATCGCGCAACGACGGCGCCGCCACCAGAAAGATGCCTTTTCCGAGCGTCACATCCATATTGCTATCCTACTGCGCCGGAAACGCACAGGCAAGTCGCTCTCAGAGGTTTTCAGTTTTCAGTGGTTAGTTATCAGTTCCGGAAACTGAAAACTGACAACTGATAACTTTTTATGCCTGGTACAGGGCCGTGCGCCGATCGCGCAACAGATCGTTATACGGATTGAGCGACTTGTTGCGGGCCTCCGTCGGGTCAATCTCAACGACCGCCAGGTCCTCCCGATCCTCCGGTGCCCGATGGAGAATCTTGCCGCGCGGACTGACGATTTCGCTCTTGCCGATGTAAGTCAGCTTGTTCTTTCCACCACGCTCTTCCGAGCCGATTCGGTTGGCCGTGACGCTGAATACGTGATTCTCCAGGCACCGCGTCACCATCGAGTCCGGGCAGTGCGGCAGCACCAGGTTCGACGGATGGCAGATGATATCGGCGCCTTTCAGCGTGAGCGTCCGTGACGATTCCGGATAGAACCAGTCGAAACAGACCATCACTCCGATTTTTGCCGCTCCGATGTCCCAGACCTGGAACCCCGTGTCGCCCGGCGTAAAGAACTGCGTTTCCTCGAAAAAGAGGTGCGTCTTGCGATAGCACCCGATCACGCCTTTCGGCCCGACCACAACGGCGGAGTTGTAGTACCGGCCTCCGTCCCGCTCGGGGAGCCCCGCCACGATGTGCATGGAGTTGGATTTCGCCACCTCGCAGAGGCGTTTGGTCGTGGGCCCGTCAGGCACCGGCTCCGCCAGGGCCGCCACCTCATCCTTGGACACGAACTGGTAACCGGAGGCGAACAGCTCCGGCAGCACCATGAGGTCGCAGCGCGTCGCGGACAGCTTTGCCGCCACCGTGTCGAGGTTGTGGGCCACGTCGCCGAAGACCGGATTGAACTGGTAGTACCCGACTTTCATAATGGCCAAAACAAAACGGGCAGGAGCATCAGCTCCTGCCCGTTCAAGATCACCCTGTTATATAAACGATCACTTCACTTCGGACAGGTGCATCACCGCGCTTTCAGCTTCCTTCGTCGCCACATCCGCGTGGCCGGCCTTGCCGTGCTCTATGGCGCCCTTGAGCCCCTTGATGCCTTCATCCAGATGCGGGCTCTTGACCTCCTTAGCCGCTCCCTGGGCGTGCTCAAGGGCCACAGACGCATGCTTGACGACAGCATCGGCATGGCCTTGCTTGCCGTGCTCCACCGCTTCCTTGGCATGGTGGACGGCTTCGTCCACATGCTTGTTGCCAGCCCAGGCGGGCACGCTCAACAGCATCATGGCGACACCTGCGATCACAAATCCCATGAACGTTCTCATTATCCGCCTCCCTTTTGAATGATCGGTGCAGTCCCTATGTCTCTCTTACGTACGTGCTCCAGACTTGGATGTATGCTGGACCTTATCACGCGACCTGGAAGCGGTCAAGATGGCTTTCTTTCCTCCTGACCGATGATCTTGTGCAGCAATTTGGAGTCTTTTTCCACCGGCGCGGCGAAGTCGCGGCTCCATTCCCACCAGGACCCAGGGTAATTCCTGAGCTTCTGGTACCCGGCCAGTTTCAACACGACATAGAGCCAGGCCGAACGCACGCCGCCGGTGCAGTAGCAGACCACCTCATGGCTGGGATGCAGGCCCTTGTCGTCGAGCCCGGCGTTGATCTTGTCCAGCTCCTTGACCGTGGCGTCCGGATTCAGAAAGGCGTTCCAGGGCACGCTGACGGCGCCAGGAATGTGGCCAGACCGGGGGATGCCGGAGATTTCCTTGCCGGCATACTCCTCCAGGCTGCGGGCATCCGCGATGACGGTTTCCGGATGGGGCCGCTTCACGAGTCGTTTCAACTCTTCCTTCTCCATGATCACATCGGGGTTCACGGTCACCTTGAACGTGCCCGGTTTCGGCGTCACCACCCCGTGCTCGTACCGGCGGCGCTCGGCCGTCCATTTCACCCAGCCGCCGTCCAGGATCTTGAGCCGCGTGTGGCCGAGGTACTGGAGCATCCACAGCATCCGCCCCTCATCGCCCCAATTGTCGAACGGGTTCGAATAGATCACCACGTCGCTGTCATGGTTGATTCCCAGGGCGCGGATCTTCTTCTCTATCCGGGCCTGGTCGGGGTCCAACAGCCCCTTTGCTGCCGCGTCGGGATCGCTGAATTCGTGCCACGTGGCGTTCACCGCGCCCGGAATGTGGCCGCCGAAAGCATAGGCCGCCTTGCCGCGGACGTCGATAATCACCAGCCCCTCGCGCCCGAGATTCTGATCGAGCGTGGCGGTGTCGATGAGGAACGGATGCATCATGACGATTCCTGTTCTCCTCTGTTCAGCCCGCCTTGTGCGGGGCCTTTCCCTTCCCGTCTACTGCGCAGGCCAGCTTCGGATCGTACGCCGCCCGGTCGAGCGCGGCCGCGAGCTCGCCGGACAGGGGGAACGCCCGCTCGTAGATCGTAAACCGGTAGGGCTCGCCGGAAGTCAGGCCGTATTTCGTCCGCAGCATCTCGTGCAGGTCGTCCGTCAGAATGTGATAGCGGACGAGCGTGGTGAGCGTCAAGCCGGTCGCCTGTTCCGGCACGCGATACGTGAACGTATACTCGCGGCTGGCCAGCGGCAGCAGGCGGTTGTCATAGACCTCTACAACAACCGGCTGCCAGAGAATCCACCGGCCCATGGTGTCGGACTGGCGCGACAGTACGCGCCCGTCCTTGTCCCGCACGAGAAATTCGACGGTGAAATGCCGGTCGGGATCGCCGGTGGGAATCTTGTGCCCCGCGCCCGCATTGATGAGCGTCGCGGTAAACGTCACCCTGTCGCCCGGCTTGGGCGCCTGCGGCTCGGCCTGCACGCGCACGGCCACCGCCTGCTTGATCATCTCCGGATCATGCCCGCCCCGCCAGAGATGCCGCCGCCCCTGCCGGAGCGGCCCGCCGCGCGCCACGGGCCGCTCGATTTCAGGCATGTGGCAGCTTTGGCAGATGAATCCCCGTTCCTGCATGAAGTACTTGCCTTCATACTCGGCGTAGGTCCCGCAGGGGCCGACGTTATAGAACTGCGCGGGCCCCGAGACGACATTATGGCATCGATAGCAGACCTGTGCCGTGCGGAACGACGGATCGAATTTCGTCGGATGCGGCGCCGCGGAGTCGTCGAATGGGCCGAGAATGACCCCGTCCCGCACGTGGCACGCCGCACAGGTGATGGCTTCTTTCTGATAGGCCTGATCATACTGCGGGTTCGGCTCCTGCACGGCTTTCTCCACGCGCCCGCGCGGAATCTCCTTGATCAACGTCGGCTGCTGATTTTCAAGCGGCGTGTGGCAGTTCAGGCAGACCCAGATGTTGTGGTCCTTCTTCCAGTAGGCCTGGAAGAACGGGTCGTCGAAGGCCTTCGCATGGATGCTCGTTTTCCACTCTTCGTAGATCTCGCGGTGGCAGGTCCCGCAGGACTCCGCCGTGAGGCTGTCGAGCCCGGCCGGAATTTTTTGATACGGGATCGCGTGCGCGTAGTCGGAACGGAGCCCGAAGATGACGACCGGCTTGACCTCGGTGTAATAGAGGTAGATCAGGCCCGCCGCAACTGCACAGCCGATGAGAATTTTCCCTGTCCGGCCCACTTTTTACTTTTTCCTTTTTATTTTTAACTTGGCGCTCACGCGTCCAAGAGCGCCGACACGTGCCGCGCGACCGAGGTGGACAAGGCCTGGAGATTGTACCCGCCCTCGAGCGACGACAGAATGCGGCCCTGGCTGTGGCGGCGCGCGATGCTCGCTACGATCCTGGTCAATTCGGCGTATCCGTCCTCGGTCAGGCCCATGCTGGCCAGCGGATCATCGCGGTGGGCGTCGAAGCCGGCGGAAATGATGACGACATCCGGCTTGAACGCATCCGCGGCCGGCACCAGGACTTTCTGAAAGATCGCCCGATAGGCGTCGTCGCCCTCTCCCGCCTCCATCGGCACATTGATCGTTGTTCCTTCGCCCTTCCCTCTGCCACGCTCGGTGGCCCGCCCCGTGCCGGGATAATGCGGGTACTGGTGGGTGCTAAAAAACAGCACGGAGGGATCGTCGTCGAACGAATGCTGCGTGCCGTTGCCGTGATGGACATCCCAGTCCACGATCAGCACGCGCGCGAGGCCGTGCTTGCGCTGGAAATAGCGGGCGGCGATCGCCACGTTATTGAAGAGGCAGAAGCCCATCGCCCGATCGGACTCGGCATGGTGCCCCGGAGGCCGGACAGCACAAAAGGCGTTGCCCGCGCGGCCGGCCATGATGGCATCGGCTGCGGCCAGGACACCGCCCGCCGCCAGATAGGCGGCCGGCAGCGAGCCGGGGGACATCGAGGTATCGGCGTCGAGCATGACGCGACCGCTGACCGGCGCGTGCCGCTTCAGCGTCTCCACATAGGCCGGCTTGTGCACCTGCGTGATCCACTCATCGGCAGCCGCCGACGGTTCGATCCGCACCAGACGGGACAAGACGCCGTCCTGCTCCAACCGCGCCACGATCGCCCGCAACCGCTCCGGCGACTCCGGATGGCCGGCGCCCATGTCGTGTTTCAGATAATCGGGGTGATAGACGAACCCGGTCTTGGCCATAGAATCACAAAGCAAATAGCTGGTAGCGAACAGCAAATAGCCCGGAGCTCTTTACTACAAGCTGCTTGCTATTCGCTGCCATCTCGCGAATTTGTATCGTAGCATGGCCCAAACGCGATAGACAATCCGACCGACGCCATGTTACCGTCGCCGCGTGAGCCCGCATTATTTATGAGGGTTCGTAGCGAAACCGCTGAGACGCCTGACGAGACGGGCGCGTGGAGCCGCGAGGAAGGGAGGCAGCCTTGAACAGGCTGTTGACGCTTCGACGGCGCCCATGCCCCGCTCAGCGTCAATCCTGAGCAAGCCCCGCCCGGAAGGGCGGGGTAGTCGAAGGATTGACCGACCGAGCGGCGAGCCCGCCCGCTTGGCCGCGCGAAGCCAGCGGCCAGGCTTGTCGTAGCGGCGTATCGGCGGGTGCAGTAGAAGCCGTCATGAATAATGCGGGCTAGAGGTGCCTGTGGCCAATCCGAAGATTGAACCGCTGACAAAACTGCTGGCGATGGACCCGAACGACGAGGTGGCGTGGTTCGGGTTGGGCAAAGCCTATCAAGACGATGGGAGCTTTCAGGAAGCGGCCTCTGCCCTGGAGCGCTGCATCGCGGTGAAACCGACCTATTCGGCCGCCTACTTCGCCCTCGCCCAGTCGCTGCAGCAACTGGGACAGCTCGACCGGTGCCGGCAGATTTGCGATCAGGGCATCGAGGTGTCGACCAAGAACGGCGACGCCATGGTGACGAAAAATCTGCAGGCGCTGAAACAAGGCCTGGGGTAACGCGACCTTTACTGATCCGACTTCTGCTGCCACTCAGGATGCGCCTGAACCAACGCCTCATACAGCTCGTCCAGCCACCGGCTGGCGCAGCCCAATACTTCGCGCACCAGCGGTTCCGGCTGGCCGGTTTTCGCCATCGTCCACCGGCAGACGTACTCCAGCAGCGTGGGCCGGTCGAACTGCCGCGACGACGTGGCGGCCATCGCCGCCAGTTCGGCAAAGCCGGTGGTGATGATCTCCGCAACGGTGTCCCGCCCGTACGACGTGCTGGCCACGACATACTGGACGGCCCGGTTGATTTCTTGATCGGTCATGGCGTGGCCCATTATAGAGCAGGCGCGCGCGATTCCGAAGCGCCGGCGGGATGGTCTGATGAAACCCGTCCATGGCTCTCGCCAGAGAGGCCCCCCGTATGACGCGCGCCGCCACAGGCCGCCGGCCGGCCCCTGCCGTGCCGATCGCATGGAATCTGTCCGACCTGCTGAGCCGCCCCGCCCAGGATGCCGAGCGGATGCTGCAGGAACTGGACCAGCGCGTCTCGCTGGTTGAATCCTGGCGCGCCAAGCTCGCGCCCGACCTGTCCGCCGAATCGTTTCAAACGATCCTCCGGCTCACTGAAGACATCGCCGCCTTGTCTTCGACGCTCAGTGCCTATGCCTATCTGTGGTTTTCTGAGAATACGAAAAATCTGCCAGCGCGGGCCTTCAAGGCCAGAATCGAAGAGCGGCTCGCCGCGCTGCACAACCGGATCGTCTTCTTCGATCTCTGGTGGCAGTCGGTCGATGAGGCCAACGCCACCCGCCTGCTCGCCGCATCGGGAGATCTCCGCTACCACCTGGACACGATCCGGCGGTTCAAGCCCCACACCCTGTCCGAGCCCGAGGAAAAGATCATCACGATCAAGAACACCACCGGCCGCAGCGCCGTCAACACGCTCTACGACGTGCTGACCAACGGCCTGACCTTCACGCTGACGCTGAACGGCAGGAAGAAAACCCTGACGCGCGAACAGCTCTCGGCCTACGTGCGCAGCCCGAAGGCCCGCATCCGGGAGGCCGCCTACCGGAAGCTGCACCGGGTCTTCGGCGGGCAGCAGGACATGATCGGCGAGATCTACGCTGCGCTGGTCAACGACTGGAAAAACGAGAACCTCACCTTGCGGAAATTTTCCGAGCCGGTGGCGGCCCGCAACCTCAGCAACGACGTGCCGGACGAGGCCGTGGCCACCCTCCTGTCGGTTTGCGCGAAGAACGCCGGCATTTTTCAGGAGTACTTCCGCCTCAAGGCGCGCCTCTGCGCGATCAAGCCGATGAACCGCTATCACATTTACGCGCCGCATCCGGCCGACCGCGGGCGCTACCGTTACCAGGACGCCGTGCGCCTGGTCGTCGAGGCCTATCGCGGGTTTTCGCCGAAGCTGGCCGATCTGGTCGGCCGGGTGATCGACGAGC
>Ga0247727_10019974_pt1 | contig 10308 bp, 12 predicted proteins | sample WisWelCaveWW1625_FD_202498 | JGI IMG/M metagenome (GOLD analysis project Ga0247727, IMG submission 202498) | Biofilm microbial communities from Wishing Well Cave, Virginia, United States - WW16-25 | ecosystem: Environmental > Aquatic > Deep subsurface > Groundwater > Cave microbial mat | place... | reverse complement strand
ATAGAGAGGCTTGCCAATAAAACGACGAAAATAACTTATGTCATCAGCCTTTATGCTATAAATAAATTGATTTACAAAATAGCCAATACAAAGGCTTTTAGAAGAAAACACGCCGGGGATATTTATCAACTCATTGCAAACCTTGAGAACTACATATCGAAACAACAATTTTAAACATGCCACGTGATTATATTCGTTTGAATAAAATGGTGTTTCGCGGCTACCACGGCGTGTGGGATGAGGAACGTCAGGTCGGCCAGCGGTTCGAAGTTGATATTGAGTTCGCTTTTGATATTAAAGCTGCCGCGCAGTCGGATAACATCAAAGACACGATTGACCTGTATAAAGTTTATCAAATCGTCGAGTCCATCGTCACGAAAAAAAGTTTTAAGCTCGTCGAGACGCTGGCCGAGACCATCGCCGCGGCGCTGTTGCGCAAATTTCCCGTTGAGGCGCTGCGCGTGAAATTGCGCAAACCCAACTCGCCCGTGCCCGGCATTTGCGACGGTATCGAAGTGGAGATTGTGCGGCAGAAAAAGTGACCAGTATTCAGTGACCAGTTATCAGTATTCAGTAATCAGTGACCAGTCGAAGAGAAGCGCAGATTCTGAATTGGCGGGACAAGCCAGCACTGAGCGCGTTTTCATCGCCTTCGGCTCGAATTTGGGTGATCGCGCGGGTTGGCTGCAGAAGGCGCGGGAAAAGTTGAGCGCGTCAACTGCGGTTAAAATGATACGCGCCTCGGCGATTTACGAAACGGCGCCGGTCGGCAAAATCGATCAGCCGGCGTTTTTAAATCAGGTCGTCGAAATTCGTGCAAGGTGGGCGCCGGAAGATTTGCTGGCGCGGCTTCTGCAAATCGAGCAAGAGCTGGGCCGCGAGCGCCAAGAGCGGTGGGGGCCGCGCAACATCGATCTGGATTTGCTGGCGTATGGCGAGTATCAAATACAAACCGATCGACTGAAGTTGCCGCATCCGGAATTGCAGCGCCGGCGCTTCGTGCTCGCGCCCTGGGCGGAAATCGCGCCCGAATTTGAAGTAGTTGGCTTGAACGCGACGGTGAAAGCATTGCTCCAGCGCTGCAACGATCATGGCCGTGCGCAAAAATTGAACAACTGAGGAACACGTTGCGACTGCAATATATCGCTATCGAAGGCGTCATCGGCGCCGGCAAAACGAGTCTCGCGACGCTTATGACCGAGCGTTTCGGCGGCCGCCTGCTGCTCGAGCCGCACGAAGAAAATCCGTTTCTGCCCGACTTCTACCGCGACCCGCGCCACTTTGCGTTTTCGACGCAAATGTTCTTTCTGCTCAGCCGCTATCGCCAGCAGCAGGAAATTTCGCAGCGCGATCTCTTTCACGAGCTGTTGATCGCCGATTATCTGTTTGCGAAAGACCGCATTTTCGCCTCGTTGACGCTGGATGAGCGCGAGCTGTCGCTTTATGACAAAGTCGCGCGGCTTTTGGAGCGCGACATTCCGCAACCCGATCTCGTCATCTATTTGCAATCGAGCACCGAGCGACTGATGGCGAACATCCGGCAGCGCAATCGCAGCTACGAAAAACCGATGGCGGAAAGCTACATTCGCGATTTGAACGAAGCCTACAATCGCTTCTTCTTTAATTACACCGCAGCGCCGTTGCTGGTGGTCAATGCCACTGAAATCGACTTCGTGCACAACGCGCCGGATTTTGAAAATCTGCTCGCGCAACTGCACCGTCCCATCTCCGGCGTACAATATTATTCGCCGGTGAAATGAGGGGTGTCCGAAGTCTATTGGTCCGAAGTTCGATGTCTAATCATCCGTTGGTCGTTTTTTAATCCGTTGGGCTAATTTTTTGATCTCAGGTATTCTTATGTTGTTACTACGTTTTCTGTTTTGGGCCGCCTTAGTTTATCTCGCCTATCGCGTGATCCGTGCGCTTGTTTTTAGCGGGCCGCCGAAAGCCGATCAAAATCAGGTGAAAGGAAAAAACCGCAATAGCTCGCTCGACCTTTCCCGGATGAATGTGGAAGACGCCAGATTTGAAGAGATCGACGAGAAGAAAAAAAACGGCAAATGAAAACCTATTGCCGCATTCTTCGTTATGTGAAACCCTACCGGGCGCCGTTGGCCGGTTCTCTCCTCTGCATTCTGGCTTTCACTCTCCTCAGCAGCGCGTCGTTGATTTCGATCGTGCCGTTTTTGAATACGCTCTTCAACGTTGCCGGCGAAACCGTTTCGAATCAGCAAGACCCGCCCGAAGTTTTGCAACTCCCCGCCACCTTCGGCGAGCGACTGGCCGCATTCCGCGCTGATATGGAAAAATGGCTGTTGGCCGGCGATCGCCGTTTGGCGTTGCTGCGGCTTTGCGGCGTCATTCTCAGCTTGATTTTTTTAAAAACCCTGTTCGAATATTTGCAGGCGTACTGGATGGCGCACGTCGAGCAGGGCGTCATCAAAGATCTGCGCAGCGATCTGTACCGGCATCTCAACGAGCTGTCGCTGAGTTTTTTTCATCGCACGCGCACCGGACAATTGATCTCGCGCATCACCAACGACGTCACGCTCGTCAACGGCGGCGTCTCGGCCGGTTTTGTGACGCTAATTAAAAATCCGCTGTTGATTCTGGCTTATCTCGGCATGGCGCTATATTTAAGCTGGCAGTTGACGCTGATCGCGCTCGTCATTTTGCCGGCCAGCATGGCGATCATCGGCTTCATCGGCTCGCGCCTGCGACGCGCCTCGACGCTGTCGCAGGAAAAAATGGCGGAGGTGACTTCGATTTTGCAGGAGACCATCAGCGGCGCGCGCGTGGTGAAAGCGTTTGCGATGGAAGAATTTGAGCTGCGCAAATTCCGGCGCGTCGCGCGCGATTATTTCAAATCGCTGCTGCACATTACCCGCGTCAGCAAGCTCGCCGGCCCGATGACGGAATTCCTCAGCGCCATTGTCGGCGTCGGCATTCTGTGGTTCGGCGGCCAACAGGTGTTGAGCGGCGGCGGGCTGTCGCCCGGTTATTTCATTCTTTTTCTGCTGGTCATTTTTTCGATGATGCAGCCGATCAAGGAGCTGTCCTCGGTCAACAATCGTTTGCAGGAGGCCGCGGCCGCCGGCGAGCGCATTTTTGAAATCATCGATCTCGCGCCGGAAGTCGTCTCACTGCCCGGCGCCAAGCAGATTGAAAATTTTAGCGCCGGCATTTGCTTCGATAATGTTTCATTTGCTTATGAAAATGAAGAATCGCTTGCAGAGACCACCGTGTTGGAAAATATTTCTGTTGCCGTGAGAAAAGGCGAGATTCTCGCGCTCGTCGGGCCCAGCGGCGCCGGCAAATCGACGCTGGTGGATTTGCTGCCGCGTTTCTACGATCCGCAGCAGGGCCGCATTTTAATTGACGATATCGACCTGCGCGAAATCGACGTCAAAAGCCTGCGCCGCTTGATGGGCATCGTGACGCAGGAAACCATTCTCTTTCACGACACCGTGCGCAACAACATCGCGTATGGCTTGCAGGAAATTTCTGAGGAGAGATTGATTCAAGCTGCCGAGGCCGCCAACGCGCATCGTTTCATCGCCGAAATGCCGCAGGGTTATGAAACCGTCATCGGCGAGCGCGGCGTCAAACTCTCCGGCGGCCAACGCCAACGCCTCGCCATCGCCCGCGCGTTGTTGAAAAATCCGCCAATTCTGATTCTCGATGAAGCCACTTCCGCGCTCGACAGCGAAAGCGAGATGCTCGTGCAGCAGGCCATCGAGCGGTTGATGGTCAACCGCACCTCGTTCGTGATCGCGCACCGGCTCTCCACCATTTTGCACGCGCATCAAATCATCGTCATCGACAAAGGCCGCATCGTGCAACGCGGCACGCACGATGAATTATTGGCGCAAAAAGGGATTTATCAAAAATTATATAAAATGCAGTTTCGCGCTTGAAGACGTTCTTAATGCACTTCCCGATTGTTCTGCACTTCGACGACAAAGATTTCCTGGTTTTCATCTTCCACCACCAAATCGGCGCGATTGAATTTGTCGCTCTGATCTTCCTGATTGCCTTCGCTAATGTAATGGGTCAGTTACAGGTGGGTAGCGCAGACATCTTGTCTGCCCCGCGAACGGGGCGCTACGATTTTCCACCTATGAGTGAGGCATTACTCGCTAATCAATATTTCTCTTGACATTCAAAAAATTTTCTGCTTTTATATCACGTAATTCACCATTCCGCTCGTCTCACGTTTGTGACTCAGGGAAAGGAGAAGGCATGAACAACTACATTTTCCTCGCGGGGCGCTTCATTTACGCGCTGCCGTTGCTGATGATGGGGTCGTCGCATTTTCTCAAAATGGACGCCATGATCAGTTACGCTACCATCCGCGGCCTGCCGATGCCGCAGGTGAGCGTCGTGCTCTCGGGCGTCCTGATCGTTCTCGGCGCGCTGTCGGTTCTGCTCGGCTTTCGCGGCAAGATCGGCGCGTGGCTCGTCGCGGTTTTTCTTGTCGGTTCGGCTTTCACCATGCACCAGTACTGGAACATGACGGACGTCATGCTCGCGCAACAAGAGATGGCCAATTTTCTCAAAAACCTCATCATGGCCGGCGCGGCGCTGATGATCACCCAGACCGGCACCGGCGCGTACAATCTGGACGCGTATCTGGCCAGACCCCGAACCGCCATGGCACATTGAAAAAAAATGGATTGATGGATTGGTGGATCATTGCGGAGATGGATTATTGGATTGATGGATTATTGGATGGTTGGAATTATCAAGCTTCCAAGACCGCATCAATCCAGTAATCCATTAATTCACCAATCCACCAATCCAATCATCCAAACCTAAAGACTCGCTTATGCCCACTCAAACTCTCCCTTCTGTCTGCCCGATGGATTGCCCCGACACTTGCAGCCTCGACGTTGAAGTCGTCGATGGCCGCGTGACGAAATTGCGCGCGTCGGATTTGAACCCGGTGACGCAGGGTTTTATTTGCGCGAAAGTCGGCGATTACGCGAAGCATGTCTACAGCGACGAACGCCTGCTGTATCCCATGCAGCGCGTTGGCAAAAAGGGCAGCGGCAAATTCGAACGCCTCAGTTGGGATGAAGCGATTCGCGAGATTTGCGAGCGTTTCATCGCGATCAAAGCGCAATGGGGCGGCGAGGCGATATTGCCGTTCAATTATGGCGGCTCCAACGGCATGCTCGGGCAGGGCACTTCGGACGCCGCATTTTTCAACAAATTGGGCGCGTCACAATTGGCGCACACGGTTTGCGCTGCGCCCACGACCGCGGTGGCAAAAGCGATGTACGGAAAAATGCCCGGCGTCGCGTTTCAGGATTACGTGCAGGCGCGATTCATTCTGATTTGGGGCGCGAACCCGAAAGCCTCCAACATTCATCTCGTGCCGTATTTGAAACAGGCCAAAGCTGCCGGCGCAAAAATCGCCGTCGTCGACCCGCGCTTGAATTTTTCGAAAGATGAAATCGATTTGCACTTGCCGGTTTATCCCGGCACGGATGTCGTCGTTGCGCTGGCGATGATCAATTATTGGCGCGAGCATAATCTATTGAATCGCGATTTCATCGCGCCACACACGGTTGGCGCAGAAATTCTTTTGCAAAAAGCGGCGGAATATTCACTCGCCAAAGCCGCACGCATTGCGCGCGTCGACGCCTCCGCGATTGAGAAGCTCGCGCAAATGTATGCGCAAAGCGAACCGGCAGTGCTACGCTGCGGTTGGGGACTCGAACGCAATCGCAACGGCGGACAGGGGGTCGCGGCAATTTTGGCGATGCCGGCGCTGCTCGGCAAATTCGGCAAGCGCGGCGGCGGTTACACCATGAGCAACAGCGACGCCTATCGCGTCGATGATAATAAGAGAGTCGAAGCCGCGCCAACACCAACGCGCGAACTGAACATGAGCCAGCTCGGCAGAATTTTGCTCGAAGAAAACCATCCGCCGGTTAAAGGTATTTTCGTTTATAATTGTAATCCCGTCGCCACGATCCCGCATCAAAATGCGGTGATCCAGGGCTTTCAGCGCGAGGATTTGTTTACGGTGGTGTTCGAGCAAGTGATGACGGACACCGCGGTTTTCGCGGACATTGTTTTGCCCGCCGTCACCTTTTTGGAGCAAAAAGAAATTAAAAAAGCGTACGGCAGTTATGCGTTGCAATACCTGGAGCCGGTGATCGCGCCACTCGGTGAAGCCAAACCAAACGAAGAGGTTTTTGCACTGCTCGGCCGCGCCATGGGCTGGGATGATCGCGCGTTTCACGAAGACACCGAAGCCTATCTCCGCCGCGCGGTGGAGTCGGTGAGTGGAATCAAAGATTTAAATTTTGCAAAACTCAAAAAAGAAAAGATTGCCTTTTTCGATTTTCCCGACCAAGCGCCAATTCAGTTTGTCACTGCATTTCCGTGGACGCGTGACGGCAAAGTGCATCTCGCGCCCGGCGTGCTCGGCGAAAATCCGTTTGCGTATTTGGAAAATCCTGATCAGAATTCCCCCTTGACGCTCATCAGCCCGGCCAACGGCAAGCTGATCAGCAGCTCGTTCGGCGAATTTAACTTGCCGGAGCTTTTTCTCACCATGCATCCCGCCGACGCGCGGCAACGCGCGATCAAAAGCGGCGACGCCGTGCGCGTTTTCAATCAGTACGGCGAAGTCCGTTGTCGCGGCAAATTAAGCGAAGCGATTTGTCGAGGCGTGGTGAGCATGCCGAAAGGCGCGTGGCGCAAAGCCTCGCAGAACGGCCAAACGGCAACGGCGTTAGCGCCGGATACGGTGAGCTTCGTGGGCGGCGGCGCGTGTTTTAATGACGCGCGGGTGGAGGTGGCGCGGCTTTAAAATAATAGAAAAGGAGGTGCGAGATGAATCTCGTTCTTGCGCACGGGTATTGGGGCTTTACGAAGTTTTTGCAGATTGAATATTTTCGCGGGGTCAAACAAGATTTGGAGAAAAATTTCTCCGCGAAAATTTTAGTCACGAAAGTCGATCCGGACGAGGGCGTCGAAAAACGCGGGGTGCAATTGCGGCGCCAAATTCTCGTCGCGCTCGGCGAGACGCCGCCCAACAACGCCGGGGAAAACCATCTTGCCCAAACGCTTGATCCCAGCCGCAAGACGCATATCATCGCGCACAGCATGGGCGGCCTCGACAGCCGTTTCATGCTCTCGCCAACCAATCCGGATCATCTCGCCGCGCCGATTGCCTCATTGACCACGATTTCCACGCCGCATCGCGGCTCGCCGATTGCCGATTGGTTTGCCGGCCAGTTGGATGAAAAACGCTGGTGGCTGTTGAATTGGTGGGTCGAACGACAACTGCGCAAGGTTTTAACGGCGCTGGGCATTTCGCTTGAAGGCCTGAATGATTTGACAACCGCCGCTGCCGTAAGTTTCAATCAAAAATATGTCGATCATCCGCAGGTGCGCTATTTCTCCGTGGCGGGCGCCGGTCGCGCGAGCGGTCGCCCAACCGCGAAGCTGCTTTATCCGGCTTACAAATATATCAAAAAGAAAACCTCGGAAGCGAATGATGGATTGGTGGCGCTCTCTTCGGCCAAGTGGGGCGAGTTCGATTCGCAGCTCTGGCCGGCCGATCATGTAGAAGAAATCGGGCATGATCTCGATCGCCCGGGGAAATCCGGCGCCCTTGATCATCTGGCAAAATATCGTGAATTGGCGGCGCGGCTGCAAAACATTTAAAATGCATCGGGTGGACAAATTGCGACAATTAAAAAACAAAACGCATTACAAATGTCCATTAAAGAGTGCATTCCCCTTCCGCCTTAAACATCGGCTGAGTCGTGCCTCTTTCAGTTCAACTCCCCAAACGCCGCCAGAATTTTCATCGCGGCAACCAGTCCTGCAGTTTCGGCGCGTAAGCGGCGGGGGCCCATGCCGAAAAAAGTGAGGCCGGCTTCGCGGCCGAGTTTGATTTCGTTGTCGGTAAAGCCGCCTTCGGGGCCGATCATCACCAAGCCGATGCGCGGTTTCGGTGAGCGATTCACGAGTTGCGGCAACGGATCGCCCATGCCTTCGTGCGCGAGCAAGCCAAAATCAAATTCTCTTAAACGACCGGATTGCCCGGCGGCATACGCGGCGGGCAATTTCGAGGCGCGACGGCACAACGCGCCGAACATCACGGGCTCGCTGATGGCGGGACAAATCGAGCGGCAGCTTTGTTTCATGGCGGCCAGGGCGAGACGATGCCAGCGCTCGTTTTTGCCCGCGCCGGGCGTCACTTCGCTGCGTTCGCAAATTAATGGAATAAAGGCAGACACGCCGATCTCGGTGGCTTTTTCAATCACCCAATCAAAGCGATTGCCTTTTGGCACGGCCTGCGCGAGTGTGAGATGCACGAACGGTTCACCAAGTCGTCGCGATTTTTTGATGGGGCGCAAACGCGTGACGGTTTTGCCGATCTCAAAAATTTCACACTCGGCGGCGAGACCGGCGCCATCCACGACGGTAACGCGATCGCCGATTTGATGGTGCAACACGCGCACGAGATGCGCGTGTTCATCGCCGGCAAGCGTGATCGTGTCGGCAGTAAAATTTTCCGGCGGCGCGTAGAAAAATTCGCGGCGCGGCATCAATAATTCAATGGTTGTGCTTTCGCGGCTCTGAGCTTAGCAGAGGATTGGGCTTTCTCTAACATCGCCACGACGGTTTCCAGAGATTTAGCCGTGAGCGCGCGACGAAAAATCGCTTCCAGTTTTCTGGGCTCATCAATCGAGGTGACCATTCGTGCGAATTTGCCGTTTGCACCGTTGCGATGCCCGTTGTTGCCGAAGCGTCTTGTCACAACTTCGACGATGTTCTTCTGGAGGGTTATGGTTGTGCCTTTCTTTTCGCCTTTCTTTTCGCCTTTCTTTTCGCCTTCCTTTTCACCTTTCTTTTCACCTTTCTTTTGCCATTCCAGACGTTTTTCACCGATCATTTCGTTGAGCCTTTCTCTAAATTTTTCCCCGAAAAACGGCACTTGTTCGATAGGATCGATCATTTTAATGTTCTCCTTGAAAAAGTTCAGCAGGAATTTTTCTGAAAAATATTTTTTGGCAAAGGCGATGGTAAAATACAACAGCGCGTCACGAAGCTTCCTGTTTTTGACCATCGCGAGCAACTCGCGTTGACGGGCCAACAAAGTTTTATCTACTTTCGCTGAAATCGCCGTCAACAGCGGCACAAAAACCAGCAACGATCTCCGGCCGGACAGAATAGCCTCGCGCTATTCCCAGAGCTTGACGACGCGACATTTAAAGACATTTGTGAGCTCGCTGCCGAGATAAACCTCGTAACACCCGGCCTCAGTTCCTCTTCGCGGCGGCCTGAGCAGGAACAACACCGAGGTGACTTCGAGATGATATTTGTTTTCCAACAGGGCCGCATTCAGAAAAACGGTGTGCGCCGCTTTCGGGTCGTAGCCGCTGACGTACTCGAAATGAAGCAGGCAATCGCTCTGCGTGCGCACGTGCAAAACTTGATCGGCCAGCCGGGTTTTGAACACGATCAATTCTTTATCGAGTTTTGCCGAAATCACTTTCAGCTTGACGTTGGGAAAAGGCAAACGAACAAAATCTTTCGTCCGGTACTCCAGCAAGCTCTTAAAATAAGCGTCAAACGGTCTCCGGGCCATGAGCGTCCTTTCTTATTTCAACTTCGAAGAGTCATCAGAAGATTCAAAAAATATTTTCAAAATGCCACGCCAATATCCGTAAACCATTCGCTCTGTCCGTCTTCATCGAACGCCAGCTCAATACGCAACAAATTAATATAAGGCAAATGAAAGTGCAAACCGGCGCCGAAACCGAATTGCGGCGGTAAAACACGACGTGTGCCGTCTGCCGGGGGCTCTTGAAACCAGACGCGGCCGTAATCCGCAAAAATGCCGGCGCTGATGCCGAATTTCATGTTTTGCAGATATGAGGCAAAGGCCGGCGCCTCGCTGACGCTGAAATAGCGCCACGGTAAAATCGGAAAACGCAGCTCGGCGCCGGCCAGCGTGAGATTCTCGCCTTCGTTTTTATTGATATCGACCAGCGTGCTAGCGATCTCGCGAATACGGCGGGTGAAATGGCCGCGCACGCGATTCGAGTAACCGAGAAAAACGCGCTCGTAAATGGGAATTTTATTTTGCGCCAGATCAGTCATGACGCGGGCGCCGATGGAAACATTGCGATAAAGTTTTTTATAGCCGCGCAGATCCGCGCCGTAACGCCAGAAGTGAACATACTCGCTGTTAAAGCCCGTGCGCTGGCCCCACACCCGCATGAATACGCCCGAACGCGGATACTCAAACAAATCGCGGCGATCATAGGCAAAGGA
>Ga0247727_10019973_pt1 | contig 10308 bp, 11 predicted proteins | sample WisWelCaveWW1625_FD_202498 | JGI IMG/M metagenome (GOLD analysis project Ga0247727, IMG submission 202498) | Biofilm microbial communities from Wishing Well Cave, Virginia, United States - WW16-25 | ecosystem: Environmental > Aquatic > Deep subsurface > Groundwater > Cave microbial mat | place... | reverse complement strand
CGGACTCGTGGTCGCTCTCGAGGTCCAGCAGGCGCTGCACGCGCGATTGGATGGTTTCCAGGTTCGTCAGCGTGCCGCCCAGCCAGCGCTCGCGGACATACGGCATCTCGCAGCGCCGCCCTTGCGTCTCGATGATTTCCTGCGCCTGGCGCTTGGTGCCTACGAAGAGAATTTGCCGCCCTTGCGCGATGAGCTTCTTCGCGAAGTAGCAGGCCGCCACGAGGCCCTTGACGGTCTCGCGCAGGTTGATGATGTGAATCTTGTTCTTCTTGCCGAGAATGTACGGCGCCATCTTGGGATTCCAATGGCTCGTGCTGTGGCCGAACTGGGCCCCCGCTTGAAGCAGGTCCTTCGCTTGGATCACCGGCATGACAAGAAATCCTTTCCGAGGCCGTGAAGGCCTCCGGTTGCGCTCCGCGTGCGAGTTCAGAACGGCAGTGAGAAGTCAGAAGTAAGAAGCAATAAGTCAGATGTAACTTCTTACTTTTCACTTCTTACCGTTGTTTACTGTCGTTCAGGGGCGTTATGTGCACGGCCCCGGTTCAACCCAACCGCGAATGGCGCCCTTCCGTGGTCTGTGAGCCCGTTCCGTTAAGCCGATTTTGCAGCGGGCAGTTCTGCAAGGCGGCGTGGGCTTTATAGGGGTGGGCTTAGGTGGTGTCAAATGGTAGGGTGGGCATCGCCCACCGGCGTTAACAAAGGCAACCGTGAACGGCTGGTGGGCAATGCCCACCCAGCTTGGTCATCCTGCATCATGGGCTAACGCTTTCGGGTCGGAATGACTGGTCTGCACGTGTTCATTTGCCGCAGCGAATCCGCAGTTGCATTCGCAACCTCATCCCCTTAGATATGTTACGTCACTAACGCACCTGTGGCCTTGAGTTTGCTTCCCAACAGACACCGGTTTTTTGGCACAAGGTTAAGCTAAGGAGAGTTTGTCATGCCCAACATTACCCCCCTCGGCGACAAGGTTCTGGTCAAGCGGCTCGAAGCCGAAGAGAAGACCGCAGGCGGCATCGTGTTGCCCGACACGGCCAAGGAAAAGCCCAAGGAAGGCAAGATTATCGCCCTGGGCAGCGGCAAGCGCCTGGACGACGGCAAGCGCGGCGACTTCCAGGTCAAGAAGGGCGACCGCGTGCTCTTCGCCTCCTACGCCGGCACCGAGGTCAAGCTCGACGGCGAGGAATTCATCCTCATGCCGGAAGAGGACATTCTCGCGGTCGTAAAGACGTAACTACAACACGGCGTTCATGGTTTGTGGGTCAGAGTTGATCCACAAACCGCGCTGGTCCTGAAACCACAAACGACGAACCAAGAACCACCAACCAAAGGAGTGCTGACATGGCCGCCAAGAAGCTCGTATTCGATCAGGAAGCCCGCGAGGGCCTGCGCGCCGGGGTGCGTACGCTGGCCAAGGCCCTGCGCGTCACGCTGGGGCCGCGCGGACGCTGCGTGATCATTGAAAAGTCCTTCGGCTCGCCCACCGTCGCCAACGACGGCGTGACCGTGGCCAAGGAAATCGAGCTGGAAGACAAGTACGCCAACATGGGCGCGCAACTCGTGAAGGAAGTCGCCAGCAAGACCAACGACCAGGTCGGCGACGGCACCACCACCAGCGTCATACTGGCTGAGGCGATCTTCGAGGAAGGCTTGAAGAACGTCACCGCCGGCGCTTCGCCCACCGCCATCAAGCGCGGCATCGACAAGGCCGTCGAAGCCGTCGCCAAGCAGCTCACCAAGCAGTCCAAGCCCGTCAGCGGCCCCAAGGATATCGGCAAGGTTGCCGCCATTGCCGCGAATAACGACGACGAGATCGGCAACATCATCGCCGAGGCCATGGAAAAGGTCGGCAAGGACGGCTCCATAACCATTGAGGAAGGCAAGTCGCTCAAGACCGAGCTCGAACTGGTCGAAGGCATGCAGTTCGACCGCGGCTACCTCTCCGCGCACTTCGTCACCAAGCCCAGCGAGATGAAAGTCGAGCTGGAGAATGCCTACGTCTTCATCTACGAAAAGAAGCTCGCCAGTGTGAAGGACATCGTGCCTTTGCTCGAAAAGATCGCGCAAAGCGGCAAGCCCCTGCTGATCATCGCCGAGGAAGTCGAGGGCGAGGCGCTGGCCACGCTGGTCGTCAACAAGCTGCGCGGCACGCTGCAGGTCGCGGCCGTCAAGGCCCCCGGCTACGGCGACCGCCGCAAGTCCATGCTGCAGGACATCGCCGTGCTGACCGGCGGCAAGGCCATCACCGAAGACCTGGGCATCGGCCTGGACAGCGTCACCATTGACGACCTCGGCCGCGTGAAGAAGGTCGAAATCGACAAGGACAACACCACGCTGATTGAAGGCGCCGGCGAGTCGTCCGACATCCAGGGCCGCATCGCGCAGATCAAGAAGGAAATCGAACTGACCACCAGCGACTACGACAAGGAAAAGCTGCAGGAACGCCTGGCGAAGCTGGCCGGCGGCGTCGCGGTCGTCAAGGTCGGCGCGGCCACCGAGACGGAAATGAAGGAACGCAAGATGCGCGTCGAAGACGCGCTGCACGCCGCGCGCGCGGCCGTCGAAGAAGGCATCCTGCCCGGCGGCGGCGTGGGCCTCATCCGCGCTTCCGAAGCGCTGGAGAACCTGAAGCTGAAGGGCGAGGAAGCCATCGGTCGCGACATCGTGCTGCGGGCGCTGGAAGCCCCGGCCCGGCAGATCTCCGAGAACGCCGGCCACGAAGGCGCCATCGTGGTGCAGAAGATCCGCGAGTCGAACAACGCGAATTTCGGCTTTAACGCGCTGACCGAAGAATACGGCGACATGGTTCAGATGGGCGTCTTCGACCCAGTGAAGGTGGTCAAGGCGGCGCTGAGCAACGCGGCGTCCGTCGCGGGCCTCCTGCTCACTACCGACGCGGCCATCAGCGAACTGCCCAAGAAGAAAGAAAAGGTCCCCGCCGGCGGGCACGACGAAGACTACTAAAGAACTATCGTGGCACGGGCAGCCCCTGCCGTTGGCTGCCCGTGTACTGAAGTTTCAAGAAACCGCGCGTCGCAAGACGCGCGGCTTTTTGTTCAACGGATGTTTCGCTTGCTCACGTTGTTGTTCTTATCCCCACACGGCAGTAAACCTTTTCCATGCTCTTCATCATCGACGCCTTCAACCTGATCCACGCGCATGACCCGTTGTATGAGTTGCTGGACCAGCGCGGTTTTCCTCCGGCGTGCGACGCGTTGGTGCGGATGCTTGCGAGTTATGCCCTGAACGAAGGCATCCAAAGCATCGTCCTCGTCTTCGACGGCTCACCCAAGGCCGGCGGCGGGATGCGCCGAGAACGCGCCGGCGGGTTTGTGGGCGCTTCCAAAATTGAACTGGTCTTCGCCGACCCGGTGCACAAGGCCGACCGTACCATTCTGGACCTCGTTGAAGCCGCGAAACGCCCGGGCGATATCACCGTGGTGAGCGACGACAAGTTTGTCGTGCGCGGCGTCAAGAGCGCGCAGGGCCGCACGCTGGGCTGCCGCGCGTTCTTAAAGTCGATTCACCAAAGCGACCGCCGCCGCCAGCCGCCCAAGCATCGCGAAGACCCGCGCAAATACCGCGGCCTCACCGAGTCCGAAGTGAAAGAATGGATGGATTATTTTGGATTCAAGGAAGATGAATAGGCTCGTAGCTCATGGCTCCTCGCTCTTGGTAACGGTATGGCCAAGCTGCGAATCTTACTTGGAGGATGCTTCATCCGAAGCTAACTTGACCTCATGCGCGCAACGCTGATCAAGACTTTCACCTTCGAGGCGGCGCACTTGCTGCCGCAGGCCCCCGAAGGCAACAAATGCCGCCGGCTGCACGGGCACAGTTTCGTCATCGACGTGGCTGTCGAGGGCGAGGTGGACCCGCGCACGGGCTGGGTGATGGATTTCGCCGCGCTTAAATCCGCCGCGCAGCCCGTCATCGACGCGCTGGACCACCGCTACCTCAACGACCTGGACGGCCTTGCCAACCCCACCAGCGAAATCGTGGCGCGCTACCTGTGGGAGCGCCTCAAGCCCAAGCTGCCGCTGCTCGCCTGCATCACCGTCCGCGAGACCTGCACGTCCCGCTGTGAGTACCACGGCGCGTAGGGTGGGCACTGCCCACCAGCCGTGGTAAAGGTCGAAACCTTTCGTTCCTCCGTGGTGGGCGATGCCCACCCTACGAACTTTTCCATTTTTCCGTGCACCAACCCCTGCTTTGTTACGTTTACAGAAAAAGACAAAGAGGGCACGGGCATGGCAGCCGTGGCTTGGTCTGGCGACGTGCCGTTAAGCCCGCGGGAGCCACCGCCGTCCGAACCGCGAGGCTCGCGCCCGTTAAAGGCCGTGGCGTACCTTTTATTGGCCGCCGGCACTTCGATTCTCGCTTGGTTCGTCGTTGAACCCACCAGCCCCATGCCGGGCTTTCCGCGCTGTTGGAAGGGCGGCCCGGCGATTTTGACCTCCTGTTTTCTGTGCCAGATCGGCATGTTGGTGCTGATCCAACGCCGCTTCGCGCTGCAGACGCTGCTTTTCAGCGCTTTAACGTCAGGGCTTCTGGCGGCGGCGACGCAATGTTACGTCAGCCAGATTCGCAGCACGTGCGTCCAGGAAGAAAGCATACCCTTGAAGGCCGACAGGCTGGGTGTGGTCGTGGGTCGCGGGATGGAAGAATTAAATACAGAGCGCCTGCTGGACTTTGTAGCGGACGCTTACAGCGCGGGGAGGCACGACAGTCCGCCAGCCTTTGATCGCGTTCAGGTTGGACTGAAGTCGAGCAGCACTTACGACCTGGAGTCGAAGGACGAATTTCTTTTTGAATTGACCTTCAGATTCGAATTCTCAAAATTCATTCACCCGGATGAAAGCTCCAACCGGCGCTTGGCTATGGCCTATGGCGTTTTCCTCGCGAAATGGTTTGAAGCATCGGTAAATAGCGCGGAAAGGGACCCTGAAAGGTGTGCTAAAGCCCTGCCAGCGTATTTGGATGCACTGGTTGGTGAGGATGTGTATGAGGCTAATGCACCTCAATCGAGCATTGACGAAGCCCTTTTGACGCTGGCGGCTAGCGTGATGGTTTCCGATGAAATCATCATTTGCGTTCCCTTCTTTCCTACGTCGAAAAAAGAAATAATCGAACCGCTCGAATGGCTCGCCGCGCGGGAGCCGGATCCCCAATTGAAAGAATTCCTAGCGCAGACCGCAGACGAAATCAGGAAGCTATCGAAAATCCATCACCCGAAGGATCCCAGCGGTTCTCTGGCACACTGAACGCTCGACGGTGGTGGGCGATGCCCACCCTACGTGATGCTTGCGCCGCGCGTGAAACGAGAGAACATCGCGGCATGGCCACCGAGCGCAAAGCCGCCGCCAAGCCAGCGCCGCAAACGGCAAGAAAGCTGCGCGTCTATTTCGCCGCGCCGCTCTTCACGCTGCTGGAACGGCGCGCCAACCGCTCGCTGGCGCGCGCCATCCAGCGCGAGATGCCGGAGCTCGAGATCGTCCTGCCGCAGGACTTCAAGCACGACGGCAAGTTCAACGACGAACGCGCCTTTGGCGTGATTTTCAAGGACTGCGTGGAGGGCATCGACGGCGCGGACGCGCTGCTGGCCTGGCTGGACGGCCCCGATGCCGACAGCGGCACGGCTTTTGAAGTGGGCTACGCCTTTGCGAAGGGCAAACCCGTGGTCGGCGTGCGCACCGACTTCCGCCAGAACCAGGAGAAGGGCCTGAACATTATGCTTTCGCGCGCCTGCGTGGGCTTCGTCTATCGTCCGAGCTTCGATGAAGATGTGGACGGCTTGGCCAGGGACATTGCGCGGGCGTTGAAACGAGTGGTCAGGGTTCAGGAATCAGGAATCAGGGAACGGCCATGACTACCAAAAAAATCTACCTCTGCGGACCCATCATGGATTGCGCCGTGGGCGAGGCGCTGGACTGGCGCACGCGCGCCAAGGAGCGCCTGGCCGGGCGCTTCATCCTGCTCGACCCCATGCGCCGCAACTTCCGCGACAACGAGATCGACAGTTCCAACGAAATCGTCGAGTTCGACCTGCAGGACGTGCGCGACGCCGACATCGTGCTGGTGAATTACTCCAAGGCCAGCATCGGGACCGCAATGGAGGTCTTCTATGCCAGCCACGACCTGGGCAAGTTCGTCATCGCCTTCGCGCCCTTCGAGTTCAAGGACTGTTCGCCGTGGATGGTGCGCTACTGCACGAAAATCCTGCCCACGCTGGACGCCGCGCTGACGTACATCGAACGTCATTTCTAACGCGCCTTAACACGTCACATCTTTCCCTTCGCTGCCGAATAACTTAAGGCGCTCTGCTTCCGCCACCTTCACGGCGTCGGCGGGCGCATAGTGGAATTGCACGGCGCGGCGGCGCAGGGGCGAGTGGTTCGTCGGCGTGCCGTGCGGCAACAGGCCGCTGAAAAACAGCGCGCCGCCGGGCTTGAGCGGCACCGCCAGCACCGTCTTGCGGTTGGCGAACATGTCGGTGTCGCAAATCTGCCAGTCGCGGCGCTTGAAGTGGAGGCGCGCGCCCTCGAGGTGCCCTCCGCGCCAGACGTGCATGCAGCCGTTGGCCTGCGTCGCCTCGTCGATGGCGATCCACACGCCGATGACCGGCGTACCCGGCGCGTAATTGAAGTACGCGTTGTCCTGGTGCCAGGGTTTCTCGCGGCCGATGCGCGCGGGCTTGACCAGCGCCATGTCTTGAAACAGTTGGGGCTGCCGGCCGCCCATGAGTTTCGAGACGGCGGCCAAGAGCTTCGCGTGCGCGGCCATGGCGTTTAAGCGCGCTTCGTGGCCCACGAACTCAAAGAGCTTGCGCACCGCATCGAAGCGTTCCGCTGCCGTTAGTTCCGCGAAGCGCTCGCGCACCGCGTTTTCAAACATCAAACCCTTGAAGTCCGGCTTGCCCCCGCGCATCAAATGGTCGAGACCCTCACTGCCCGCGCATACTTCCTCGGGCGTGAAGGCGTCCTCGACGGCCAGAAAGCCATCCTCCTTGTAGCTCCGCAATTCTGCCGCGCCGATGGACGCCAGGCCGTGGAGGCGTTCGGCCACGCCGTCGGGCTTGTACAGATCCGGCGCGTGTTCGGCGCTGGGCGGCATGTAATCGAAGGTGGCTGCTGGAGCGGCGGTCATGGTCATTCCCTTTAAGCGCGAACTTGTATTCATCCCACAGCACGGCTTTTAGTATGCGGAATCAACGCTAAGAAAGCCATGTATTCGGGCTAGATAAATTTGTATTTATACGATATTACCCGCCCATGCGCATCGACTGGGAACGCTATCGCGTGCGGCTTGGCCACGGCGGCCGGGTGCGTTGCGAATTGGGCTGGTCGCTCGACGAACGCTGGTCGAAGAACATGCTCGACTTCGACTTGTGGCTCGTCTGGGCCGGGCGCGGGCTGATGCGCTCGCACGAGGGCGAGATCCGCCTGCGCCCTGGCCTGTGCTTATGGGTACGGCCAGGCGGGATGTACCTGACCGAGCAGGACCCGCGCAATCGCCTGGGCGTCAGCTACCGGCACTTCGAACTGCTGGACGCGCAAGACCGCGTGCGGCCTTACGACTTGCCCGCCCCGCCGCTCGTGCATGAAGTCCTCGACATGGCCTACGCCGACGGGGTCATGCGCCGCGTCAACGAACTGGCCGGCGGCAAGCCCGACCGCGACTCGCCTGCCGCCGTGGCGCTCCTGAAAGGCCTGCTCATGGACCTGGACGCCGAATCCAGCCGGCCGGGCCGCGCCGAGGCTGGCCCTACTTCGTTGCATCACCGCCAAGTGGTGCTGCGCTGGTCGGCGCGCATCGCCGAGGACCCGCGCGCGGCGCCCGGCGTGGCCGAGATGGCGCAGGCCAGCGGCTACAGCCCCGACCACTTCGCGCGCATCTTCAAGGCCGTGCTGGGCCAAAGCCCCCAGGACTTCACCGTGTGCGCGCGCATCGACCGCGCCCGCACGCTGCTGCGCGCATCGCCGCTCTCCGTGGGCGAGATCGCCCACGCGCTGGGTTATTCGGACGTGTATTTTTTCTCCAAACAGTTCAAGCAGAAGACGGGCCTCGCACCGCGGCGATTTCGCGTGGAAGGCGAGCGATAGATCTGAGCATCGGCGCAGCCTACCTGCTCATACCAAACACTCCCATTTCAGATCGGTCCGAACAACCGGATGGGAACCGGCGGCGCGACCGACCATGCTCGCGAATGATGACGAATCGCGCGGTGGCAACACTATCAGAAGATGTGGTGCCCGCTGCCGGTGCGGAGTGAGACACCGGACTCTCCAAACGCCACAACGCAATCTGGTAATTCATCCCATTGAATGGGCAACTCAATCTGCTGCCGTAAATCAACCGGCTCCGGTTTGCTGAACGGCCGTCGATACCACGCCTCATGCCTCTCAGCGGGCTTGGAGATAAGCCGCGGTGAACCGTAGTTGTTCAACTCTGTTAGCAAGCGACTGAGCAAATCCTGAGCGTGAGCGTCTCAACTCTCATCACTATCTCCGAATTCAGTGAAGCCAGCCTCTCGGAAGCACACGTCATCGTTCACAGGCGATGGCCAGAGTGCAAACAACTCGAATCCCTTAGCGACGCGATGCCGTGCAATCTCATGCAAAATCGGTGCCCAATGGACAGTGAATGGCTGCATGAAAGGTCCTCAACTATTTTCCACCATACGAGACGAACTATGAACTACAAACTTGCCTTGATGTTCCGCTCATACGGCGGCTTCAGCACGCCCTTTTCCGTGATGATCGCGGTGATCAATGCCGCGGGCGTCACGTCGAAGGCCGGGTTGAGGACCTCGGCCTCGGCGGGCACGCTGAGCTTGCCGTTCGGCGCGGCGATCTCGTCGCGCTGGCGTGCCTCGATGGGGAGCTGGCTGCCGTCGGCAATCTTCAAATCGAACGTGCTGCTGGGCGCGGCCACGTAGAAGGGCACGCCGTGGTGCTGGGCTAAAATCGCCAGGCCGTACGTGCCGATCTTGTTGGCCGTGTCGCCGTTGGCGGCGATGCGGTCGGCGCCGACGATCACGGCATCGGGCTTCTCCGCGCGCATCACGCTGGCGGCCATGTTGTCGCAGATGACCGTCACGGCGATGCCGGCGTGGGCAAGTTCCCACGCCGTCAGCCGCGCGCCTTGCAAAAGCGGCCGCGTCTCGTCGGCGAAGACTTTAAGCTGCGTGCCGCGCGCGTGAGCGGCGTACATCACGGCCAGCGCCGTGCCCCGGCCGCCGGTGGCCAGCGCGCCGGCGTTGCAGTGCGTCATCAATACGGCTTGGTCGCGCGGCAGAAGCTCCGCCCCGTGGCGGCCGATGGCTTCGCACATGGCCCGGTCTTCGGCGTGGATGAGCTGCGCTTCCGCTTCGAGCGCGGCTTGGATGGCGTCCACCGACTTGCCCGCGGCCAAAAACCCGCGCGCGACTTTAAGACAGCGCTCCACCGCCCAGCGCAGGTTGACCGCGGTGGGCCGCGCGCAAGCGATTTGCTCGCAGAGTTGCTCAAAACGCTCCGGCCAGCCCAAGAGCGCCGAACCTCCGCAGCCCGGCGGGACATTCCGCGCTTCCCGCGCCGCCAGCGCCACGCCGTACGCGCCCGCGCAGCCGATGGCCGGCGCGCCGCGAACCACCAGGCGCTGGATGCCGTCGCAAAGTTCCGCGACGGTGCGCACGTCCACATAGACTTCCTCGGCCGGCAGCCGGGTTTGGTCCAGCAGCCGCAGGTGCGTGCCATGCCAAGCGAGAGTAGAGAAGGGCATTTTAGATTTCCAATTTGCGATTGCCGATTTTTATGCCTCTGGCGGCGAACTCTTTTGAGAATATCACGGCCACTTACAGTTTTCGATTCTGATTTCCCCGATCGCAAAAAACCGTATCTCCGCGTCTCCGTAGTAAAAAATCGAAAATGGCCAATCGCAAATTGAAAATGCCTTTACAGCAGCGTCTGGATCTCGTCATTGCTCTGCGCCAGGCGTTGCGCCATCAGGCGGATCACGTAGGCGTGAAACTGCAGCGCGGCCTTGGGCGCTTCCTTCATCATCTGTTCCAACCGTTCGGCGGTGAGGCAGCGCACGCGCGTCGGCACGTCGGCCACGGCGTCGGCGGAGCGCGCGCCGCGCGTGAAGACGCCCATTTCGCCGATGATGGTGCCCGGCCCGAAGGTGCGCAGGCGTTTCATCTGCATGTTTTCCAGCATCAGCAAAATCGAGATGTGCCCGCGCTCGATGAAGAAGAGCGTATTCCCCGCGTCGCCTTTGCGGAAAAGCTTCTGGCCGGCGCTGAGTTCGACCGTGTCGCACGCTTCC
>Ga0247727_10019972_pt1 | contig 10308 bp, 7 predicted proteins | sample WisWelCaveWW1625_FD_202498 | JGI IMG/M metagenome (GOLD analysis project Ga0247727, IMG submission 202498) | Biofilm microbial communities from Wishing Well Cave, Virginia, United States - WW16-25 | ecosystem: Environmental > Aquatic > Deep subsurface > Groundwater > Cave microbial mat | place... | reverse complement strand
GCGCGAAACGCGGCTTTGTTTTCCGGTTTGAGAATCCAATCCAGATTCGCTTTGACGGCGGACGCGTTGAACGGCGCGCCGTCCGCGAATTTCACTCCCGAACGCAATTTGATTGTGTATACATTCGCGCCGCTCGCGGTGAAAGAGGTCGCAAGTAAAGGTTCGATGGTGTTGTCGGCTTTCACAGTAAAGAGCGTTTCAAAAACTTGTGCCAAGACCATAAACGATGCCGACGCGCTCGCGCGATGAATCGCCAGCGTCTCAATGTCGGCGTACGTCGCGATCGTTAGCGTTTTGGGTTTTGGTGTTGGCGATGGCGTGGGGAGCGGCGTCGCGGCGGTCGCGGTCGTTGGCAACGGGGCGGCGGTCGCGGCGGGCGCTGCTAGTGGCGTTGGCGTTACGTTCGGCGCGCACGCGGAGATTAGAAAGATGAATGTTAGCGCGCGCAAGTCTTTTAGAAATGACAGCATTGTTCTCCTGTGAAAATAGGACAATTTATTTTTCCGGATACCCCGCGCCGGTCTTGGCGGTGTCAATCGTAAAAGACGCGAACGCGCCGGCTTGCCCGGGATAAACGCTATCGCTGATGCCGAACGCCTCGCGCATTCCGACGACGTACGGCTTGACCAGATACGCGCTCTCGCTCAGCCAAAAAAATGCCGCGACGCCGTCGTTGACCAAGATTTTTTGCGCGGCGCGATATTTTTCCGGCGCGGCTTCAACATCCGTCTCCGCATTTGCCGCCGCGAGCGCGGCGTCAAATTCACGATTGCAATAGCCGAGGCGCTGGGCGTACGCGCCGTTGCACGCGTGCAAGAACAGCCAATTCTGCGCGTGCGGATATTCTTGCTCCCAGGTCAGGAGAAAAATTTGCGGCGAGGTGCGCGTATCTTTGGCGATCACCGCGTACGCGCTGGCTTCGAGCGGATCGAGCAGAATCGGGCACGCGAATGTTTTTGCGAAACTGCCGGCGATGAATTGATACAGAAATTGATTGCGCGGCGTGTTCGCGTATGTCAATTTGATCGAGCCGAGTTTATTGCAATCCACTTTTTTGCGATCCGCCGTGCCATAGCCGGCTTCGACGAGCGTTTGCACAGCTTGATTCGCGTCGAACGCGGGGACATTGGCTTGCGCGTCGAAGCCCGGCACGCCCGGCGGAATCCACGACAGGTATGGCTTGCCCGCGCCTTTGAGCGCGTCGCGCACAAACGCCTCGCGATCGAGCGCGAGCGAAAACGCTTTGCGAACATTTTTGTCGGTGAAAGGCGCGCGCTTGACGTTGAATCCCAGATACGACACGCGCGCGGCAGACCCGCGCGCGATTTCTTTCGCGAGCGAAGCATCCGCTTGCGCGGCGGCAAGTTCGTCGCCGCTGACGCGCAAAATTTCGAGCGCGCCCTTGCGGTACGCGTCGAGCGCGGCGGCGGGATCGCTGATCCAATAAAATTCGACGCGGTCGAGTTTTGGTTTCGCGCCCCAATAGTTTGGATTCGGAACGAGCTTGGCTGAACCCTCTTGAAATTCTTTGACGATAAACGCGCCATTGCTATTATGATTTTCCGGCTTGAACCACCAACCGTCGGGGTCGCTCTCCACTTTATTTTTGTCGCTCGGAAATCCAATCCACGTCGCGGCGATGGTCGGGAAATACCCGGCGGGGCGCGCAAAATTGAAAACGAGCGTCGCGTCGTCCACAATTTGAATGCCGATGGCGTCGTGCGCGCGCTGAATATCTTCGGGTTTGGATTTGGGATCAAGCGTGTAGGAATTTTGCGCGCCGGTGAGATCGTCGAGGAAGGACGCGTCGGTGTTGCTGAGACGCGGGTCGAGCGCGCGCTTGAACGCGGTCTCAAAATCGCGCGCGGTCAAGCGCGATCCGTCCGCGCGTTTCAAGCCCGCGCGCAAATGAAATGTCAGCGTTTTGCCGTCCGCGCTAAATGTCCATTTCTCTGCCGCGCCGGGAGTGACGCGCCCTTTCGCGTCCCAACGCGTCAAGCCCTCGTACGCCAGTTGCAAAATCGCGATCTCGCTGTTTGTGGAGGCGCGTTGCGGATCGAGGAGATCGGGGCGCGTGTTGAGATTGATGCGGAGAATGCGTGGGCGCGTCGGATCGGCAGTCGGCGCGCGTGTCGCGAGCGGCGCGGGCGAATTGGAATCCGGCGCGAGCGCGGAAATGGGCGCGCATGCGGTTAGGGCGAACGCCGCAAACAGCAGAGTTGCAGATCGAAACAAGGTTTCCTCAAGCGGTGGGGGGAGTAAGTTATCTACAGTCTAACAGAGAGAAGACGTATAGTCAAAAATTTTCATTGCCCGTGCCGCGAAAAAACAAAGCGGCTGGCTTGCACGCAAGCCAGCCGCCGCAACTCCGTTGGCAAATTCAAATCTTTATGCGACATGACACGCGACATAGTGCCCCGTGCCGAGTTCGCGCCACTCTGGATCGACGCGTTTGCAGATATCAATTGCGACGGGGCAACGCGTATGAAAGCGACAGCCGCTCGGCGGGTGCACCGGGCTGGGCACATCGCCGGTCAGAATAATGCGTTCGCGTTTTTCTTCGATGACCGGGTCGGGAATCGGAATCGCGGAAAGCAACGCTTTCGTATACGGATGCAATGGATTCTGGTACAAAGCAGTGCGATCCGTCAGTTCGACAATCTTGCCGAGATACATCACCGCGATCCGATCCGAGATGTGACGAACGACCGACAGATCGTGCGCGATGAAGAGGTACGTGAGATTAAATTTTTCCTGCAATTCTTCGAGCAGATTGATGATCTGCGCTTGAATCGAAACATCCAGCGCGCTGATCGGCTCATCGCAGACGATAAACGCGGGCTTGACGGCGAGCGCGCGCGCGATGCCGATGCGCTGGCGCTGACCGCCAGAGAATTCGTGCGGATAGCGATTGACGAAATATGGATTCAGTCCGACGACCTGCAATAATTCCTGCACCTGTTCTTTTTTTTCTTTGCCTTGGGCAAGGTTATGCACTTCGAGCGGCTCGCCAACAATGTCTCCGACCGTCATCCGCGGATTGAGCGACGCGTACGGGTCTTGGAAAATCATTTGCATATTGCGGCGCATCTTGCGCAATTGCTCGCCCTCAAGCTTGACGAGGTCTTTGCCTTCAAAGAGCACTTCGCCGGCGGTTGGACGATAAAGTTGCAAGATCGTTCTGCCGGTCGTGGATTTGCCGCAACCGGATTCGCCGACCAAGCCAAGCGTTTCGCCGCGCTCGATCGTAAAATCCAAGCCGTCCACCGCTTTGACGTCGGCGACTTTGCGCTGAATGATAATGCCCTGCGTGATTGGAAAATATTTCTTGAGCCCGCGCACTTCGACCAGATTTCCATTTGTCTTTGCTGACATAGTCCCACTCCCCTCGTACGATTTCAGATTTCAGATGGTTATTTGCTATCTGCTTTCGCTATTGCCTTATCTCTCCGCGCGCTTTGACCACGTCCTGCCAATTCCAACACGCGACGTGATGGCGCACGGCGACGGTTTCGAGCAACGGATTTTCGTTCAAGCATTTATCGGTGCGAAAGCGACAGCGATCGTAGAACGGACAGCCCTTGGGCAGCGAAACCAAATCCGGCGGCAAGCCTTCGATTGGCGTCAGTTTGGCTTTGCGCACTTCATCCAAACGCGGAATCGAGGCGAGCAAGCCGAGCGTGTATGGATGAAGCGGATTGGCAAAAATTTCTTTCACGCCCGCAGATTCAATAATAAAGCCGGCGTACATCACGTTGATGCGGTCGGCGAGGCCGGCGATCACACCGAGATCGTGCGTGATCCAGATAATCGCCATGCCGAGTTCGCGCTTGAGCCGCTTGACGATGTCTATGATCTGCGCCTGAATCGTCACGTCGAGCGCGGTCGTCGGCTCATCCGCGATCAAAAGTTGCGGCGCGCACGAGAGCGCCATCGCGATCATTACGCGTTGGCGCATTCCGCCGGAGAATTGATGCGGATAATCTTCGATGCGTCCTTCCGCTTCCGGAATGCCGACCGTCTCGAGCAGTTCAATCGAGCGCTTACGCGCCTGCTCCTTCGTCATGCCCAAATGCAATTCAAGTGATTCGCCGATTTGCGTGCCGATTGTCAGCACGGGATTGAGCGAGGTCATCGGGTCTTGAAAGACCATCGCGATTTTGTTGCCGCGCACCGAGCGAATTTCTTCGTCGTCCACTTGTAAAAGATCGCGCCCTTGAAAAATCACTTGCCCGGACGGAATTTTGCCGGGCGGTTGCGGAATGAGGCGCATAATAGACAAGACCGAAACGCTTTTGCCGCATCCCGACTCACCGACCAAGCCCAGTGTCTCGCCTTCGTCCACGCTGAACGTGACGCCGTTGACCGCGTGCACAATGCCGTCTTGGGTGTGAAATTCCGTGCGCAAATCTTTGACGTCTAACAAAGTTGCCATTGTCCCTCCAGTGGGATGGATAATTTCAATTGATGATTTTAAAACTTGTCCGCTAATTCTGGATTCAAGGCTTCATTCAGCGCGTCGCCGAAAAACGCGAACGCCAGAACAATGGCGGACAGAATCGCGCCGGGGATCGCGACGAGCCAAATAAATTGCGGAAACGTGCGCCAATATCTGCCGGCGTTATCCGCCATAATGTTGCCCCAACTCGGATTCGGCGGCTGTAAACCGATGCCGAGATAACTAAGATAACCTTCAGACAAGGCGATAAAGCCCATGCCGGCGGAAATCGAAACGATGATCGGCGCGAGCGCATTCGGCAAAATATGCCGCGCGATAATCCGGATCGTTTGCACGCCGGTCGCTTGCGCGCTCATTACATATTCGCGTTGTCCCACCGTCAACACTTGTCCGCGCACAAAGCGCGCCAGCCCCGCCCAGCCAATCGTGCCCAATGCCAAAATCACCACCGCGTAATCGAGGTAACCACTGCGCGCGAGCTCTGTCAAACCGTTCGCGCGCGCCCAATCGAGAACGGCAGGGCGCACGGTCGCCGCGATCAGAAAAATCAGGAGCAGACCGGGAAAGGCGAACAGGATTTCGGTGACGCGCATAATCAAATTATCTACCCATCCGCCGAAATAGCCGGCGAGCGCGCCAAAGGGAATTCCAAGCGTCAAATTGACGACGGTTACAAGAATCACAACGAACGCGGAGGAGCGCGCGCCGTAAATCAAGCGGCTGAGCATATCTCGCCCGAGCGAATCCGTGCCCATCCAATGTTCGATGCTCGGCGGCTTTTCGATCTGGTTCAAATCTTGTTTGTCGTACGAGTAGGGCGCTAGAAAATTGGCGGCGAGCGCGGTTGCAAAAAAAGCGATGATGACGATGAAACCGACCAAGCCGGGAATATTGCGCGCGACGCGTCCGGCGACGCGTCGCCATGGGGATGGCGAGCGGACGGCGATGGTTTGTGATTGTGCGTCGAGCGTGGTTGCTGGCGCCATTAAGATTTCCGGATGCGCGGATCAAGAATGGGATAAAGCAAATCCACAAACATATTCGCGAACACGAAAGCCACCGCGACGATCAATGTAAAGGCAACGACGATATAGTACTCGCGCGAGACGAGCGCATCCACCGCTAACTGTCCGATGCCGGGGATGCCGAACCACGGCTCGATCAAAAATGATCCTTCGACCAAACCGCCGAGACTCATCCCCAAGACGGTGGCGATTGGAATTAAAGCATTCCGCATGGCGTGCCGCACGATGACGACGCGCTCGCGCAGTCCCTTGGCGCGCGCGGTGCGCACGTAATCTTGCCCCAGCGTATCAATCAGCCCCGCGCGCATCAAGCGCGCCAGCCCAGCGATATAGCCGAGCGACATGATAAAAACCGGCAAGATCACTTTGGCGCTAAAGATTCCATCCCAACGACCGCTGACCATCGGCAAGATGGGTCCCAGGGTAATTTGGAAATTGAGAGCGTTCAAAACCAAGTCGTGCCGCCGGGAAAAAATAAAAGTGAGGAAGGGAAGCAGAAATAAAATGGGAATGGAGATTGCCGCGAGCGACACAAAGCGCATAATATAATCGAACCACGAATTGCGCGTGAGACCGGCGAGAATGCCGAGTGGAATGCCGATGACACTTCCCACGATCAGCGCGGCGATATTCAATTGAATCGTTACCGGCAAACGTTCCGCGATGATTCTGCCGACGGGCTGATCGCGATATTTCACAAGCCCGTAGCCGAAATTGCCCTGAAGCGCGCTGGCGATATAGTTGAGGTATTGTTGGTAGGGGGGCTGATCGAGTCCGTATTGTTCTTTGATGCGCTGGATAGTTTCCGGATTGGCTTTCAAGCCGACCATTACGGTCACCGGATCGCCGGGACCGTACACGCCGAGCAGGAAAGTGATCACGGAAACGAAAAAGAGGACGACTGGCATCCAGACCAGTCGGCGAATGATAAATGCCGCCATTGGCTACCCTTGTTTCATCTGCGGAAAAATGCGAACAAAATGCTCGTCATCGCGATTAACTGCCCGACCCAAAAGAGAAACATCCAGCGGATGAGCGTCATCTTCGTCTCTGCCATCTCAACGCGCAGTTTGGCGAACTCGCTTGCCATCTCAACGCGCACCTTGGCAAATTCGCCGATCGTTTCGTTACGCAGACTAGAAATACCAGACGTCATTTCATTGCGCCCTTGGGCATCGCCAGTCACAATCTCGCCGCGCAACTTGGCGAACTCGGCGGCCATCTCCGCCCGAAATTTGCCAAACTCTTCCGACAGCCGCCGCTCGAATTTTTCCTCGACGAGCACGACGACATTATCACGCGTTGAATCGTTGACCTGATTCAACAACGCGACCAGCGCATCCGCGCCATCATCTCCGAGTTTTTCTCGAATGGGACGGGGAACCGTGATTACTGCCATATTGATTGTGCCGACGAGCGCCGCGTGAATGAACGCGGCACTCGTCGCGTTTTACTTTTTCATTTACCGCGTCAGCGACATGTATTTGAGTCGCGGAATGATCAGCGGCGGATAGATCGCGCCTTTGACGTACGGCTTGGTCAGAATGTAATTGCGCGAGTGCACCATCGGCAACACCGGCAAATCATTGAGAATGATTTGCTCGGCTTGTTGATACAATTTGAATCGCGCGGCGCTGTCCCGTTCCAAGCCGGCTTGCTCCAGCAATTGATCCACTTGCTTGCTGGAATAGCCGCCCCAATTTTCGTTACTGCCGGTCTTGAAGAGCACTTCCAAAAAATTCTGCGGATCGGCATAATCCGCGATCCAACCGGTATCGAACATTTGGTATTGGATGTTCGCGGGATCCTGGAGCTGACCGAGAAAGGTCGCCCAGTCGGTTTGTTGAATCGAAACGTTGACGTTGAGATTTTCTTTCAACATCGCCGTCATCGCTTGAATATTTTCCGCCGTCGTGCCGCCGCCGCCGACGGTGAACCATGTGATCTCCGGTAATTTGCCGGCGTACTTGGACTCTGCCAAAAGTTTTTTGGCTTGTGCCGGATCGTACTTGATTTTATTTTGCGGATCGGAAAATCCCGGCATGCCGGGCGGCAGGATCGTTTCGGCTTGAATCGGAATCTTGCGATAGACGACGTCGTAAACTTTTTGGCGGTCAATCGCCATAGCAAATGCTTGACGGACTTTGATATCGTCGAACGGGGGTTTGCGATTGTTGAACACGATAAAGAAGGTGCTGAGTTCGGTGCCGACAAACAGTTCTTTGTTGAGCGGGCTGTTCGGATCGTTGACGCGTTCGATGTCCGTGCGCCCGATGTACGTCGAATCGAGATCGCCATTCTCGTACATCGTCATGAAAGAACCGCCGCCGAGAATGAATTCGATCGTTTCGATTTGCGGTTTGGGCTCGAGGTAATAGTTGGTGTTGCGCGCGAGGATGATGCGTTGCCCGCGCACGTACTCTTGCAATTTGTACGGACCGGTGCCGTTCGGTTTGTCCGTCCATGTGCGCCCGCCGCGCTCGACATTATTTTTGTCTACAATGAACGCGGTCGGGAAAGTGAGTTTCGCGATAAAGTACGTTTTCGGCGCGTCGATCGTAATGCGAACTGTGTAATCATCCACAACGACCACGCCGCTGACGGCGGACGCTTTGCGGCTCAGTTTATCTTTCACACCGACAATATCGCCGAGATACGTGTCAGCCGTTGGCGAGGTCGTCGCCGGATTTGCCGCGCGTTCGATCGAATATTTAAAATCTTGCGCGGTGATCGGGCGACCGTCGTGGAACTTGATGTCTTTGCGGATAAAGAACGTGTACGTCTTGCGGTCATCGCTGAGTTCCCATTTTTCCGCGATGTCGGCGACCACTTTGAGATTTTGATCGAGCGTCACGAGACCGCTGAAAAGTTCGACGACGTAAACGGCGGATTCCGCGTCGGACGTGAGGTGCGGATCGAGCGTCGGCGGATCGCCGCTGCCGGGCAAACGCAAAACATTTTTGCCGGCGGTTGTTGATCCGGACGAACCGCGCGTTGGCGTGGCGGCGGCTTTGCCCGGTTCCGGCGTTGTTTGAGAAACCGGGCTAACCGAAAGCCCGCCGCTCAAATAAATCAAAGCGCCGGCGCCGACACAAATCGCGCCAACGAGCGCGACGACCAAGACGACGAGCAGTACGATTAAACCGCGATTGCTTCCTTCTTTTGACATTCTAACCTCCCCTTTTCAACCGCGCGCTGATGCGCGCGGCGGTCTATTCAATCCTACGTGGGGACAGTGGCAATAGTTTCGTACGAAAAAATTATTGGCGCAATGTTACACGGGGTTGGCAATGTTGTCAAGATGACGTGCGACGAATGAGAGATGGCGCGCGACGAGAAATTCTAGTTCCGTTCGCTCCGGGTCAATCCATCCGCCACGTTTCGAATCGCTCGTATCCGTCCGTGATCGCAAAGGTGCGCCGCACATTCGGTTTCGTCAGCGTCGCGCGCAGAGACCACCACAGCGGCGCGATCACGGCGCTCTCTTCTGCGAGCATGTTGTCGGCGGCGCGATATTGCGCGCGACGACGGGTGAGATCGGTTTCGCGCGCGGCGCTGTCCAAGAGCCGGTCGTAGGGCGGATGGTTCCAGCGCGCGAAATTATCCGGCGCGCCGCCGCGAAACGCCGGCTCGGCAAACCCGGCGGCATCCGGATAATACGCACACCAGCCCAGACGAAAAATTTGCGGCGGATCCTCGCGCAACGTTTGCAAATAATTTTTCCAATCTAACGTTTTGGTCGTTACTTCCGCGCCGAGCGTGTTCTTCCACATATTCACCGCCGTTTCCGCGATGCGCTCGTGCGTGTCGTTGGAATTGACCGCGAGCGTAATCGGCGGGAATTTCTTTTTGTCGTAACCGGCTTGCTTGATCCATTCGCGCGCCTGTTGCGGATTGTACGCGATGCCGAGCGTGTCGGAAATATCGGCGGATGCGAAAATGCCGGGGCGCGTGAACCAACGCGCCGGCTCGCCCAATTTCACAATCGCGCTCGTAATCGTTTCGCGGTCGAGCGCGGCGCTGAATGCTTTGCGCACGCGCACATCGTTAAAGGGCGGCTTGCTCGTGTTGAACGCGTAATAATGCGTACACAGCGTCGGCGCAAATTGCAACTGCCCCTTGAACAAGGGATCTTCTTTCAAGCGATCTATATTCGTCGGGGCGAGTCCGCCGTACGGATCGAGCGAATCGAGCGAGCCGCTTTGATATTGCTCGAGCGCGGTCGTCGTATCCGCGATCATCGCGAAACGAATGCGCTCGATCTGTACGCTCGCGGCATTATACCAATGCGGGTTTTTTTTCAAAATAATTTCGCGATGGTGCGCCCAGCGTTCGAGGACATAGGGTCCGTTCGTCCAAATCGCGTTCGGCTCGGTCCAGCCCGCGCCGCCGGCTTCGACGATTTCGCGCGGCACGACGCGCACGAGCCACGCGCTGACGATGCTCGGAAAAAAACTCGCCGGGCGCGTGAGCGTAAAGCGCACCGTGAAATTGTCAACGGCGTGGATGCCGAGCGCGAGAAATAATTTTTCCAAATCCGCATAAGCCGTTTGCGGATCCGCGCCGCGCAGGGACTCTGCTCCGCGCACCAGCGGCGCAAAGGTCGGCGCGAAACTCGACTTGAGACGCGGATCGAAAAGCCGGCGGACGCTATAGACAACGTCGTGCGCGTTGATGCCGCGTTTCGTTTCAAAACGTTCCGTCGCCGGAATATAGCGCACCCACACGGCGTCTTCGCGCAGTTTGAATTCCCACAGCAAGCCATCGGCAGAAACTGCCCACGACGCCGCGAGCGCGGCTTGCGGCGCGCCGGTCGCGGCGTCC
>Ga0247727_10019971_pt1 | contig 10309 bp, 8 predicted proteins | sample WisWelCaveWW1625_FD_202498 | JGI IMG/M metagenome (GOLD analysis project Ga0247727, IMG submission 202498) | Biofilm microbial communities from Wishing Well Cave, Virginia, United States - WW16-25 | ecosystem: Environmental > Aquatic > Deep subsurface > Groundwater > Cave microbial mat | place... | reverse complement strand
GGGCCGCGGCCGTCGGCCCGGGCGGCAGGCGGCCGATTGCCGATGGTCATGGACGGATCTCCTCTCGCTCCTCGGCCTTCGCAGCGTCCCACAGTTCGTCAAGGTCCCCGAAGTCGAGGTTGCGGATCGCAACGCCTCGCTCGGCGACGCGGCGCTCCACCCGCCCGAACCGCCGCCGGAACTTCGCGTTCGCGGCGCGCAGCGCCGCCTCCGTCTCGATACCGAGTCGCCGGCCCGCGTTGACCACGACGAACAGCAGGTCACCGAACTCGTCGCGCCGCTCGTCCGCGGTCGTGGCGGCTTCGAGCTCGGCCAGCTCCTCCGCGACCTTCGCCAGGACGCCGGCCAGGTCCGGCCAGTCGTAGCCGAGCGCGGCCGCACGTTCCTGCATCTCCTGGCTGGCGGCGAGAGCCGGCAACGACGAGCTGATGCCGTCGAGCGCACCCGCGCCGGGCTCCGCGGCCTCGGCGCGCTCGTCCGACTTGATCCGCTCCCACTGACGCGTCACGTCGGCCGCCGTCCGCGCGACCGCGTCGCCGAATACGTGCGGATGGCGCCGCACGATCTTGCGGGCGATCGCGGCGTGGACGTCGACGAGGTCGAAGACGCCCGCCTCGGCGGCGAGCTGGGCGTGCAGGACGACCTGCAGCAGCAGGTCGCCGAGCTCGGCCGCAAGGTCCGGCGTCGCCCCGGCCTCGAGCGCGTCGTAGACCTCGTACGCCTCCTCGAGGAGGTGCTTCCGGAGCGACGCATGCGTCTGCTCGCGGTCCCACGGGCAGCCATCGGGAAGTCGCAGCCGGTGGCTGATGTACGGCAGCGCCCACGGGCCGGCGATGGCCTCCTCGGGCGCCAACGGGGCGACGTAGACGGGCTCGCCGAGGTCGGCCGCGACGAGGTCGCCGATCGTCGTCCCGGCGTCCCGTCCGAAGCGGCCGACCGGGTGGGCCGCCGGGTACAGGCGGGCGAGCAGCGCGAGCGGGTCGCGGCCGGCCGGTCCGGCGCGCCCGGGCAGCGGCGCCGCCACGACCCCCGGCTCGTCGACGTTCGTGCGCAGGAGCGCCGCCGGGACGACCAGCAGTGGGCGCGACGCCTCGATCGGGGCGCCGGTCAGTCGCTCCGAGGCGACGACCTGGAGCCCCGCCGCCACGTCGAGGCCCCAGCGGAGCCGCGCCTCGGCGACGAGGGCGTCGAGCATCGGTCGGCGCTCGGTCGTGCCTAGCGGCCGAGGGCCGAGGCCGCGGCGTTCACCGTTGTGATGTCCGCCTCAGCGTAGCGCTCCGCGTACCAGTCCGAGAACGCGTTCGCCTCGTACGTCGCGATCTGCTCCTTGGTGGGCTCGCGGACCTCCTCCGCGAGCACCTTCCAGAGGTAGGCGCCCTCACCCGGGATGACGACGACCTCCGTCACGCCGCCGACGGTCGCCTCGAAGATGGGACCCTCCTTGAGGTCCGGCAGGACCTTCTGCGCGACCCAGTCGATGTCGCCGTCCCGCCGAGCCTCGTCGCCCTCGCCCTGGTCGCGGGCGAGCCGCGCGAAGTCGGCGCCGCGAAGGATCCGATCCCGGAGTCCCCGGAGCCACGCCTCGTTCCCCTCGCCGTACGGCCGGATGATCTGGATGACGTGCCAGCCGAAGCTCGTCTTCAGCGGCTCGAGCAGCTGGTCCGGCTTCAGTCCCGGGGCGAGGATGGCCGCGGCGAACAGGTTGTCGATCGCGCTCGTCGGGCTGTAGAAGGGCTGCTTGCCGCCGGTCTGCTTCGCGCTGCCCTCGTCGGAGGTCGTCCGCGCCATCTCGTCGAACTTCGAGAGGTCGTGCTTGAGCGCCTCGTGGGCGGCACGCGCCTCATCCTCGGCGACCTTCCAGGCAGGATCGCCCGCCGGCAGTTCCGCGGCGCCGCTCGGATCGTCCTTCGGCGAGAACAGGATGTGACGGACCTTCACGCCGTCGGGCACCGGCGTCGTCTCGGCGAGGAAGATCTGCAGGACGTGGCGCTGCGCGCTGGCCTGGGAGAGGTCGGCGACGATCTTCGCATCGAGCCGCTCCCGGACGACGTCCGCCTTCACGGCGAGGCGGTACACGGCGAGATCGATGCCGCTCGCCGCCAGGCGGGACTCGTACGTCGTGTCGAGTCGCTCCGGGTCCAGCTCGGTGACCCGGCCGATCCGATAGACACCGTCCTCGCCCTCGATGACGGCGGTCGGCTCGCCGATGGCGACGCCGAAGACGGCGGCCATGAACGGCTCGTCGAGCGAGGCCTCGCGGTCCAGCCAGCCGAGGTCGCCGGCCTGCGGCGCCGTGGAAGAGGTCGACACCTCCTTCGCGACGTCGTCCCACGGCTTGCCGGCGCGGATGGCCGCCAGCGCCTCGTCCGCCTTCTTCCGGGCGGCGGCCTTCTCGTCCTCGCCCGGCTCTCCGGTTTCCGGGTCGTCTTCCGGCGTCAGCTCGATGAGCCAGGCGTGGCGCTCCTCCGTGATCGTCCGCTCCTCCAGGAAGCGGGCGTCCACGTCCGCCTCCGACACGCCGATGCCGCCCTCCGCGGCGAGCTGGGCCTGCAGCTCCGCGTCCACCAGCCGGCCGAGCGCGATCAGCGGCAGCGTCTCGCGACGCTGGCGGAGGAATTCGATCTGCTGGGCCGCCTGCGCCTCGCTGATGCGACCGAGCAGCTCCAGCTCACGGAGCCGCGCCTCCGTGTAGTCGATCCGGAAGCGCTCGACGTCGAAGCGCGCCCGCAGGTCGTCTTTCGTGAGGACGACGCCGTTCACGCTCGCCGCGGTGCCGTTGTGGGCGTCCCAGTAGGACCACACGGCGTAGCCGACGAGGATGAGCAGCGACAGCGCGATGGCGCCGATGAAGCCGACGTTGACAAGGAGGCTTCGCCGCTCGTCGCCGCCGCGGTCCGGCCGCGACGACCGCGAGCCGACCGGCCGGGCTCTGAAGGTCATACCGAGATGGGTCCTCGCACGGTGATCGAGCGGCGCCCGGACGGACACCGACGCCAGACGGGGCGCGTATGGTACCGCAACGCCCGCGCCCTCCCTCGACGCCCGACGCTAGGCGGCGGCACCCAGCAGCGCACGCAGGCCGTCGACGACCCGCGCCTGGTCCACGGCCGGCAGGTTCGAGGACGACGGCAGGCTCACGGCCGCGGCGAAGATCCGCTCCGCCACGGCGCCACCGAGGCGCGGCGCATCGGAATACAGCGGCATCAGGTGAAGCGGCGTCCACAGCGGGCGCGCATCGATGCCCCGCGCGGCGAGGCCATCCAGCAGGCCGTCGCGAGAGGGCCCCTGGCGGGCCGTGTCGAGCGAAGCCGTATACAGCCAGAACGAGGGCTCGGCCCACCCTGCACGAGGGGCCGTGCGGAGGGCTGGGAGACCCGCGAGGGCCGCGTCATACCGCTCCGCTACGGCGCGGCGACCAGCCAGCAGCGCCGGCAGCTCCTCGAGCTGGGCCAGCCCGAGCGCCGCCGCCAGGTTGGACAGCCGGTAGTTGTAGCCGATCTCGTCGTGACCGTACGCCCGGCCCGGCAGGCGAGCCTGCGTCGAGAGATGGCGCGCTCGGCGGGCGAGACCGTCGTCGTCCGTCGTGATCATCCCACCGCCGCCGGTCGTGATGATCTTGTTGCCGTTGAACGAGAAGCAGCCGAGGCGGCCGACGGAACCGACCTGGCGGCCCCGCAGCGGACCGTCGCGATACGTGGCGCCGAGGGCCTCCGAAGCATCCTCCACGACCGCGACGCCGTGGCGCTCGGACGCCTCGAGGATCGGCGCGATGTCGGCCGGATGTCCCACGAGGTGAACGACCTCGACCGCCTTCGGTTGGCGGAGACCGTGCCGCGCCCGCCGGTCGAGCTCCTCGACCACGATCGCCGGATCCAGGTCGAACGTGGCCGATTCCGAGTCGACGAGGACGGGCGTGGCCCGCTCGTAGCGGATCGGGTTCGCCGAGGCGACGAAGGTCAGGCTCGGCACCAGGACCTCGTCGCCCGGCCCGACGTCCAGGACGCGCATCGCGAGGTGGATGGCAGCCGTGCCACTGGCGCACGCGACGGCGTGACGCACCCCGACCGCCGCCGCGAACGCGGCCTCGAAGCGCTCGACGTATGGACCGATCGAGGACACGAAGTTCGTTGCCAGGCAGTCGGCGAGGTAGCGGGCCGCGTTCCCTCCGATCGTCGGTTCGGCCAGCGGGATCCGTCGCTCAGAGTTGGACACGGGTCGGGTCCACTGCCTCGGCGTGGTCGCGAAGCCAGGCGATCGTCGACCGGAGGCCGTCCTCCAGCGATGTCGTCGGCCGCCAGCCGAGGAGCCGACGGGCAAGCGACGGGTCGGACTGCAGCACGAGCACCTCGCTCGCAACCGGCCGGACGCGCCGGGGATCCTCGACGGCCGTCGCCTCGACGTCCAGGAGCCGGCAGGCGAGCGCGAACAAGTCGCCGATCGACGTCGTCTGCCCGGTCCCGAGCTGGATCGTCCGACCGTCGATCCCGGGCGCGGTGGACGCCATGACGAAGCCGTCCACCGTGTCTGCGACGTATGTCAGGTCCCGCCGTGGATCGAGTCGGCCGAGCCGCACCTCGCGCTCTCCGGCGAGCAGCTGGCGGAGCATCGTCGGCACGACGGCGCGGTCGGATTGGCGCGGCCCGAACGTGTTGAACGGCCGAAGGACGACGACCGGCAGCTCGTAGCTGGCGTGGAAGGCGAGGCACAGCTGATCCGCCGCGACCTTGCTGGCGGCGTACGGCGACTGCGCCCGCAGTGGGTGGTCCTCGACGATCGGCAGGACGTCGGGCGTGCCGTAGACCTCGCTGGTCGAGGTGTGGATCACGCGCCGCACGCCCTTGCGCCGTGCCGCCTCGAGGACGTTGAGGGTGCCGCCCACATTCGTATCGACGAACGACTCCGCGGCGATGTAGGAGTACGGGATGGCGATGAGCGCCGCGAGGTGGAAGGCGATCTCGATGCCGTCCATCGCGGCCTCGACGAAGCGGGCGTCCCGGATGTCCCCGAGTCGGAGATCGACGGCGGCGCGAACGCTCGGCTCCGCCTCGTCGAGCCAGCCGGCGGAGCCCCGCGAGTTGTAGAGGCAGAATGCCCGCACCCGGCAGCCCTCGGCGACGAGGCGCTCGACGAGGTGGCTGCCGATGAAGCCGTCCGCCCCGGTGACGAGAGCAGACGCGCCACGAAGCGGGAACGCCTCACTCACCGAAGCGCGCCCGATCGAGGTGATCGCGCTGTCCGACGTCGATCCAGTCCTCCTCGATGTCGAAGGCGCCGACCCGGTCGCCCGCCGCGATGGCGGCGCCGATGAGGTCCGGCATATCGAGGGGCTCATCTGCCGTGACTCGGCGCACGAGCGACGGGGCGAGCGCGTAGATCCCGCCGCTGATGTCGCGACGCAGGATCGGCTTCTCCTCGAGGCGGATGACCCGTGCGCCGTCCCGCTCGACGGAGCCGAACGGGACCGTGTGGGCGTAGCCGCGGACGCCGATCGTCGCGACGTAGCCCCCGGCGGCGTGGAAATCGAGCAGGGCGCCGAGGTCCGCCTGCGTGACGAGGTCCCCATTCATGACCAGGACCGGCTCGGTCGGTGGCTCCGCAAGGAGGCCGAGGGCACCGGCAGTACCGAGCGGTCGCTCCTCGCGCAGGTAGTCGATCCGGCAGCCGAAGCGCGCCCCGTCGCCGAAGTGGTCCTCGATGACGGCGCCGAGATAGCTCACCGCGATGAAGATCCGTTCGATCCCGTGGCCGACCGCGCTGAGCACGATCCGCTCGAGGATCGGCCGACCCGCGACCCGGATCATCGGCTTGGGCGTGTCCGTCGTCAGCGGCCGGAGGCGAGTCCCCCGGCCACCGGCCATGATGACCGCCCAATTCGCCCGCCCGGCCGGGACGATGAACTCGTGAAGCAGGTGCAGACCGACCGGTCGACCAGCCTCGTCGACGACCGGGATCGCGCCGATCCTGCGCGCCCGCATCAGGTCGAGGACCTCGGCGCGACCGTCCGTCGGCCCGACCGCCACGAACGCCCGACCGACGCGCGGAGCCAGTGGGTCCGTCGGCGAGGCGCCGGCCAGGATCGCCCGCCGGACGTCGCCGTCGGTCGTGACGCCGACGAGCCTGCCGTCGCCGTCGACCACAAGTGCGATCTGGCGGGCGCCCTGATCGAGGGCCAGCATCGCGTCCCGCAACGTGCCGCCGATCGGGACGAAGCAGGCCTCCAGCGGCCTAGCCATCGCCCGCCCGCATCGCACGAGCCGGGGAGCCCACGACCCTCGCGCCCGCCGGAACGTCGGCGACCGCCACGGCGCCCATGCCGACCGTGGCTCCGGCGCCGACGGTCACGTGATCTCGAACGAGCGCGCCCTGTCCGACGAATGCGTCATCGCCGATCCGGGCGCCGCCGCCGACGATCGCACCCGGAGCGAGGTGGGCGAAGGCGCCGACGACGGCGTCGTGCTCGACCACGGCCCGGCTGTTGACGATCGCGTGGGCCTCGATGCGAGCCCCCGCGTTCACCACGGCGCCCGCCAGAACGACGCTGCCCGCCTCGAGGGTCGCGGCCGGCGAGACCCAGGCGGCGGCGTGGACGATCGTCGCCCAGCGCCCGCTGCGGGCGTGCAGCGCGGCGAGCCGCCGACGGACCTCGGCGCCGGGCGCCGCTCCAACGCCGATGACGAGCCACGGCCGATCGTCCGGATCGCGGCCCGCCAGCCAGCGCTCGAACGCGCGGTCGTCGCCGAGATGCGCGACGCCGAGGAGCTGTCGCGTCCGCTCGGCCGGCTCCGGGTCCACCACGCCCTCGACCCGCCATGCCTCGGGTCGCGTCAGCGCGGCGTCGATGACGACGCGCGCGTGCTCTCCGCCGCCGAGCACGACGAGCGGCCGCGGGCTCACGACCGAAGGACGATCGGCCGTTTGCGGGGCGGGACCGGCGGCTGCCACGCGGCGATGATATCGGCAACCCGCTCCCCCACCCGGCCATCGGCGAGGCGCGGACGCGCCGCGACGACGGCGGCGCGAGTGGCGGGCTCGAGCGCGAGCCGAAGGGCCGCCGACGTGGCGGAAGCCTCGGCCGGGACCTCGAGCACATACCCCTCGCGACGGCGGCCACGCTGACGGTCACCGACGTCCACCGCCGGCAACCCGACGGCGGGCGCCTCGAGGATGCCGGAGGAGCTGTTCCCGAGCATCGCGTCCGCGACGCGCATCAGACCCCAGTACCGCCGCTCGCCAAGGGCTTCCACGGCCACCCGTCGTGCCGGGTCCCGTGCCGCAGCCTGCAGCATCGACGCACGGATCGTCTCGCTGCCGGGATCGGCGTTCGGCAGCGTGATGACGTACGTCCCCGGCACGCTGTCCATCGCCGCGATGACCGGCGCGAGCGCGGCGACCGGATCCGCCTCGAGCGTCGCCGGGTGCACGGTCACCACGACGACCGGCGGTGAGAGCGCGAGCCCGAGCACGGTCTCAAGCTCGTTCCGGGCCGCGAGGTCGTCCCGGAACAGGGCGTCCAGGGCGGGCGGGCCGACGACGTGGATGGTCGCCGGGTCCTCGCCCATCGCCGCGACCCGCGCCGCATGCTCCTCGTGGCTCACGAGGTGGAGGTGCGCCAGCTTCGTGATCGCGTGACGCAGGGCATCATCGAAGGCGCCCTCCGTCTGCTCGCCGCCGTGGAGATGGACGATCGGGACGCGCAGCACGGTCGCGGCCAACGCGGCCGCGGCCGTCTCGAAGCGATCACCGGCGAGCACGAGGGCCTCGGGCATCGCACGCCGGAGGGCGCGGCCCACCTCGCTGAGAGCCACGCCCGCCTGGTCCTCCACGTCGGGATCCCGGCCGTCCCTCGAGATGAGCCAACGCAGTTCGTCGGCTGGTTCGAAGCCGTCCTCGCGGATCAGCTCGACGGTGCGGCCATAGCGCTCCGCGAGATGCATCCCGCCGGCGAGCAGCCTGAGCTCAAGGTCCGCTCGCTGGCGGATGGCGGCGCAGGTCGATCGGAGGATCCCCCAGTCCTGGCGCCCGCTCGTCAGCAGGGCGATCCGGCGCGCCCGCGTCGGGCTCACGGGTCGGCCTCCACGTCGACCGACGCCGCCCGCGCGCCTGCCGTGACGGCTCGAGCCAGGCGGCGCCCGACGAGGTCCCGCAGCCGGGCCGGCGACAGCCCGGTCCCCGGCCTGAGCGCCACGAGGTGTTCCGCCCGGACGACTGTCCCGCCGTCGAGGTCACGCCCCCAGTGGAGGCTCTTGCGCGCCACGGCGGCGGTCTCGAGCTCTGCCGCCGTCGGGACCTTGACACCCGAGCCGAGCGCCTCCCGCACGGCCCGGACGCCGGCGACCATCGCGCCGAACTCGCCCGGCTCGAGCGACGCCCGATGATCCGGGCCCGGCAGGGATCGATCGAGGGTCAGGTGCTTCTCGAGCAGGTCCGCCCCGAGCGCTACCGCCGCGATCGGCATCTCCAGGCCGGTCGTGTGGTCCGACCAGCCGGTCGGGATGCCGAAGGCGGCTCGCAGGGTGCCCATCGCCCGGAGGTTCGCATCCGCCGACGCCGCCGGATAGCTGGACACACAGTGGAACAGCGCCACCGGGGGGTCGCCGGCGGCGGCGATGACATCGAGGGCCGCCGCCACCTCGCGGATATCCGCCATGCCGGTCGACACGAGAAGTGGCCGGCCCTTCCCGGCAAGGAGGGCCAGGAACGGGTGGTTCGTCAGCTCGCCGGACGGCACCTTGTAGGCCGGGACGCCGACGTCCTCGAGCAGGTCGGCGGAGCCCGCGTCGAACGGGCTCGACAGGAACACGATGCCGCGCTCGCGGGCATGGGCCGCGAGGGCCGGCCAGGCGTCGCGCGGGAGCGCAAGCCGGGCGAGCATTTCGCGCTGGCCGGATGCGACGCTCGCGGCGGCCCGCTGGTACTCGGCCAGCGGCGCGTCGGCCGCGGCCAGCGCCGCCGCGTCGAAGGTCTGGAACTTGACCGCGTCCGCAGCGGCGTCGGCGGCCGCGTCGACGAGACGATGAGCCCGCTCCGGGTCGCCGTCGTGGTTTACGCCGGCCTCCGCGATCACGAAGCACGGACCGTCACCGATCGTCCGACCGGCGACGTCCACCGTGCGGCACGGACGTGCGGCGGCGAACGCCTCTGCGACGGTCAGGTCGGCCGGCTCGTCGATATCGACGCTCCGCTCCGCCGGGATCTCGAAGCCGGATGTCCGGCCCGGCAGGACGAAGCGCCGGGTCAGGCGCAGGCTTGCCGGATCGACGATGTAGAAGGCGCCGGACAGGAGGTGCTCGCCGGAGCCCGCCACCATGATGAGCGCGCCGATATCGCGCTCCACGAGTTCCGTGTGCCAGCTCGCCGGATGCGATGGCGTGACCGCCACGACCGCTCTCCGGCCTCGCCCGCCGTCGAACCGCGCGACGGCATCGCGGAGGTCGCCCGGCTCGGTCAATGGCGACGTCGGCTGGACGAGGACGAGCGCCCGGAACACTCGCCCGACCGCTTCAAGGACGTCGAGGGCGTGCAGGGCGACGTCCCCCGAGGCGGCCCGCTCGTCGGACAGCTCGACCGGCCGCAGGAACGGGACCTCGGCGCCCCAGTCGGCGGCGACCGCCGCGATGACCGGATCGTCGGTACTGCAGACGACCGCGTGTGGGCCACCGGGAACCAGGTTCGCGGCGAGCCGTGCCGTCCGGACGGCGCGGGCCACGAGCGGGATGCCGGCGACCGTCCGCAGGTTCTTGCCTGGGATCCGTCGGCTGCCGCCTCGCGCGGCGATGAGGAACAGGAGCGGGAGGTTCTTGGTGCTGGCTCGTCCCACGTGCCGAATGCTAGACCGCGCGCGGGGCCACCGCCCGCGCCCGCCGGCCCGTGGTAGCGTCCGCCGCTGATGAGTCCCCAGCCGCGAGCGTCGCGAGCCCTGCTCCGCGGCACGGTGATCTACGGCATCGGCGCCGTGATCCCGCGGCTCGGCGTCTTCCTGCTGCTGCCGGTCTACACCCTCGGCATGGGGTCAGCCGAATTCGGCGTCTTCGCACTCATGCTCTCGCTCGCCGGGCTGTTGACGCTCCTCGTCCGTCTGGGTCTCGATGGCGCCCTGCTGCGGCTGCACTACGACGTCGAGGAAGCACGGCGTGGCCGCCTCTACTGGACCGCGGCGACCATCACCGTCGGCGCCGGTGCGGTCCTCGCGATCGTGCTCCTGCCGCTCGCGGGCCCACTGTTCGACGTCGTCTTCCCAGGCATCGCGGTCGTGCCCTACGGCGTCCTCGCGGTCGCGATCGCCGCCCTCGCGGCGCTCCAGTACATCCCC
>Ga0247727_10019970_pt1 | contig 10309 bp, 8 predicted proteins | sample WisWelCaveWW1625_FD_202498 | JGI IMG/M metagenome (GOLD analysis project Ga0247727, IMG submission 202498) | Biofilm microbial communities from Wishing Well Cave, Virginia, United States - WW16-25 | ecosystem: Environmental > Aquatic > Deep subsurface > Groundwater > Cave microbial mat | place... | reverse complement strand
ATTTCGCCGAAGGACGAACTCGTCGTGATTGCCCTGCAGCAGTTCATGCCGTTTTCGACGCGGCTGGAGCAGACGATCAAGCCGCTGGTGTACGAGGCGATTACGGACTAGGGAGGCCCGCACTCGTAATTAGTGAGCCCCTCCCACCACTTCAGCACCCGTAGCGCGCGGAGCGTGTTCCAGCGGCTGGGCGCGCCGAGTCGCTCCAGTTCGAAGTAGGTCTTGGCCCGGTAGAGGTTTTGCAGCGGCCAACGACCGTCCGCGCGCTGGGCGCGGCGCACGATATCAATCGCGTCGATAAGACGCTCGTCGCGCGGCGAGTCGGCGGATTGGAAATAATCGAGGGCGCGGAGGATGTCGTAGTGCCAGCGCGGCGGGAACGAGAACCGAATGAAGTCGGGCTTGATGATCTCGCCGGTGCGATGCGAGCGATAGAGCCGGTGTACCAACAAAAACTCGCGGCCGCGGCGCTGGGCGACGCGCACCGCCGTCACGTTGCGTCGGCGCTGCAACTCATACAGCCGCAGGCCCTCCAGCGCGAGAATCGTGGTGTGCATCGAGGAGTGGGTCGCGCCGTACGGCCGCTGGCAATTCCACCCGCCGTCGGGCATCTGCTGCTCGATCATGTGGTCGGCAATCGTATCGAGCCGGTCGTCGTCAACGGCGAAGTGCGACAGGATCGAGAGCACCATCCCGGTGATACAGGTCTCGCCTCGTCCTCCCCATCCGTAATTGATTCCGCCGTCGCGTTGCAGCCCGCCGTCGAGCAGCAGCGTGCAAGCCCTCCGCGCCTGCCGGTTCGTGGCGGGCAGGCCGAAGTCGCGGAGCAAAAGCATGGTGTAAGTCGTCGAAGTCCACTTCGGCGAGTAGAGTCCCCCGTCGCCCGACCGCCCGCCTGCCCTCGTCATTTGTCGCGACGCCCAGGTTCCCTCCCGGTCCTGCCTGGCCAGCAATCGTGCCCCCCAGCCCTCGCGTCCAACCCTTTGCCGCTCCCGCTTCACCGACCCTTCCGCCGCCCCCACCAGATCCCGCAACACCTGCCAGCGGATCGCGGGGTCGCCATCGAGCAGCCATTGCATCACTGGATTCGTCTGGAGCGGCAATGTCACACCAAGTCTCCCCGGCCGCGCTCACACCGCCAAGCGATCGGCCTCGATCTGGCGGTCCCACTGATCGGCAAGGAACGCCTCGAACCAGCGCGAAAATTGGTCGAGTTCCTCGGCAGGAAGTGACGAGACGGCGGACTGGAGTTCCTTAACGCTCATGGAGATGCAGCCTACTGCGCGGGTCCAGTGATGGCAAGCGGCCATTGTGCGTGTGCGCATGTGCGACTAGATCTGCAGTCGCGTAGGCTATTTTACGCGCCGATGGTTGCGAATGCGAGTAGTCGTTTGCAAAATGGCACCGGATAGATTTTGCACTGCGGAGGAAGTTGATGCGGCTCACCTGTCCAAACTGTCAGAACGCGATGGAGTTCTCGCAGGACACGATCGCGGAGGGGGTTCTGTGCTCGTCCTGCGGATCGGTCTTGCCGGTCGACGTGGATGCGACGACCGGGTGGATTCCGTCGGGGGCGGGGCGGAAGTTGGGCCGATTCGAGCTGATCGAGATCGTTGGCCACGGCTCGTTCGGGACGGTGTTCAAGGCACGCGACTCGGACCTGCACCGGATCGTCGCCATCAAGGTGCCGCGGGCGGGCGGGGTCGCGAGCGCGGCGGAACTCGATCGGTTCGTGCGCGAGGCGCGGAGCGTCGCTCAGTTGCGACATCCCACGATCGTCTCGATCTACGAAGTCGGCCAGGCGGAGAACCTGCCGTATCTCGTGTGCGAATTCGTCGATGGCCTCACACTGTCCGACGTGATGTCGGGCCGGCGCCTGGCACTGGCCGAGGCGGCTGAGTTGATCGCGACATTGGCCGACGCGCTTCAGTTTGCGCACGCGAACGGTGTCGTACACCGCGACGTCAAACCCGGCAACATCATGATCCCGGCCGACAGTCGGCCGTCCACGGCGCAACTCTCGGGCCAGAGTTCGGGCAGCGGGAGCGTTTCGTCGAACCTGGGCAGACCGCTGGCGAAGCTCATGGACTTCGGGCTGGCCAAGCGTGAGGCCGCGGAGGAGACGATGACCGTGGCGGGCCAGGTGCTTGGCACGCCGGCGTACATGAGTCCGGAACAGGCTCGCGGCGACGCGCATCTGGTGGACGGCCGCACCGACATCTACAGCCTCGGTGTGATCCTGTACCAGATGATCACGGGCGAGGTGCCGTTTCGCGGCACGCCGCGCGTGCTGATCCATCAGGTCCTGAACGACGAGCCTCGGCCGCCACGATCGTTGAACGACCGGGTGCCGCATGATCTGGAGACGATCTGCCTGAAAGCAATGGACAAGGAGCCGGCGCGGCGATACACGCACGCGGACGCGTTGGCCGAGGATTTACGGCGGTTCTTGCGCGGCGACCCGATCGAGGCCCGACCGCTGAGCCAAGCGGAACGACTCTGGCGCTGGTGCCGGCGTCGGCCGGCGCTCGCCGCGCTGTCCGCGGCGGTCGTTGTGCTGTTGGCACTCGTGCTCATCATCGGTTCGGTTGGATACGCCCGCGAATCGGCGCACCGAGCGGAAGCGGAGCGACAGCGTGAAGCGGCGCGAACTGCCGAGATCGCCGCGCGCGAGGAGGCGGAGCGATCCAACCGGTTGCTTTACGCGGCCAACCTCAAGTTGGCCGTGCAGGCATGGCAATCCGAAAACGTGTTGCGGCTTCATGAACTGCTCGCCGAGACGGAACGAAGCCCAATGCGCGGCTTCGAGTGGTACTACTTGAGACGGCTCGGCCATTTGGAACTCGCGACCCTCATCGGACACCGCGGGCCAGTCACATGCGTCGCCTGGTCGAACGGCGGGCAACACATCGTCACGGGCAGCAACGATCGCACACTGCGGCTGTGGTCTGCCGAATCCGGTAACGAAGTCCGCTCGATCGCGGCGCACAACGGCGGCGTGTCGTCCGTGGCGTTTTCTCCCGACGATAGCCGGGTCGTGACTACCAGTGAGGACGGCACGGCCCGTGTGTGGGAGGTTGCGACGGGACGGCTCGTCACCGTTTTCGCGGATCACACCAGCCAGGTTTATTCGGCCGCGTTCGCGCCCGATGGCCGCCAAATCGCGTCGGGAGGTCGAGACCGCACCGTCCGATTATGGGATGCGTCAAGCGGAAAGCAGACGACCGTGCTGGATGCGCATCAGCAGCAGGTGAATCGCGTCTCCTTTTCGCCCGACGGGACACGCTTGCTGACCGCCAGCACGGACGGCACGACCAAGGTGTGGGACTTGGCCAGCAAACGCGAAATATTAACGCACAAGCAGACCGGCGGCGTGGGCGCGGCGGTGTTCTCACCCGACGGCGGCTCGGTCGTGTCGTGCGATTCGGACCTCATGCCGCGCATCTGGAGTTCCGAAACCGGGCAAGAGCAAGTCGCGCTTGCCGCACACAAACGCCCGGTCGTTTGGCTTGCGTACTCGTCGGACGGCAAGCGAATTGTGACGGCCAGTCACGAACCGACCGCCAAGGTATGCGATGCGACGACAGGACGTGAAATCCTGTCGCTGCGCGGACATACCCAACTCGTCACGTGCGTCGCGATCTCGCCGGATGGGAATGGCGTCGTTACCGGCAGCGTCGATGGTACCGCGCGGGTGTGGGACGTCACCGTCCGGCGCGAGAGCATCGAGATCGGTCACCCGGCCCGATTGAACTCGATCGCCGTGTCGCGCGACGGCGAGCGGATGGTCAGCGCGTGCGATGATGGAATCGCCAGGGTCTTGGATGTACACACGAGACGCGAGCTGGCTTCCCTCGAGGGGCACGCGAACCCGCTATGGAGTGCGGCGTTTTCCCCCGACGGACGGCAAATTGTGACAACCGGTTCGGACCGGACCGCCCGAGTCTGGAATTCCGAGACGGGCCAGGAACTCGTCCGGTTCGATGGCCACGAGGGTCCCGTCGTTTCGGCGACCTTTTCACCGGACGGCCGAAGTGTTGCGAGCAGCAGTTGGGACACGACCGTTCGGGTTTGGGATGCCGCTACCGGGCGCGAATCGCTCGTCATCAACGAGGGGGAAGGCATCATCCACAGCGTCGCGTTCTCGCCGGCGGGGGATCGCCTGGTGACTGGAAACTGGACCAACTACGCAAACGTGTACGACGCGACGACCGGCGAGCGGCTGTTGAAATTTAGCGAGCATAGTGGTTCGGTCCGCTCGGTCGCCTTCTCGCCCGACGGCGAGCGGATCGCGAGTGCCAGTTGGGACAACACGGCGAAGGTGTGGAACGCCGCGACCGGCGATGTGCTCTGCACGCTGCGTGGACACGACGGCGACGTGCAGGCCGTTGCGTTTTCGAACGATGGCACACGGGTGCTAACGGGGGGCTCCGACCGGACGGCGAAAATCTGGGACGCCACCAACGGCCGCGAAACATTTTCGCTCGAAGGCCACGCCCAGCGCGTGGAAGACGTAGCGTTCGCACCCGACGGCCTTCGGATATTGACCTGCTCGGGTGATGGAACGGTTCGAATCTGGATCGCCGCGTCTGCCGAGGAGGTGACGACATGGTCGAATCAAGAGCAAATCGTGGCGACCAACGCGGAGCCGGACAAGCAGCTCGTCGCCGCTCAAGCGCGCGAGGACGGCTTCGTTCAGGACTGGCTTGTCCTCGCCCCCATCCCGCTCATTCCCGGTCAGATCGCCGAGGCGCTGGATCAGCAGCAGGTTCCGGACGAGGCAAACTTGACGCCACGCCGCGGCGATAAGATCGTCGTTGGCGGCAGGGACTTGGTGTGGCAAGAGTATCATTCGGCCGATCATACGGTGGACCTGACCGCGTTCGTGGGTCAGCAGATGGAGTACGGTGCGGGCTACGCCGTGTGCTACGTGGTTGCGGACCGCGACGTGGAAGGGCTGCGAATCAAGGTGGGCAGCGACGATGATTCCAAGATCTACCTGAACGGCAAGCAGGTCTACCGCTGCAACCAACCGCGCGGCTGCTTCCGCGACGAAGACATGGTGTCCAACCTCGCGTTGCGCAAGGGCGCAAACGTGCTCGTGTTTAAGATCGTCAATCGCGGCTATTTCTGGGAAGGCTGCCTACGGTTCGTCAACGAGCGCGGCGATCCGGTCCAAGGCATCCGGCCCCAGCTCAGACCGTAACCGCGAGTAAGTAGGCACCCGCGTCTGAAACACGAGACGGGGATTGAATGCAACGCGTGGCCCTTTTTGATCCTCTGGAGTCCTATCGGCTGCGTTCGGTTGGTTTCGCATGGCGGGGCGGCCAGTACGCATTTCTGGATTTCACCCCAACCCCTCTCCCCCATCCGTGGGGTGAGGGAAAGGGGCAGGGGTGAGGGGGCGACACGGTCCGCTTATGGTCCCGGCGGGGTCGGGGGTGGCGACGGCTGCGCCGTCGGGCCGGTGATCTGGTCCAGCAGTACGATGTCGGCGTCGTTGCGCAGTGCGTTGCGGAGCACGCCGAGCGCCCGAATGTTCTTCTGGTCCAACGGCTCAGCCAGGATGTCGATGTCCACGAGCACCGGGCGAATCTGGTCCACCAGGGAGTTGAGCAGGGTGAGTTTGGCCGCCAGCGCGGTCACTTCGGCTTGATACCCGGCGAGTGCCATTGCCGGCAGGTTATGGTAGTCGGCGCCGAGCTGCACGAGCACGTCGGTCGTGGAGTTGCCGCGGCTCACCACGGCCTGCACCTCGGCGTTCTGGAACTTCCGGTCGTAGTCGATCGAGATTTGTGTACCCATCGCAGAGTCGCTCCAAAAAGAGATGAAAGTGGTGACCGTCCGCACCGACAAATGTAGCCTCCGATGCTACATTCCGCAACAAAATATATAGAAGTACTCGCTCCAGTCCAAGCGGTTGACGTTCCGAGTTAACATTTCAATAATGGATATCCTGACCTTGACACTACACATCTAACTCTGGACGCTAGGAGTCGCCATACGGAACCAGGCCATGTCCAATTGGATGCTCCGCACGTAAAAGCGGATGATCCCAATGTATATCTGGACGTTGCCTCGGAGGACAATATCGTGAATTCAGCGGCAAATATGGCACTCCGGCAGCTTTTTCCGCAGCGCCTCCACCTGTTCCATCGGCACATTCGTGGCGTTGAGGAAGAGCTCCTGCAAGTTCGTCAGGGCGGCCAGCGGACCCACGTCGCTCACCCCCGTGCCGTCGATGAAGAGCCGCTGCAATTTCGTCAGGGCGGCCAGCGGACCCACGTCGCTCACCCCCGTGTCGCGGAGGGAGAGCTCCTGCAAGTTCGTCAGGGCGGCCAGCGGACCCACGTCGCTCACCCCCGTGCCGTCGAGGAAGAGCCGCTGCAATTTCGTCAGGGCGGCCAGCGGACCCACGTCGCTCACCCCCGTGCCGTCGAGGTCTAGCCGCCGCAAGTTCGTCAGGGCGGCCAGCGGACCCACATCACTCACCCCCGTGACGGTGAGGTCGAGCCACTGCAAGTTCGTCAGGGCGGCCAGCGGACCCACGTCGCTCACCCCCGTCCTGCGGAGGTCGAGATAGCGAAGAGATTCCACTTGTTCTAGGCACTGAATGTCCTTGAGATTCTCGCAACCGTTGAGCGAGAGGTCGGTGCAACGCACCCTGTTCAGAAGCACCGCCAGATCAGTCACCGTCTCGCGATCCTTCTCCCCATCATTGAGGATGAACGTGACACTGTCATCGTCCTGGCTGATTTCGATTTCGCCGTGTCGCTTGAGTTCCGCGACCGCCATGCGCCGCAGGTACCAGGGCTGAACGAAGAACAGCCAAATACTCGACAGCACCATGCCGGCCGTCAGCAGCCACAGCAACACGGCCACGGGTTTCATCCAGCGATGTGGCAGGTTCTCATTCAACGGTGCGGCTCGCCTTTGAGACGCGTTCGGCGCGGACAGCGCGGGCGTCATGGCTACACACTACATCAGATCGCCGGCCCCTGCCGCAACAAGTTTCTCGGCGAGTTGGCGACCAAGCGACTCGGCGGCACTTGGGGGTCCGGCGATGGAATCGAAGACGCAGCGAGTGCCGTCGGAGCCGAAGACCGCCGCGCGGAGGCCGAGTTGGTCGGCGGCGACGGTGGCGTAGGCACCGAGCGGCATGTGGCAGCCGCCGCGGAGGGTGGCGAGGACGGCGCGTTCGGCGGTTGTGGCGACGTGCGTCGCGGCGTCGTCGAGGTGCGCGAGCAGGTCGATGAGTTCGCGGTCGTCGGATCGGCATTCGATGCCGAGTGCGCCTTGGCCGGGGGCCGGCAGCATTTCGTCAGGGGTGAAACGGTAGGTGATGTGCTTTTCCAGGCCGAGGCGGTGCAGGCCGGCGTGGGCGAGGACGATGCCGGTGAGGCCAAGTTCTTCGATCTTGCGGATGCGCGTGGGCACGTTGCCGCGGATCTCTTCGATGACGAGGTCGTTGCGCAGTCGCAGTAGTTGCGCGCGGCGGCGCGGGCTTGAAGTGCCGATTCGGGCACCCGCCGGGAGCGATCGCCAGTCGGTGAACTGCGGGGCGATGAGGACATCGAGCGCGGGGGCACGGGGCGGAACGGCGGCCAGGACGAGGCCGGGCACCGCGGCGGTCGGCAGGTCTTTGAGGCTGTGGACGGCGACGTCGATTTCATTGGCCAAGAGGGCGTGTTGAATTTCTTTCGTGAACAGGCCCTCGCCACCGATCTCGCGCAGCCGCGCGTCGGCGGCGCGGTCGCCGCCGGTTTTGATTTCGATCAGCTCGACCTCGCGCCCCGGCGCCAGTTCGCGCAGCCGCGCGGCGACCCACTCGGCCTGGGTGCGGGCCAAATGGCTGCCGCGGGTGCCGACGCGGATCGGGCGGGTTGATTCACTGTCGATCCGACGCTGATGGGTGAGGCCGGAGACGTCGAGTTGGGTTGGAGCCGCAGCCTGCGTTCGACCTGGAATTGCGATCGCCGGGCCGTCGGGCCGAATCACACCACCGGACATGACAAATCGAAACGCCTCTTCGACCGTCACGTTCAGGTCGATCACCTCGCTGCGCGGCACCGTGATGATGTAGCCGGTTATGGAGTACGGCGTGTAGGGAATGAACACGGTCAGCAGTTCACGTCCGGTAGCGCGTTCCAGCTCGCGGAGTGCGTCACCGGTCACCAGCCCAAGGGACCAGAGGCCGCGCCTCGGATACTCGACCGCGACGACGCGGTTGTACTCGCGACGCTGCTCACTCAGGAAAAACTCGATGACCTCCTTCACGGTCGGATAAACCGCCCGGACGATGGGCAGGCGAAACACGGTCTGTTCGGTTGCCTTCCAGATGCTGCGCCCGATGAAGGTCGCGAGAAAGTGACCGATGAAATAGACAAACACGATCGCCACGAGCAATCCGATGTATTTCAAGCGGTATGGTTCCCAGTACTCATACATCAAGTAGCGCTCGTACAGCGTTCTCTCAAAGAGCCTAAAAAATGAGACGACTTTCTCCGGGACTTTTTCCGTCGTCGGAGTCTTCTCCTTTACGGCTTGGTACACGTCGCGGGGGACGAACGGCGGCTTCTCTTGCCCGGTCCGCGGGTCGCGCGCGAGCCCGACCCACTGGTCTTTTACGCCCTCCGGCCGGTCAGGCCGCCATTCCTGAATGATCCATGCGGTGACCGAGCGAATGAGAAAATTCGTAGGCTGACTCACCTTGCGGTCGAGCAGGTCCCAGAAGTAGACGAGGATCAGGACCGTCAGAATTGGCGGCAGAATGAGCGCGAGGCCGCGAAGGAAGAACCGACGAAAGTCTTGAGCGAAACTCGGTCGCCGCGGTGCGGGTGCAATTTCAGATTCGTCGGCCACCCGGTTACTCCTGGCTGCGAGCGACGACCGCGACGACGACCCGCTCGGCCCCAGCCGCTTTCAAGGCGCGGGCCGCGTCCGAGCAGGTGGCTCCCGTGGTCAGGATGTCGTCCACCAAAAGCACGGTCGCCCCTTTCAGATGCGGCGACGCTTTGGCCCGGAATGCGTCGTGAACATTGTCGCGTCGTTCGTCGCGTTTCAGTTCGCTCTGTGGTCTTGTCTTGCGAACTCGCTTCAAAATACGAGAACCATGCGGCACTTGCAACTGAGCCGCCAGGCCGCGGGCCAGCGACTCGGCCTGATTGAATCCGCGTTGGAAGAATCGCACGAAATGGAGCGGCACGGCGACGACCATATCCGCTCGAACTGACTGGAGAAACTCGCCCTGAAACTTTATAAACAGTCGAGTCAGCGCGGGGCCGAGCAATTCGTTGTGTACGGATTTGAAACTAAGACAGGTCTCGCGCAGCTTGCCTTCGTAAGTGCCAAGTCGAACGGCCGCATCGAATCGATGATTTTGTCGGCGGCAGGCCAGACACCCGTGCGACGTGTCCACATGCGGCCCGACGCGCGACGCACATCGCTGACAAGCTGGTTCACCCACTCGGATCATTTCGGCGAGGCAAGTGGCGCAGAATCGTTCGTCAGGGTGCTCGAGATCCACGTCGCAGACCAGGCAGAGCGGCGGGTAGATAATGCCGCGTAGCGCGTGCAGCGGCTGGGCGAACTGCCGCCACCACTCGCCGCGTTGCCGCGTGACAACCGGATTGACCCGCTCGGACGGAACCGTGTTTGTCGTCAGAGTTGCCGTCGCCACCGTTCGTACTCCGCCAGGATTTCTTCGCGAGCGCATTGCTCGCGATAGACCGCGCGCATCCGGAATCCGTACTCCTCGTTGACTTCAAATCGCGGAATGATGAACTGAAAATCCCACGCCGGGTTCGACGTCTGCCGGTCGGCCGTGAACCCGCCGCCGGACGGCGAGTGCGTGAACCGAATATTCTCCTTGCGGTCGAACATCACGATCCAGACGTGCTTGCCGAACAGCCCGAAATAGAACGGCAAGTCGAATCGCATCGGCGAGAGATTCTTGTACAGACAGTCGCGGTAGGCCGGATCAAACTTCAACTCCAAATTGTCGTCGGTGTGCAGCACCGTGCTTTCGTCGTTGTGCCGTTGCGTGCAGAGTTGCATCCAACTTGGACTGCCGCGGCCCATCGCGCCGCGAAAGTACATGCTCTTATCGTCAGGTCCGTGCATGTAGCTGGCCCAGAAGAGGCCGATGTAGCCGAACCGAAACGCATGCTGCCGCGGCACGCAGCGATACTCCATGTCGATGTAATGCGGCTCGACGAGCTTGAATCGCGTCCAGCTTTCGAGGTGAAACGTCGGAGTCGGCGGCTGGTGCAGCTCGGCTTCGAACTCGCCGGTTCGCTTGAACGTCATT
>Ga0247727_10019969_pt1 | contig 10310 bp, 9 predicted proteins | sample WisWelCaveWW1625_FD_202498 | JGI IMG/M metagenome (GOLD analysis project Ga0247727, IMG submission 202498) | Biofilm microbial communities from Wishing Well Cave, Virginia, United States - WW16-25 | ecosystem: Environmental > Aquatic > Deep subsurface > Groundwater > Cave microbial mat | place... | reverse complement strand
CGCCGCCATGTCCGCCGTCCTCGATGTCCGCGACAACGCCTACCCGGCCGCTTTCGCAAGGGCCGCGGCATGATCTACCGAGCAACATCTCCGCAAAACGGTGAGAAGTGATCACGGAAGAGCCTAAGGAGTCAGAAGATGATCGTTCCGGAAGTGGTGGACCACTTTCTCGCCGGCGTGAGGGGCCAGCCTCTTCGCGAGGGCACGCGATACGCGCGCATGGCGCGGGTGGGCGACTTGGTCGGCTCCCCTGAGAGCGGCTCTTCCGTCGTGCGGGGCAAGACCGGCGACTACGACGTCGCGCTCTGGATGGACGAAGGTGGACTTCAGCATCGGTGCAGCTGTCCGTCTTGGAGGGACCCATGCGAGCACGAGGTGGCCGCGGCTCTTGTGCTCCGGCAGGTCCTGACGGCTCGGCGACAAGAGACGACACCGGGAGTTGGACATGGCCGGAAACGTGCCGCGGCGCCGCCCGACTCTCTCGCTCCCGAGGCCGCGCGGGCGCGCCAGAAAGCGCTCGAAGAGCGGCGCACCGCCGCCCGGCGTGGGCAGCTTCTCGTCACTCCGTCTGAATCGCCGTTCCTGAACGTCGAGAGCCCCTCGGGCTTCGTCTATCGGGTCCATTCAAGAGGCGGATCCGGAGGCCCGCACTCCTGCGACTGTCTGGACTTCGAGGCGAACCGGCTCCACACCTGCAAGCACGTGGAACGTGTCCGGGCGTGGCTGACCTCTCCCCGGTCGCGCCTGCCGCGGGCCTTCCGTCAGGACGCGGAGCTGCCACGCGTCTACCTGCACTTCGGCGAGGTTGTCGAGCCCCGGTTGTTCGGCCGCCCGGCAGGCCGCGGCGCCTCCGCCGTGGCGCGCGCCTTCGACGGAAACGGGGTGCCGCTGCGGCCTCTCGCTCCGGACGAGGGAGATCTCCGCCAGTGGCTCAGCGCGTTCACGGACCGGGTCGAGCCGGAGGCGCTCCAGTGGCTCGACCGGCGCCTGGAGCGAAAGCCGGGTCTGCCGCCCGGCGACCTCGCGCGGCTCCTCCCGCCTCTCGGTCTCGCCCCCTATCCCTACCAGTGGGAAGGAGCGTCCTTCCTCGCCCGGGCCGGTCGCGCCCTCCTGGCGGACGAGATGGGACTCGGCAAGACCGTGCAGGCGATTCTCGCCGCGGCCGCGCTGCGTCGCGCCGCCCGCCCAGCGAGGAGCGTGACCGTCGTCTGCCCCGCCAGCCTGCGGGGCGGCTGGCAGGACGAAGTCCGCCGTTGCCTGGGGGAGGAGACCGTCCTCCTGGAGGGCACCGCTCCCGAGCGGGCGCGGACGATCGCCTCGCAGCCCCCGTGGCTCGTCACGCACTACGAGCAGGTCCTCCGCGATCGACGGCATCATGAAGCCCATCCTCCGGACCTCCTGATCATCGACGAGGCCCAGCGGGCGAAAGGTCTCTGGACGCGGACGGCACGGGTGCTGAAGGCGATCGGGGCGCGCTATGTTTTCGCGCTGACCGGCACGCCGCTCGAGAACCGGCTGGAGGAGGCCTACGCGATCGCCCAGCTCATCGACCAGAGGCTCCTCCCGCCTCTCTGGCAGCTCGACCGCGACCACTCCGTCCGCGACCCGAAGGGACGGCGCGTGGTCCTCTATCGCGGCCTCGGAGCCCTGCGCTCGCGCCTGGCCCCGGCGTTCCTCAGGCGTCGCAAGGAGGACGTGGCCCTCGATCTTCCCGAGCGCGTGCGCTCGACGGCGATGCTGCCGATGCACGAAGCCGTGACGGCGACCTATGACGACGTGCTGGCGCAGGTGGCCCGGATCGCCTCCAAGAAGGTGCTGCTCCCGGCGGACCTGGAACGGATCCAGCGCCTGATCGTCATCGCCCGCCGCTGCTGCAACGGTCCGCACATGCTGGGTCTCGACGTGGAAGACCGGAAGGTGCCGAAGCTCCAGGAGCTGGAGCAGGCGCTCCGGGACCTGTGCCTGGGAGAGGGGCGCAAGGCGGTCGTGTTCTCCGAATGGACCGACATGACCGAACGCGTGGAGGCGCTCTGCGGCAGGCTTCGGCTGCCGGCGTTCCACCTGCACGGGGGCGTGCCGGTGGCCCGTCGGCCGGCGCTCTTGCGCGCCTTCGCCGCGCAGAAGGGTCCCGCGGTCTTCGTCAGCACCGACGCGGGCGGCGTGGGCCTCAACTTGCAGGCGGCCGACGTCGTCGTCAACCTCGATCTGCCCTGGAACCCGGCCCGGCTCGAGCAGAGGATTGCCCGCGTGCACCGGATCGGCTCGGGGCGACGCACGATCCAGGAGCTGCTCCTGGTCACCAAGGACAGCATCGAGGAGCGCATCCTGAGCCTGCATGACACGAAGCGCAACGTCCTGGCCAACATCTGGGGGAAAGGCGGCGAGGACGTGATCGCGGCGCCGGGAGGCAGCGGTGCGTTCAAGGAGATGATCGACGCGTTGCTGCGGACGGGTGGACCCGCCGGTCCAGCCACCGTCCCCGTTGAGCCTCACGAATCTCCGGGCGCCCAGGTCGAGGCAGCGGGCGATGGCCAGGTGCAGGCGATCGAACGGCCACGCCCGGAGGCCGCCGCCGGATCGGCGCCCACCGCCGCTGCGGGAGGACCCGAGGCCTCGGGCCCGGCGCCCTGCCTCGTGGACCCGGCCGCCCTCTCGTCGGCCCTTTCCGCGATAGTGCCGACGCTTCCCGCGGAGCACCGCCGGTCACTGGCCGTCGTCTTCCGCGCCCTCGCGGAGTCCCTGGGCGCGCCATGAAATCCTGGCCGACCCGGCCCTCGGCGAAGACACTCGCGGGTTCTTGGGGACCTGCGGGGATCAGGGCAGCGCTTCCAGGACCTGCCGGGGACCGTAGAGGTGCGAGTCCTGTCCTCGGGCGCGTGCCTTCTTCACGAAGAGCGCGGGAATGACTTTTCGACCTCGCGAGAGGGGGAGGTTCGCAGCCTTCCGCCCGATCTCTGCGAGCAGACGCCTCGGCTCCGAGCGGTCCGACCATTCAGCCTCGGCGACCAGGATGGTGCGACCGTCGTAAGCCGAGCCCACGATGTCGATTTCCATCGGTCTGCCGTCGAGCCCCATGCCCCACCACCGGCCGATCTCGGTCCACTCCACGCCGCCGACTCGCATCCGGGGCACCGCCGCGCGGGCGAGGTCCTCCCAGACGCTTCCCGCGTGATGGCCGAACGTCGAGGCGATCTCCAACGCTACAGCGCGGGTCATCCCCGCCTCGATGCGCGAGCGAGCGGGTTCCACGAACCGGAACCAGAACCGCAGGAATGGGTCCGCGATCCGGTACGACGTGCGCTTCGTGTCCCGAGGTGACGAGCCGAAGGGCATTTCGCGACGCACCAGATCCAACTCGACCAGCCTCCGCAGGGGGCGCGTGAGCGATGTCGCCGGCTTGCCGAGGCGTGCCGCGATCTCGGAAATCCGGTGGCATCCTCCGCCCACGAGGGCCAGGATCGATGCCGCCTGCGTTGTGTCCCTCAGATCGTCGAGGAGAAGCCCCGCGGGCTCGTCTCGGAGCACGCCCTGGGCGCTCAGGACGAGTTCCTCGACCGCTTGGTCGTGGTTCCGAAATGCGGCCGCCATCTCCCAGTACCGGGGGACACCCCCCCAGACTGCGTAGGCCTCGACCGCCCGGATCGGATCGCGAATCCGGAGCGCGCGTCCGATCCAGTGGCACGACAGCGGGGAGATGCGGAGGATCTCGTCGGCGCGGCCGAAAAGCGGCGCGGCGCGATCGAAGACCAGACCCTGCATCATCCTCTGCGACGAGCCCGACAGCACGAGATGGACCCTCCGGGCGCGATGGGCGTCTACGTGCTTCTGGATGAGACTCGGCAGTTCCGCTGCCGATGCCGCCAAGGCAGGAAACTCGTCGAGCGCCAGGACCATGCCGGAGCGAGCCTCGCGAAACCACCGGGTGAGGAGTGCATCCCAGTCGGGATACGACACCGCCCCGAAGCCAGGCAGCTTCCCTCCGATCTCCGCTGCGAGCGACGCCCGCTGGAGAGGCGCCTCCCGATCGTCGCCGACGTGATACACGCTTCGCCCCGCCGGAAGGACTTCCTGAACGAGACGCGACTTGCCACAACGTCGCCGGCCGTAGAGGATCGCGAGCCCGCTGCGGCGACCGGAGAGCAGTGCACGGAGTCGCCGTCGCTCTTCATCGCGGTTCAGGAACGGCAAATGCATCGGCTCCCCCAACGGAGTGGTAGGAAACGTGCTCCAGCGACATTATGCACCAGGTGCATAGCTGTGGGGAGTCCTTGCCGGACCTGAAATCCCGGCTTGAACTTCCTGCGCGCGGAACTCGCTCGGAAGAAACATGGTGGGCGAGTTGGTGGAGGCGGCGGGAGTCGAACCCGCGCCGCCTTGGACGCGCAGGATTCATGCGTCGGCCGCGCCTCCCACGATGTGAGACGCGCTGCGAATGGGATCGACAAAAAAGCAGCGGCTGGTGCACAATACCACCAGCATCGTGACATCGCTCGCTCAGGTCTGCGTGGGACTGTTTCATGATTCGCAACGCGATGAGGAGTCGATCGTCATGCCGCGGCTTCGCCGCAGGCACGCCCAGCACGTCCGCCCTTCACCACCGATCCAAGGAGGGAATGCGATGAACCTGTTCACGATCCGGAACGCCGCCGTCCTGTCGTGGAAACTCTGGCCGACGCTGGCCGTCTCGCTCGCGCTCGCGGGCTGCGCCCTCTCCGAGGCGGAGCCGCCGAACACCGGCCTGGCGAAGGTCAAGAAGGAGCAGGACGAGCCGAGGAAGGTGGGGAGCGGGCGGTCCTTCGAGGCGCAGACCAGGGTCGACGCCGCGCCGGCGCCAGCGGCGGCGCCCGGCTGGAATGTGGAGCGGGTGGCGAGCGGGCAAGACGACTGGGAGCCGGCAGTCGCCGTCGATCCCGGCAACGCCAACTATGTCTACCAGCTCCTGACCCGCTACACCGGCCCGAAGCCGTGCGGCAACTGCAAGCTGCCGTCGATTATCCTGCGCCGCTCGATCGACGGCGGCGCCACCTGGCTGCCGGATCAATGGCTCAAGCAGACGACCAAGGCCCAGTACGACCCGCAGATCAAGGTGGACATCAACGGGAACGTGCACGCCGCCTTCCTCAACGGCACCACACCGGGATCGACCTTCGTCAAGTCGACCGACCGTGGCGTCAAGTGGTCGGCCGGCATCGACTGGTCCGGGCAGGGACGCAAGCCGCAGTGGAACGACCACCCGTGGCTCGGCGTGTCGCGCGACGGCATGCACGTCTACATCGGCTTCAACTCGGCCGATTCCTACGTCGTCGTGTCGCATAATGGCGGCCTGACCTTCTCTCTGCCAGTGAAGATGAACACCGACAACCGCTACTACTTCCACCAGGGGGTGTCGATCAGCCCGTCGAACGGCAACGTCGCCTACATTGCGACGAGCGACTTCAGCAGCGGCAACACTTACAACGGCGATGCCTTCGTCCGTGTGTGGAAGACGACGAACGGCGGGACGTCGTGGGGGACCCCCACGCTCATCGACACGTCGCGCGACGTGCCGCCCTGCGGCTGGGCGGCCGGCTGCTACACCGGCTTCCTCGGATCGACGCCGAACATGGCGATCGACAGCGCAGGAAAGCTCCTGATCGCCTACCACGTCAACAGCACGCCGGGAGTGCCGGAGCAGATGTACACCCGAACCTCGACCGACGGCCTCACCTGGACCCCGCGCGTGCAGATCTCCGTCGCCTTGGCGACGGTGCACAACGCCTTCCCCTCGGTCGTGGCGCATCCGACCGCCGCGAACGACTTCCGGGTCACCTGGCAGGACGACCGCCAGCAGAGCCAGACCGGGTGGAACACCTGGTACCGGCGCACGACCAACGGCGGCACATCCTGGAGCGCCGACATCCTCGTCTCGGATCTCACGACCGGCGCGCCGTACAAGAACGCCAACGGCTACGCCTTCCCGTACGGCGACTACCTCGATCTCGCAGTCGGTCCCGACGGCGTGAACCAGGTCATCTGGGGCGCCGGGGCGTCCTACACCGGCCCCGGCGGCGTCTGGTACACGAGCGGGCAATAGCCAGGAAGATCACCATCGGGTTCGGGCGATCGGCGACGTCGGCCCCCTCAGGGACAGGAGGCGGCGCTCGGTTGACGACTCTGCGCGAGCGGCTGCAGCTCATCTTCGGCAATGCGGCGCATCTGGTGTCCGTCACCGCATGCCATTACCCACCTTGAACGTCGCCATCGGATTCCTCGCGAGACCAAACGGGCTCATTTATCACTTTTCGATATTTTACTTGACGATAAGCGATAAATGTATTATTGATATTCAATATTCCGGAGGATACCGAACCATGTCGAGGCCAGCCTCTTCCGCCCTTCCGATCGCCCACGTCGTGCTGCGGATTCTCATCGTCCTGAATTGGCTGTCCGGCGCCGCGATCGCCACGCTGCTGGTCGCCATGCCCACCAGGCAATGGATCATGAGCGCGCTCGATTTGTCCCCTTCGCCCGAGGCAGACCAGCTGATCATGGGCTTGCGCGCGATCGCGGTGGTCGGCCTCGTCGCGATCCCGCTGAACTACGTCGTCCTCAGACGGCTGCTCGCGATCGTTGAGACAGTTCGCGCAGGCGACCCCTTTGTCGCCGCGAACGCGTCCCGTTTGCAGGCGACGGCCTGGGCGCTGCTCGCGCTGCAGCTTCTCAGCCTCGTCATTGGCGCGATTGCGAAGGCGGTTTCGTCGCCGGCGCATCCGCTCCATCTCCAAGCCGGCTTTTCGATCAGCGGCTGGCTCGCCGTGCTCCTCATTTTCCTTCTGGCCCGCGTGTTCGCCGAAGGCACGCTCATGCGCGAAGACCTCGAAGGGACGGTCTGACATGGCGATCGCCGTCAAGCTCGACGACCTCCTTCACGATCGGCGGATGACGCTGACCGAGCTCGCCGATCGGATCGGAATGACGCTCGCCAACCTCTCGATCCTCAAGACTGGCAAGGCGCGCGCGATCCGCTTTTCGACGCTCAAGGCGATCTGCGAAGCGCTCTCGTGCCAGCCTGGCGACCTTCTCCGATTCGAGTCGGAGCAAGGAGAACGCGAGCGACCGGCAGCGGCGAGCAAACGGAGCGCGAGCCGATGAAAGAGCTCAGCACGGTCACGCTGACCATCACGTCTCTGCTCTCGATCCTCTTCATGACCTTTCACCTGTCGGACGACATCGTCCGCGGGATGGAACAGGGAGGGGTCAAGAACCTCATCGGAGTGCTGATCCTGGTCGTCTGGCTGTACGGAACGCTGGTGCTCGCCGAACGGCGATCGGGATACGTCATCATCCTCCTCGGGTCGCTCCTTGGGTTGGGCGTCCCCGTCGTGCACATGATGGGGTCGGGACTTGTCGGCGGCGCGATCGCCAACTCCAGCGGAGTCTTCTTCTGGGTCTGGACGCTCATTGCGCTCGGCGTGACCGGCATCTTCTCCGTCATCCTCTCGGCGCGCGGACTGTGGAGCCTGCAACGGGGCCAGCCGACGACTCCTCGGGGCTCGCGATCGTGAGCGTTAGCATGCTCTTACCGATCCACGTTGCCGCGGGCGGGCTCGCCCTTGTTCTCGGCGCCGTGGCTCTGTCGGTGAAGAAGGGCGGGACCATCCACCGCCGCAGCGGGCTGCTGTTCGTCTACGCCATGCTCGTCATGGGGATCAGCGCCTCGATCCTGGGGAACGTGGGCGGCGGCGTCATGACGGTCTACTTTGTGGGCACGGCGCTGACGACCGTCCGCCCCGTGTCGGCATGGACCCGGACGTTCAATGTTGCCGCGCTGATGGTCGTGGTCGGACTGGCGCTCCTCACGATCGGGGGCGGCGTGAAGGCGTTCAACAGCCCGGGCGGTTTCCACAACGGCGTGCCGTTCCCGATGTTCTTTTTCCTCGCCACCGTCATGCTCCTGGCGGCGGCTGGCGACGTCCGCATCATGCGATCCGGCGTGCCTCGTGGCGGGCCGCGCCTGGCGCGGCATCTCTGGCGGATGTGCTTCGCGTTGTTCATCGCGGCCGGATCGTTCTTCTCGATCCGTGAGCGCGTGGCGAAAGTCCTTCCCGAGCCATTCACGACAGCGCCGATGCGCGCGCTGCCGATCCTGCTGCTGTTCGGCGCGATGTTCTATTGGCTGTGGAGGGTCCGCGGCCGCCGCACATTGCCAGTGATCGTCCGACACGATGCCGGCGCATCATCCCAAACCGTAGGATCGTGATCCGTCGCCGGCTCCTCCAAACGCACCTCTCCCTTCGTGGACTCTCGGTCGTCGCGCTCCAACATCCTGTCCTCCCATTCGCGGCCTCTCGCCGCTTCATGAAGCAGGCAATTACTCCACCAATTTATCGATCAATCCGGGGACGAATTTCGGGAGGGTGGACAGTGGTGACCGGCCTTGGTATTGTCCGGTCCGTCCTTTGAAAAATGAGAATTGGTGGAGGCGGCGGGAGTCGAACCCGCGACCTTTCCGCGGGAGGCAGTGGCGGCGCCTGGCCCGGAGAAGGGGCGGCGATCCTGGACGGATCACGGGCGTCCGGAGGGCGGCCCGGCCGGCGGCCGCACGGGGCGGGACCCGGCCAGGCGCTCTCCGAGGTGCGCTACCGCCTGTCCCTCCTCGAGGAGATCCCGCCGACCCATGATAATTTCCGCCGAATCAGAGCGAACCCGGCTCCCGCCCCGTCCGTCTATGGATATGGACGCCACGGCAGGACGGTTCCGCGGAGAGCCGGGGGCGTGACGGAATGAGCCGGAGCGGGCCTTGCTGGATTTAACGACCCTCCTGGAACGTTGCCGCCAGGGCGATGACCTCGCCTGGGAGGCCCTCGTGCGCCAGTATCAATCCCGCGTTTACGCCATGGCGCTCCACTACATGCGCAATGCGGAGGAGGCACGCGACGTGGCGCAGGACATCTTCGTTCGCATCTACCAGCGGCTCGAGACCTTCCAGAGCGACCAGGCGTTTCTTCCCTGGATGCTGCGGCTGGCGCGCAACGTCTGCATCGACGGCCTGCGACACAGGAAGGCACGGCCTCTCGCGAACGGCGTCGCCATCGACGACGCGGTGCAGATCGCATCGACGGCGCCGACACCGGAACAGATCTCGGAGACCCGCTCATGCCGCGATCTGCTCTACCGCGCCATGGATCGGATGAGCGAAGCGGACCGGGAAATCCTGATGCTGAAGGAGATTCAAGGGTTGATGATCGAGGAGATCTCCAGCCTGCTGAAGGTGCCTGCCGGAACGGTCAAGTCACGCTGCAACCGGGCCCGCCTCGATCTGGCGGAGCGCGTGCGGCGTCTCGATCCGTCGTACGGTGCGTGAGAAGGTGGGCGACATGGATTGCCGGACTTTCATCGAACGGCTCGACGATCTCATCTCCGGAACGCTCCGCCCCTCCGAGCGGCGCGCCGCGGAAGCGCATCGCGCCGCGTGCGCCGAATGCCGCGATCTCGGGAATCTGCTCGCGGCCAGTCCGGGTGAGGGCGGGGCCGCGGCGCCTCCGGGGTTCCTGGGGGGCGTTCTCGAGCGCACCAGCGGCGGCTCGTGCCGCAGCGCGCACCGCCGGCTCTGCGATCACGTCGACGGCGTCCTCGATGCGGTCGACGACGAGCTGCTGCGCCCGCACCTGAACGACTGCCCGGAGTGTGCCGGTCTGGCGCTGTCCCTTGTCCGCATGAAGATCGACCTGCCCGCGCTGGCCGAGCTGCAGCCGGACGGTCGCTTCCTCGCCGACGTTCTGGCGCGCACGACGGCCCGCGAACGGTTCACTCCCGGCTGGGCGGCCCGGCTGGCGGAAGGCTGGCAGCGCCTCCTGCAACGTCCGCGCTTCGCCTTCGAAGGGGCCTACCTCGGGTCGATCATCCTGGTGATGCTCTTCGGGAGCCCCACCTCCCCGCTCGCCGGGGTGCCGCAACGCGCCCTCGATCTGGTCCGCAGCAACCCTGTCGCCGGGCTGCGCACGGCGGGGGAGGAGGTCGCCCCCTGGATCCACATCACGGTGCCGCCGCAGTGGAAGGAGAAGGGGGCGGAGCTGGCCGGCCGGACACGCGAGCTGGCGGACGACGTGGCGCGACGATCCTCCGGCCGGCTGGAGGAACTCGAGCAGGATCTTGGAACCCTCTGGGAACGGCTTACGTCTGAGAGGGCGACGAACGATACGAACGGGACGGCCACCGGGGCCGACCGAGTCGAGGGAGAGGACCAATGAGCGCGATGCACGAATCAGCGATTCCACACACCGAACAGGGACGGCCGGAACCGGCTCCTCCCTATGCGCAGGCTTATGCCC
>Ga0247727_10019968_pt1 | contig 10312 bp, 7 predicted proteins | sample WisWelCaveWW1625_FD_202498 | JGI IMG/M metagenome (GOLD analysis project Ga0247727, IMG submission 202498) | Biofilm microbial communities from Wishing Well Cave, Virginia, United States - WW16-25 | ecosystem: Environmental > Aquatic > Deep subsurface > Groundwater > Cave microbial mat | place... | reverse complement strand
CACATCCACTCGGCGGCCACCGACGAGCACGACGAAGACGGGGTGCTGATCAGCGACGAGTTCACCAACCCGATGAAGCGCCGCGCCATGATGGAAAAGCGCATGCGCAAGGTGCAGGGGATTGAAGCCGCGGTCCAGCCGCCGAAGCTGATGGGGCCTGCCGGGGCTGAGGTGACGCTGATCGGCTGGGGATCGACCAAGGGCGTGATCCAGGAAGCGGTGGAAATCCTCAACGAACAGGGTATCTCGGCCAATTACCTGCCCATCCGATGGCTGGTCCCCCTGAAAGGGGACGCCATCGTCGAGATCCTGAAGAAGGCCCGGCACACGATTATCGTCGAGAACAACTACAGCGGCCAGTTCGCGCGTTACCTGCGCAGCGAAACCAGCTACGTGCCGAACGGCCACATCCGCAAGTATGACGGCGAACCCTTCATGCCCCACCACGTCGTGGAAGCGGTGAAGGAGCAACTGGCCGGAAAGACGAATCTGTCGGTGCCGGCGCACGAGATCATGGTCTGAGGAGACGACACAAATGGCGACCGTTTTAGAGACACCCAAGCAAATCACCATGGCCGACCTGAAGGGCAGGGTCGATCCGGACTGGTGCCCGGGCTGCGGCGACTTCGGCGTGCTGGCCGCGGTGCAGAAAGCGCTGGTGGAACTGCAGATCCAGCCCCACAACGTGGTGACCATCAGCGGCATCGGCTGCTCCTCGAACTTCCCCGGCTACATCAACACCTACGGGATGCACACCCTGCACGGACGCGCTCTGGCGGTGGCCACCGGGGTGAAGATGAGCAACCACCACCTGACCGTGATGGTCACCGGCGGCGACGGCGACGGCTTCGGCATCGGCGGCAACCACTTCGTCCACACCATGCGCCGCAACGTCGACCTGCTGTACATAGTCATGGACAACCAGATCTACGGTCTCACCACCGGCCAGACCTCCCCGACCAGCCAGCTCGGCATGAAGACCAAGAGCATGCCGTACGGCAACATCGAGGCCCCGATCAACCCCATCGCGCTGGCGCTGGCCGCCGGCGCCACCTTCGTCGCCCGCGGCTACAGCGCCGAGCAGAAGCACTTCACCGAGCTGGTCAAGGCTGGCCTCCAGCACAAGGGCTTCTCGTTCCTGGACGTGTTCAGCCCCTGCGTCACCTACAATCACGACAATACCTACCAGTGGTTCAAGCCGCGGGTCAAGAAGCTCGAGGACGACCCCAGCTATGACGCCTCCGACTGGTACGCGGCCATGGGAAAGGCCCAGCTCTGGGGCGACGAAATCCCCATCGGCAAGTTCTTTGAGCGCACCGACCTGCCCAGCCTGCACGGGGCGGAGCCGATCCTGGCCGATGACGTCCCGATGACCGAGCGGGAACTGCGGGTGCCGCCGAAGGCTGCGCGTGAGTTCGTCGAAGAGCTGATGTGAGTGGCCGGTCTGGCCCTGTTGGTGCTGGACCTGGCGCAGCAGTAGCGACCGGCGCCGGCGAAAAGAACCGCACCAGGGCCACGGTCATCCGCGGACGCGGCGCGCCATCCGAATCGCGTAGGCTCTTGTCGCCGGCTCAGGCTTTTCCCGGCGCCAGCTCCTTCAAGCCCTGCAGCACCCGATCGACCTGCTCAAAGCTGTTGTAATAATGGGTAGAGACGCGAACCCCGTCCATCCCCGCCGGATCGGCCGGATAAACCGGGCCGCGTGAGCGGGGAGACACAAACACATCGTACCGTTCCCGCAGGTAGTTGTGGATCACCTGCCCGCTGAGACCCTTGATCCCGAGCGTGGTCATGGCGCCGGCCAGTCGGGGATCATTTGAAGTGTAAAGAATGACTCCCGGAATATCGGCGGCGCGGCTGCGCAGATGCGTGGCCAGGCCGCGCGCCCGGTCTTCGATGCGCGCTCGCCCTACCCCCAACTGGTAATCCATGGCGTCCTCGAGCACAGCGACCTGAGGCCAGGGGCGCCGGCTGAGCCGGTCGTACTTGCGCGCACCCTTGTCCTGGTACCAGCTCTGGGTGACGATATTGGGCCAGATCCGGTCGATGAGGCCCGCGCGGACGTAGAGCAGGCCGGACCCGGCCGGGGCGGCCAGCCACTTGTGCGCCGGCGAGGCGTAGGTATCGACGTCCAGCTCGTGCAGGTCGTACTGAATCATTCCCAGGGTGTGCGCGCCATCCACCAGGCACAGAATCCCCTTGCTGCGCGCCAGTTTTGTCAGCTCCCTCACCGGCAGCAGACACCCGGTCACGGTGGTGCAGTGGGACACGGTGATGACGCGGGTGCGCCCGGTGATGGCGTCGTTGAACTGGTTCAGGATCTCGTCAGGACTCTTGGGCGGCGTGGGGAAGGGAACTTCCTTCAGCTCGAAACCGTAGCGCTTGGCCTGCAGCCGCCACGGCTGGACGTTGCTCGAGTGCTCGTGGAACGAATGCAGGATCTGGTCGCCTTGCTTCAGCTCCAGTCCCTTGATGACGGTCACCAGACCTTCGGTGGTGTTGCGGGTGAGGGCGATCTCGTCCGGAGAGGCGCCAACGAATTGCGCGGCCTTTACCCGGATAGCCTCCTGGCGGCCCTGCAAAACGTTGCTGTTCTCGTGGGGGTTCACCGCCATCAGGCGCCAGTATTCGACCATGGCGTCAAACACGGGCTTGGGAGTGGGCGCCAGCGTGCCGGTGTTGAGGTAGCCGAAGCCCTCCGGCGTCATGAACTGCGAGCGCACGCGAGCCCAGTAGCCGCCGTCGAAGCGCCAGTTTTCACTGGGCGGTCCCAGCTTCTGCACCGCCTGGGCGAACGCCATCTTCGCCGTCGCCAAGCCTGCCAGTGTGGCGCCGCCCGATAGAAAGCCTCTACGGGATAGTTTCATTTTTGAATCTCCTTCATTAGAAGAGAAAATTTATCCCAAACTGAATCTGCCGGCCGACCGCTGTCGAGGTCCCCGGCCCCCGACCGCGGCCCACGTGCCGGGCGCCCGGAACGCAGCCGGGTTGAAGTATTGGTCGACGCCCTTATTCGGCGCGTACATGGAAACGCCCGGCACGCGGTCGGGCACATTGAAGGTGGCAATGGTCGGCGGTACGAGCACCGACCGGATGTCAGTGGGGAAGCTGCCGCTGAGGGTCGTAATCCCGCTGATCTGCCAGCCGCTGACAATCCCTCCGAACGGCCCGTCGATGTCCAGCCAGCGTTTCCCTTTGCCCCAGGGCAGCTCATGGGCATAGCTGAACACGAACCGCTGGGGGATGTCGAGCGGGGCGGCGCTGTCAGGCCATTGGGGAACGGCTGAATTGGTCACCGGGTCGCGGAGGCGGGAGCTGGAAGAGTCTCCCCTCCGCCCGGCACGGCAGTGCAGGGTGACCTTCCTCCCGTTGCCTCACTCGATCGAAAGCGCGATGTCAAGGGGTGGCCCGCGCGCGCTCCCGGATCTTCAGCATCGCGGCGCCGACTTCAGCGTTGGCGCCGGCCCCTGGTGATCCAGCCACCAGTACGGCGGCCGGTCTTTGCGCCTTCGTAGGCGGACTGCGTCCATCGCGCGACGCATGCGCGCACGGCGAAGGCCAGCCGCTTCGTGGGTGGCCTCCCAGGAGACCGCTCATGAACGAACGCTCTGCTGGTCGCGCCGAGGCCTTCCGCCAGATCGCCGCCATTCCTGCGGCCGCCTTACGCCGAGGCGTTGACAAACCCGGACAGACGGAGGCAGAGACGCAGAGAACGGATGCGAACAGGGAATGGAACCGAGGCAGAGTTGGCGGGCCCAACCGTCGCGGGATCGAACGCAGAGAGATCCTCCACGGATGAGCGGCGATCAACGGCTGGCCCTCATTGCCTGAAAGTGCACGGGCTGGCTGGAAGCGCCGTTTCCTGCTGAATCCCACGCCGAAAAACGCACCCACTTCTTTCCCGCGGCATCGAACGGGATCTGGAACCGGTGAGTTCCAAACGGCGGGTGCTCGGTAGCTGGGATGATCCTGCGTTCTGTCTTGTCGCCGTCGCCCCAAACCACCTCCACGAACTCGAGCGGGAAGGTCCATTCCAGGTCGGCCACAACCGTGCGCTTGTTGCCGGAGCCCTCCACGGCGAAATGTTTGAACAGAACCTCGCCGCTGGTAATGAAGAAGTCGCCGGCGCGCATCGCCTTCAGAACCGGGCTCCAGTCTTCGTCGAACTTGGGCAGACGGCTGAGCTTGATGTAGTTGACCATGAGGTGGGCGTAGGTCTCGTCATCTGGATATTTATGATATGTATCACCCTCCGAGACCAGATACTTCGGGGCGCCCCAGTTGTTCATATCGTCGAGGGTTCCGAAGCAGCGCTTCTCGCACAGACGGCTTTCCGAGAGATCGACGGGGAGCGACTGGAAGGCGCCTCCGAGGTAACGGTCGCTTCGGAAGTACTCCTTCTCGCGGTTCTCCTCGGGATAGCCAGTGGAGCCTTTGGTGCGCGGATGGGCCTGCCACACCAGCCCGCCCTCCCGGATCAGCATCTGCAATTCGTCGGCTTCGGAGGCCGTGTGGTACACCGTGCCGTATTGAGGGTGCTTCTCGGTGAACTGCTGGTCCGGCTGGCGCACTTTCGTCCAATACACGGGCTTGGGAAACACCATGGTGTAGTGGCCGCCGAAGTGCGCGTCCGGTTCCTCGCCGGGCAGGATCAGAAAGTCGGTGTCCGAATGCCGGCGGCAGGCTTCGAAGTACGCGTTCTGGTCCCTGAACCGCAGCGGACCAGGATCGTTCGCGGCGCCATCTCCGTGGAAGTCCGACATCATGGCGATGTTGACGCCCAGGGCCCGGAAAGCCGGGATCCACTGAGGCTGGTTGTCGACCCCGCCCGCGTCCATCACCTGTTCGTGGAAGGCGGTGTGGAAATGACTGACCGCGACCTGATGCCCGGGGAGGGGCTTGTAGCGGTCGTCGTGGGTGAAGGCCATGACGCGGCTGTGAGCGGCCGATCCGTCCTCCGGGCTCAGGTAATAGTAAACCGGCATCCGCTGCCAGGTGCCGGGCGGGGCGTTATAGAGCGCGAAGTTGGCCGTGGCGAAGCTCCTGGCCTGGCGAGAGCGCTTCTCCCAAAGCCCATCCGAGACACCGAAAGGCCGGTAAGCTTCCTCCAAGTCGCTTTGCCGGACCCCCACGGAGAAAGAGGACGCGTCGTCCTTACGGTAGTACACATACCCGAGATTCAGTTCGATTTCGCGGGCAAAGAAGAATTTACGAGGCGGCGGGAAGACGGCCACGGAGCCCGCAGCCGCCTCCACGATGGCCAACCGATTGCGAGCCCGAAGCCCGACCGGCTCGACGTTGGGGGAGCCGCCGAACTCATACTTTTGCCAGCCGCGGGCCGCGTCGCGCCAGATCACACGCTTCGCCGAATCGGTCCGAAATCCCTTCAGCCCGGCGCGGTAATGGTAGGCGACCGACGGCTCCTCGGTCTTGGCGATGGCTTCCTGTCGAAGCAGGTTGGCGCCCTTATAGACGGTGAACTGCTGGCGCCCGGAAAAGATTCCCAGTGTCAGGCCGGGGAAGGAGACTTCCAGCCGCGCGCCATCCGTCTTCACCTTGCAGCCGGTCGCGCTGGCAGTTCCGGCGGCACGGCGGACCTCCTCGGGCTTGCGGGCCGGACCGGGGTTGCTCCTAGGGCCCCCGCCACCCGGGGGCCGCATGCTGAGGGGCGAATCCCAGAAGGCGTTCCATTTCTCCCGCTCGATGATTTCCGGCGTGATTTGCCGGCCCAGCGCCCGCAGCGGCTGGAGCTGCTGCTCGGTAACGCGGCGCATACCCGTAGTCACGTGGTAATCGGGCGCCAGATTGCGTCCCAGGACGACCCACTCGCCCCCTTGCTTGCGGGCGGCGAGCTCCCGGATGACCGGCTGTCCATTGTCGATCCCGAAGGAAGCGCGCAGCTCCTGGCCGCGCTCGCCCTGCCACGCCAGGCGCAACGTGTCGTCGGCAACCTGGGCCCGCAGTCCGGGGACCTCCTTGTACTGGCTGAGATCGCAGCTCAACGGAGCCGCGGCTGCTGGCGCGCAAACGAGCACCACACCGAACAGCAAGCGATAGAGTTTTTGACGGTTATTCATAGTTCACCTCAGTTGGAGCTCCTGGAAAGAATACTTCAAATCGAACTGCATCTCCCGCATGGTCCGGGCGGAGGTGACCTGGCTCACCGCGCCGAGAGGGGTGTTCTCCGTGGTCAGCAGAGGAGCGCCGGCCTTGACCTCGACGATCTCGGTGATGGTGCCCACGGTGAGAGGGAAGCCGATGCGCACCACCGCGTTCATCTGCAGCTCGACGCCCTTGCGAGTGGCCGGCCGGGACCCCGGCCCCTCCGCGTGAACGTCGCAGGCGCCGGGCACCAGAAAGGGGGCGGTGTAATTGCCGGTATCGCCGGTTACGACGCGGCGCGCCTGGTGCAGGGGGATTGCGGCAACGGCCAAAAAGACCAGGGCCGCGTATGATTTCGCAAGCGGCATAGTCAGCCTCCTGCTACCACAAGAACTTCAGTCCGAACTGCACTTGGCGGCCGACGCTCGCCGAGCCGGTAAGTCTGCCAAAGGCGGGGTCGCCGACGGTGAGGCCGGCTGAGCGCGCGTTGGGGAGCTCGAAGGTCGGCGTATTGCTGAGATTGAAGGCCTCCACGCGGAATTCGAGACGCGTCTTCTCGGAGGTGGGAATGTCCTTGAACAGCGACAGATCCAGGTTGCGCGAGCCCGGGGCGCGCAGGATCGACCGGCCCGCGTTGCCGAGGGTCTGGATGGGCGCGCCGCGGATGTTGGGGACGGTGGGGGGAACCCCGAAGGCTCGGGGGTTGAAGTACTGGTCGAAACCGGGATTCTCAACGAGCGTGGGCTGGCCAAGAACGCGGTTGGGGCGGTTCGCGGTGTTGAACACCGGGGCCAAACGGGCGACACGGAAATCCGACGGGAAGCCGCTGCGCAGCAGCAGGATGCCGTTTACCTGCCAGTTGCCGACGATGTGGTGGAGGACGCGGCCGTGCCCCAGGAAGCGCTTGCCGCGGCCGAAGGGCAGATCGTACAGGGAGCTGAGGGCGAGCTTCTGGGGAATGTCGGTGGGAGAGATTCCGCGCTCGAGCTTAAGGTTATAGGCGTCGAGGGCGCGCGTGTCGCCCTGCTGGTCGAACAGGCTGTTGCCCGACCCGCCCGAGTCGATGTTCTTCGAGACGGTGTAGTTGGCCAGGAACGTCAGGCCCTGGGAGAAGCGGCGCTCCACGCGAAGATTGAAGGAATGGTACCAGTTGTTGACGACAGCGGTGTCCCAGCCGATCGATTCCTGCACGAACGGGAAGGGGCGGTCGGCCTGGGTGTTGCGGCCGGCCAGAGCATCCTCGAAGCGGACGGTGTTCACGTTGATGCGCTGGACCCAGCGGATCCCCCGGGCGCCGGCGTAAGAGGTCTCGACCAGTAGTCCGGGGACCAACTCGTACTGGAGGGAGAAGTTCATCTGCTGGAGCATGGGGTAGCGGGAATTGCCGATGTCACCGGCCAGGAAAGCGGTGCCCAACGGGTTGCGGGCATTATACCGGCTAAAGTCCGGGTCGAGCTGAGACTCGACGGTGAGGGGGCTGGTGAACCGGATGGGCGGCGTGATGGTGCTCTCGACGACCACCGGGGGGGTGGTGATGATCTGGAAGTTGGTCAGAGTATTGGCAATATCTGTCACCTGGCGGTTCTGCTCGCGCTGGCTGAAGAAGATGCCGTAGCCGCCGCGGATAACGAACTTGGGGGTGGCTTGGTAAGCGAATCCGAAGCGGGGCGCGAAGTTCTTGTAATGACCCTGGATGATGGAGCGCGAGAAGCCGTCCTTGCCGGGGATGCGGATCACGCCGAAGCGGCCGAGGCGGGATTGGCCGTAGGGATCGAACACGCCGCCGGTGTCGCGCGCGTCCATGGGCTGGGTAAAGAAGTCGTAGCGGAAGCCGAGGTTCAGGGTGAGCTTGCGGGTGGCCTTCCAGTCGTCCTGGATGTAGAAGCCGGCGTAGAGGTCGCGCTGCCGAGACCAGTCCTTCTGATTCTGGGCGGTGACGCGAGTGGGGACCCCGAGCAGGAAGTCGGCGTAAGGCAGTCCGGTCTGCTGGGACACGGAGGGGTTGGCGGTGAAAATGGCTCCGAAGAAATAGGTTCCGTTCAGCGGAAATCCGGGAAGACGGTCGAAGCGGAAGCGGCGGGCCTCGCCGCCGGTCTTCAAGGTGTGGCTGCCGCGAATGATGCTGAGGTGGTCGGCCCACTGGAAATGATTCTCGAAGTTGTAGGTAGAGGAGGCCGCGCCGAAGCCTGAGAATTGGGTCTGGCCGAAGGACTCGCCGGAGTAACGGAAATCCACCGACGGGAAGCCGATGACCGGCCCGTTCGAGAGACCGTTCTGGGCGGCGAAAGCGATGGATTCATCGAGTTTGAGGGCGTTCTGGCTCGAGTTCGAGCGGTTGAAGCCGAAGCGGACCTCGTTGACGACGGTGGGGCTGAAGATATGGGTATCGCTGAGGGTGGCGTTACGAGTATGGAACACCGACTCCTGGGGGCTGAAGATATAGGCGCCCTGGTTGGGGCGGTACTGCTGGGAGATGGAGACCCGGGCGGTCAGGTTGTTGCCTTCGAAGAGACGGTGATCGATCTTGAGGTCGCCCTGGTCGCGGCTGGTCTCGCGGGGCGAGGAGGAGATGTAATTGCGGGAAGTGGACCCGGAGGCGCCGACGTTGGGGAGCGGCATGAGGTCCTGATACTTCAGGACGGCGGCGTCGAGGCGGCTCTGGGGGATGCTGTTGTTGGGCAACAGGTCGGAGGTGACGAAACCGGCGGGGCCGGGGCGGCGCGTCTGCGGGTCGTAGATCAGGCGGGTGGAGCTCGAGAAATCGCCGCGCCGGTAAGAGGCGGGGGCGACGTCGGATAGCGACGAGCCGGCCGCCTGGCGGATCTGGGTGCTTTCGTAGTCGACGAAGAAAAAGGTTCGATCGCGGCCGCTGTAGCGAGGCAGCCGTACGGGACCGCCCACGGTGGCCCCGTATTGATTCTGGCGGAACTTGGACTTCTTCTGACCCGCGAAGTTCGCGACGAAGTTGTTGGCGTCGAGCTTGTCGTTGCGGAGAAACTCGAAGAAGCTGCCGTGAAGGTCATTGGTCCCGCTTCGGATGGTGGCGTTGACGGTGTACCCGGCCGAGCGCCCGAACTCTGCGGCGAAGTTATTGGTCTTGACCTTGAACTCCTGCACCGCGTCGACGGAGGGAATGTAGGCGACACCGTTGCGGCCGACGTCGCCCCCAAAGTTGCGGATGTTGTCGTCGACGCCGTCGAGCAGGATATCGTTGGCGGAATGACGTCCGCCGCCGGCGATGAACGGGATGTTGGTGTTGAGGCCTTTGAAGGGCGTGGTGCCGCCGGCGAGCAGGCCGAGGACGAACGGATTGCGCCCGTTGAGCGGTAGCTCCAAGATGCGCTTGTTCTCGATAACCTGCCCGAGTGAGGACGTCTGGGAATCGAGCAGCGGGGCCGTGGACACCACTTCGATGGTCTGGGTCACGGCGCCGGGCTCGAGGGCGATGCGGAGCGTGGCGGTCTGGTCCACCTGGAGGTTGATGCCGGTAAGCACTTTGCGCTGAAAGCCGGTGATCTCCGCGGTGACCTGGTAGTCGCCCAGAGGCATGGAGGGAGCGTTGAAGTCGCCCTGATCGTTGGTGTGGACAACGCGGCGCAGGCCGGTGCTGACGTTGGTCAGGGTAATGGTTACACCGGGTACGACGGCTTCGGTGGAGTCGACGACCGTGCCGCGAATGTTGCCGGTGGCTACCTGGGCGTAGACAGGGACGAAACAAGAGGCGGCGCCGATGACCGCCAGACAGGCTCGAAGAAACCTCATAGCGACCCTCCCCTAGGGGATAAAATACCGACTATGCGAGCGATTGTACCTCTTCCGGCGCTGGGCGCAACCCGGGGCGCAGAAATTAACTTTGGGCAGAGGATCCCAGTGTTTTTCACTTCGGATCAAAGCTGCTGTTCTGAGAAAAGTACGGCGGGCCGCGAGCCTACGGAGCCTCGTAGAATCTGGATCTTTCTTTTCCTCACCGGCCTCCTGTCCGGACAAAACCTGGCCCCCCTGCATCCCGGAACTCCGGCTGACCTCGCAGGAGAGGCCCACCTGCACCAGCGCGGCGCGCACCTGTGGCTAACGGCTCGCCTCCCCGAGCCCGGCGGCAAGGTACTGGCGCGATCCATCGGCCGCAACCCGGTTTGGGAGAAAGACGCTATCGAGTCGCCCGAGGTGGAGGACCGGGTGCGGTGGCGGATCCGGTTCCGCAGCATCGGCG
>Ga0247727_10019967_pt1 | contig 10312 bp, 4 predicted proteins | sample WisWelCaveWW1625_FD_202498 | JGI IMG/M metagenome (GOLD analysis project Ga0247727, IMG submission 202498) | Biofilm microbial communities from Wishing Well Cave, Virginia, United States - WW16-25 | ecosystem: Environmental > Aquatic > Deep subsurface > Groundwater > Cave microbial mat | place... | reverse complement strand
ACAATAGCCCGGCGGGGATCCCGTTGAACGTGACGGTGGTGTCCAGCAGCCCGAAGGGAAGCGGTACCGCGGAAGCGGCGCGGGTGGCCGAGGCCAGCCCTGCGCCGTGCAGAGCCACGATCGTGCCTGGGGCCAACGAAGGGCTGGGCAGCGTGGGCCCGGGCGACGCGGCGAGATTGACGACGCCGCTGGGCGCCAGGAACGGCTCGGCATAGAGCGCCGGCCCGACTCGTACCAGGCGCGCGCCTCGATCATCGTTGTGAAGCACGTAGGCGGCGCCGGAGCCGTCGAGGGCGACGCGGTTCCACCCATACCCGCCGCTGAGCTTCGCCGGCAGCTCGAATCTAGAGCCGGAGGAATCGAGCTTTGCCAGGAATAACGAGCTCACCGCGGGCGAGGTCATCTCCGGGCTTCCCGAGGCGCCCCCGGCCGCCGGAAAGTCGCCCGAGGTGGTCACCCCGGATACGTGAGCGTTGCCGGAAGCATCCACGGCAATCCCGGTGGCGCGATCGGATCCGGCGCCGCCGAGATACGTGGCATATACCAGCCCGCTTCCCGAGGGATTCAGTTTGGCGGCGAAGGCATCCTGCAACCGGCGCGTTCCCGCGTAAACCATCCGCGGATTCGACGGATCCAGCAGTAGTGTTGCGACGCCTGGAGGCCAGTGTTTGCCGGCGGGTTGCCAACGGAGCCCCCCATCGGCACTTATCCACGGGGCCGTTTGCCCCTCGGGGTCTTGGACCACGCCATACATCGTTTCCGGATTCGACGGATCGATGGTCAGCCCGATCACATAGGCGCCCGGGCTGGGCAGGCGGCTCCAGGTCTCGCCGCTGTCGGTGCTCTTGAGGATCCCGACGCCAGCGGCATACACGGTGCCAGGCCGAACCGGGTCAAACGCGATCGTACCGACCCGCTCGCGCGCCACCTCCTGCCAGTAGCTCCCTCCATCGGTTGATCTGAACAGTCTGCCGAAACCTCCGGCGAAGACGGTGTCGGGGTTTCGGGGGTCCACCGACAAGAAATAGAGGTATCGGTTCGCGCAGCAGTTCGTCAACTGGACCCAGGACGCGCCCCAATCGGTCGTCTTCCAGAGGATGTTGCCGCGAACAACGGCATAGAGGATCCAGGGACGCACCGGGTCGATGGCAATGGGTATGTCAAAGGGTATGTCAAAGGGTGCGGACCCAAGGATTCTCTGCCATCGTGCGCCGCCGTCGTTGGTCCTATAGATGCCGGCCACCGTGGTCCTATAGATGGGGGTTAAGAGGTCGGGGCCCGACTCGACGCGGAGATTGACGCGGACATAGACTGTGTCCGGATTGGCAGGATCCACAATCAAGCCGCTCGCACTTGGGACATCGAGAACGAGGGTCCACCGATCTCCGCCGTCGATGCTCTTATAGACTCCCTCGTTGCCCGCGGCGTACAAGACAGAGGGGTTTCTCGGGTCGATGGCCAGGGTCTCCACCGAATTGCTCAACAGCCCGTCGCCTCGGGCCTCCCACGTCAGGCCGCCGTCTCTGCTACGAAAGGCGGCACTGCCGGTTAACCGGGGCTGCATGGCGTTGACAACCGGGAGCCTCGCCGAAGCGGTGCCGCCCGCAATGTAGGCGTGGCCGGCACGGTCGACGGCGATGCTGGGGTTCTCACTAGAGCTTCTCCAGTAAAAGGAGTTGACCATTAAGAACGTGGAGTAGACAAATGCCGAACCCGTGGGGTTGATCTTGGTTACGAAAAGCGCCTCATGGTCGGGAGGCAACGCTCTGTCGGCCGGGAAACCGATCGAGGTGGTGTAGCCGGTCACGTACGCGTTGCCGCCGGCGTCGACGGCAACGCTCAGGCCGTGCTCATTTCCGCGGCCTCCGAGATAGGTCCCGTATACCAGCGCCGAAGCGTCCGGCTTCAACTTGGCGAGGAATCCATTCGACCAGCCTCCTTCAACTCGGCTCACTAAGGGATTGCCCGGAAAGGGATTGCCTAGCTCCGCGAACTTCTCGCCCGCCAGGTAGACGCTGCCGGCCGTGTCCACGGCGATGGTGTGCCGGTAGGAGAAGAAGCTCAGGACGGTCGAGAAGCCCAGAGCGGAACCATCCGGAGTGAGTTTCATAACGAACGGGCGACCAGCGCGTGGGAAACCCATCGGCAAGCCCAAGGGGATGATGACGCCGGTAACGTAGGCATAACCGGCCGCATCCAGGGCGATACCTGAGGTTTCGTCATCGTTCTCGGTCCCGAGGTATGTGATGTAGATCACTTCCGAGCCGCTTGGATCCACCTTGGCCACGAAGACGTCGCTGCCGCGCATGCGGGTCGGATACGTGATGCCGGCCAGATACGCATTGCCGGCGGCATCGACCGCCATGCTCCTGACTTCGGGAAAGTTGTTGTGGTTCAAGTAGGTGACCTGGCTCACCACCGGGTCGATCACCAGCGACGCCCCGGTGTCGTAGGCGCCCAGCGCGAATGTAACGAGGTTCGATCTCCGAACCAGGAACCGTCCCGGGACCTCGCGACGGCGGCCGCCTGCCATCTGATAGACGACGGGTTTGCGCAATCGGGTTTCGGCCGAGCGGGTTCGAATTACCAAGTCGCCTTGTTTGTCGAGGCTCACTTCGCCGCCTTCAAGCCGGAGGCGGATTCTGGCCGGATCGGCGCCCGGGGCGACCGCGAAGTCGAATTCCAGTTCCTGCCCGCTGGCGTGCCAGATCACGTCGACGCCGGGGTAGACGCTCCGGTAGCGCACACGCGCGTAGTGGGGAATGTTGGTCCTCCAGTATCGCGGGTCGTTGCCTTGCAGGTAGTTGGTCCGGCCACGGAGCTGTTCCTCGCCGTGCCCGGCCGAGGCGTGGTCCGCGCCCAAAAGTTCCATGCGCACGGTGGCCTCCGGCTGAGCCAGAACGGCGCCCTCCGGGCCGACGAAGACGCGGTGATCACGGCCGACGGACACAAAGCGCATGGTGCGACCAGCGCCGGAACAGTTGGCCTCCGAACATGGCTCAAAGTGCAGTGGGAGATGGAATGTCGACGGCACGACCAGGCCGCTCGACAAGCCGGTCAAAAGAAGTGTTCGCCAGGTGTACATATTGGCCTCCGGACGTTTTTTAGGGCACATTTGATGCCAGACCAGAGCACAGGCACAAACTGTTGAGTCGAAGGAGATCGGGCGCGGGACCCGGCTTGCGGGAGGGACACGGAACATTTGGCCGAGTGGCTTGAGCCTATCGTTTCGGATAGGGTCCGTCGCGCGGCCGCGCGCCGCGAAGCGGCCTGTTGACACGATCCCGCCGGAGCAAAGGTATCATGGCTGTGTAATGCCCCCGCCCGACACGCTCGACGCGCCGACGGCCGCGTTCTCCAAAGTCAGCCAGCTCGAGGCCGCCCTCGGCGAGACGATTCGCGGCAAGCCGGAAGTGATCCGGCAGTCGCTGGTGTGCCTGCTGGCGGGCGGGCACCTGCTGATCGAGGACGTGCCCGGGGTCGGCAAGACCACGCTGGCGCAGGCGCTGGCCAGAGCGGTCCGCTGCCGGTTCCATCGGCTGCAATTCACCAGCGACATGCTGCCGAGCGACGTTCTGGGGGTCACCGTCTATAACGCGCACTCCGGCGAGTTCGACTTCAAGCCCGGGCCGGTGTTCACCAATTTCCTGCTGGCCGACGAGATCAACCGGACGACGCCGAAGACGCAGTCGGCGCTGCTGGAGGCGATGAATGAACGGCAGGTGACCATTGACGGCCACTCGCATCTGCTCGAACGTCCGTTCATGGTCATCGCCACGCAGAATCCGCTCGAACATCACGGCACCTACCCGCTGCCGGAGTCGCAACTGGACCGGTTTCTGATGCGGCTGCGGATCGGCTATCCGGACGCGGTCAGCGAGCGGGAGATCCTTCGTCATGGGGGCAATCACGCCGGCGCGGCCGGCTCCGGGGTGCTCGCCGTCGAGGACGTGCTCGAATTGCAGGACCGGACGCCGGAGGTTCGGGTCGATAACGGGCTGGCCGACTACATACTCGCCATTGTGGCGATGACCCGCGGGCACGAGTCGCTGGCGCTCGGCGTGAGCCCGCGCGGCGCGCAAGGGCTGTACCGCGCCACCCAGGCGCTGGCGCTGCTGGAAGGCCGCCCGTACGCGATTCCGGACGACATCAAGCGGCTGGTTGTCCCGGTATTCGCGCATCGGGTGGTCGTGAACACGCGCGCGGCGCTGACGCAGCGCACCACCGAGGCCGCCGACCGCATTCTGGAAGAGATTCTGACCCGCGTCGACGTTCCCTTGTAATCCTTTGCCTTTTTCATGAAAACCGCCATCATCGGCCTGCCCATGACGGGCAAGACGTCGCTGTTTACGATCCTGACCGGCAGGCACGAAGCCGCCCGCGTCGGCGTCCTCGAAACCCGCGCCGGCGTCGCCCAAGTGCCGGACGCCCGTCTGGCGGCGCTGGCCGCCGTCTTTGAGCCGGAGAATATCACGCACGCGACCGTCGAATACCTGGATTTTCCCGCGCTGTCGCGGGAGGCGCTCAGGGATCCCGGCACGGTGGCGAGCCTGAGGATGGTGGACGCGTTCGCCCAGGTGCTCCGCGTTTTCGAGAGCGACACCGTGCCGCACGAGAAGGGTTCGGTCGACCCGCTGCGCGACCTCGAGGATCTCGAGACGGAGCTGATTCTGAGCGACCTGGTGGTGGTTGAGAAGCGGATCGAGAAGCTGGAAAAAGACCGCAAGAAAATGAAGAGCGCGGAGCTCGACCGCGAATTCGAGCTGCTCGGCCGCGCCCGCGCGCTGTTGGAGGAGAACCGGCCGCTGCGGGCCCTCGATCTCACCGCCGACCAGGACAAGCGCATGCGCGGATTCCAGTTCCTGTCGCAAAAACCGATGCTGTACGTGCTCAACCTCGGCGAGGCGGACGCGGCGCAACTGCATTCGATCGAGGGCGGCTACCGGGGCGGCGCGCTGGCCGGGCGCCGTCAAACGGCGGTCACGGCGATCTGCGGGAAGATCGAAGCGGAGCTGGCCGAGCTGGAGGGGGATGACGCGCGGGATCTCCTCGCCGGCTACGGGCTCCCCGAATCGGGCCTCGAACGGCTGATCGCGGCGACCTATGCGGTGCTCGGGCAGATATCATTCCTGACCGCCGGCGAAACCGAAGTCCGGGCGTGGCCGATCCCGGCCGGCAGCACGGCGCTCGAGGCCGCCGGGACGATTCACTCGGACTTCGAGAAGAAGTTCATCCGCGCCGAGGTGATTCCGTGGAAAGATCTCATCGACCACGACGGGTATGCCGGCGCGCGCGAGAAGGGCCTGTTGCGGCTCGAGGGCAAAGAGTACGTCGTGCGGGAAGGCGATGTGCTGGTGATCCGGCACGGCTCGTAGGAAACAGTTTATAGTTAATAAGAGTTACCGACAGGCAGTCGCGGTGATCCGATTCGAATAATCATGACTTGCGCACGATGCGGCGGCACTCTACCGGAGGGGAACATCGGCTGTCCGCGATGTGATGCTTCCCCCAAGACCCGCACCGGCGCGTCCCCCCCGATCGGTTCCGTCGAAGGCTGGACGGCCACGGTCCAGCAGAGCGACGCGGTGCGAGCCGCCTCGTCGCTGGCCTCGCTTCAGCCCGGAAGCGTGCTGGCGGAACGGTATGAAATCGAGAAGATGCTCGGCCAGGGTGGGATGGGCGCCGTATACAAGGCGCGCGACCGCGAGCTCGACCGTCCGGTGGCGATCAAAGTCATCCGGCCCGAGCTGGCCGAACAGGGCGACACCCTGCGCCGGTTCAAGCAAGAGCTGATTCTCGCTCGACAGGTCACTCACCGGAACGTCATCCGCATTTTCGACCTGGGTCAACACGACACGCTCCGCTTCATCACGATGGAGTTCGTCGAAGGCCAGGACCTGCGTTCGCGGGTCCAGGAGCGCGGCAAATTCACGCCCGAAGAGGCGGTGGATCTGATCCTCCAGACCGCCCGCGCGCTGGAGGCGGCCCACGCCGAGGGAGTCGTTCACCGCGACCTGAAGCCGCAGAACATCATGATCGACCCGCAGGAGCGGGCGGTGGTGATGGACTTCGGCATCGCCCGTTCGATGGACGCGCCGGGGATGACGCAGACCGGCGTCATGCTGGGCACTCCCGATTACATGTCGCCGGAGCAGGCGCGGGGAGAGAAGGCGGACACGCGGTCTGACCTGTTCACCCTCGGCCTGATCTTCTACGAGCTGCTGACCGGCGTTCGCCCGTTTCACGCCGAGACGATGATGGGGATGCTGCTGAAGCGGGTGCAGGAGGCGGCCCGGCCGGCGATCGAGATCGCTCCGGCGCTGCCGGTGGAAATCAACGGCATCCTGATGAAGTGCCTCGAGCGCGACCGGGACACGCGCTACCAGGCGGCCGCCGACGTGGTGCGCGACCTGGAGGAGTGGCGATATCCGCAGGCCGATCCGCCGCCGCCGCCGTCGCCGGTTTCCCGCCGGATCGTGGCGGCCGCCGCTGGAGCGGCCGCCGCCCTGGCCTTGAGCGTGTACCTCCTCCGCGACCAGATCGGACTCGGCGGCCCGAAGCCGCCGCCGGTCACGGTGACGGTGCTGGTGGCGGATTTCGACAACCAGACCGGGGACCCGGTTTTCGATTCCACTCTCGAATCGGTCCTCACGCTGGCAATCGAGGGCGCGCCGTTCCTGACGGCTTATGACGCGCGGGCCGCGCGCCAGGCGGCGAGCCAGATCCGCAAGCAGGACGGACGGCTCGACCAAGCCGTCGCGCGGCTGGTCGCCACGCGCGAGGGAATCAGCGTGGTTCTGGCCGGCACCATCGCCAGGCAGGGCGGCGGCTATTCGGTCACGGTGAAGGCGGTTGACGCGGTAACGGGAAAAGAAATTGCGAACCGGGACATCGACTCCGCGAACAAGAACGGCGTGCTCGGCGCCGTCAGCCAGGCGGCGGCGCGAATCCGCCGGGACTTGGGCGACGCGACCCCGGAGTCGGCGCAACTGGCGAAAGCCGAGACCTTCTCGGCGGCCACGCTGGAGGCCGCCCACAGCTATGGCAGCGGCCAGCAGCGCATGTCCGCCGGCAAATGGGAAGAGGCGATCGCGGAGTTTCAGCGCACGGTCCGGCTCGACGCGAATCTCGGCCGCGCCTACGCCGGCATGGCGACGGCTTATCGCAATATCGGCAAGCTCGAAGAGGCCGAGAGATTCTACCAGATGGCCTTCCAGCGGATCGACCGGATGACCGAGCGCGAGAAGCACCGCACGCGGGGCGGTTACTACGCCGTCATCGGCAATCCCGGCAAGGCGCTGGAGGAGTATTCGGCGCTGGTCAAGGCGTACCCATCCGACTCGGCCGGCCGCGCCAATCTCGCGGCGACGTACCTGCTGTCGCGGAACATGCCGAAAGCACTCGAGGAGGGGCGGCTGGCCACCAAGATTTATCCGAAGCACGTTGCCAAACGCAACAACGTCGCCTTGTACGCGATGTACGCCGGTGATTTCGCCGCCGCCGAGAAGGAAGCCCTGGAAACGCTGAAGCTGGATCCCGCTTTTGAGAAGGCCTTCGTGGCGCTGGCGCTGGCTGAGCTCGGCCAGGGTCAGCCGCAGAAAGCCGCCGAGACGTATCAGCGCCTCGAGCGATTGAGCGCCCGGGGCGCCTCGGTGGCCGGCATGGGCCTGGCCGATCTCGCCATGTACGAGGGCCGTCTCAACGATGCGGCCGCGCTGCTGGAAAAGGGGATCGCCGCCGACGAGACCAGCGATAACGCTCCGGCGGCGGCCGTCAAGCTGGTGGCGCTGGCGTCGATTCAGGCGGACACACGGAAAACCGCGGCCGCCGTCGCGTCCGCCGACAAGGCGCTGAAGCTCAGCAGTCGTCCCAACATCGCGTTTCCGGCGGCGAGAATTTACCTGCGGACGGGGCAGGAGGCCAAGGCGCGCGCCGTCGCCGCCGAGCTGGCCCGGCAGCTCACGCCTGATACGCAGGCGTACGCAAGGCTGATCGAGGCGGGGATCGCTTCGGAGAAGAGGAATTGGCAGGAGACGGTCCGGCTGATTCAGGAGGCGCAAAAGCATGCCGACACCTGGATCGGCCGCTTCGATCTCGGCGTCGCCTATGTCGACGCCGGCGATTACGTATCGGCGCATTCCGAGCTCGAGCATTGCCTGAGGCGCCGCGGCGAGGCGACCGCCTGGTTCCTCGACGAGGCGCCGAGCTACCGCCTGCTCCCGCCCGTCTACCTTTCGCTCGCTCGCGCCCAAGCCGGGCTGCGGAGCGACGGCGGCATGGATTCCCTCAAGACGCTGCTTTCGATCAAGAAGGGCGCCGAAGATCCGGTGGCCGTGGAAGCGCGCCGCCTGCTGGAAGAGCGGTGAGCGGCCGCGGCGGGCTATAATGGCTCGTTTGACTCGGGAGAAAAAGGTTCTTCTATTGACGCCGCGGGGGTTCTGCGCCGGCGTGGTTCGGGCCATCGACGTCGTCAAGATCGCGCTGGATCTCTATGGCGCGCCCATTTACGTCCGCAAGGAGATCGTCCACAACCGGAACGTCGTCGAGGAGTTGCGCGCGGCGGGCGCCGTTTTTGTCGAAGAACTCGAGGAGGTTCCCGCCGGCGCGCGCGTGATCTTCAGCGCGCACGGCGTCTCTCCGGCGGTTCGCGCCGAGGCCCGCCTCCGCCGCTTGCAGGTGATCGACGCGACCTGCCCACTGGTAACCAAGGTTCATCTGGAAGCCATGCGCTTTGCCCGGCGCGGCTACACGATCCTGCTGATCGGCCACCGCGATCATGACGAGGTGATCGGAACGCTGGGCGAGGCCCCCGAGAGCACCCTCGTCGTCTCGAGCGAGCAGGAGGCCGAGCAGGTCGAGGTGACCGATCCGGGCCGCGTCTGCTATGTGACTCAGACCACGCTGAGCCTGGATGAAACGCGCGGGATCGTGGACCGTCTTCGCCGCCGATTCCCAGCCATCGAGGGACCTCCGGCGCAGGATATCTGCTACGCGACCGAAAACCGCCAGCAAGCCGTCAAAGCGGTGGCGCCGCTATGCCAGCTTCTGCTGGTGGTCGGCTCACAGAACAGCTCGAATTCGCGGCGGATGGTCGAGGTCGCCGAGCTCGCGGGCGTGCCGGCCCACCTGGTCGACGACTGGCGCGACGCCGACCCGGCATGGTTCGACGGCGTCGACGTGGTGGCCGTGACCGCCGGTGCGTCGGCCCCCGAGCACCTGGTTCGGGCGATGATCGGTTCTCTCGATCGGTTCGGGTTCGCTCGCGTCGAAGAGGTCCTGATTCAGGAAGAAGACGTGCGCTTTCAGTTGCCGCCCGAGCTCGCCAACTCCGCCGGACGGCTGACCACCATCGCGGTCTCATGACTCCCGGCATCCAGATCGTCGATGCCGTCCTGGCGCGCGCCTCCAGCGCCGTCGCCCGCGCTTCCGACTCCCTGCTGGCGCGGCAGAGCCCGGAAGGATACTGGCGGGGCGAGCTCACCGCGGACACGACGCTGGAATCGGACTTCATTCTGCTCCAGCTCTGGATGTATCCGCCGGAATCCGGCCGCTGGAACCCTCCGACGCGGGCGCGGATCGATCGCGCGGTCCGTTCCATTCTCGAGCGCCAGTTGGCCGACGGCGGCTTCAACATTTATCCGCGCGGCCCGGCCGAGGTGAGCGCGACCGTCAAGGCGTATTTCGCCCTCAAACTGGCGGGCGTGAATCCGGAGCAGGGGCCGCTGGCGCGCGCGCGGCGCACGATCCTCGATCTCGGAGGCATTCAGGCGGCCAACAGTTACGTCAAGGTCAACCTCAGCCTTTTTGGTCTCTATCCGCGCGAGCATTGCCCGGCGATTCCGCCGGAAATGGTTCTGTTGCCGGGAAAGTTCCTGTACCGGATGTCGTCCTGGACCCGGGCCATCGTGCTGCCGCTCGCGATCGTGCACGCAGCCGATCCGCGGCGGCCGATCCCGGAAGGGTTCGACCTCGGCGAGTTGTGGGCGCCCGGCGGCAGTCCGGCGTTCGCCAACGGCGACGCCCGGTTCGGCTGGCGCAACTTTTTTCTCTGGTTTGACCGGCGGCTGAAGTGGTGGGAGAAGCATGGCTCGATGCGATTGCGCCGGCGGGCGCTCAAGGAAGCCGAGCGCTGGATGATCGAGCGGACCCGGCAGTCCGACGGCCTGGCGGCCATCTACCCGCCGATGATGTACGCCATCATGGCGATGGACGTCCTCGGTTATCCGCCGGATCATCCCGACCGGCTCGAGGCCGTGCGGCAGTATGAAGGCCTGATGGTCGAGGATGGCGAGCGGTTCCACTTCCAGCCCTG
>Ga0247727_10019966_pt1 | contig 10313 bp, 7 predicted proteins | sample WisWelCaveWW1625_FD_202498 | JGI IMG/M metagenome (GOLD analysis project Ga0247727, IMG submission 202498) | Biofilm microbial communities from Wishing Well Cave, Virginia, United States - WW16-25 | ecosystem: Environmental > Aquatic > Deep subsurface > Groundwater > Cave microbial mat | place... | reverse complement strand
CGCACACCCTGCGCAACCCTGTGCTGCTGGCGCCGATGTCCGGCGTCACCGACCTTGCCTTTCGTCGGCTGGCCTACGGCCTGGGCGCCGGGCTGGTGGTCACGGAAATGGTGGCGAGCGAGCATCTGGCGACGGAGCGCCAAGGCGCCCGGCGGAAGGCTCAGGGGGCGGAGCTGAAGCCCTTCGTCATACAACTTGCCGGCTGCGAGGCGCGCTGGATGACCGAAGGCGCGCGCATCGCCGAGGCGCTCGGCGCCGACATCATCGACATCAACATGGGCTGCCCGGCGCGCGAGGTGACGGGCAAGCTCTCGGGCTCCGCCCTGATGCGCGACCTCGACCATGCCGCGGCCCTGATCGAGGCCGTGGTCGCAGCCGTGGCCGTGCCGGTCACGCTCAAGATGCGCCTTGGCTGGGACGCGGCCAGCCGCAACGCTCCCGAGCTGGCGCGGCGGGCCGAGGGCCTCGGCGTGCGCCTGATCACGGTGCACGGCCGCACCCGCTGCCAGCACTTCAAGGGCGAGGCCGACTGGGCCTTCGTGCGACATGTCACCGAGGCGGTGCGGATCCCCGTGGTGATCAACGGCGACATTCTCGATGCCGCCTCCGCCCGCGCTGCGCTGGAGGCCTCGGGCGCCCAGGCGGTGATGATCGGGCGCGGCGCCTGCGGTGCGCCGTGGATGCTTTCCCGTATCGCGACCGCGCTTGCCACGGGGCACGATCCGGGACCGCCGCCGCTCACCCGGCAGAGCGCCATCGCGCTCGCTCATGTGGAGGCGATGCTGGACCAGGACGGCGTGGGCCTGCGCAACGCGCGCAAGCACATCGCCTGGTATCTCGCCTCGAGCGGCCGGGATGCCGACACCGTGAAGGCCTGGCGCCGCCGCCTGTGCACCAGCGACGATCCGCACGAGGTGCGTACCGGCCTTGCCCGGTTCTACGCCGTGGAGGCGGCCCAATGAACGCCGAGCCGGCCCGCGAGCGCCTGGCCGTGAGCCCGCGCAGGCATATCGAGCACGATCTGCTGCTCGCCGCCCTGCCGCACCCCATCCTGGTGCTCGGCGACGATGATCGCGTGCTCTATGCCAACGCCGCGGCAGAATCCTTCTTCTCGCTGAGCCAGGGTGTGCTCAAGCGCCAGACGCTGCCCGACGTCATCGCCTTTTCGAGCCCGCTTTCCGCCCTCGTCGGCCAGGTGCGGCGCACCGGGGCCACCGTCAACGAATATAGCATCGAGGTTGGGCTGCCGCGCAGCGGCGCGCACAAGCTGGTCGACGTCTTCGCCGGGCCCATGCCCGATCTGCCGGGCCTGATCGTGCTGATGTTGCAGCAGCGCTCGATGGCGCAGATGATCGAGCGCCAGCTTACCCACCGCGCCGCGGCGCGCTCGGTTTCCGGCCTCGCCTCGGTTTTGGCGCACGAGATCAAGAACCCGCTTTCGGGCATCCGCGGCGCCGCGCAGCTGCTCGAGCCTGGCCTCGGGGAGGAGGACCGGGCGCTCGCCCAGCTGATCTGCACGGAGACCGATCGCATCCGCAACCTGGTCGACCGCATGGAGGTGTTCGGCGACGAGCGCCCGCTCGGCACCGAGCCCGTCAACATCCACCAGGTGCTCGACCACGTGAAGCGGCTGGCCGAGACCGGCTTTGCCAGCGGCGTCAGGGTCAGCGTCGAGTTCGATCCCTCGTTGCCCCCGGTGCCTGGCAACCGCGACAAGCTGATCCAGGCCTTCCTCAACCTGGTGAAGAACGCCGCGGAGGCCATCGCGGAGGGGCGGGACGCCGGGCGGATCGTGCTGCGCACCGCCTTTCGCCCGGGCATGCGGCTGGCGGTGCCGGGGACCGGCGCCCGCGTCAGCCTCCCCCTCATGATCGAGGTGGAGGACAACGGCCCCGGCGTGGCGGAGGAATTGAAGCCGCACCTGTTCGACCCGTTCGTGACAACGAAACGCACCGGAACCGGCCTCGGTCTTGCATTGGTGGCCAAGATCATCGGCGACCACGGCGGGGTGATCGAATGCGAGTCGGCACCCAAGCACACCGTGTTTCGCGTGTTGCTGCCGCTGCAGGAACGCGGCGGCAGGCTTGAATAGGGAAATGCTCATGGCAGGCGGAACGATCCTGATTGCCGACGACGACACCGCGATCCGCACGGTGCTCAACCAGGCGCTGGCGCGGGCGGGCTATGCGCCGCGCGCCACCGGCAACGCGGCCACGCTGTGGCGCTGGGTGTCGCAGGGCGAGGGCGACGTCGTCATAACCGACGTGGTGATGCCCGACGAGAACGCCTTCGACCTGATCCCGCGCATCAAGAAGATCAGACCCGACCTTCCCGTCATCGTCATGAGCGCACAGAACACTCTGATGACGGCGCTGTCCGCCGCCGGGAAGGGCGCCTACGAGTATCTGCCGAAGCCCTTCGACTTGAACGAGCTGCTGAGCATCGTCGGCCGCGCGCTGGCCGAGCCCGGCCGGCGCAAGGAGCGGCCCGCTGCCGAGCCGGAGACTGAGGAGCTGCCGCTGATCGGCCGCTCGCCGCCCATGCAGGAGATCTACCGCGCGCTCGCCCGCCTCACGCGCACCGACCTCACCGTCATGATCACGGGCGAGTCCGGCACCGGCAAGGAGCTGGTGGCGCGCGTGCTGCACGACTACTCCAAGCGCCGCAACGGCCCGTTCGTGGCCATCAACATGGCGGCAATCCCCCGTGAGCTGATCGAAAGCGAGCTGTTCGGCCACGAGAAGGGCGCCTTCACCGGCGCGCAGTCGCGCACGGAGGGGCGGTTCCAGCAGGCCGAAGGCGGCACGTTTTTTCTGGACGAAATCGGCGACATGCCGATGGAGGCGCAGACGCGGCTGCTCCGTGTGCTGCAGGAAGGCGAGTACACCACCATCGGCGGGCGCACGCCGATCAAGACCGACGTGCGCATCATCGCCGCCACCCACCGCGAGCTCAAGACGCAGATCCAGCAGGGGCTGTTCCGCGAAGACCTGTTCTATCGCCTCAACGTGGTGCCGCTCAGGCTGCCACCGCTGCGCGAGCGCCTGGAGGACGTCGGCGATCTCGTGCGGCACTTTCTGCGCCAGACGGCGAAGGCCGGCTTGGGGCAGAAGACCATCGAGACGGCCGCGATCGAGCGCATCAAGCGCTACCACTGGCCGGGCAACGTGCGCGAGCTGGAGAACCTGGTGCGGCGCCTGGCGGCGCTGCATCCGGAGGACACGCTGACGGCGGAGATCGTCGACGGCGAGCTCGCCGAGGCCGCGCCGCCGCCCCCCGTGGAGACCGGCAAGACCCCGCGCGAATTGTCGGAAATGGTGGAGCGCTACCTCGCCGGCCACTTCGCCAGCTACGGCCGCGAGCTTCCCCCCGCCGGCCTCTACGACCGCGTCCTGCAGCACGTCGAGCGCCCCCTCCTGATGGCCGCCCTCACCGCCACCCGCGGCAACCAGATCCGCGCCGCCGCGCTCCTCGGCCTCAACCGCAACACGCTCCGCAAAAAGATCCGCGACCTCGACATCCAAGTCTTCCGCTCCCCCGCCGTTTGAATTCCCACCCGTCATCCCGGAAGCCGAGGCGCTCGCGCCGAGGCCATCCGGGACCCGCCGCAACCCCACCACCCGTCATCCCGGAAGCCGAGGCTCTTGCCGAGGCTATCCGGGACCTCCCGCGAATGATCCGCAAGCGGCAGATCCCGGCTCACCCCGCTCGCGCTTCCCGCGCGGCCGCTTGGCCGGGATGACGGGTAGGTGGTCCACCCGTCATCCCGGAAGCCGAGGCCCTGGCCGAGGCTATCCGGGACCTCCCTCAACCGTCATCCCGGAAGTCGAGGCGCAGCCGAGACTATCCGGGACGAAACCTCGCGAGATCCCGGCTCGCCGCGCTCGCGCATTCTGCGCGACCGCTTGGCCGGGATGACGGGTATGGGTGGTGCTAATGCGGGATGACACGTGCGCCGCTGTACGCTAGACTGACAATCGCACCAAAGAGGATCCGGCATGCGCGGTCTGCCCATCGGCATGAGGCCGGTCCCTGGAACCCTTCTCAAGCAGTTCGCCGTCTACATCCTCACCAACCGCCCCCGCGGCGTTCTTCATGTCGGTATGAGCAGCTGGCTGGCCGAGCGCGTGCGCCAGCACCGGGAGGGGCTGATCGAGGGTTTCACAAAGCGATACCACCTGACGCGCCTCGTCTATTTCGAATACCTGGACTCTGCAGAGGAGACGATCGCGCGCGAGAAGCGGCTGAAGCGCTGGCGCCGGGAATGGAAGATCGCTCTGGTAGAGGAGAGGAACCCGACGTGGCGCGACCTCTGGCCGGATCTGACCGAGCCATAGACGCGCCACTCAGGTGCTGGCGCCGTACCGTCATCCCCACCCCACCACCCGCCATCCCGGAAGCCGAGGCGCTTGCGCCGACGCTATCCGGGACCTCGATGAACGAGTCGAACCCGCCACAGATCCCGGCTCGCCGCGCTCGCGCTTCCAGCGCGACCGCTTGGCCGGGATGACGGGTAGGTGGTCCACCCATCATCCCGAAGCCGAGGCCCACCACCCGTCATCCCCGAAGCCGAGGCCTTGGCCGAGGCTATCGGGGATCGCCCCACGCAACCCCCTTTGGAGCCGGCCGGCTACCGCCAGAGAGCCCTGATCATACCCCAACGGCCAGCTGGCCGGAGGCCGCAAGGCCGACCGTGGCGGCCAGAGCCAGAACGATCAGCGCCCACACGACCCACGCGCGATTGCGGCGAGGCGCGGGCGAGGCAGTGCCCCGCGCCGGCAGCCGTAGGTTGGGTCGAGCGGAGCGCTGACCCAACGCCGAACGAGGGGACTCGGCGGGGCTGGCTCCATCCGGATCAGCGTTCCCTTCGTTGCCGCTGTCGGGTGCGAGAGCTTCCTCGCTCTGAGACGCCCCCGCTCCCGCGGAGGCCGCGGGCAGGCCGAACTTCTCCGCGAACTGGGTCGGGCGAGAGGTAGCAGTTCTCGTGCAGCGGCGCGCGCAGCTCTGCGGCAGCCGCGGCGACCTCGGGATCGTCCTCCGTGCGGCCGAGCTGTTTCAGCGCCTCAGCGAAGAGATCGTCCTCGGCATCCAGCATGAGGAGGTCGGCGCGCTCCACCTCGGTGCGCCAGCCGACGCCGTAGGCCAGCGCCGCGGTGAGTGCGATGGGAAGCGACCGAACGATCGCCGCGCTTCGCGACACATCCCAGATGCGCGCGCTACTGTCGCCAGACGCGGTTACGATGCGCTGGCCATCCGGGCATGAGCTGCTCGAGCCGCGCGCGCCAGGGCTCGCCGGGCAGGATGTCCTCCTTGTCGAGGTAGGCCTCGAACCCCGCCGCGATCAGCGCGGCGCGCAGCTTCTCGGCAAACGCGTAGTCCTTGCGCGAGTAGGAGATGAACACGCTGGCCGGCCGATCGCCGCCGCCGGCCGTCTGAAACCGATCCAGCAACCGCCCCTCCCGCAACGCAGGTGTCAGACCCACCGGGCCCGGAGGGTTTGACACCTACTCCGCCGCCTTGAGCGCGGCGGGGGGAGAGGGGCTGCGCAGCTCGGCGAGCAGGGCCGCCTCGCGGCCCTTGACCAGCTTGTAGTTGCGCTCCTTGATGTGCCCGTAGCCGCGGATGTCGAGGGGCAAGCCGGCCAGCGCCACCGCCGTGGCGTGGGTGGCCGGCGTCAGGCGGTCGGCGATCTCGTCCAAGAGCTTCTCGTAGTCGGCGATCATCTGCCGCTCGATCTTGCGCTCGCGCGTGTAGCCGAACAGGTCCCACGCGGTGCCGCGCAGGCCCTTGCCCTTGGCGAGCAGGCGGAACAGCGGGAGCATCCAGCGCCCGAACTTCACCTTGCGCGGCTCACCGGTGGTCTTGTCGCGGCGGGCGATGAGCGGCGGCGCCAGATGGAATTCCAGTTTGCCGCCGGCCTCGAACTGCTCGCCAAGCGCCTTCTTGAAGGCCGGGTCTGTGAAAAGGCGGGCGACCTCGTACTCGTCCTTGTAGGCCAACAGCTTGTAGTAGCCGCGCGCGACGGCCGCCGCGAGTCCTGTCCGCCCGTGCTTGCGCTCGGCCTCGGCCAGCAGCGCCACGCGGGAGCGGTAGCGGTCGGCGAGCGCCGCATTCTGGTAGCCCGTGAGCTCGCTCGCGCGGTAGGCGACAATATCCTCCAGCGTCTGCGCCTTCGGGGCGCTCGCGCCGGTCGCCGGCCCGAGCATGCGCTCGATGGCGCCCATGTCGTGCGCCGCCAGCCGCCCGAGGCGGAAGGCGCCCTTGCTCATCTCCACGGCAGCGCCGTTGAGCTCGATCGCCTGCTCGATGGCAGCAGCGCCGATCGGCACTGAGCCCAGCTGATAGGCGTAGCCGAGCAGGAAGACGTTGGCGGCGATCGAGTCGCCGAACAGCTTCACCGCCGCCGTGTGCGCGTCGAAATGGTGCACCGGCGCCTTGCCGGCGCGCTCGGCGATGGCGTGCCTGAGCGCGGCGCCGGGAACCTTGAGATCCGCCTTGCGAGTGAAATCGGCGGTCGACATCTCGTAGTCGGAGAACACCACCGCGGTGTGGTCCGGCTTGATGGTCTCCAGCACCTTGTTGGAGGCCGTCACCACGAGATCGCAGCCGAGCACCAGGTCGGCGCCGGCAACGCCCGCGCGGATCGCATGGATCTGGTCGGCGGATTTGGCCACGCGCATGTGGCAGGCGACCGCGCCGCCCTTCTGCGCCAGGCCCGTCATATCGATAGCGCCGAAGCCCTTGCCTTCCAGATGCGCGGCCTGGCCGAGCAGCGCCGAGACCGTCACCACACCGGTCCCGCCGACGCCGGTCACCAGCATGGTGTAGGGCCTGTCGAGCGCGGGCAGCGTCGGCTCAGGCAGGCTGGCCAGCATCTGGGTGACGCCGCTGTCGCCGCGCACGGCGGCGCGCGACTTCTTCACCTTGGCGCCGTGCACCGTCACGAAGCTCGGGCAGAAGCCGTTGAGGCAGGAGAAGTCCTTGTTGCAGGCCGACTGATCGATGGCGCGCTTGGTGCCGAGCTCCGTTTCCAGCGGGACGATGGCGACGCAGTTCGATTTCACGCCGCAGTCGCCGCAGCCCTCGCACACCGCCGGATTGATGAACACGCGCTTGTCCGGGTCCGGGAACAGGCCGCGCTTGCGGCGCCGGCGCTTCTCCGCCGCGCAGGTCTGGTCGTAGACCAGCACGGAGACGCCAGGCGCCTCGCGCAGCTCTTTCTGCACCCGCTGCAGGTCGCGGCGGTCGTAGACCGGCACGCCTTGCGGGATGAAGCCGGCCGGATACTTGTGCGGCTCGTCGGTGACGACGACGACCTTGTCGATGCCCTCCGCCAGCACCTGATCGACGATCATCGACACGGTGATGCCGCCGTCCAGCGCCTGCCCGCCGGTCATGGCCACGGCGTCGTTGTAGAGGATCTTGAAGGTGATATTGACGCCGGCGGCGCGGGCGGCGCGAATGGCGAGGCTGCCCGAGTGGATGTAGGTGCCGTCGCCCAGGTTCTGGAACACGTGCCCGGTGTTGGAGAAGGGCGCCTCGCCGATCCAGTTGCTGCCCTCACCGCCCATCTGGGTGAAGCCTTCGGTCGAGCGGTCCATCCAGTGCGCCATGTAGTGGCAGCCGATGCCGGCGTAGGCGCGTGAGCCCTGCGGCACGACGGTCGACGTGTTGTGCGGGCAGCCGGGGCAGAAATAGGGGATGCGGGTGGCGGCCTCGGCGCTTTCCGGCCGGTTGCCCTTGAGGCGCCTCAGCTCGGCCACGTGCGCCTTGATCTCGTCTCCGGCTCCGGCGCGGATCAGGCGCTCGCCCACTTTGATGGCAATATCGCTGGGATCGAGGGCATACTTGGCCGGAAACAGCCACTGATCGTTCTCGTCCTTCTTGCCGAGCACGCGCGGCCGGTTGGGCAGATCGTAGAGCTGCTCCTTCACCTGCGTTTCGATCAGCGCGCGCTTCTCCTCGATGACCAGGATCAGATCCAGCCCCTCGGCGAATTTCAGCACGCCTTGCGGCTCGAGCGGCCAGGTCATGCCGACCTTGTAGAGGCGCAAGCCCAGCTGATTGGCCTTGACCTCGTCGATGCCCAGCTCGTCGAGGGCCTGGCGCACGTCGAGATAGCTCTTGCCGCAAGTGATGATGCCAATCTTGGGGTTCGGCCCGCCGCTGGTGACGATGCGGTCGAACTTGTTGGCGCGCGCGAACGCCAGGATAGCGGCGCGCTTGTGGTCGTGCAGGCGGGCCTCCTTGGCCAGCGCCTGGTCGCCCAGCCGGATGTTGAGCCCGCCCGGCGGCATCACGAAATCGCCGGGAACCTCGAGTTCGATGCGTTCGACGCGCCCGTCGACGGTCGCGGTGGCCTCGATATTGTCCTTGACGCACTTGACGCCCACCCACACGCCGGCGAAGCGGGAGAGCCCGAAGCCGAGGATGCCGTAGTCGAGAATTTCCTGGACGCCCGCAGGGTTGAGGACCGGAATCATGTAGTCGACGAAGGCGAACTCCGACTGGTGCGCGCTGGTCGAGCTCTCGCAGGTGTGGTCGTCGCCCATCAGGGCCAGCACACCGCCATGCCTGGACGTGCCGGCGTGGTTGGCGTGGCGGAACACGTCGCCGGTGCGATCGACGCCGGGACCCTTGCCGTACCAAACACCGAATACGCCGTCGTACTTGCCCTCCCCCCGCAGCTCCGCCTGCTGCGAGCCCCACAGGGCGGTTGCGGCCAGGTCCTCGTTGAGGCCGGGCATGAACTTGATGTGGTTGGGCTCCAGAATGCCCTTGGCGCGCAGGAAGGCCGCCTCCAGTGAGGCGATGGGCGAGCCGCGGTAGCCCGTGACGTAGCCCGCCGTATTGAGCCCGGCCCTCACGTCACGGGCCCGCTGCGTCAGCATCAGGCGGACGATCGCCTGCGTGCCGGTCAGGAGCTGGTGGGTCTCGTCAAGCGCGTACTTGTCGTCGAGGCTGACCGTGTGTTTGGACATGGTGGATTTGAGCCTTCGCGTTCCTCCCGCACCGGCAGCGGGCGCGCACTAGAGATGCCAGAGTCCGGCTGCCATCGCAAACCTCGTGCCGGTTTCCCTGCTGCATTTGAAATGGGGTCAACGCCCGGCGCCTGCAATCATGCAATGCACCGGAGAAGTCAGGGGAGCCTTCGCATTGCACGGCAGCAGATAGTGATGCTCCGGCCGCAACAATGTTGCGCGCCATGCGAGCCCAGCCGGACGGCCATGCGCGCCTCACCCGTCATCCCGGAGGCCGACGCTTGGCGGAGGCCATCCGGGGTGAGTGGTCAGATGATGAGATGGTGAGTTCCAAGACAGCAACCGAGGCGCCGGATGGTTTCCATCATCGGAAATGGAAACCGACGCTTTCCGCTAGCTGCGCCGCCACACTCACCACTCACCACCTCACTACTCACCCCGGATAGCCTCGGCTTCCGGGATGACGTCGCTCACTTCACCCGCGTGAACGTCGTGGTCTTGCAGAAGACGGCGGCCACGCATCCCGACAGGTCCACGGCCGTCTTGCTCTTGACCGTGAGGGTGCCGGAATAGGTCTTGCCGTCTGCACGGTTGTAGAGCTGCCCGGACCAGCTCTTGGGACCCGTCTTCTTGGCGCCCTGCAGGATGACGAGGCCGACGATCGGGCGGTTGCGCTTGGCGGGATCGGGGTTCTTGTCGTCCGTCTTCTGGCCGTCGACCGCCTTGACGATCTTGCCGCAGACGCCATCCCCGCACTTGTAGAACTCTGTGTGCGATTTGTTCTCCGGGTTCTCCCAGACGCCCAAGGCATCCTCGGCCGTCTGCGCGTATGCCACGGCGGCGAAGGCCATCGCGGCGCCCGCGGCAACCAGTGTCCTCATCTTCATCGGGTCATCTCCTCGTGTGCGTTCCCGGCCGGCCCAGCCGGACTTTGGCTCCATGCTTCTATTGCATGGAACTGCGGCACTCTTGCGGACTGCCGACGCTCGCCGCTGCGGCGGCTGGAGCGAGTTGTAGGGACCCACGCCGGTTTGCAACGCGGGAGACATCTTTTTTTGCCGTCGCGGCTCGCGGCTACCCCCCATACCGGCCAGGCGGCGAAGGCCAAAGAAACGCTTGCCCCGCGCGACGGGAAATGGCCGTCCGCTGGCGGGCTTCCTTCTTCCCGGCCAAACCCGCGGTCGCCGAGCGTGTCCGCCTCGCCAAGTTATCCCCGGGCGCTCCGCACCCATTAGTCTGGCCAAAATCGAGTTACGATGGATTTGCGCATGGAGTCCTCTTCCGCCCACCGCCGCTGCGAAGGTGCGCAGACGTTAACCAATCGCGCAGCAG
>Ga0247727_10019965_pt1 | contig 10313 bp, 9 predicted proteins | sample WisWelCaveWW1625_FD_202498 | JGI IMG/M metagenome (GOLD analysis project Ga0247727, IMG submission 202498) | Biofilm microbial communities from Wishing Well Cave, Virginia, United States - WW16-25 | ecosystem: Environmental > Aquatic > Deep subsurface > Groundwater > Cave microbial mat | place... | reverse complement strand
AACAAGAGGCGCACGGCCTCGCCACCGCTCAGCGCCTTGGTGGGCTTCATGCCCTCGTCGCCGCGGAAGAGCATGCGCCCGAGCAGCCCGCGGATCTCCTCGTTGCCGGCATTGGGGTCGATCTCGTGGAGCCAGTCGAAGCAGGTGGTATTGGTCGGAATCAGCGGCCGCACGTCCTGCGGCATGTATCCGATCTGGGCCTCATGGCCCCAGGTGGCCTTGCCTGAATCGGGCGCCAGTTCGCCGAGCACCGTGCGCAGCAGCGTGGTCTTCCCCACGCCGTTGCGCCCGACGATGGCCACCTTCTCCCCCTTGGTGACCAGCGCGCTGAAGCCCTGGAAGAGCGGCTTGTCGAATCGCTTGGAGAGGCCGTCGATGGTGAGCGTCTGTTTCCCGCTCGGCCGCTTCTGCTCGAACTTGATGAACGGGCGGGCGATGTTCGACTTCTTGACGTCGGCCAGGGAAAGCTTGTCCATCTGCTTGATGCGGCTCTGCACCTGGCTGGCGCGCGTGCCCGCCGAGAAGCGGGCGACGAACTCCTGGAGCTGGGCGCGCTTCTTCATCTTGTCGGCGTTCTCCGACTCGATGCGCGAGCGCACCTGCCCCTTCTGCCGCACCATTTCGTCGTAATTGCCGACATACCCGATGATCGTCTCGTAATCGATATCGGCGATGTGCGTGCAGATGGAATTGAGGAAATGGCGGTCGTGGCTGATGACGATGAGGACGCCTTCGTACCGGGTGAGGAACTCCTCCAGCCAGTGGATGGAGTCGATGTCGAGCGAGTTGGTCGGTTCGTCGAGGAGCAGCGCCTGCGGCCTGCCGAAGAGCGCCTGGGCGAGGAGCACCCGGACCTTGTCGCCGCCGGCCATCTCGCGCATCGGGCGGGCGTGGTCCTCCTCGAAGATGCCGAGTCCGTGCAGCAGCGTGGCCGCCTCGCTCTCGGCGGAATACCCGTCCTCCTCGGCGATGACGCCTTCCAGTTCCCCCAGCCGCGCCCCCTCCGCGTCGGAGAGGTCGGCCTTGCCGAGCAGCTTCTCCTTCTCCTGCATCGCCTCCCAGAGGGGCTGGTTGCCCATCAGCACCACGTCGAGGACGCGCTTGTCCTCGTAGGCGAACTGGTCCTGCTTGAGCACGGAGGTGCGCCTGGGCCGCGAGATCGCGCCCGTGTCCGGCTCGATCTCGCCGGAGAGGATCCGCATGAAAGTCGTCTTGCCCGCGCCGTTGGGGCCGGTGAGGCCGTAGCGCCGGCCGGCGGGGAAGGCGGTGGCCACCTCCTCGAAGAGCTTCTTGCCGGCGTAGGCCTTGGTGACGTTCTGGACCTGGATGGTCATCGCTTCCTTCTCGACCGTCGCTGCGCGTTCCGCCCGTCGCCGGCAAGCCCGGCTCCTCCGCGGGGCGTGGCGTCTAGCACACGTGCGTCGCCTTTGCACCCGGTGGGACGCGCGCGCGCGCACCACATGGCGCCTTTAGGCTCCAATGTAGGACAAAGTGTGCTAGGACGCATGACCGACGGCCGGCTGGCCCGGAGCTTGCTCAGGCGGCGCGCGTCGCTCGCGGATTGGACGCGGGCCAACTTTCTGGAGACTGACGATGAAGAAGCTTCTCGGAGTGATCTGTCTGGCCGCGCTCGCGGCCTGCGGCGGCGGCCTCTCGGCCGACCTCGACCTGGGCGACGAAGGCGAGGCGGCCCTCACCAAGCCGCGCGGCATCGACGCCACCCGCGTGTACTTCGGCTCCAACGCGCTCTCCGTCTCGGAGGAAAGCCCGCTCGCCTACGCGGTCTTCGAGATGAACGCCGGCTCGCGCGCCTCGATCAACGTCGTTTCGGGCAAGACGCCGCGCACGGCGTTGGGCTTCAAGGTCTACAAGGTGCGGGGCGACGGCGCCCTCACGTACCTGGGCCAGGTCGACGGCCCGCGCGGCTACGCCTCGGCCGTGCTCTCGTCGCGTAGCGGCGGCAGCTTCGTGGTCGAGATCTCGACCAACGGCGTCGCCCAGGGCGTGAAGCTCGACATCACCTGCGCCCGCACCGACGGCAAGCCCTGCACCGACAAGCGCCAGCCCGCGGAGTCCTGCGGCGGCTTCCGCGGCACCAACGTCTGCGACGACGGCCTCTTCTGCAATTACGTCGGCGGCCACTGCGGCTGGGCCGACCAGACCGGCGTCTGCGCCCGGAAGCCCCAGTCGTGCCAGAGGATCTACAAGCCGGTCTGCGGCTGCGACGGCAAGACGTATTCGAACGCCTGCGTCGCGTCCTCGGCGGGCGTGAGCGTGAAGAGCGACGGGGCGTGCAGGAACTGACGCGACGGCCGCAAGCTCACCTCTTCGGCGGGTGCTTCTGCAGCTTCCGTTGCAAGGTGCGGCGGTGCATCTTCAGCCGCCGCGCCGCCTCGGAGATGTTGCCCTGGCAGTCGGCGAGGATGCGGTTCAGGTATTCCCACTCGTGCCGGTCGAGCGACGGCACGTCGTCCAGGGCCGCGGGCCTCTTGCCCAGCAACGCCGCCTCGATCTCGTCGGCGTCGACCGGCTTGTTGAGGTAGTTGAGCGCCCCCAGCCGGATGGCCTCCACGGCGGTGCCGATGGTGCCGTACCCGGTCAGCACCACGATCTGCGGCGGGCGGGGGAGGGCGCGCAGCTCGCGCACGACGTCGAGGCCGGAGCGGTTGCCGGGCATCTTCAGATCGACCACCGCGTAGTCCGGGGCGGCGGCGAGCACGGCGGCCAGCGCCTCGTCGAAGTCGCCCGCCACCGCGATGTCGTAACCGCGCCGCGCGAAGGCATTGCCGAGCGCCCGGCGGAAGGGCTCGTCGTCGTCGACGATGAGGATCCGCATGGCGCACTCTTCTACGTTGACACCTCGGGGAATACCAGCGTCACGTGCGTGCCCCGGCCCTCGGTCGACTCGATCCGCATCAGGCCGCCGCTCCGCTCGGCGACGTGGCGCGCGAGGTAGAGGCCCAGGCCGGTGCCGCGGCCCGGCTCCTTGGTGGTGAAGAACGGCTCGCCCAGCCGCCGCGCCAGGGGTTCGGGGACGCCGACGCCGTTGTCGCTCACGGTCACCTCCAGCATGGGGGCCCGCTGCGCGAGGGAGACGTCGATCCGGGGCGCGGCGTTCCCCTCCGTCGCGTCGGCGGCGTTGTCGAGCAGGTTGGCCACCGCTTGCTCGAAACCGCGCACGGGAAGCCGCGCCCGCGCCCGCCCCGCCGCGGCTTCGAGATCCAGCCGCGGCCTGGTCCCCGGCCGGCCTTCGCCCCAACGCCGCACCGCCGCCTCCAGCGCCGGTCCCAGCTCCAGCTCCTTGGGCTCCTCGACCTCCTCGCCGCCGCGGGGGGCGAGCATGGCGCGGATGATCTCCTTGCAGCGCTGCACCTGCTTGCGGATCGCCTCCGCCTCTTCGCGCCGTTCCCCTTCGAGCTGCGCCGACATCTCGGCGGCGAGGATGGCGATGGTGCCGAGCGGCGTGTTCAGCTCGTGCGCGGTCCCGGCCGCGAGCGTGCCCAGCGCGGCCAGCCGCTCGGCGGCTTCGGCGTCGGCGCGCACCAGGTCCAGCTCCTCCTTGCGGCGCCGCAGCGCCTGGCTCATCCGCAGGGTGAACGTGGAGATGAAGAGCGCGGCGACGATGAACGCGATCCACATCCCCGACTGGTAGAGGTTGAGCTGGAAGCCCTCGTGGTGCGGCGCGCGCGCCTCGGGCAGGAGCTGGAGCGAGCTGTAGGCGAGCACGCTCGCGCCCGTGAGCAGCCAGCTCCAGCCGGCCGGCAGGGTGACGGCGGCGATGGTGACGTGGATGACGTAGAGCGCGCAGAAGGGGTTGAGCGGACCGCCGCTCAGCGCCAGCAGGGTCGTCAGCTCGACCACGTCGACGAGGAGGTTGACGGCGCAGGTGCGCTCGGTCGGACGGCCTCCGCGCCAGAGCCAGAGCTGGACGCCGAGGTTGGCGAGCGCGAGCGCGGCGCACACGCCCAGCAGCCAGCCGACCGGCAGCGGTTGGTGGAGCAGCTTCCAGGCGGCGACGATGGTGATGGCCTGGCCCGCCACCGCGCCCCAGCGCAGCAGCACCAGCCAGCGCAGGTTGATGAGCGGCGCCGGATCGAGGCGCGCCGGCGGCGGTCGCATGAGCGCGTTCACGGCAGCCGTGCATTCTAGCCTTCGAGGTCGCCGGGGACAGGCCGCTCGAGCGGACCCTGGCGCGGCCGACGCCCCTCTGCTAGGGGACGCCGCGTGACGAGGCCGCCCCGCACGCTGCACGCGCAGGTCCTCTACCTCGGGGTCCTCTTGCGCCGCTTCTGGCGGACCTGGGTGGCGCTGGTCCTGCTCGTTCCCGGCGGCGGCACGCTGCTCTGGTGGCTCCTGGCCCAGGCGGGAAAGCCGGTGCCCTGGGGGCGCGCCGCGATGGCGTCGTATTTCCTCCTCTTCGCCCAGACCATCATCGAGATCCCCGACAGCCTGCCGGTGCAGGTGTTCTACTTCGTGCTGCCGCCGCTCGGGTTCGTGGTCATCGTCGAGGGACTCGTTCGCTTCGCCTATCTCTTCTTCGCCCGCCAGCGGGACGACAAGGAGTGGTTCGCCGTGCTCGCCCAGACCATGACCGATCACGTGATCGTGTGCGGCGCCGGCCGCGTCGGCTTCCGCGTCTTCGAGCAGCTGCAGAAGCTGAAGACGCCGATGGTGGTGATCGAGCAGAGGGAGCAATCGCCCCTGCTCGCCGCCATCCGCGAGGCCAACGTGCCGCTCTTGACCGCCGACGTGCGCAGCCCGCAGGCGCTCAAGATGGCCAACATCGCCAAGGCGCGGGCGGTGGTCTGCGCCACCGACGACGACCTCGCCAACCTCAACGTCGCCCTCGACGCCAAGAGGCTGAAGCCGGGCATCCGCGTGGTGCTGCGCCTCTTCGACGATGATCTGGTGGCCAAGACGCGCGCGGCGTTCGACGTGGCCGCGCTCTCCACCGCGGCGCTGGCGGCGCCGGCGTTCGCGGTGGCGGCGCTCGATCCCGACATCAAGAACTCGTTCGAGGTGGGCGGCCGGCTGATGGTGGTGGCGGAGCTGCGCGTCGAGCGAGGGCTGGCCGGCCGCACGGTGGCCGACCTGCGCGACGACGCCGGCGTGCTCACCATCCACATCGATCAGGCCGCCGGAGGGGAGCTGTTCGATCCGCGCGGCGGGGTCCGGATCGAGGCCGGGGATCGCGTCACGCTGCAGTCGACGCTCGACGCCTATCGCGCGCTGCGGGCCGGCCTGTAGGACGCAAGCCCGGGGTCAGCCGATCTCGAGAGGGGCGGGCGCGCTGGCGAGCGTGGAGAGCGCCAGGCCGCGCACGTGCGCCGGGGCGGCCGCCAGGGCCTCCTCGACGGCGCCACCCAGCTCGCGCTGCTGCCGGAGCAGTCGACCGATGCCTGCCAGGGCGTCGCGGACCTCGGCCGGCGCGTTGAGCGGCGGGATCTCGCCGTGCAGCCGCGCCGGCCGATCCCAGAGCGCCAGCAGCGCGCAGAGCGGCGCGGCGCCCTGGAAAGTCTCGACGGCGGTGCGCAGGCCGGGGGGCGTCTTGCGCGCGGCCATGCCCAGCTCGACCAGGACCGAAGTGGCGAGGAGGTGCCGCGGCATCCGGCGCAGCTCGACGGCGTAGGGGGCGACACCGTGGCGCTGGAGCAGGTTCATCCGCAACGAACAGGTGAGGAGCGCCATCTGCCGCGCGGCGGCGCGCGCGTGGGTGGCGTCGATCCCGAAGAGGGCGCGCCAGCGGGCGGCGAGCGCGCGCAGGATCCCGGCGTCCTCGGCCCCCTGCGCCGCGGCGAAGATCGCGTAGTCGTCGTCGGCGAGGTGCCCGGCGATGGCGTCGCGGTGGCGCGACTCGACCTCGCGCCAGCGGAGCTTCTCGGCGCCTTCGGGCAGGCGCGTCTCGGCCCACACCGTGGCCGCGTCGCCGGCGCGATCGATCTCTTCGGTCAGCTCGGCCCAGGAGACCCCGGTGCGCGCGCCGGCCGCGTCCTGCAGCGGGCAGATGCGGTTGTGGAAGTCGACGATGCGAACGCCGCCGGCGCGGGCGATGGCGTTGAAGGGAAAGAGACGGCAGGTGCTCGGCCGGTGTTGGTAGATGCCGCAGGCGCCGTCGGGCGCAAGCATCCAGCAGCCGTCGGCGGCCTCGATCACCGCGGTGCGCTTCTCGTCCAGCGGCCGCATCAGCGCCGAAAGGCGCGGTTCGAGCCGGGCGAACTGGACCAGCTCCTTGCGCGCGTCGAGCACGAGCCCGCCGCGCCGGCAGCAGGCCTGGCCGCAGCTCGGACAGTCGTACGCGAGCGAGCGGTCGAGGAAGGTGAAGAAGAAGTCCATCGGGGGAGATTAGTCGAAAGTCGAAAGTTGAAAGTTGAAAGAACAGCCGGCCGCTGCTAGACGGCGCGCGATGCGCTCGATCGCCATGTTGCTCGCGTTCGCCTCGGCCGCGTGCGTCCATCGCGCCGGAGGGACGTCCGCGGGCCTCGGCCTGCAGGCGGCTTACCTCCCGCCGGTGGCCAGCGCCGGCTGCCGCGCCGGCTCGGTCCGCGGCAGCGCGGGGATGCGCACCATCACCAGCGGCGGCCGCACGCGGCGCTTCTGGCTGCGCCTCCCGCCCGGCGGCGCGCTCTCGCGGCCCACGCCGGTGGTCCTGAACTTCCACGGCCTCTTCGAGCCGCCCGAGCTGCAGGAATTGCTCACCGGCATGACGCCGGCGGCGGCCGAGCGCGGCTGGATCGTCGTCTACCCTCTCGGCTCCGGCACCTCGTGGAACGCCGGCGGCTGCTGCGGCCGCGCCCGCTGGGACGGCGTCGACGACGTGTCGTTCGTGCGCCGCCTGGTGGCGCAGCTCGCGCGCGAGCTGTGCCTCGATCGGCGCCGCGTCTACGCCACCGGCATGTCCAACGGCGGCCTCTTCTCCTACCGCCTGGCCTGCGAAGCGTCCGATCTCATCGCCGCCATCGCGCCGGTCGCGGCGGTGGAGGCTGCTCCGCGCTGCCAGCCGCGGCGCCCGGTGCCGGTGCTGGCGTTCCACGGCACGGGCGACATCCTCGTCCGCTATCGGGGCGGCTTCCCCAGCGGCTCCTTCTGGGACCTGCCCTCGGCAAGCGAGACCTTCGCGCGCTGGGCGCGCCGCAACGGCTGCGCCGCGGGGACCACCACCGTCTTCTCGCGCGGCGACGTGGCCTGCGAGTCGGCGACGTCCTGTCGCGCGCCGGACATCCTCTGCACCGTGCGCGGCGGCGGGCACACCTGGCCGGGGGGCGCGATCATCCCGTACCTGGGCAGCACCAGTTCCGACGTCGACGCCACGCGCACCATCCTCGATTTCTTCGCCGCGCAGGCGCTCGCTCGCTGAGATGGACGACTGGCGGCAGCGGCTCATCGAGGGCGACGAGGAGGCGCTCGCGGCCCTCATCCGCTCTTCGCGGTGCGTGGCGGTGCTGGGCATCAAGCCAGAGACGCGGAGCCACAAGGCCGCCTTCTACGTCGCGGCCGCGCTGCAGCGGCACGGCGTCGAGGTCGTGCCGGTGCCCGTCTACTATCCGGAGGTCGTCGCGATCCTGGGGCAGAAGGTCTTCCGCCGCGTGGCCGACGTCCCCCGGCCCATCGACATCGTCGACGTCTTCCGCCGCTCGCACGACGTCCCGCCGCACGTCGCCGACATCATCGAAGCGCGGCCGCGCGCGGTGTGGCTGCAGAGCGGGATCCGCAACGACGAGGCCGCCGAGGCGTTCGCGCGCAAGGGGATCCTGGTGGTCCAGGACCGCTGCCTGATGGTCGACTGGGAGCGATACGGCGCAGACGGTTCGAAGCGTTTGTCCCGGCCCATAGAAGATCCGAAGCTCTCCGGCCTTTAGACGACCGGCCCTCGCTATACTCTTGGACGAGCGGAGTCATGCAAACCATCGATGATATCCTCCAGCAAGCCGCAAAGCTCTCGGCGGACGAGCGTCGGAAGCTCATCGATTCGCTCGAAGAGGGCTTGTCCGATGAGCAGCAGGCGAGCGACCGCGAGGCTGCGCGCCTGGTTGGGCTCGACCGCTGGCTGTCGCGAGCCGGCACCGGTCACTCCGACTTCACCGACGTCGCCCGCGACAAGTACAAGCACCTCGCCGAGGCGTACTCGGACGGGAAGTGAAACGAGTCTTCGTCGACAGCGGCGGTTGGTACGCGCACCTCGTTGCCGACGACGCTGATCACGAAACTACGCGGCAGCTCTTCCAAAGAGCGCGCGACGAGCGCTGGTCTCTTGTGACGACCAACGCCGTTGGTCTACGAGGCGCACGCGCTCATCCTGAACCGGGCGCGCGAAGGGCGCACGCTTGCGCTCTCGATGCTCGAGGCGCTCGACTCGGGGTTCGCCACGATCGTGCGCGTGACGAGGCGGGACGAGGCCAAAGCGGCCGCGCTGCTGCGCTCCCAGGTAGACAAGAGCTACTCGCTCTGCGACGCGCTGAGCTTCGTCGTGATGGAGCGGATGCGCATCACGGACGCGATCGCGTTCGACCGGCACTTCGGCAATACGGCCGGTTCAACTTGCTTGGGTAGCGGCCGCAGCACCTGCACGAGGCCAATCGGGCGGTCTTCCGTGCGGCGCCCCGGGGCAACAATGGGCCAGAAGCCAAGCCCAACAAGGCGAGAGGCACGTCTGCCCCCGACGCCTACCCCTTCACCGCCTCCGCGATCTGCAGCCGGGCCGCGCGGATGGCCGGCGCCAGGCCGCCGAGCAGCCCCATGGCGATGGCGAAGATGGCCGCGCGAATGCCGATCTCGCTCGAGAAACGCAAGCGGAACTTGATCTCCGTGAAGGAGGAGAAGTTCGTCATCGAGAAGGACACGTTCGATAGCGCGGCCGCCGCCAGCGCGCCGACCCCCGCGCCGATGAGCGAGAGCAACAGGCTCTCGACCAGGAAGCTGCCCAGCACCGCCCGGCGCCCGAAGCCCAGGGCGCGCAGCGTGCCCACCTCGCGGACGCGGTTCGCGACCTGCGCGTACATGGTGATCATCGCGCCCAGCGTGGCGCCGATGGCGAAGAACACCGCGATGAGCGTACCCAGCGCGGTGACGAAGCGCGCGGCCGGCCCGGCCGCCTCCTCGTAGAACACGTCCTCGCGTTTCGCTTCCAGGTTGAAGCGGCGGTCGGCGTCGGCGGCCGTCTGCAAGGGGCCCAGGTCGGCCGCCGAGCGGAGACGCACGGTCATCGTCGAGTAGCCGGGGCGGCGCGCGGCGTCCATGAGCTGATCCGCGTCGGTCCAGATCTCGCTCTCGAAGGCGCTGCCGCCGGCGTCGAACAGGCCCACCACCGTCCAGCCGCGCCGCGCGATGTGGATCTGCTGGCCCAGGTCGGCGCCCTTGTATCGCCCGCGCACCGACCTGCCGATCATCACCTCGCTCGTGCCGGCGCGCGGGAGGCGGCCTTCGCCTGGCTTGACGCTCCCGGAGCGCAAGAGCTGCCAGCCGTCCATCGTGATGCCGCGGAACGCCACGTTCGCCACCCCCTCGCCGGTGGCGCGCGGGAGCTGGAAGATGACGAACAGCTCGGGCGAGGCCACCGGCTTTCCGCCTTCGACGGCGACGGCGCGGTCGGCGGCCAGCACCTTGGCGGCGTCGCGGCTGAGGAAGCTGGTCAGCTCGGAGGTCGAGCCCTTGCGGAAGAGGATGGCGTTGCCCGGCGAGCCCGACGACTTGAGCGTGGTGGAGACGCCCTGTCCCATCATCATCACCGCGGCGAAGACGAAGACCACCAGGCCCAGGCCGGTGGCGGTGGCGGAGAAGCGGCGGCGCAGGATCGACCGCACGTTGTACGCGAGCGGGATCATTTCACTCCTGGTGGCGGAGCGCGTCGGTGACCTGCATGCGGGCCGCGGCCCGCGCCGGCAGCGCGCTGGCGAAGAGGCCGATGAGCCCGGAGAGCGCGAGCGCCATCGCGGCCGTCGAGGGCTGGAAGGTCATGCCCGCCAGCCAGCCCAGATCGGCCAGCGCGCGGCCGGTGCCGGTGAGCAGCGGCTGCGCCAGCCCCACGCCGATGGCGCCGCCCACCAGCCCGAGCGCCGCGCCTTCCACCCAGGCCAGCCGCTGCACGTGCCCGGGGAGGAATCCGATGGCCCGCAGCGCGCCCAGCTCGGCGGTGCGCTCGCGCATCCCCATCGCCAGCGTGTTGCCGAGGATGAGCGCCATGATGACGAGGATGACGAAGCTGACCGCCTTGAGCGCCGAGAGGATGGCCGCCGAGCCGGTGACGAACTGCAGCCGGAACGCCTTCTCGGTCTCGGTGTGCGTCTCCACCTCGCTGTTGGCGAAGATGGCGTCGATGG